>Ga0209052_1000053_pt1 | contig 65802 bp, 49 predicted proteins | sample WorMetHEROISLAND_2_FD_187409 | JGI IMG/M metagenome (GOLD analysis project Ga0209052, IMG submission 187409) | Marine gutless worms symbiont microbial communities from Max Planck institute for Marine Microbiology, Germany - Olavius sp. 4 HERON... | ecosystem: Host-associated > Annelida >...
TTGACGGTTGGATTTTCCGGGAGCTTTTTGTTCACGAGCCATTATCTATCTCAAAATGTGACTCCACTATAAGAGCAGTCACGCAAACGGCGTCAATAGGAAAATGTTATTTTCGTATATAATCCCCGATACTTGACGAATATGCATTCGGGCTCGATAAGAGATGGCTCAGAAATCCTGCTGGTCTTCTGCGCCTGTCCGGACGAGGAGACCGCGGCCGGGATCGCCGAGACCTTGGTTAGGGGAATGACTCGCCGCCTGCGTCAGCCGGTTGCCTGCCGTGATGTCCGTGTATCTCTGGCTAAGGTAAGGTAGAACTCGATACCGAGACGCTGTTGCTGATCAAGACGACGAACACCCGCTTTGAGGCGTTGTGCTCGCTGCATCCCTACGAGCTGCCCGAGATCGTCGCAATCCCCGTGACCAGGGGCCTACCCGCGTACCTAACAGTAGGTAACTGCATGTACTTCGGTGGACGTCTGACCCTCCTGCTGCTTCTCCCGCTGCTCGCCGCCCCGGCGACAGGAGTGGGCGGAGCGGTGTTGCTCCCGCCGGAGCAGGCCGTTCGCGTCTCGGGCAAGGCACCGGAACCCGGACCCCTCCTGGTGCCCTGGAACATCACGGACGGGCGGGACATCCCCACGGCGGAACAGGCCTTTCGCTTTACCGCGGAGGTCTCGGCCCCGGACCGTCTTCGGCTCGTTTGGGACATCACGGACGGGACCTTCCTCTACCGGGAAAAGATCCGAATCGCTCTCGAAGACGCCCCGAACGTCACCCTTGGTCCCTATGAGCTGCCGGAGCCGGAGATCAAGCCTGATTCGGTGCGCCCGGACGGCACCACCGGCGACGTGGCCGTCTACCATCATCGCATCGACCTACCGCTACCGCTGCTGCGCGGATCGAGGGAACCGACCAGTCTCAAGTTGGTGATCGCGTATCAGGGCTGCGCCGAGCACGGGATTTGCTATCCCCCTGTCACCCAACGGATCACTCTGGACCTGCCCGCCGCGACCGACGAGCTCACCGACATCGCCATGCCCCGAGCCCGAGCGCCGACTGCCTATACAGGGCCTCCGGAAGCCGAGGGGGACGATGAGCCGCTTTCCGAGTCCGATCGGATCGCGGCCGCGCTGGCCGGCGGTAATCCGTGGGCAACGGCGGTCCTGTTTTTCGGCTTCGGTCTTCTGTTAGCCTTCACTCCCTGCGTCTTTCCGATGGTCCCTATCCTGTCGGGCATCATCGCCGGTCAGGGCGCGGCCATCACCACCCGCAGGGCATTTATCCTGTCCCTGATCTATGTGCTCGCCATGGCCTCGACCTACGCTGTCGCCGGCATGCTCGCGGGCCTGTTCGGCGCCAATCTGCAGGCCGCCTTCCAGAACCCCTGGAGCCTCGGCCTCTTTGCCCTGGTCTTGGTGGCCCTGGCCCTGTCCATGTTTGGCTTCTATGAGCTGCAGCTGCCCTCCGGTCTGCAATCCAGGCTCACCGCCGTCAGCAACCGTCAGCAGCGCGGGACCCTGGCCGGGGTCGCCGTCATGGGCCTGCTCTCGGCCCTGATCGTTGGCCCCTGCGTTGCGCCGCCCCTGGCCGGTGCCCTGATTTTCATCGGCCGGACCGGCGACTGGCTGCTGGGCGGGGTCTCCCTTTTTGCCCTCAGCCTGGGCATGGGCGCCCCGCTGATCGCCATCGGTACCTCGGCGGGCAAGCTGCTGCCCAAGGCCGGGGCCTGGATGGACGCGGTGAAGGCTGTGTTCGGCGTGGCCCTGCTGGCGGTAGCCATCCTGTTGCTGCAGCGCATCCTGCCCCCCGCGGTCGCCATGGCCTTGTGGGGGTTGCTGCTGATCTGCTCGGCAATCTATCTGGGCGCCCTGCGGCAACTGCCGCCCACGGCGGGCGGCTGGAGCAAGCTGTGGAAGAGCCTCGGCTTCTGCCTGCTCACTTACGGCGTGTTGATGCTGGTGGGTACCGCCGCGGGCGGTAAGGATACGCTGCAACCCTTGCGTGGGCTCGGCCTGGGAGGAGACAGGGTCACCATGCGCCACGCCGTCTTCAAACCCATCAGATCGGTCGCGGATCTGGACCGGGAGTTGGCCACGGCCGGCAGGCCGGTCATGTTGGATTTCTATGCCGACTGGTGCGTATCCTGCAAGGAGCTGGAGCGTTATACCTTCTCCGATCCGACGGTGGTCGCTGAGCTAGGGCGCTTCGTCTTGTTACGGGCGGACGTCACCGCCAACGACGAGCAGGACCGGGCCCTGATGCAGAACCGCTTCGGTATTTCGGGACCACCGGCTATCCTGTTCTTCGATTCCAGAGGCCGGGAGCTGCGCGGCTATCGGGTGATCGGCTTCAAACCGGCGCGGGAGTTCGCCGACCACTTGCGCGGGATAGGGTCATGACAAGATAGTGTTGACATTTGGAAGGTCCGTACAGTGGACCCTACGCCAACGTAACCGTTCAGCCCCCACCCTGTCATTCCAGCAGGGATTGCCGGAATCCAGGTACCAGGGATGGCAAAATAATGGGGGCTGAACAATTACATGCCAGCCACTTGAAAGATACGGCGATGACCAATGATAGGGAAATTACCACGGGCAAATGCATGCTGACCATGATTTACATGGAAATGCTTTTTGTACCCCCTATCCACCAGCCCATCGTAGCCCCTCCAACCGCCCGAGTGGATGATGCGGTCAAGGGTCAAGGGCCACCTGGCCCCGGATTGCTTCCTGTAGCGGCTTCTTGGCGGCATTCGGGACGATTTCCGTGTAGATTTTCCCGTGGCGTTCCAGAATCCCGAAGACAATCGTTTTACCCCCAGCCCCGCGCCCTTTTCCTCCCGCGGACACGGCGCCCACCGAAATAGGATTCATCCACTTCAACCTCGCCAGAGAAGGGCGATGACGCGTCATAAAGCTGGGCGATTCGGGTTCGTAGTTTAAATAACAACTGATTGATCGTCGGATGGCTTACATCACTCAATTCGGCGATTTTCGAAGCCGGTAAATCGTGCGCAAAATAGTGTACAATCCATCTGAATTTGGCTTCGGAGATGTGTGAATGCCTGAAATACCTGTTTTTTCCTTGTATAATATAATCTTAGCATGCAGTAGCAGTGCTAAAGTTATCTAGACCCTATTGATTTGTACCTATGTCCTGGTCGCGGGGCAGACGGCGTGTTTCGTCAACGCAATCGAGCTGGAGAAAATAACATGAGCGCGAGCTTCGAGGTCAATGCGCAACTCCGTCGGGACTCAGGAAAGGGTGCGAGCCGCCGCCTGCGTCGTCAGGGGTTGGTTCCGGCCGTCGTCTATGGTGCGGATCAGGAGCCGGAGATGGTCAGTCTGGTCCACAACGAGCTGGTCCGGCACCTGGAATACGAGGCATTCTACTCCCAGGTCCTGGACCTCAAGGTAGGCGACAAGACCGAGGAGGTCGTCATCAAGGATCTGCAGCGTCATCCGGCAAGGCCCCTTATCCTGCACGTGGATTTTCAGCGTGTCCGTGCGTTGGAGAAGATTCGCAAGACGATACCGTTGCATTTTCTCAATGAAGATAATGCCAAAGGAGTGAAGCTCGGTGGCATGGTCTCCCGCAAGCTTACCGAAATCGAGGTCATTTGTCTGCCCGGGGATCTGCCCCGGAATATCGAGGTCGAGCTGCTGGAAATGGAGATCGGGGACATCGCGCATCTATCCGAGATCCCCTTGCCTGAGGGCGTGGCTCTCGCCCACTCATCGGATCCGGATGTACCCGTCGTAATCATCCATGGCGCCCAAATCCACGAAGAAGAAGCGGAAGCGGGTGACGAGGAAGGGAAAGGCGCCGAGCCCACCGAGCCATAGTCCTGATGTATAAACCCGATGCACGTGAATAGTTCGCCGCGAAGCACGCCGGGTGACGGTCAGTTTTTAACTGATAGCGTGGTTGATAGTCCAGATTTACCGGGCCACACAGCGGCCCAACCCGCCTCCCACCAGTTAAAGACCGCCGCTACCGCCTTTAAGGGATGGTAGCTGCTCTGCTTTTTCTTTTAACCAGGCGCTTACTGTTTGGCGATAGATTTCATGACTCCGTTCGATCCCACGCATATTCGATCGTTCTTGATAAGCTTTTATAATACGCTCTATCCCTATCCTCCGTGTAGCGATCATGAGGTTCAAGTACGCCAGGCACCACAGATTTTACAATGGCATTGCTGGTTCCCACACGTATTCTTACCGTTTTTGATCACCGCTTTACTATGACATTTGCTACAAGCATGTACTTTCTTTCCGATAATCATGACTAAAAACCACTGGTGGTGGTCTTTAACTGGTGGAAGGTAGATTGGGCCGCTGTGCGGCCCAGTAGACCTGGACTATACAACCACGCTATCATTTAAAAACTCACCACTACCTGATAGAATGCTTACTCTGCTGAGAGAAAATCCTCTCTTTAAAATTATCTAGGCCCACCGAGTGGGCCGTATTTTCGAAAACCGGTCGCTTGCGTTTAAGGGTTATCTCAGCTTTATCCGTTTGGCCCTGTCGTGACTCAACTGTCTTTATCATTCATTGATTGCCGACTTGCTGTTTTGTCTCGCCTTCATCAACAATGCGTTCCGCAAAGGCAAATGAGCTGGTAAATGCCGGAGAGATTGCGTTGAGTACATGCAGCGAGTTGCCGTTTCTTTCAATAATGTAATCCATCTCCAGCTTGCCTGTTTTCGTATTGACCAGTTGTGGCCGTATCCCTGCTTTGGGCGTAGGCGCTATGTCTTTTGCCCTGAGTGAAGGTACTAGCTCTCGCGCCGCGGCAAGGAAGTTCCGTTTCCAGTACTTTGCTATCTCCAGATGAGCCATTGTTCTGAAATTGTTTTTGTTTTTCAAGTACATATCCGCAAGCCGGAAGCCTATCTCCAGGACCTCCGCTACTTTAATGCCATTTAACTTACCATAATTTTCGCGCCCAAATGCCGGTATGGCAGTGGGCCCGACATAAACTTCTCCGCTGACGCCCCGTGTGAGGTGCACGCCCAAAAAGGGAAATGATACATCAGGCACGGGATAGATGTTGGCCTTTATTTTGGGATTGGCCTCCTGATTGAGCTTCCCGTAAATGCCCTTGAAGGGCACTAGGGCATATCCATCCGCCAACTCGAATTGCTTTGCGACCGTATCGGCATAGGCCCCAGCACAGTTGTAGAGAAAAGTAAAGCGGATAATCCCCCGTGTGGTTTCGATCTCACGCTCTCCGGCCCGCCTCAGTACCTTGGTATCGAAAAGGAAGGTTACGCCTCGCTGCTCGAGTTTCTCTCTCAGTCTTTTTACCACAGCCAGAGCATCGATCACCGCGGTTGTCGGGCAATGGATGGCAGCAGGCCCATCAGCGGCGAACGGCTCGATCTCATGTAGCTGTTGCCGGTCCATACGCTCGGCGGGGATCTTGTTCTCTCGCGCATTGTCGAGCAGCTTTTCAACGGTCGGCAATTGTTCTTCAGAGGTGGCCAGTATCAGTTTTCCGCATTGGGAATAGGGAATCCCCTCCTCATCGGCAAACTCGATCATGCGCTTGCCACCCTCGGCGCAAACACGCGCCTTGAGGGTATCGCTGCTGTAATAGATACCGCTGTGTAATACCCCACTGTTGCGACCACTGGCATGCATGCCCAGCATCACTTCTTTATCTAGGACGACGATGCAGGCATGGGGGTGCCGCCGTCGCAGCTCATTCGCCACCGTGAGACCGACGATGCCGGCCCCAACGATAACATATTCGAATAACAATGCAGCCATTCAATGCGACCTCAAACGTTTCCATAGCGGGTGTTGCGGATCATGGTGTAGCCTTTGATCAGGTCACCGATACCGCGATCCAGTGAGAACTCCGGCTTGAAGCCGGTTGCTTCTATCTTTTCGTTGGAGACGATGTAGTCACGCTGGTCAGGGTCTTTCCCCACCTGCTCATCGATGAAGATAAATTCCGGCACTTGTTTCCGGATATGCTCACAGAGTTCTTTCTTGGAGACATTGGCATCGGAAAGACCGACATTGTAAATTTCACCCTTCATCGCATCGCATTTGTCCAGTGCGTGCCGGAAGACACGGGAGACATCGCGCACATGGATGTAATTGCGCTTAAAGTGGCTTTCGAAGAGCACCACAAAGCGGTCGTAAACTGCACGATAGGTAAAATCATTGACCAATAGGTCAATGCGCATTCGGGGTGACATACCAAATACGGTAGCCAGCCGGAAGCTAATGGCATTGGGATGACCCATCAATTGCTTCTCGATCTCCACCTTCTCAATGGCATATTGAGAAATCGGGCGCAGAGAGGATTCTTCATTGCAGTAGTTGTTCTTGTCCCCGGTGCCGTAGGCACTGTTGGTGGTGGGCATGAGAACGATCTGGTCCTTCGAGAGGAGCTTGAGCATCAAAGTGATGGCGTCGTGGTTAACGGTTGTGGCGCCGACCGGGTCGAGGTTGCATAAGGGGGCCCCTACCAGTGCCGCGAGGGGAATAATGACATCGGCCTCTTGTATGAGAGAGGCCATGGTTTTTCCGACTCGGATATCTCCTTTGACCACCGAGAAATTGGGATGATAGGCACAGTGGTTCAGGCTGGTTTGCTTGAACATGAAGTTGTCGAGCACCGTGACCTTATGGCCCGCGGTAAGCAGGTCCGGCACCAGGATGGATCCGAGATATCCGGCACCGCCGGTCACGAGAATATTGTACGACATTAATTTCTCCATCATCCGGGACCGCACTCGGACAAGCACGGCATCGAACGCGGCCTAGCGCAAAAGGATGCCATCTCGGACCGCACCAAATAATACCGGACAGCGTAGTTTGGGGGGGACCAGAGGTGTTGCGGGTGCGATCCTGTTTAACCAAACAGCTTCTTAAGGTTGAAAATGATCTGTTCCACGTATTCACAAAGCGTGTGAGCCAAGACAATATGGACCTCCTGGATCGTACTCGTCGCGGCGCCCGGCGCAACGATGCAGTAATCTGCCTTCTCGCTTGCCGGGCCACCATCGCGGCCGGTAAATACGATGGTTGGTATCCCTTTCTCTCGGCAGGCATCCAGCGCCTTGAGGATATTTCCCGATTGCCCGGAGGTGGTAATACCGAGAAAGATATCTTTGCCCGTCATTTTTCCGGTAACCTGACGGGCAAAGATCCATTCATAACCGTAATCATTCCCGATTGCGGTCAGGATAGAGCTATTTACGGTGAGCGCCTCGGCAGGGAGAGGGGCGCGATCTCTTGCTAACTTGTTGACGAACTCCGCCGCAAGGTGTTGGGCATCTGCAGCGGACCCTCCGTTTCCGGCGATGTAGAGCTTACCCCCTTTTTGGTAGCGCTCGGCTACCGTTTTCACTGCCTCTCCGAAAACATCGAGTTGTATGCTGTTCTTCAGCAATTGTTGTTTGGCGTTGATGGATGCCTGAAGGTTATTCTGGAGTAGTACGGATGGCTGCATATCTGCTCTCGCTATTGTCGTAACACCTTGGCCGCCCGAAGATAATCTTCTGGAACACCAATATCGACAAAGGGGCCGGACTGCTCTACACCGTAAAGCCTGCGCCCTTGAACAAAGATGGAGGAAAGTATGTCGTCCTCAAGGGAGTATTTCTTATCCGCCTCCTTGTCGAAACTGTTCAGTACCGATGGCTCCACCAAATAGGCGCCGCCATTCGCCAATCTGCTAGGCCGCGCGGTGCCTGACTGAAGCGAAAGAATACGGCCATTATCCGCAACTTCCATCCCCATATAGCGCCCCATCTCACTCGTTCGAAACAAGGCGAAGGTCCATTCCGATTCATACTCGGCATGAAAGCTTTTCAGCTCCTCCAGGTTGACCTCGAAAAAGGTGTCTCCATTGAGTACCAGAAATGATCCTGTGAGTCCTGCAGCGGCGAGGAACAACCCCCCTCCGGTACCAAGCGGGGTCTGCTCTACTGCATAGTGGATCGGGAACCCCTGATAGGCCTTTCCAAAGTGGTCGATTATGGCTCGATGCCGATAACCGACGGACAAGATAAATCGATCAACGCCTTGCCGGCCCCAGTACTCCATCTGATATTCGAGGAACGGGCGGTTATTGATGGGGGCCATGGGCTTCGGCAGATCGGGCACGGACTTGCGAAGCCGCGTACCCAATCCGCCGGCCAAAATAATGGCTGTCGTCATCAGTCCGTTATTCGACCGCGTTCAGAATAGCACAGAGCTCGTCGATCTCCTCGTCACGAAGATCAGGGAAGTTGCCGATATAGAAACCGTAGAAGTGGATGTGTTCGGTCTCCGGAAAATCCCGATAATGCCCTTCTGGTACGAGCCCCTTAAGGTAAGGCTGGCGCACCTGATTGCCCCCTCCGGCACTGCCGCGTCGATATTCGATGCCGTTTTCATGCATCTTGTCCATCAACCGCAGGACCAAGGCCTCATCCAGATTTTTCAGCACAAGATTGAAGGCATAGCTGCTCGACCCTTCGAGTTTGAAGTCGGTACGGTACTTGGTGGAATCCAATTGATTCAGAAACCGGTGAAGGTTTTGGGTGCGTCGCGCAATATTGGTGTCTAACCGTTTGAGCTGACTCCTCCCCATGATCCCTCCGATCTCCGTATTGCGCATGTTGTAGGCGGGATAGGCAAAGATAAACTCAGGATTGAGTTCCGGGTTGTCGGTTTGATAATGGGTACGAAGATCCGTATTGTTGGATTCACGCACCATCCCATGTGAACGCAGTATGCGTACCTGCTGATAGACCACTTCATCATCGGTGCAAACCATGCCGCCTTCGATGGTGCTCATATGATGGGCATAATAAAACGAGAAATTGGAGATCCAACCGAAGGTCCCCACCTTTTGGCCGTTATGGGTTGCACCAAGGGATTCACAAACGTCTTCGATCAGCGGAATATTGCGCCGTTGCAGCTCACCGACGAGCTCATCCGTCAGACCATTTAATCCCTGAACATGGGTGAGAAAGACCGCACGGGTCTTGTCGGTGATCCTGCCGATTACCTGTCGGGTATCCATCGCCAAAGTGCGCGGATCAATATCGACGAATACCGGGGTAAAGCCATTTTGAAGCACCGACGAGATATCCGAAACCCAGGTCAGCGGCGGAACAATCACTTCCCCACCTTCCGGGCTGCGAATCTTCAGCACTACCATGGTGAGGAGGTTGGAGGAGGCACCGGAGTTCAGGAAAACGCTATATTTAACGCCCAACCACTGAGACCATTCTACCTCGAAGGCCCGCACGTTCGCGCTATTGGTCAGGATAGGGTCATCCTGTTTGAGATACTCGACAACCGCATCCAGATCTTCGCGGCGGATGTTATTGCGCATTAACGGGAATTTCATAGAATACCCGATATCACTTGGATAAGGACTCACTAAGGCCACGCACACTCTTCAATACGGATTGCACACCAATCCCGACCTGTTCATGCAGCTCCGGGCGTGGCCCAAGCTCAAAACGGTAAGCAGGCTCGACACCGAGATTCAGCACTGTAGCTTGCAACCTTCGCCGCGCGGTGAATTCGAACAACATCGAATCAAGTCCGCCACGGCCCCGGAAGCCCTCTTCCAGGCTCGCCAGGCCGGTATAAGGTCTCAGCGCCGCTTCGAGCTGTTTCACCGAGTAGTTTGTCAGATTCACCAGGTCAATTACACCAACCTCTTCCCCTGCCTCGGAAAGCTGTTTCGCTACCTCAAGCGCAGTATGCAACATATAGCCTGTTGCAATCAGACAAATGCGATCGCCCTTCTTGTGAACATGAAAGCCGACTTCCATATCAGGAGCCGCTTGCTCATAGATCACAGGAAGCACCTGGGCATCAAAGCGTAGATATTTAGGTCCCTGATTTCCTGCACAGTGATTAAATAGATTTTCCGCCGTCACGTGATCCGCCGGGGATAATAGCTGAAAATTGGGCAGTGCCCGCATCAGGGTAATGTCCTCATAGCATTGGTGCGTCGGCCCGGAAACGACATAACTGTATCCGGCGCCCACCCCGATCAGATTGACGTTCATGGGCCGAACTTCCGAGAGCAGCGCCAGGCTTACCCGCGCCTGCTCATAGCAGCGCATGGTGATGAAAGGTGCGATGGCATAGGCAAATACGGTGTAACCTTCGAGCGCCAGGCCAGCCGAGATATTGATCAGATTCTGTTCCGCGATACCCACATTGACGAGACGACCCGGGAAGTCTGCTTGGATCTTATCGAGCACCGGTGAACCGAAATCGGCGCTTACAAAGAAGAGCCTTTGGTCATCGGCCATCGCCTCCCAGATCTGCTCCAGAAAGACATCCCGCATGGCCCGCGGTCGGCAACTCATTGCGTCTTCTCCAGTAGATCATCGATCAACGCCGGTTTCGGATTGATGATGTGTGACAGCGGCGCATTTTCCAATCCGGGTACGCCCCGTCCTTTCAAAGTCCAGGCAATGAGCGCCTTGGGCTTACCTGTTGCGCTATCTTTCTGCTGCATCAGGGCCGTTTGTACCGCAAGCACATCGTGGCCATCAACCTCACCACAATCCCAACCGAAAGCGCTGAGCCGCCTGTTCAGATCTCCGTGCGATACGATCTCATCGGTATAACCCAACATGCTGATCCGGTTGTTATCGACAATTACATGAAGATTGTCTAGCTTGTGGTGAGAGGCAAACATAAGGGCCTCCCAACAGGCACCTTCATGTAATTCGCCGTCGCCCACGATGACAAAAACACTCCTGTCACTCCCTTTGGATTTGAGTGCAAGGGCAACACCTGCGGCGACCCCCAGGCCATGGCCAAGCGATCCATTGACCGTTTCATACCCGGGGATGACCGGGTCCGGTATGCCGCCAAGGAAGCTTCCCGCCTCGCACACGTGATAAAGTTTCCGTAACGGAAAGTAGCCCAAATCAGCGAGGATAGGATACATACAGATGGATCCGTGACCCTTGCTGATAATGCACCTGTCACGTTGTTCATCCAACGGATCTTTCGAGTCGAATCGAAGAATGCCGCCGTAATAGAGGGCGACGAATATCTCGATCGACGAGAGTGAAGAGGCTAACCGAGTTTCAGGGGCACGCCTATGTACCGCCAGGGTTTCTCGCCACGCCCAGCGCACCTTGTTCTGCAAGTCGGCTTGATTCATATTCGATTCTGCTCGGATGCAATATTTTCGACATACCATCGATAGGTCTCTCTGAGGCCTTGATCGAAATCGACGCCGGGTTGCCAGCCGAAATCCCCGATACGGGTACTATCCAGTAGTTTTCTGGGCGCGCCGTCCGGTTTAGTCCGATCCCACTCGATGTTACCGGCGTAACCCACGATTTCCGCGATTCGTTCAGCCAGCTCCCGGATAGAAAAGTCAACACCAGTCCCGAGATTAAGGGGCAGTTCAAGGTTGGAAACATCCGCTTGAAGCAAAAACAGGGTTGCATTCGCTATATCGTCTACATGAATGAATTCACGACGCGGCTCACCGCTGCCCCACAAGGTGACACTGGGGGCACCACTCTCTTCTGCCTCGTGAAAATTCCGGATCAGCGCGGATAACACATGTCCGGACTCCGGGTTGAAATTGTCATTGGGACCAAATGCACTATTCGGAATGACGGGAATGAAACGCTGACTGCCATATTGCTGATTGTAGGCCATGCACATTTGCAGCCCTGCCAGCTTCGAGATGGCATAGGCCATGCTGGTCGGTTCCGGATGACCGGATAGCAGCGCCGCTTCAGCCATGGGTTGCGGACATTCCCGCGGATACATGCAGGAGGACGCAAAAAAGATGAGTTTTCTTACCCCCATTCGCTGTGCGGCACGAAGTATATTCAACTGAATTGCCAGGTTCGTGTTGATAAAATCGGCCGGATAGGTCTTGTTCTCGACGATTCCCCCCACACGGCCGGCCGCCAAAACAACAAATTCAGGTGAGCATTCAGTAAAAAATCGTTCGACGGCACGGTTGTCAGTTAATTCTAGCTCATCATGGCGAGCCAGAATCAGATCATCGTATCCGGAACCCCGAAGCTTCCGGACTATTGCCGAGCCGACGAGACCCATGTGACCAGCAATATAGATAGATGCATCAGTATCCACTGTTATACTTCAATTAAGTTATAATATTTACTTTTTCAAATGATTGAAATTTGGGTATTGGTTAATTTTTAACTGATGGCGTGGTTGAGAGTCCAGGTCTACCGGGCCACACAGCAGTTCAACCTACCTTCTACCAGTTAGATCCCACCACCACCATCATTCTTAACCTCGTAAACGATATAAGCATTCATCATATGAATTTTCCTCTCGAGGATTGAATCTAAATTCACATTCTTTCAGGTTAGATGAAAAGTTTTTCGTGTAACACCACTGAATTTTGCAAGCCTTCGTTTGGCATATGATTAGAATGATTCAATGCCATTGATAGGGCAATTGCCACGGGTAAATCCATGCTGACCATGATTCACATGGAAATGCTTTATCCACCAGCCCATCGTAGCCCCTCCCGCCGTCCGAGTGGATGATGCAGTCAAAGGCTGTCTGGCCCAGGATTGCGGCCTGTAGCGGCTTCTTGGCGGCGTTCGGGACGATTTCCGTGTAGCCCTTCCCGTGGCGTTCCAGAATCCCGAAGACAACCGTTTTACCCCCGGCCCCGCGCCCTTCCTTCCCACGAACACAGCGCCCGCCGAAACATAGGATTCATCGACTTCAACCTCGCCGGAGAAGGGTGATGACGCGTCACAAAGCTGGGCGATTCGAGTTCGTAGTTTGAATAACAACTGATTGATCGTCGGACGGCTTACATCACTCAACTCGGTGATTTTCGAGGCCGGTAAATCGTGCGCAAAATTAGGGTACAATCCGTCTGAATTTAGCTTCCGAAAGGTGTGAACCCCTAAAATACCTATTTTTCCCTTGCATAACATAATCTTAGCATGCAGTTGCAGTGCAAAAATTATCTAGACCCTAAATGATAATTCTTTAAAGTATACAGTCTGCTCGTGGCGGTGAGCACCATCTTCTTCAACCTGCAGACGGAGGTCGAGGAATGGATGAAGACCCTCGATTATAAGGTGACCGGGAGGCGAGCCTTTGGCGTTCCACCAGCGCCTTCTGTCTGCTCATCGGTTTGTTTGCCGCGCTGCTCTACGCCTTGCCCTATGTCGCGGACATCCAGGGGTTCATCGGGGACTCGCTCCACCGCGCTACCCTAATTCTACATCGCCCTGGCATCGGCCTTGTTTCTGTCCTTGATCGCGACTCTGATCCGCGCGAAGCTGTAAGGGGCCTAGACCAAGGCGACGTGAGAAAATCATTTATGACTATTGACCTTATCTATGGGTATCGGCGTGAGTGTGATCCTCGGGCTGCCGCTTATGGGGACCTTTATCTGGCTCACCTTATCGCCGAATCGACTGACACGACCGGCGCAGCCGGATCCGACCGCCCTTCCGGGCCGCAAAGACACTTAATTCTTGCCCACTGACCGTACTGAATGAGGACTCTGATCTTCCACTCCGTCAAGAGCGGCGTCGGCCGCACTCTGGTCCTGTGCGATCTGGCCCGGGCTCTGGCTTCGACCGGCAAGCGGGTCCTGACGCTGGATTTCGATTTCACCGCGCTGGGGCTGCCCTACAGGTGGCAGCAATCGCCCGGGTCCGGCTACCTGGAGTATCTGGACGCCTTCGATGTTGGGGCCCGCGCCGGCGGTGTCCCAGCACGCGAACGTTGGGGCTTGCTCCAGGACCGGATCCAGCCCATCGACGAACATCTGTACCTGCTGCGGGCGGGGGACGAGACCTGCCCCGATTATTGGTGCCTGATCGCTTCCTACCGCTTCCAGCGCCTCTTCTATTTTATCCTCAAGGAGATCAATGGTCTCAGCCCCAGGGTCTTTCCCCTGGCATGGCTGGACCTCAACCGGGAGGCCTTCGACACGGACAAGGCGCTCATCGCGGAGCGCTTCGCGCTGGACTATCTGCTGGTGGACTGCAAGACCACTATCGAGCCAAGCGCGGTCATCCTGCTTCCTGGGCGGATGCCACAGCCCGTTTTCTGCTGGCCAATCCCGAAGGCATTCAATACGCCTGCGGTACCGCCCAGGCTGTGGTTCGGGAGATGGCGCGCCAGAGATGCCCCATCGGCTTCATGCCCGTGATCGCCCGGGTGCCGGACCATCGCAGCAAACACGTGGACGCGGACTGTATCCGGGCGATCGGGGAAATCTGGCGCCGCAGGCACTGGGCCGACGGGGAGCGAGACTACGCCGCCGGCCTGTTCCGGGCGCGGGATTTCGTCATCCTCTCCGAGACCCGGGAACTCGAGGACCGGGAGTGCATCCTGTTCGAGAGGCAGGAAAAGAAGGATATGTTCTGGCAACTGAGTCACGACTATCTCGGCCTGTGCGTCCGCCTGGTGCCGCCCGAGGGGGGCGGAGGATCCACCGCCGCGGCGGCTTGGTGGTACGGGCAGCTCGGTATGCGGCAGGATGTGCGCATCCTGGCCCGGCAGTTCAACAGCTACCCTCACCAGGGGACCCTGCTCAACGTGGACGAGCCGCCCCATGTAGCCATGCGGGTCAGGACCTTTCATCTGCTGATCAAAGGGCTGCTGGACGCCTGTAAGTTGGACGGGGCGGACGCCCAACGGACCGCCCTGGTCAGGGTGGGCTTTCGCTGCGGCCGGGATTTCGCCGCTGAGCTCAACAACACCTTCAGGCGGGAAGGGGCCGCGGCGTCGTTTTCCGAGCGTACCGAGCGGTGAGCCGAGTTCGACTCGGGGGTCGGCATCGGCGTGATTCATCCCATGGCGATCGACGAAGCCTCCGGGGAGCTCTTGGCTGCGGGCCGTCGGTGACCCTTCGGATTGCACCCGGACTGGTTTCCCGACGATCAGGGCGAGGATCTGCGCAGCTTCTTCGAGGGCTACCTGGAAGGCGTCGTCGGAGGTATCCACGGGGCCGCGGCAACCGCGGACGACCACCCGGGGCTTGAAGGTCCGGGCCGTCGCGAAGGACTAGCTGCCGCCGGGACTCGGCGACGACGCGCGGTCGGGCGCGGTCAATTACTATCGGGTCTCGGCGGCGGACACGGGGGCTTATGCCCAAGCCTAGAATCTGCCTCATCCATACCGGCGGCACCATCGGCATGATCCGGGAGCGCAAGGGCCAGGGATACGTCCTGCGTCCCCCGGAAAATCCGGGCGAATTCCTGCGTTATCTCAAGGCGGAGGACGAGATCCGGGAGATCGCCGCGCTGGATTCCGTGGACCTGTTTAACAAGGATAGCACCAACATGGTGCCCGCGGACTGGACCAGCATGGCCCAGGCCATCCACCGGCGCATGGACCGGGGATACCAGGGTTTCGTCATTACCCACGGCACGGACACCATGCACTTTTCCGCCTCCGCCCTGGCCTTCGCCTTCGGCGACCGATTGAATCTGCCCATCGTCTTTACCGGCGCCCAGACAATCCCCGAGGTCGTCCATGGGGATGCCCGGGTCAATCTGCTGCGGGCGGTCAAGGTCGCCTGCGAGGATCTGGCGGAGGTGGTGGTCGCCTTCAGTGAATACGTTTTTCGCGGCTGCCGGGTGCAAAAGAGGGATGCACGGCGCTTCGATGCCTTCGAGTCCCCGGCGGAATCCCCCATCGGCTCCATCACCGGGGAGATACTGTTAGCGACCGGCCGGGTGCGGACCCGCCGCGGCCGAGCGGAGCCGATGGAATTTCGCCCCTGGTTCTCGGACGGCGTGGTCCAGCTCTCACTGATCCCCGGCCTGGAGCCCGAGACCCTGCGCCCGGTCCTCCGGAGCGAAGGGTGCAAGGGGTTGATCCTCCAATCCTTCGGCGCCGGTAATGTACCCAACGAGGGGGATTATTCCTTCCAGGGCTTCATCCGGGAAGCGGTAAAACTTAACAAGCCGGTGGTTATCACCAGCCAGCTTCCGGCCAACTCCACCCTCGCTTCCCCCTACGCCCCCGGCCGCGAGACCCTGGAGGCCGGGGCCATCCCCGCCGGTAACATGACCAACGCGGCGGCGACCGTCAAATTCCGCTGGGTCCTGCACCAAGTACGAGAAGAGATCAAGGACGGCAGATTGGCACCCACAAGCAAGTTGGAACGGATCAGAAAAATGATGGGTACGGTCTACGTCGGGGAAATGACGCCAATAGGACAGGATTAACAGGATTTTTTATGGGTCTCTTACGTCCTGTGTGGGTAAGTGGAAAAACTAGTCATGTCAAGCGGTTAGAGGAGATCCGTTTGTGGTGTTGGCCTAAAAAGGTGAAGCCGGCAGGTGGGTGAGCCTGCCAGTGACCAAGTAAGCGATGGTGATCAGATGAGTGGTCGTTCCATACCCACGAGCCCCCGCTTTGGCAGCCTGGATGCCAGCGTTAGCTGCCGCGGCGCTGCCATTGGTGAACTTCGAGACTGTGGGCGGTTTGGAAGATCTCGCGCAAGCTTTCCTTGATGCGAGTGGCACGATGAGTCTTAAGGTTCATCCACGACAGGTCGACATGCTGGAGAACCTGCTGGCGCGTCCACTTGCGTTTGTCTTTTAACTACGGATAGCGGTTGCGTTTGAGCTCAGGGAGCTGCTTGACTTCGGCGCGGCGCGCCTCATCACGCAGCCCAGTAGACTTGGATTGCCAACCACGCTATCAGTTAAAACTTACCACTACCCTTAATGGCATTGGGTTGGGGTGAAGGAGGGACCTGTGGCTTTAGGTGTGTTTTAACAAGTAACGTCTGTCACGAGCCGGAGCTCAACCGCCATTTCTGACTGTTACAGATGGTTAAAATGCAGGGAATTAGGAAATTGCCATTATCCATTCCCGTAGAGCGAAAGCGCGAAGATCGACTTTTTATCCTCTATAAAGAAGGCCTTTAAGACGAGCGAGACAACACCGGCCAGCAGCACCCCAATCATCCGACGATTGAGGCGAAACTCACCGTCCATGCGCTCGGAACGGACATCCAACTTGACTGCTAACCGTTCGATATCGGGCTTGGTGGCTATTTTTGCTTCACCCTGAGCTTCCCAGAAGGCATCGGCCACCGCTTCGGCCTGCCTTGGCTCGAACCCGGTTGCTTCCAGCTTGCGGATGAATTTATAAGTATCCCAAGGCTACGTTGTCATAACGCGCAGCGCTCTTTATGGATTTCGGACAGCCGGCTCAATGTTGCCGATAGTCGGGGGTATCCGTACCCGACCCCCTCTCCTCAACCTCTCACCCGGAGAGGGAGTTTCCGGTTTTTGTGTGCAGGCGTGCCTGACTGCGTCAGATTTTCTTTCGTATTCTAAGGCGCAGCAACCGGCGCATAGTGGAATATGTAACGGTCACGCACCCGGAAGACGGACGAAAAGACCAGCAGGATGGTATTTCATTTGACAGAAATCCCCTTAGTATCCCCCTTTGCGTGCCACGAAGGGTAGACCGGCGATCTTATTGCCCTGTTTGCTGGGTGCCTTGGGGAAGAGCTTGTACAGGTCCTTGCTGCCGATTTTTTTACCCCAGCGTTTGCTCATGTCCTTATTGATTTGGCGTTCCATGGGTTGATTGCCGTTGTTGTTCTGGTACTCGTCGCGCAGGTACTCCAGCACGTCCCAATGCTCCTGAGTCAGCTCGATGCCTTCCTCGGCGGCCAGCTTCTCGGCCACGTCCCGGTTCCAGTCCTGGGGGTTGGCCAGGTTGCCTTTGTCGTCGGTTTCGATGGTCTTACCTTGTACGTCAATGGCCACATTTTGCTCCTCTTATCTTCGGTTAGCCGATTCTCGTGGGAGATATACATCTGAATCATACCTGGATTTCCCACCGCGATGCACGTCTCCGACAAAGGCGATTGGCTCTTTATGGATGCCGGACTGCAGCCGGAGTGCGCCAGCTTGGGCGACATGGCCGAATCTGACCCGAGCGATGAAGGATACCTTAGAATGAGAGACCGTCAGAAAAGCTCGTCTCCGAATCTTTGGCGAGAGGCGCGGAAAGGCGCGTTCTTGGCAAGGGGAGTGTGTAGGGGCGACCGGTCGGTCGCCCCTACTTTTGCGATACCCTCCAAGGGGGGCGAGGAAACGAGTCGGATGACAAGAGAAGAACGCAAGGAGGCTACAGACATGAAGGACACCCCGCGTCACACCCCCTGGGTGTGTATCTGGGCGGGATGCTGACCCGCACGGATTTTCTGGTGGAATCCGTCTTCGTGCTGCTGAAGCGCAATGTCCTGTTCGTGTTTCTGCTTCCCGTATGGCTTCTGAAAGGCAGGGCCCACCTGAAACACGAGATCGCGGCGCGGGTTGATATTGATGTCGGTTTGCCGGAGTCTCTAGTTACGTCCTGTGTGGGTAAGTGGAAAAACCAGTCATGTCAAGTGGTTAGATGATATCCGTTTGTGGTACTGACCTAATCAAGGTGATGCTGGCAGGTGGGTGAGCCTGCCAGCGACCAAATAAGCGATGGTAATCAGATGAGTGGTCGTTCCATACCCACGAGCCCTCGCTTTGGCAGCCTGGATGCCAGCGTTAGCTGCCGCGACGCTGCTGTTGGTGAGCTTCGAGTCGAAGGCATTGAGAATTCCCTGCCAATGGGTTTTGATGATCGCCGCAACCTGCTTCATTAGGTTCGAGTCGGCAGCGCCGTGCCCAACTGTACCACTTAATTGAGCAGGGGTTCGGCCTCCCCAGCACTGATGCGAGCGGCACGATGAGTCTTAAGGTTCATCCGTGACAGGTCGGCATGCAGGAGAACCTGCTGGGGTGGTGGTTGTATTTAACTGGTATAAGGTAGATTGGGTCGCTACGCAGTCCGGTAGACCTGGACTCTCAACTACGCTATCACCCATAGATTTGCCGCTACCCCAAAATGAAGCAACTTGCAAACGAGCTGAGTTTGAACTGTTGCGATTTTAATTGTGGACCTTTGTATAGTGACGAAACATGGCGGGCGCATCGGGATGCGGAGTTATTCGTCCTTCTGATGGAGGCACTGATCGTGACCTTGTGTTAAGGTGGTGGCGGTGCGTCAAGTTGCCCTCTTGCTGGGGGTGAGCGACAGGCGCATCTGGTGCACACTGGACTATTACGAGGCCCAGGCCCGCGCCCAAGAGGACTTCTCCAATGTCACCGCCGTGGGCTTGGGCGAGACCACGGCGTGGACACGTTTGCGTGAGCTTGTTTCGTGATCTGCAGGGCCACGCCTGATTCACGCCTGTGAGGGCCGCAAGGCCGCGGTCGTGGAGCAATTTGCCGACGACCTTGAAGCCCATGGGAGCTGTGCTGACAACATCCAAGACGTTTGCATTGATATGTCCGCGAGCTATCGTGCCGGAGTCCAGGAACACCTCCCCTCGGCGACCATTACCTTCGATGAATTTCATGTCGGCAGTTGTTCACCAAGGCCGTCGATGAAGTCCGCCACGCCGAAGTCAAGCAGCTCCCTGAGCTCAAACGCGGCTGCTATCTGTGCTGCGTAGCGGCCCAATCTGGCTTTTTCCACCAGTTAAAGAGCATCACTACCCGTTTGGGAAAGATAGCCGTTATTGTCCGGTCCAACTACCCGTAACCGCCATTCCGGAAACCGGTCCTGAATCGTACGCTAAGTCGGCAACAGGATGTCCAAACGGTAGTGGTTAATTTTTAAATTGTAGCCTAATTAAATAGTTGGCAATAACTCCGTAGGGTCTAGATAACTTTAAGCACTGCAACTGCATGCTTAAGGCTATGGGTAGTGGTAAGCATTAAATGACAATCGGTTGTTATTCAAACTACGGACCCAAATCGCTCAGCTTTGTAACGCCTCACCGCCCTTCTCCGGTGAGGTTGAAATCGATGAATCCTATTTCGGCGGGTGCCGTATTCGTGGGAAGAAGGGGCGCGGGGCTGGGGGTAAAGCGATTGTCTTCGGGATTCTGGACGCCACGGGAAGGGCTATACGGAAATCGTCCCGAACGCCGCCAAGAAAGCGCTACAGGCTGTGATCCGGGGCCAGGTGGCCCTTGACGCATTATCCACTCGGACGGCTGGAGGGGCTACGATGGGCTGGTGGATAGGGGATACAAAAAGCATTCCCGTGTGAATCATGGTCAGCATGAATTTGCCCGTGGTAATTGCCCTATCAATGGCATTGAATCATTCTGGTCATATGCCAAACGAAGGCTTGCAAAATTCTAATGGTGTTCCACGAAAAACTTTTCATCTATCACCTGAAAGAATGTGAATTTAGATTCAATCCTCGAGAGAAAAGTAGAGTACTTAACTCTGCTGAGAGAAAATCCTTTCTTTATCCCTGTGAAGAAAGTTTGTTCCTCTTATCGGTGTGGCTAGATAGTCCTGATTAGCGTCCTGAAGATTGGGCTGTTCGGTGTATCAAGTAAAAAAACCGCTCGAGTATGCCTCGAATAAAAGAATAGCATTCTGAATGCTGGGATGTGTTGACATTTAACCTAACCGACTGTTTTCACCTGTTATACCCGATGCACAAGAAAGGCTTGGGAAGCAAAGCGATGATTGAGCCTGAGAGTAAGGCGCAATGAGAGGGAATAGCCAACCTGCTTGCGATGGTGGAGCCGACAGGCATCACGGGCATACTGGGGTTAATGCCCCGCACCGGAAGGCGAATCAAGGATAGCGCAGTCTTTCAGCGCAACGCTGCTATCGGGTGCCTACGGCGTGCATCGCGGCGGAATATTCGCATGCATCGGGTATAAATGGCCGAATACCCCACAGGTCCACACAGCAGACCTAGGGTCGATCAAATGGTCAGCCCAGCGTCCGTTGCGCGGATCTTCCGGGCGCAGGGTATATTTGCGCCGTGTCCACGCCATCCGCCGTCGCCATGAACCTCGCCGCCGAAGACATCCGGTTCATCTTTAAGGAACACCTCGGCGATTAGCTCGCCGAGCAGTCGCTGGGCAAACCACCGATGGTCTACGAGATTGAGCTGCGGGAGCGGATGATCCGCGTCGAGGAGGAGCTCAGGAACCAGCGTGAGCTGATAAGATCATCCTGCAGCAGATGGATAAACGCTTCGATGCCATCGACAAAAGTTTCGGGGAGCTGACCAAGCGTATCGACCGCGTTATGACGTGGTCCTATGCTGCCACCCCGACCGTGGGTGGCCTCGTCGTGACCATCCTCAAGCTCTGGCCTTGAGCCGAATTGGTACTGGACGCAGCGGTGCTTGGGCACCGTCCGGCACCTGATCCGGAAGGCGCCTTATCGGGTTGCACCGGATAACGCCGGACAGCTTCTCATATTCGTTTGCGGCAAAGGTAATTTCCATAGGAATGTGCCGCATCGCGTGGAGGTATAACCTTTGCGTCCGCAATGCCTCCGCGGTTCGGAATCAGATAAGACCAGTGGATATGCAAGATGGCCGAGAAGGGGATAAGGCTCGTGGTAGGGCTGGGCAACCCTGGGCCGAAGTACGAATCGACCCGCCATAACGTGGGCTACCGATTTGTGGATGCCCTTGCCGCGCGCAACGACGGTCGGTTCCGGATCGAGGACAGGTTCCACGGGCTTCTCTGTCGGCTCCTGATCGCGGGACAGGACCTGCGGCTCCTCAAGCCGATGACCTTCATGAACCGAAGCGGGCAATCCGTGGCCGCGGTAGTCCACTATTTCGATATTGATCCCGAACGGATATTGATTGCGCACGATGAGCTGGATCTGCCAGTCGGCATCCTGCGGTTGAAGCAAGGGGGCGGACACGCCGGGCACAATGGACTGCGGGACATCGTCAGCGCGCTCAACACCCGGGACTTCTGGCGCCTGCGTATCGGTATCGATCATCCCGAAGATCAGTCGGAGGTTGTGAATTATGTCCTCAGCCGGGCCTCCAGGGATGACGAGGGTCGCATTCGGGATGCATTGCACCAGGCGGAGCAGTGTCTTTCCGAAGCCTTAGCAGGTGAGTTCCAGATCGCCATGAACCAGCTTCACGGTGGCCGATGCGCAACCTGAGAGGGTGTACGAAAGGTTATGCTCGGTTTATACCCGTTGCACGTGAATATTTTGGTAAGCGAGGTGCGTCGGTCGTGCTCGAAAGCAAGGTGCGACGAGGAGGAATAGCTGGGCTCTATTGTTACGAGTCGTAACGCCGCTATCGGACGCGAGGGGTGTGTATCGCGGCGAAATATTTGCACGCAACGGGTATACCATTGCAGGCTAAAGCCGGATCCCATGGTGGTGCAGGGGGTAGCCGTGATCACGGTAATACAGGTAGCGTTTCCTACCGGCTTCGCGCACGTTCGGGTCTTGGTCGATAAGCTCACAGAGACGCTCGAAGCGCCCGATGAAGGGAGGCACCTCCGAGGCGAGGTTGATCAGTACCTGATTCTCTTCGCCTGGATCGTCACCGTAGCCGATTAGGATCGGCGTGAGCGCGTGGTCGCTGTCATTCGCCAGTCCATGGGGGAGAAAGCTTTGCTGCCGGAAGGTCCAGAGCAGGCAATCGAGGTGGCGTGCCTGCTCGCGGTCCGGGACCCGGATAAAGGCACGTTGTCCGGTCCCGTGAACGCGCTCCACCAGGCGGCAGGCGAGGAGGAAGCGGTCGCCGTGACTCGGTTCCTTTAGGGAATAGAAATCGACTCGGGTCATTCGAGTTGGCCGCTGCGCTTGAGAATGAACTCGGTCAACAAGGATACCGGCCGCCCGGTGGCACCCTTTTCCTTGCCGCTGCGCCAGGCGATGCCGGCGATGTCCAGGTGCGCCCAGGGGTACTGCTTGGTGTAGCGCGCGAGGAAGCAGGCGGCGGTGATGGCGCCGCCCCAGCGGCTATTGCCGATGTTGGCCATATCGGCGAAATTGCTGTCGAGCTCCTCTTGGTAGTCGTCCCACAGGGGGAGGCGCCAGGTACGGTCACCGGCGGCTTCACCGGCGGTGAGAATTTCCGCCGCGAGCTGCTCGTCCTGGGTGAACAGACCGCTCGGGTGCTTGCCGAGGGCGACGGCGCAGGCGCCGGTGAGGGTTGCCATGTCGATTACGACGGCGGGATCGAAACGCTCGCAGTAGGTCAGGGCGTCGCATAGAATGAGCCGGCCTTCCGCGTCCGTGTTCAGGATCTCGATGGTCTGACCCGACAGGCTGGTTACGATGTCCCCCGGCTTGTTGGCATCGCCGTCCGGCAGGTTCTCGGACGCCGGGATGACCCCGATCAGATTGAGGGAGAGCGCCAGCTCCAGGGCGCCGAGCATGGCCCCGAAGACACTCGCCGCGCCGCACATGTCGAACTTCATCTCGTCCATGTCGGAGGCGGGCTTGATCGAGATCCCGCCGGCGTCGAAGGTAAGGCCCTTGCCGGCCAGCACCACCGGCTTGGCGTCTTTCGCGCCGCCCCGATATTCCATCAGGATCAGCTTGGCGGGCTGGCGACTGCCGCGGGAGACCGAGAGCAGGGCACCCATGCCGAGGGCTTCCAGGTCCTTCTCTTCAAGGACTTCTACCCGCAGCTGGGGGTAGTCCTTGGCCAGACCGATGGCCTTATCCGCCAGGTAGGTAGGCGTGCAGATGTTGCCCGGTAGATTGCTCAGATCCTTAGCCAAGGCGACCCCCCGGGCCATGGCGTCGCCATGGCGGACCGCCTGTTGGGCGACCTGGGTATCCTGTTTCTCCGCTACCCAGAGTTCGAAGCGCTGGAGTGGAAAGCGCGGAGGCTTTTTCTCTTTCTTGGTCTGGTCATAGTAGTAGATGCCGTCGGCGCAGCCGGTCACGGCGTCGCGCATCGTGCGATAGAGAGTCATTCCTTCGGGGATGACCGCCGGCAGGGTGCATAGGGCCGTGGTGATGCGGGTGTCGTTGAGCAGGGTCACCGCGGCTGCCAGGGCCTTGCGGTAGCCGCGGCGGTCGAATTCCTTGCGTTTGCCGCAGCCGACCAGGAGGACCCGCTCGCAGCTGACGCCGGGTACGTCGTAGAGCATCAGGGTACGGCCGGTCTCGCCGTCCATGTCACCCTTGCGTAGGAAGTCGCTCAGATAGCCTCCGCCCGCCTTGTCGATGGCCTCGGCGGGTTTGGAAAGCTTGCGTTTCTCGAACACCCCGAGGATCAGACAGGGGGTCTTTTGTCCGGCCAGGCCGCCGTGTTTGATCTTGAATTCCATGGTTACTCCGTCGGCTTTGAGGATAAATCAGGATCAGGGCGAGCGCGTATAATTTTCGGTAGTGGTGGTTTTTAACTGATGGAAGGTAGGTTGGGCCGCTACGCAGCCAGGTAGACCTGGACTCTCAACCACGCTATCAGTTAAAAGTTTACCACTACCTGGACGGTTTTATACGCCATCGCCCTAAGATGCAGGATACACCCGCCGGCCGGGATCAGAGGGGCAATGATTAAGATGCGCGTTAGTGAACAGTCTACAAGATTCCGGCGGTAACGGTAGCCACGGGTCGCGCGCGAGGCGCCTGGGATCGATTCCGCGGCGGTATACTTGTTGCACGTGAATATTTTGGTAAGCGAGGTGCGTCGATCGTGCCCGAGAGCAAGGCGCGACGAGGAGAAATAGCCGGGCCCTGTTGCGACGAGTCGTAACGCCGCTATCGGGTGCGAGGGGCGTGCATCGCGGCAAAGTATTCACGTGTAATTGGGTATAAACCACGAGCAAGGCGATTTCCGTCACATGAAATACCATCCTGCTGGTCTTTTGGTCTATCTTCCGGGTTGCGGTAACCGTTACCTAGTCCACTCTGCGCCGGCTGCCGCGCCTTGAATATGAACCAAAATGCGGCGCAGTCCGGTACACCATTTTCCGTCAATCGCCTAAGCCGTGAAGATCCTTGATCGCTATCTGGCCGGTGCCGTAATCATCGGTACGCTCGTAACCCTGGGGGTGCTTTTGCCCTTGATGGGATTTTTCCTCCTCGCCGACGAGATGGACGAGGTGGGAGAGAACGGCTATCGACTCGCGGATGCCTTGCTGTTCGTGGCCCTCATCATGCCGCGGCATACCTATCAGATTTTCCCGATCGCGACCCTGATCGGCGCCCTCGTGGGCCTGGGCTCTTTGGCGAGTCGCTCGGAGCTGGTCGCCATACGGGCGGCGGGGGTATCGATCGGGTACATCGTCTATGCCGCGATCAAGGGAGGAATCCTGCTGGCGTTGGGCGCTGTGGCGATCGGCGAGGGCGTGGCGCCGATTGCGGAGCAGAAGGCACTGCAATGGCGTTCCAAGGCTCAGTCCGGTCAGGTTACGCTCAAGTCGGAGCACGGATTCTGGGCTCGGGATGGGAGGGCATACATCTATATTCAGGAGATCCTGTCCGGCGCCCAGCTGCGCGATATCCACATCTACGAGCTCGACGAGGCACAGCGTCTGGGCCGGGTGACGTACGCCGAACATGCCAGCTATGTGGAAGGAAGCTGGGTACTGCAGGGGATCTCCCGCAGCATGATCGACAATGAGTGCATCGAGACCATCCATCTTACCCAGACTGACTGGGATTTACTCCTGAATCCGGGGTTGTTGAAGATTATCGTCGTCGAACCCCATGTGCTCCCGGTCTGGGGGCTGCTGCGGTATGTCTGGTATATGGCGACAAACGGTCAGGATGCCCGCCCCTATGAGGTGGTCTTCTGGGGCAAGGTGGTCCATCCTTTCCTGATTCCGGCTATGGTCTTTGTATCCATTCCCATTCTGGTCGGCTCGGCGCGTACTGGCAGTTTCGGATCACGCATGCTCCTCGGCGTAGTGGTGGGCGTCGCCTTCTATCTGGTCGGCCGCACCTTCGCCTATTTCGCGCTCTTGTATGGCATGAATCCCCTGGTTGCAACCCTGATTCCGCCCCTCGGATTTCTCGCGGCCGCCTTCTGGGTATTGAAGCGGGCAGGGTAGCGGAAATCCTGGCTTCGGCGACGGTGGGGAAGGAAGACAGGGCGGGCGTTTTCAGCTACCAGCTACCGGCCGTTGGTGACTGATGAACCGCAAAGGCACGAAGGTTTCTATACCCGTTGCCCGTAAGTAGCTTGGTAAGCGAGGCGCATCGATCGTGCCTGAGAGCAAGACGCGGAGGAATAGCCAGGCTCTATTGTGACGGTGAAGCCGGCAGGCTTCACGGGCGTACAGGGATGTATGCCCGGTACCGAAAGGCTAAGCAAGGACAGCGCAGCCTTTCGGCGCAGCGCTGCTATCTGGTGGGAGGGGCGTGCAGCACGGCGAAAATTTACATGCAACGGGTATATGTAGGACGGACTCACGGGAGACGACCCTTGTTCGAGAAGCTCACCAGGACGGAACAGCGCCTATTCGACCTACTAGCGCTCGGCCTTGCCCTTTTCTATGCCTATTCGGCGGTCTTCGAGCCGGCGCCAACCCAATACCACCGCGGTATCTATGTCCTGATCACCTACGTCCTGGTCTTCATGATCTACCGGATGCCGGGGCGGTTCGGCCGGGTCCTCGATTATCTGCTGATCGTCGCCTCTGGCGTCTGCATCGGCTACTGGATCGCGAACTTCGAGGCCATCCACTACCGGGCCGGCGCGGAGACAGCGCTCGACAAGGCCATCGCTGTGGCGGGGGTGCTGATCGGCATCGAGCTCGCGCGCCGGGTCGTTGGTAGCATCTTCGTCATCATCGGCGCCGTCATGCTGCTCTACGGCGTCTACGGGGCCTACGCTCCGGAGCTCATCTCCCATGCCGGCGATACCTTCTCCGGCTTGTGTACCAGCATCTTCTACAAGAGCGACGGCGTATTCGGGATCATGGCCAATGTACTGGCGACCTACATCATCCTGTTCGTGATCTTTGGGGCGTTTCTCGAGGCGAGCGGCGCCCAACGCTTCTTCATCGACTTCCCGCTAGCGGCGCTGGGCCACAGGGTCGGAGGACCGGCCAAGGTGTCCGTCATCGCCAGCGGGTTGTTCGGCTCCATCTCGGGCAGCGCCATCGCTAACACCGTATCTACCGGTGCCTTCACCATCCCCATGATGAAGAAGGCGGGCTTCCGTGCCCATGTGGCGGGCGGAATCGAGCCGGCTGCATCCATCGGTGGCATGCTCATGCCCCCCATCATGGGGGCGGGCGGCTTCATCATGGCGGAGCTCACCGGCATCTCCTACGCCCAGATTATGCTGGTAGCCGTCTTTCCGGCGCTCATGTACTTCTTCAGCGTCTATGTGATGGTCCATTACGAGGCCAGGCGATTCGGCATCCGCGGCGAGAAATCCGGGCAAGAGGCCATGGAAATTTTCAGGAAGGAGTGGCTCTACATCACACCCCTGATGGTCATCACCTTCTTCATGCTCAGCGGTTACTCGCCCGGCTACTCCGTCATCCTGGGGCTCGCTACCTGCATTCTGGTCAGCCACAGGCTGAGAGAGACCAGGATCGATCCGTCCCTATCCTATAGCATGCTCTTCGTGCTCGCCGTCGGCTGGTTGGCGGTCGGCTTGAACTGGGCCCTGGGACCCGCGGTCGCCGCGGCCTTCGAGACTGCCCTTGGCGCGCCCGCGCAATGGATCTCCTCGGCCTTATCCCCGGTGCTCGGCGCGGGGGCAGCAACCGACCTACAGGCGGCGCTCACCAGGAATCTGCCGCTCATCTACGGTCTGATCCTCGCCGCTGTTCTGCTCTACCGGCGGCGCGCCCAAGGGGCGGATATCAAGTCGGAGATGCACAGATTCGTGATCGCCGCGCGCCACGGTACCCTGTCTAGCCTCAAGATCGGCGCCACGGTGGGCGTGATCGGCATCATCATCGGCGTGCTCACATACAGCGGTTTGGTTCTCACTTTCGCGGACATCGTCATCGAACTGGCCGCCGGCAGGCTATGGTTGACCATCCTGCTGGTGGCCCTGGCCTCCCTGATTTTAGGCATGGGCGTACCCGTAACCGCGGCCTACCTGATCACGGCCGTGGTCGCGGTACCGGCCCTGACTGAGCTGGGCGTCCACCCCATCGCGGCCCACATGATCGTCTATTGGTTGTCCCAGGACTCGAACATCACGCCGCCCGTCTGCATCGCCGCCTTCGCGGGCGCCACCATCGCCAAGGCCAATATGTGGAAGACCGCCTTCACCGCCTTCAAATTTGCCAAGTTTCTCTACCTTGGGCCGTTCCTGTTCGGGTATGTGCCGACCTTCTCCCTGAACGGCGGCACCATGGACATCGTCATCACCTTTGCGCTGATCATCGTCGGCACCTGGGCCTACGCCTGGTTACTCAGCGGCATCTGGTTGACCTGGATCGAGCGGAAAGACAGTAATTCAATGGCCGTTGGCCACCGCAGGAACGACTGATCCGCCATATGGCGATGCCGGTCACGGTGCTCTCCCTGGAGAACCACGCATGTACACGAGGGGTATGGTACAGGATTAACCGGACGCTCAAGATTGACAGAATGGTAGTGGTGGTCTTTAACTGTTAGAGGGTAGGTTGGACTACTGTGCAGTTCGGTAGACCTGGACGATCAGTCACGCTATCATTTAAAATTTACCAGTACCGATATTTGTCGGGTTCGATTCGGGGCCGGGATGTCCTCCCCTGTTCAAGCGTGTCTTCGACTTGGCATTATGCTGAGATGTCCGACCAGCCTATAAAGGGACAGTGATGCTCATTCTGCGCGGCGCCCCCACCCTCTCCGAGTTCCGTTTGCGCAAGCTCGAACAACGCCTGCTAGACGCCACCGGGCAGGTCCTGCAGGTCGCTGCCGAATACAGGTACTTCGCGGATCTCGGGGAGGCCCGGCTCCCGGAAGACCGGGTGCTGTTGGAGCGGTTGCTGCACCATGACCCGGAGCCACCCGGACCACCGGAGCGGGAAGGGGCTCTGGTGCTTGTGATGCCGCGCCCGGGGACCATTTCCCCCTGGTCGTCCAAGGCCACGGACATCGCCCGCAATTGCGGCCTGGGCAAGATCCGACGCCTGGAGCGGGGCATCGCCTACTTTCTCCAGGCCCAGTCCGCCGCGGTCGATGAGGGCTTGCTTAGCGCCGCCGTGGTCCAGCTCCACGACCCCATGACTCAGGCTCCCCTGTTCGCCATGGAGGAAGCCCGGCGATGGTTCGAACGGGCCAAGCCGAGTCCACACCTGTCCGTCGATGTATTGAGCGGGGGACGGGAGGCCCTGATGGCCGCAAACACCGGGCTCGGTCTCGCCTTATCCGGGGACGAGATCGACTACTTGGTGGAGCGTTTTGAGGACTTGGGGCGTAACCCCACGGACGTGGAGTTAGTGATGTTCGCCCAGGCGAACTCTGAGCACTGCCGGCACAAGATCTTCAATGCCGACTGGATCATCGACGGCGAGCCCCAGGAGCGGTCCCTGTTCGCCATGATCCGCAATACCATAACCTGTTCGCCGCAGGGGGTCTTGTCGGCCTACAAGGACAATGCCGCTGTGGTAACGGGTTGGCCGGGGAGGCGCTTCCTGGCGTCCCCCGAGGATGGCGTCTACCGCGAACACGACGAGGCCATCCACCTGTTGATGAAGGTGGAGACTCACAATCACCCCACGGCGATTGCCCCGAATCCGGGGGCGGCTACCGGCGCCGGCGGGGAGATCCGGGACGAGGGTGCCACCGGACGGGGCGCCAAACCCAAGGCAGGCCTGTGCGGCTTCTCGGTGTCCAACCTGCGCATCCCAGACCGGGCCTTGCCCTGGGAGCAGGATCACGGCAAGCCGGGCCATATGGTCTCGGCCCTGGACATCATGCTCGAAGGACCCATCGGCGCGGCCGCCTTCAACAACGAGTATGGGCGTCCCAATCTGTGCGGCTACTTTCGGACCTACGAGCAGGAGGTGCCGGGGCCCGCGGGCACCGAACTGCGCGGTTACCACAAGCCCATCATGGTCGCCGGCGGTATCGGCAATATCCGCGCCCGGCACATCGCCAAGCGGGCGTTTCCGCCGGGTACGCCCCTGATCGTGCTCGGGGGACCTGCCATGCTCATCGGCCTGGGGGGGGGGGCCGCTTCGAGCATGGCGTCCGGGTCCTCGGCACAGGACCTGGATTTCGCCTCCGTCCAGCGCGCCAACCCGGAGATGGAGCGGCGTTGCCAGGAGGTCATCGACAGCTGCTGGGCCCGCGGCGAAGAGAATCCCATCCTGTTCATCCACGATGTAGGGGCGGGTGGGCTTTCCAATGCCCTGCCGGAATTGATACAGGATGCCAATCGCGGCGGACGCTTCGCGCTGCGGGAGGTCCCAAACGACGATCCGGGCATGTCGCCCATGGAGCTCTGGTGCAACGAGTCCCAGGAGCGCTATGTGCTGGCGGTGGCCGCTGAGCGGCTCGCGATCTTCACAGCCATCTGCGAGCGCGAGCGCTGTCCCTACGCGGTCGTCGGGGAGGCGACCCGAGAGAAACGCCTGTTGCTTACCGACGCCCACTTCGGGGATACGCCCATTGATATCCCAACGTCCCTGCTCTTCGGTAAGCCCCCGCGGATGTCACGGACCGCCGCCCGCATCGCATTTCAGAGACCGGCGCTGGATGTGTCGCGGGTGTCCCTGCCGGATGCGGCGCGGCGGGTGCTGCGGCTGCCCACGGTGGCCGACAAGGGGTTTCTGATTACCATAGGCGACCGCAGCGTCACCGGTCAGGTGGCGCGCGATCAGCTGGTCGGTCCCTGGCAGGCGCCAGTCGCCGATGTCGCGGTCACCCTCAGCGATTACACGGGGGTGACAGGCGAGGCCATGGCTATGGGCGAGCGATCCCCGGTGGCCCTGATCGATCCGGCGGCCTCGGGAAGCCTGGCCGTGGGCGAGGCCATCACCAACCTGGCCGCCGCCGCCGTTGACCGGATCGACCATATCCGGCTCTCCGCCAACTGGATGGCGGCGGCCGGACATCTGGGGGAGGATGCCGGGCTCTTCGATACCGTCCGCGCCTTGGGCCTGGAATTGTGCCCGGCCTTAGGCGTGGCTATCCCCGTAGGCAAGGACTCCATGAGCATGAAGACCCTGTGGACGGACCGCGCCGCCCGCCCGCGGGAGATGACCGCCCCCCTGTCGCTGATCGTCTCGGCCTTCGCGCCGGTGCGGGACGCCGGCCGTACCCTCACCCCCCAGCTGCGCATGGACGCGGGCGTCACGGACCTGATCCTTATTGACCTCGGACAGGGACGCAACCGCCTCGGGGCCTCCTGCCTAGCCCAGGTCTACGGGCAGGTCGGCAACATGGCCCCGGACCTGGACGACCCACGGCTACTCACGGGGTTCTTCGCCTGTGTGCAGGCGCTCAATCGGGCGGGCCTGATCTTGGCCTACCACGACCGCTCCGATGGGGGGCTGTTCGTTACCCTGTGCGAGCTGGCCTTCGCCGGGCGCTGCGGCTTGGTGGTCGACCTCGACCCGGCGGGACCGGACGACCTGGCCGTGCTTTTCAATGAGGAGCTAGGGGCCGTGATCCAGGTCCGGCACGCGGATAGGGACGCCGTGCTCGGGCTGCTCGCTGATTGGGGCCTGAGCGCTTGCAGCCGCGTGATCGGCGCACCCCAGGAATCGGAATCCATCCGGTTCTGGCATGGTGGGACCGAGATTTTTGCGGCATCCCGCCCGGAGCTGCAGCAGCTCTGGTCGGAGACCAGCCTGCACATGCGGTCCCTGCGCGATAACCCGGACTGCGCGCGCGAGGAGTTCGCGCGCATCGCAGATCCGGACGATCCGGGCCTGACCGCGGCACTCGGCTTCGACCCCGCCGACGATATAGCGGCCCCTTACATCCTGAGCGGGGTACGCCCCCGGCTGGCGGTGCTCCGGGAACAGGGCGTGAACGGACAGCTGGAGATGGCGGCGGCCTTCCACCAGGCCGGGTTCGAGTGCGTGGACCTACACATGTCCGACATCATCTCCGGGCGGGTGGACCTGGCGGACTTTCGAGCCCTGGCGGCCTGTGGCGGCTTCTCCTACGGCGACGTCCTGGGCGCGGGGGCCGGCTGGGCCAGGTCGATCCTGTTCAATCCGCGGGCACGTGACCAGTTCCAGACCTTCTTCGAACGGCCGGAGACCTTCGCCCTGGGGGTGTGTAACGGGTGTCAGATGCTCTCCCACCTCCAGGAGCTGATTCCGGGCGCGGGCCATTGGCCCCGCTTCGTGCGTAACCGCTCGGAACAGTTCGAGGCGCGGTTGGTGATGGTGGAAGTGACCGATTCGCCCTCGGTGTTGTTGACCGGCATGGCCGGCTCCCGGCTGCCCGTCGTCGTGGCCCACGGCGAGGGGCGGGCGGAGTTTCTCGACGCTGGGGACTTGGCGCGGGCCGCGCCGCGGGTAGTCCTGCGTTACGTCGAAAATAAAGGCAGTATTGCCGCGCGCTATCCCGCCAATCCGAACGGATCCCCCGCGGGTATCACCGGTCTGACCTCCACCGATGGGCGTGTAACCATCATGATGCCCCATCCGGAGAGGCTCTTCCGCGCCCTCCAGTACTCCTGGCGACCGGACCATTGGGAACAATATGGTCCCTGGGTGCGGTTATTCAGAAACGCCCGGGTGTGGGTGGATTGAAGACCCGGCCCAAAGGCGGAAATCGGGGATACGGATAAAAACCGAGGGTCTAGATAACTTTAATGAGGTGGTGGTGGTCTTTAACTGGTAGAAGGTGAGTTAGGTCGCTGTGCAGCCCGGTAGACCTGGACTATCAACTACGCCATCAATTAAAAATCTACCACTACCACTTTAGAGAGGATTTTCTCTCAGCAGAGTAAGTATTCTATCATAATAAGTTTTCTTCTCGATGATAGAATCTAAATTCACGTTCTTTATTGTTGGTCGCTAGTAAAAACTATGGACTTTAGTCCATAGGGCTTTAGTATATTTTGGCTATGAGAACGAAGAAGCACGCGACACATGCGGTTTACGATCGAAGGTTCATCTGATATGGATCACGAAGTATCGCTATAAGATACTGATCAAGGATGTGGGGAAAAGAGTACGGACATTGTTTCGACAGGCCTGCACTGCTAACGATGAGGAAGCAGTATTGGGGACGTCACTTTTGGGCCATTGGGTATGATGTTTCCGGTTCGGGGTATATTACAGACGATATGATCAGAGAGTATATAAAGAGGAATCGAGAACATCAGGGTCATCATGATGATGATTTTCCAGTCGAGTGCGCCCTGACTTTCAGTCCTTTCGAGCTGACTTCAGTCTGAGGTTTTTAGCCGGCTTTGGCCGAAACAGCGACTTTCAGTCGCTCCCCAGACTATGGACTTTCAGTCCATAGTGGTTGATTCATGTTTTTTCAGGTGTAGATGAAAAGTTTTTCGTGGAACCCCATTGAATTTTGCAAGCCTTCATTTAGAATATGACCAGAATGATTCAATGTCATTGATAGGGTAATTACCACGGGCAAATTCATGCTGACCATGATTCACACGGAAATGCTTTTTGTACCCTCTATCCGCCGGCCCATCATAGCCCCTCCAGCCGTCCGAATGGATGATGCTATCGATGGCCACGCGGCCTGTGGCGGCTTCTTGGCGGCGTTCGGGACGATTTCCGTGTAGACTTCCCTGTGGCGTTCTAGAATCCCGAAGACAATCATTTTACCCCCAGCCCTGCGTCCTTTCTTCCCACGAACACGGCATGCTCCGAAATAGGATTTATCGACTTAAATCTCATCGGAGAAAGGCGATGAGGCGTCACAAAGCTGAGCGATTCGGGTCCACAGTAGAATAATAATTGATTGATCATTGGACGTCTTAATACTTCAATAAGTCATAACATTGAATTTTTCAAATGATTAGAATTTTAGGTAGTTCTGGTCTTTAACTGGCAGATGGTAGGTTGGGCCGCACAGCAGTCCAATCTACTTTCTACCAGTTAAAGATCACCACTATCACGACGCCTTCTCGGGCCGTACCGAATAATTCAGGATGACTAAAGTTATTTCCCGTTATTTTCTCCTATCTCTTTGCTATAATTAAGACTTTATGCAGGCCTGCCCCGCGTTGTCATCGAACCCGCCGCCATGAGTGCCCTGATCGAGCTGTTCCGTGCCTCCACTGCCCTGTACGGCGGCAATGCCGCTTTTATCGAAGACCTCTACGAACGCTACCTGCAGGACCCGGAGAGCGTGGACCTCACATGGCGGGTACGTTTCGATGCCATGTGCCCGGAGGCGGCCGACGAGGTCCCCCATGGACCCGTGCGCCGGAACTTCCTACGGCTGGCCCAGGAGAGCCGCGGTCGGGCGCTGGCGCGGTCCACCGGGTGTCTGGAGCCGGCGGCGGCCGAAAAACAGGCGGCAGTCCTGCGGCTAATCAATGGGTACCGTTTCCGTGGTCACCAGGTCGCCGATCTGAATCCCTTGCGGTTGCGCGAGCCTCCCGAGATCCCGGATCTGGACCCGGCCTATCACCAGCTGGAGGAGTCGGATCAGGATCAGGTCTTCCACACCGGCTCGCTGTACGGCCCGGACCGCATGCGCCTGCGCGATATCATCGCCCTGCTCCGGGAGAGCTACTGCGGGACGGTGGGCTCGGAGTACATGCATATCACCAGCACCAAGGAGAAGCGCTGGCTCCAGAAGCGCCTCGAGGGCAGCCGGGCGCGGCCCGAGCTCGCCGCCCCCGCCCGGCGGTGGCTATTGACCATGCTCACCGCCGCCGAAGGCATCGAGAAATATCTGCATGCACGCTACGTGGGCCAGAAGCGGTTCTCCCTGGAGGGCGGGGAGGCCTTGATCCCGTTGCTGGACGAGCTCATCCAACGCGCCGGCCGCAAGGGGATCAAGGAGATCGTAATCGGCATGGCCCACCGCGGTCGGCTCAATGTGCTCACCAACATTCTGGGCAAACCGCCCCAGGACATCTTCGACGAGTTCGAGGGCCGCCCTCTTCCCGACTGGCAGGAGCTGGCCGGCGATGTCAAATACCACCTGGGCTTCGCCACCGATGTGGATACTCCGGGCGGGGCCGTGCACCTGGCCCTGGGGTTCAACCCGTCGCACCTGGAGATCATCGACCCGGTGATCGTGGGCTCGGTGCGGGCCCGCCAACGTCGCCGCCGGGACTCTGCCGGCGAACAAGTGTTGGCCCTGTTGATCCACGGCGACTCGGCCTTCGCCGGCCAGGGCGTCATCATGGAGACCTTCAATCTGTCCCAGACCCGAGGCTTCTCCACTGGCGGCAGCGTCCATGTGGTGGTTAACAACCAGATCGGCTTTACCACCAGCAACCCACTGGATACCCGCTCGACCTTCCATTGCACCGATGTGGCCAAGATGGTCCAGGCCCCGGTCTTGCACGTCAACGGCGACGATCCCGAGGCGGTTATCTTCGTCACCCAGCTGGCGCTGGACTTCCGCAACGAGTTTCATAAGGATGTCATCATTGACCTGATCTGCTACCGCCGGTTGGGTCACAACGAGGCGGACGAGCCGGCGGTCACCCAGCCCGTGATGTACAAGAAGATCCGCGCCCACCCCGCCCCCCGCGCCCGGTACGCGGACCGCCTGGTGGACGCCGGCATCCTATCCAGGGAGATGGTGGTTGCCATGATCGAGGACTATCGGATCTCGATCGAGCAGGGTGTGGTGGTCGCCCGCCCGGTCATGTGCGGGCTTGATAACGCCTACAAGGTGAATTGGAAGCACTGCCGGATCGTATCCTGGGATCATCCCACGGACACCGGGGTCGCGCGTGAGAAGCTCCGGGCGCTGGCGGAACGCATGCTCAGAATGCCCCCGCAGTTCGAGCTCCACCCCCGGGTGTCCAAGATCTGGAACGAGCGCTGCAAGATGGCCAAGGGGGGGCAGCTGGTCGACTGGGGCTTTGCCGAGAATCTGGCCTACGCGACCCTAGTTGAAGCCGGCTTTCCGGTACGCCTGTCCGGGCAGGACTGTGGCCGCGGCACCTTCTTCCACCGCCATGCGGTCATCCACGATCAGGCGACCGGCGACAGCTACATTCCACTGCAGCATCTGGGCGAGCATCAAGGCGATTTCATCGTCATCGACTCCATCCTGTCGGAGGAGGCGGTGCTCGGCTACGAGTACGGCTACGCCACTGCCGAGCCCAACGCCCTGACTCTGTGGGAGGCCCAGTTCGGCGATTTCGCCAACGTCGCCCAGGTGGTCATCGACCAGTTCATCACCTCCGCCGGCACCAAGTGGAATCTGTGCTGCTCCCTGGTGATACTGCTGCCCCACGGCATGGAAGGCCAGGGGGCTGAGCACTCCTCCGCCCGCCTGGAGCGCTTTCTTCAGCTGTGCGCCGAATCTAACATCCAGGTCTGCGTCCCCACCGGCCCGGCCCAGATGTTCCACCTCCTGCGCCGCCAGATGCTGCGCGGTTATCGCAAGCCGTTGATCGTCATGACGCCCAAGAGCCTGCTGCGCCACCGCCTGGCTACCTCCAGTCTGGACGAGCTAGCGACAGGCCGCTTCCAGCCGGTGATCGGCGAACTGGATGGCATCGACCCCGCCCAGGTGGCGCGGGTCATCCTGTGCAGCGGCAAGGTCTACTACGACCTGCTGGAGGCCCGTCGCACCCGCGGGATTGGGGACACCGCCATCCTGCGCATCGAACAGCTCTATCCGTTTCCGGGGGAGCAACTCAGGGAGGCCATCGCCCCCTATACCGCCACCAAACAGCTCATCTGGTGCCAGGAAGAGCCCCAGAACCAAGGCGCCTGGGACCAGATCAAGCACCGTTTTCTCCACTTCCTGCCGGAAGATGGGAGACTCTTCTATGTCGGGCGTCCCACCTCGGCCGCCCCTGCCGTCGGTCTCCGGGCGGTCCACGTGGAGCAGCAGGAACGGCTGATCGACGAGGCCCTCACCGGCCGCATCAACCCCAGCATGAATCGCAGGATCCCCGTATGAGCAGTGAAGTGCGCGTCCCCACCCTCCCCGAATCCGTCGCCGACGCCACGGTGCTGGCCTGGTACAAACAGCCGGGCGAGGCGGTGCGCAGAGAAGAAAATCTGGTCGACCTGGAGACGGACAAGGTGGTGCTGGAGGTCCCCGCACCCGTCGCCGGCGTGCTCGGGGAGATCAAGGTGGCGGCGGGCGAGACCGTCCAGGCCGATACCCTGCTGGCCCTGATCGAAGAAGGCGCCGTCACGGAGCCGGCATCCCCCCCGGCAGCGGCGGAACCAGCGGAATCGACGGAATCGGCGACACCGCCGGAGCCGGTGCTCGCCCCGGCCGCCAGGCGGCTGGTCAAGGCGCTGAATTTGGACCCCGCGGAGATCTTCGGCAGCGGCAAGAATGGACGGGTGCAAAAGGCGGACGTGAAGGCCTTCCTGGACAGCCGAGAGCAGGCCTGCTCCCCCGCCGAGCCGAACGCCACCGCCCCCGCGGCTGAGCAGCTACAACCGCGCCTCACCGGCGAGGCCGGCCGGCCGGAGCAACGGGTCCCCATGACCCGGCTGCGGGCGCGGGTCGCCGAACGCCTGGTCCAGGCCCAGCAAACGGCCGCCATCCTCACCACCTTCAACGAGGTGGACCTGACTACCGTCATCGTGCTACGCAAGCGCTACAAGAACCAGTTCGAGAAGACCCACGGTGTGCGCTTAGGGCTAATGTCCTTCTTCGTCAAGGCCGCGGTAGAGGCCCTGCAACGTTTCCCGCCCATGAACGCCTCCGTGGACGGAGACGACATCATCTACCACGGCTACTACGACATCGGCATGGCGGTAAGCTCCCCCCGCGGCCTCGTGGTCCCCATCCTGCGCAACTGCGACCGGCTTACCATGGCCGACATCGAACAGGGCATCCTGGCATTCGGCCGTAAAGCCGAGGACGGCACCCTGAGCTACGAAGACCTCACCGGCGGCACCTTCTCCATCACCAACGGCGGCGTCTTCGGCTCCCTGCTCTCCACTCCAATTCTGAACCCGCCCCAGAGCGCCATCCTGGGCCTGCACAAGATCCAGGACCGCCCCGTGGCGGTGCAGGGCGAGGTGGTAATCCGGCCCATGATGTACCTGGCCCTCTCCTACGACCACCGCATCATCGACGGCCGCGACGCCGTGCAATTCCTAGTCACCATCAAGGACACCCTGGAAGACCCGGCGCGGCTGTTGATGCGGATTTAAGAAGCTGTTTGGTTAAACAGAATCGCTCCCGCAATACCCCCAAGTTCCCCAAACCGCGCTGTCCGGCATTATTTGGTGCTGCCCGAGATGGCGTCGTGTTGCGCCAGGCCGCGTTCAATGCCATACCTGTCCGGGCGCAGTCCGGATGATTCGGCGTTGGTTGTGGGAGCTGTGGCGTGTCGGGCCAGGGCGTGTTCGACGGTGTTTATGTTCTTCGGGATCAGACAGCACGCCTAACCCGACCTACACCCAACGTGGGGGCCGCGCGTACAGGCCGTACGGGGGGTAATTTGGGTGGACAGGTTGCGTTAAGACGCTGGTATGACCCAAGCACACGATCAGCGAGCCTTTGGACGTCGCAACGCAACAGTCCCGGTCCCCCCGACAACACCAAGTCATCCAGGATTACTTTCTGAACAAGAGGTTATCGAGAGCATTATCGGTAGGGTCTAGATAATTTTAGCACCGCAACTGCATGCTAAGGCATAATGGATTATGCACTATTTTGCGCACGATCTACCGGCCTCGAAAATCGCCGAGTTGAGTGATGTAAGCCGTCCGACGATCAATTCAGTTGTTATTCAAACTACGAACCCGAATCGCCCAGCTTTGTGACGCCTCATCGCCCTTCTCCGGCGAGGTTGAAGTCGATGAATCCTATTTCGGCGGGTGCCGTGTTCGTGGGAAGGGTAGTGGTACCATTTAACTGGGAGAAGCTAGATGGGGCTGCTGTGCGGCCCGGCAGATCTGGACTATTAATCACGCTATCAGTTAAAAACTAACCACTCCCTGTGGGAAGAAAGGGCGCGGGGCTGTGAGGATAAAACGATTGTCTTCGGGATCCTGGAATGCCACGGGAAAGTCTACACGGAAATCGTCCCGAACGCCGCCAAGAAGCCGCTACAGGCCGCAATCCGGGGCCAGGTGGTCTTGACCAGCATCATCCACTCGGACGGCTGGAGGGGCTACGATGGGCTGGTAGATAGGGGGTGCAAAAAGCATTTCCGTGTGAATCATGGTCAGCATGAATTTACCCGTGGTAATTGCCCTATCAATGGCATTGAATCATTCTAATCATATGCCAAACGAAGGCTTGTAAAATTCAATGATGTTTCGCGAAAGACTTTTCATCTATACCTGAAAGAATGTGGATTTAGATTCAATCCTCGAGAGGAAAATTTATATGGCAGAATACCAGTTCGTAATAAACATCAAATTTTTCCGTCGGTGTCCAAGTCAGGCGACCTTGTTTGGTTTGGGTTAGCAGGGCATCGGAAAGTTCAATAAGCTTGTTCATGCTACGGTGGGTCATAGGGTCACCTTTAATCGATCCGCCTTGATCTTTACAAGCATCTCTTGTAACTGATCCATGTGCTTTGAAACCGTTGCGTTCCAGTCAGCCACTAGCTCGGGCTCTGGTTTTGAGCCATCGATATATGGTTTGAGGTTTTTCTCCATGCGGGATGACAAATTTCTCGTTCGCTGGAGACACGCTTTCTGATTTTCGGTAGGTGTCATCTCATTTGCGCTATGCACGGTGATCAGGGCCTTCCTCAGCACAGCGTAGTGGTCGGGTAGGATCTCCCAGGCCGCTTTTCACTGCAGTGCCTTGATTTCATTACACGACCGAGATCGCGGCGGGCAATTTCGCGGCCGTGTCGATTCTCTGGATATCCTGCTGAACCTCGATGACCGCCTGTTACACCTTTTCGGCCGCGGATCTGGAACGCCACACGCCGATTAGCGTAAGACAAAAACCAATCTGGGTCACGATCAACCCAATCGCGCTCGCCCAATCCCCCCATCCCAACCTTACCGCCGAATCGAGCTGTGACCAGAAATCCACCTGAGTTTCCCCGGGTGCTCTTAACGCTGCGGCGGTTACAGGCTTCTCCTCCGCTCAACGCGGGTAATGGTCGTCCAGGTTCGCTGGGCACAGCACCTCCCGCATGATCCCGATCAGATCCAACAGCTGGGGATTGCGGATGCGGTAGAAAATCCGGTTCGCTTCTTTGCGCGCGGCCACGATGTTTTTGTTGCGCAGCTGCTCGAGGTGCTGGGAGATATTGCTCTGGGAGGTCCCGGTGCGCTCCACGATTTCCCCCACCGAGAGCTCCCGGTCGCCGAGCGAGCACAAAATTTTCCAACGCAAGGGATGGGCCATCGCCTTGAGGGCGTTGGCGGTCAATGTGGTATCTTCATTCTCCGGCCCTTCGGCCTTGATGAAATCAGCCATCGGCTCCTCCTGGACTGGTCTCCTTCGACAGACCGTGCCGCATCCCGCAGGATGCCGGCTCAACCGTTTCCTTCCGCTTCGATACGCATATAGCCTGTCATGTCCTTGGCGATGCAGATGATGTCGGTAATCCGCCCGCCGGGGTCTTTTACGGCGGTACGGGAAAAGAGAATCGGCACCCGGCGCCCGTCCTTGGCGATAAAGCGGGCCTCGATTTTGCTCAATGCGCCGGTGCGGATCAGGGCTTCGAGCCAGATCCCCATGAAAGCACCGGCCTGCTCGTCGCCTTCCTCCTCGAATACGTCGCCGATGGACATGCCCAGGAGGTCCCGCTCGCTGTAGTCGAGCATCCGGCAGGCGGTCGGGTTGACCAACTTGATCTCGCCCCGGGGAGTGAGCACCAGCAGGGCCTCGCCCATGTAGGTGATGATGTTCTCGAGATATTGATTTGCCTGCGCCAACTCCGCAGTACGCTCGGCGACCTTCTGCTCCAGCACCCGGTTGAGGCTACGTTCCTTCTCGATCAGCCGGAAGTAGGTGCTGATCTTGTTGATGAGCTGGTTATCTTCGATCGGCTTGAGCAGGTAGTCCACCGCGCCCACGGCGTAACCCCGCTGCTGGAATTCCTCGGATTTGAAGGCGGCCGTGAGAAAGATGATGGGGATGTCCCGGGTGCGCTTGCGTAGCTTAAGCAGGGAGGCGGTCCGGAAGCCATCCAGCTCCGGCATCTGTACGTCGAGGATGATCAGATCGATGTCCGGCTGTCGGAGCGTGACATCAATGGCCTGCCGGCCGGACGTAGCCTCCAGGATCGTCGCCTCCATGTACTGCCCGATCAGCGTCCGGAGGGTGAACAGATTGTGGGCGTGATCGTCGACGATAAGGAGCTTAAACCCAGAATAAGGATTCATGCCGTCTGCCGTTGTTTCCGTTCGGGGGAAAGCACCAGGCCCGCATTCAGGCGGGCTTCGATCTGGTCCCGGTTCACGGGCTTGATGATGAAGCCGTCGGCGCCGGCGTCGCGGAAAAGCACGCCCTTCGGCACATCCACCGGGGCCCCCATGACCAGGATCTGGAGCCACCGATTATGCTCGTTCCCACGAATGGCTTTGATCGTATCACAGGTATTCTCCGCGGACATCAAGACGGCGAGGAGTACCAGGGCACATTCGCGCTCCTCCTGCAAGGTTTCCAATGCCTCGTCCGCATCGGCCGCCGTCCGCACCTGCAGCCCCAGGGATTCGAGTAGGGCCGTCTCGGCCACCAGGCTATGCGCCTCCCGCTCCACCACCAGGGCCCAGTGGCCGGCGAAGGGCCAGGTGACGGACGGCTCGCCCGGGAGTGATTCCTGTGCAGCGGCCTCCGCTACCAGAAGCGGCGGCCTGACCGCGTGGACGACCTGTTCGGGGTCCGAATGGTCGGGATCGAACTCCGCCGGCAGCGCCAGGTCGAAGCGCGCGCCTTGTCCCTCATCGCTCCGGACGCTGATCCTGCCTCCCAGGAGTTCGGCCAGCTCCTGGCTGATGGACAACCCCAGACCGGTCCCGCCGTAGCGGCGGCGGGTGGAACCGTCGGCTTGTTGAAAGGCCTCGAAGATGACCTGCTGCTTGTCCGCCGGAATCCCGATGCCGGTGTCGGAGACGCTCAGTACCAGCGGGCAGGTCTCACCCCCGATCCAGCTCGCCTGGAGAGTAACGCCGCCCCGATCGGTAAACTTGGCGGCGTTGGAAAGGAAGTTTTTTATAATCTGGCGCAACTTGTCCCGATCGCTGTAGATACGATCCGGGACTCGTTCATCGAGCTCGAGCGCTAGGGTGAGCCCCTTGTCCTTGAACTGAGGCAGAACGAGCTGGATCAGCTCCTGGAGCAGGGGACGCAGCTCGATCCACTCCAGGTTTACCCTAACCTGTCCGGCATCGATGCGGGAGATGTCCAGGATGTTGTCGATCATGGTACGCAGGTCGCGGCCGGCGGCATGGATTACATCCGCCTGATGCCGCTGATCTGGGGTCAGACCCGCATTCCGATCCGCGAGCATCTTGGACAACAGGAGGATCGAATTCAGGGGCGTGCGCAACTCGTGGCTGATGTTGGTGAGAAACTCGGACTTGTAGCGGTTGGACTGCTCCAATTCCCGCGTATGCTCCTGCGCCGCCTGCAGATGCTTCACATGGATCTCGGCCAGGGCGGTGAGCTGTTTGCCCAGTTCCTTCACCTCCTGGGAACCCCTCCAGTCGAAGCGGACGCACTCGCCGTTGCCCAGGACCCTGCCGAGTCCCTTGGTCAAGGCGTGGCCGAACCGCTCCGCCCCGGCCGCGATCCAGCGGGCTATCAGCATGACCAGCAAGGTCATGGGCAGAACGATGGTAAACACCCGCCCGATCAGGGCATTGCGGAAACTCTTGATGGGAGACGGGTCGACCGAGCGGCCGACCCACAGCGGGAGCGCATCCTCGGTGAGGAACATGGGGACCCAGATCAGCTGCCGGTCCTGGTCACCTTCCCATAACGCCAGCTTGCCGGCCGCGAAGATCCCGGCCAGGCCGGGAAAGTCGGTAAAGGCCTCCGGCTCCTCGCTGATGGGCTGCCCGGGGCGCAGATAGCTGCCGTTGTTGTTGACCCAGAGCGTGTCACGGTAGAACTGGGCCAGGCCGCCGACGTCGATGCTCATCACCACCAGCCCCATGGCCGTCCCCTCCGGTCCTCCGCCGATGGCACTGACCAGAGACAGGGTCATGAGCTGGCGGGGGTCCTGGGTCCCGGCAATCGGATCGATACGGATACGACTGACCATCACGCCGCCCGGCTTCATCCGCAGGCCCGCCTCCAGCAGCTGCGCGTGCGGCCGCGCCGGGAGCTGCGGCGTCGGATGCCAGGTCAGGGTCCTCTCGTCTCGCTCCAGCCAGAATCGCTCCTGAGCGTCCGCGCCGAGAAACAGGATCCTGATAATGTCCTGTTGGTCGCTTAGGATCTGATTTACCCAGCCCGTGTAACGGGCGCGGGCGAGATCGATCTCATCGTCGTCGCCCCGATCCCCGAGGATCAGGCCCGGCTCTGGGAGCTTCGCCAGCAATCGTACCATCTCGTGGCGACTCGCCAGGTGCTGGTCGAGATCGCGGAAATCCGCGCGCAGGTTCTGCAGGTGGGCCTTCTGGTAGATGAGCGCGGTGCGGTCCAGCACCAACGGTAGATTAAGGAAGACCGAGATCAGCAAGGGCACCAGGCCGAATACCAGCAGCAGAACCAGGATTTGAGTGCGAAGTTTCACGCCGGCCGCGCCCGTACCTACAGCACCCGCACCAGTTCCAGAATCCGGGCGGCGTGGCCCTTGGGCTTGATGTCATAGAGCGCATGGCGGATCTTGCTGTCCTTGTCCACGACGAAGGTGGAGCGCACGATGCCCATGCGCTTCTCGCCGCGGGCATCCTTTTCCCTCCAGACCCCGTAGGCGTCGCAGACCTCCCCCTCCGTATCCGCCAGTAGGCGCACATTGATGCCGTGTTTGTCCCGGAAGGCGCCGTGACTATCGCAGCTATCTTTGCTGATGCCCAGGACCTGGGTATCCAGCGCCGCGAACTCGGGTTGCAGATCCGTGAACTCGAGGGCCTCCAGGGTGCACCCCGGCGTATCGTCTCTGGGATAGAAGTAAAGCACCAGGTGGCTGTTGCCCCTGAACCGTTCCAGATTGACGCGCTCCAGGTCGGCGTCCGGGAGTAAGAATTCGGGGGCCTGATTTCCGGGCTGCAACATGGGAGGGTGCTCCGGTAGTGGTCGTGGTCAGCACCGAAATTTAGGATTGACCCGACGATACGTCAACCAGATTTCGAGCGACCTTTTGCGGGTGGACCGCCTCGGCACCCTACCGCCGGTGGTCGGCTTCCGGTCACCGGCCGTCGGTTGCAAGGTTATGCTTGAACTACATTAAGGTGTAAAAGGCACAAAGCAGGAGCACCCCCTGCGGGTATCCGGCCGCGTAGGGGTGCCTTGAGGTGGACCCTGCAAATTGGACAGGATGCAAAGTGAAGAGGGGATACAAGTAACTGCACCACAGAGGATTCAAGCATGCCAAGCAAACGTAAGAAGCTGTTTGGTTAAAAATTGTCGGTAGTGGTGGTATTTAACTGGTAGAAGGTAGATTGGGCTGCTGTGTGGCCCGGTAGACCTGGACAATCAACCACGTTATCAGTTAAAAATTCACCACTACCAAAAGCTCCACCAGAGAGCCCGCGAAGAACTGCGCATGGGAGCCTTCATGCCTCTGCGCTGGTTATTCTCCGGTATTTTTCCAGCAGCTGATCTTCGGTTTCCTCATGCTCCGGATTTTTGGAGATACAGTCTACGGGGCAGACCTCGACGCATTGGGAGGTCTCGTAGTGACCTACGCACTCGGTGCAGAGATTGGGATCGATCACATAGATTTCATCTCCCTGAGAGATGGCGCCGTTCGGGCATTCCGGCTCGCATACGTCACAGTTGATGCACTCGTCGGTGATGTAAAGTGCCATATCATTACTCCTCAGGTAGGTTCCGACAGAAGGCAACAGAAAATGTCAGGCGATTGGTGGGAAACGGGGCATACTTAGGTTGCGCCGAATTCTGGTTCGTCTCCAAGACGCGACCACAGACGCGACATCAGGACTCGAGACGGAAATCGCTATACCCGATGTACGTGAATAGCTTGGTAAGCGAGGTGCGTCGATCGTGCCCGAGAGCAAGGCGCGACGAAGAAGAATAGCCCAGCCCTATTGCTGATGGTGAAGCCGTAGGCTTCACGGGCATCCAGGGATGTATACCCCCTACCGGAAGGCGAAGCAAGGACAGCGCAGCCTTGCGGCGCAACGCTGCTAGAGAGTGTGAGGGACGTGCAGCGCGGCGAAATATTCACGTGCATCGGGTACAACCAAAGCGTTCCCGTAATGCAGCTTGCACGACGGGAGCCACGAAGGGCGACACGTCCCCGCCCAGGCGGGCGATCTCGCGCACCAGGGACGAAGATATATAGCCATACTGCTCCGTGGGAGTGAGGAAAAGGGTCTCGATGTCCGGGGCCATGCGGCGGTTCATGTCCGCAAGCTGGAATTCGTACTCGAAATCGGAAACGGTGCGCAGACCACGGATGATCACCGGAGCCCCGTGCTTACGGGCGAACGCCACCAGGGGGCCGGAAAAGCGTGCGATTTCCACGTGAGGGATGTTCCGCAACACCTGCTCCGCGAGCTCCACTCGGTGCTCGATGTCGAACACCGGGTCCTTGCCTGTATCCACCGCCACCGCCACCACGACCCGATCGAACAGAGAGGCGGCGCGCCGGATCAGGTCTATGTGGCCGTTGGTGATCGGGTCGAAGGTCCCCGGATAAACTACACTGCACACTTGTTTCCCCATCTCGATTTCGTATGCTTACTTTCTAAGGATAACAGATGTCGTTCAACGACCGTCTACTCTTGGGTCATGATTCAGGGCAACCGAAATGATAAAAAAAGCAGTGATTTATAGATTGTAACATAACCAACAGTTGGCAATAACTCCGTATTATAGCGATACAGAAAGAGCTTTGAACAGATCTCATGCATAATGATACAGCGTCCGGATTGATTTGAATAGAGAGGCCCGGGAGGTCATTGCTTATGCTTGTGGTAATCGCAGTAAAGAAACGTGCCAAATCCTCTGGGATCGCATACCGTCCACTTATAAAAAGCCATGGTTTCTACCGCTTATCAGGAAGCGTGTCAAGTTGTTATTCCGAATGAACAGCATTTTCCTGGCGGTAAAGAAACAGGAGAAGCGTCCCATGTTAAGCGCTGGGATAATACCCTACGTCAGCAACTTGACGTGCTTCGTGCGTAAGACGCTCTCCATTCCCAAATGTATCATTATGCATGAGATCTGTTTAAAGCTCTTTCTATCGCTATAATACGGAGTCATTGCCAACTATTGGTTATATTACATTGGGTTTAGATGACTTTAAGCACTGCAACTGCATACTAAGGTTATGTTACGCATAGGGAAAAGCAGGTTCGTGGGAAGTTAAAGGGCGTGGGGCTGGGGGTAAAAAGATTGTCTTCGGGATTCTAGAACCCACGGGATAGGGCTACACGGGAATCGTCCTGAACGCCGCCAAGAAGCTGCTACAGGGCGCAACCCGGGGCCAGGTGGTCCTTGACCGCATCATCCACTCGGACGGCTGGAGGGGCTACGATGGGCTAGTGGATAGGGGGTACAAAAGCATTTCCATTTGCCCGTGGCGATTCGCAGCCCCTCCAGCCGTCCGAGTGGATGATGCGGTCAAGGACCACCTGGCCCCGGGTTGCGCCCTGTAGCAGCTTCTTGGCGGCGTTCAGGACGATTCCCGTGTAGCCCTATCCCGTGGGTTCTAGAATCCCGAAGACAATCTTTTTACCCCCAGCCCCACGCCCTTTAACTTCCCACGAACATGGCGTCCGCCGAAAGAGGATTCATCGACTTCAATCTCGCCGGAGAAGGGCGATGAGGCGTCACAAAGTTGGGCGATTCAGGTCCGTATAACAACTGATTGGCCGTCGGACGGCTTATATCACTCAGCTCGGCGATTTTCGAGGTCGATGAATCGTGCGCAAAATAGTGTATAATCTCCCTGGCTGGCTTGCGGAGATGCGTGAACACCTGAAATACCTGTTTCCCCTCGATAACGTAACTTTGGCATGCAGCCGCAGTGCTAAAGCTATCTAGGCCCTGCCGATTATGAACCAATCATCAAATAATACCCAACAGGCCGGCAAATCGAAGGTTTTATACCTGTATACGGGCAATCATGGAAAGCAAACTGGCATAAAAGATTATATTAGCCTGATTTCATCCCTGATAAAAGAAAGGGGAATAGATATTTGCATATCGGGTACTCTGGTGCCCAATGCAACAAATTTGGTTATTGATGAGTTCACTAATTATGTGGAGAACCATAAAATTGCATGGTTTAAGAAAAATAACCCAGGAGGCAAGCTGGTTTTTGTGCTGACTGAATTTGTGGAGTGCAAATGGGGAGTTGAGACCTTTAATTTTTATACTGGGTTGAACACTGCTGCCTTTATTTCTCTCCTTAATGTCTATCTCCGATTAAAACGTGATGATTTTCGACCCATATCACCCAGAACTCTATTAACAGCGATGCTCTTTTTCCCAATTCTGTTAGTCAATTATTTTACGGAGTTTCTAAAGTTTTTGGTGATGCGGTTGATGGGTAAGAATTCACCAAATCCAGTTAAGAAGTTTTTAATCAGGTATCACCGGGAAGTATATTTTCATATGCGTTATTTAGGATTCAGGGCATGCCTTCCCTACGCCGATGCTGTTATCACAAGTCATGAACGAATCAGCCTTGATTTTTGGAAAGGTGGAACGATCGAGAATTTGGGTGTAATCTATCCCGAGCTTGATGAAGCAAATGTGCTTGATAACTTAATGATGAACAAAGAATTATTTTTTGAAATTACTGGATCTGTCACAAAATACCGGAGAATGATTATTAATCGTATCAATAGGGAGCTCACTGTTCTTGGATTACATAATGTTTTTAAATATTGTTTGGCAATCCCATTTTCACTATCAGAAAGACCACTTAATCGAGGTGCTTATTCGTTGCATCCACCCCAGCTAAGAAAGTGGCCTTATTCTAGTCCGACACGTATTTTCCGTGCGCTTGCAGTTGATAACAACCTGCCTGTAGTAACCAAAAATTTCGGGCAAAATCCGATTGAAGATATCTGCTTTGTTCTGGAGGGCAATCAATCAATCATAAAACTTTATGAGATGTATGAAAATCGGAATTTACTACTGAATTTCATCAGTCCTCGTATAAGGAAATATAATGAGAGTGCAAAAGAGAGGAATGACGGGCTGGTTTCTCGGCTTATGGCACTTGATGGAAAGGATGATTATTAGTGAACATCAGCAGTAGGGCACCGAGAATTAAGGTGTCCGTGGAGGGTAGATGTCAGGTTCCGTGTGATTGCGTGATATGTTTCGCCTCTTTGCCTTGCCCCGCGGAAATGAGTGCTCGATTCATATGGACCTGAACTATCAACCGCACTAGCAGTTGAAAATTTACTACTACCCGTAGTTTTACTGGTGGACTCGATAGGTAATCGGATCACCGTCGCGGGTATCCACAGTGTTCGCGCTGTGTTGAGGCAAGGTGGCGAGGGCGTTTCGGAGGTGTGGCTGGAGAACCGGCGGCGTGACTGGCGCTTGGCGGAGCTCGCCGAGCTGGCGCATCAGGCGGGCGTTGCGGTCCGGCAGGTAATGCGCGATGAGTTGGACAGCGCGGCTGAGGGTGCGCGCCATCAAGGCGTACTGGCCTGGGTCTGTACCCCCACGACCCGTGGGGAAGCGGATCTCGGCGCCATCCTCGACAACACGCGAGGTCCCCCCTTGCTGCTGATCCTGGATGGTGTTCAAGATCCTCATAACCTGGGGGCCTGTCTGCGCACTGCCGACGCGGCAGGTGTGCAGGCTCTGATTGCACCCAGGAACAAGGCGGTCAGCCTTACCGCGGTCGCCTGCAAGGTTGCCAGCGGCGCCGCGCGGACCGTTCCCTATGTCCAGGTCACTAACCTCGCACGCACAATGGCGGGCCTCAAGGAGCAGGGCATCTGGTTGATTGGAACGGCCGGGGAGGCAGGGACCGCTCTGTTCGAGACCGACCTCACCGGCCCCCTTGCGCTGGCCCTGGGCGGCGAAGGCAAGGGGTTGCGCCGCCTCACCCGGGCGCACTGCGATCTGCTGGTCCGGCTCCCCATGCTGGGGACAGTGGAGAGCCTGAATGTCTCCGTGGCCGCGGGGATCTGCCTCTACGAGGCATTGCGGCAACGGCGGGATAGTTTGAACCGCAAAGCCGACGCGGATTTTCCCGCTCGATTGAGGCAATAGCGGATTCTTTGACGAAATCGGACGGAAGATCTGAAAATGATGTGCCGGATTGCGCTAAATTCAAGACTAATCTTCTCGTCGGCGATTTTCGAGGCCGATAAATCGTGCGCAAAATAGGGTACATTCCGTCTGAATTTAGCTTCCGAAAGGTGTGAACGCCTGAAATGTCTGTTTTTTTCTTGCATAACATAACCTTAGCATGCGGTTGCAGTGCTAGAATTATCTAAACCCTTATGTATATAGTTAGCGCAATTATGTACTAAATATAGCTGCACACAAAAACTGGAAACAAGAATCGCAAATTGACGCGGATGTTGCCATCGGCACAAAAAGCCCCCCCTCCCCCCGGGAGGGAGTCGAAAAAGGAAGCGCCCGCCCCGTGTTCAGGAGAGGAGCACCATTTCCGGATGTTGCAGGTAATTGATAATCTTAAGCGCCAAACCGATGTTATCGGGGTAGTGTTAAGTTTTTAACTGATAGCGTGGTTGATAGTCTAGGTCTACCTGGCTGCACAGCAGCCCAATCTGCCTTCTACCAGTTAAAGGCCACCTACCGTTATTGGTATTTCGGCACAGCTGTACTAGCCCAACACGACGCCTTCTCGGGCCGCACCAAATCTGGTTCTGCTATGTCGGTCCGACAAAAGCAAAGCTGGCAGAGGCGCCCCGGGCTTCAGGACAAAGCTCACGCAGACAGCATTGGTCGCACAGGGGACGGGTGCGGCGACACACAGTCTTGCCGTGCCGCACGATGAGGGCATGGTATTCATTGAACAAGGGGCCATCCTGGCCTAGGGCTGTCTCGAAGCCCTGGCGGATGGCCTCATAGCCTGGGTTCCCGGTCAGCACGCCGAGACGCCAGAAGATACGGCCGGTGTAGGCGTCCACGACGAATACCGGACGCTCGAAGGCATAGAGCAGCATATCGTCCGCCGTTTCGGGGCCGATGCCGTGGATGTCCAGCAGCCATCGGCGCAGTTCCTCGGTCGCCGAGGCTCGCAAGCTGTCCAACCCACCCGCCTCCAGATAGGCCAGGCAGAAGGCCCGCAACCGCTTTGATTTGACGTTGAAGTAGCCCACCGGCCGCAAGCATTCGGCCAGCTCGTCAACCGGCAGGGAGAGGATCGCCCGGGCCTGAAGAGGGATGCGGTCGCACAACCGTTCCAGGCTCCGCTCCACATTGGTCCAGGCGGTGTTTTGGGTGAGGATGGCGCCGACCATGACTTCGAACGGCGAGTCGCCCGGCCACCAGTGCTGGGGACCATACTGCCCCAGCAACAACCGGTAGACCGCGTGTAGCCGCCCGGCGTCGAATATCGACATCCGTCCCGGGCCGTTCAGAGGCTCAGGTCCCGGTGTTGTCGAAACAGCTCGCGACTCTGCAAGGGCCGCGTGCCGAGATAGGGTGCTAGCAAGCGCCGGGTAAGCAGCTTCGCCGTCTTGGCCATCGGTCCGCTCACGGGTTCGCCGGCTGCCAAGCTCAGGAGGAGCTCGCCCGATAGGGCGTGTTGCCCATCTCCGGGGTCTGCGACACGCAGGCCCAATTCCTGCTCATAGACATACCAACGTCCGGGCACCACCGGCCGCCCGCTCCCAGCCTCTCGGTCGAGCTCCACCGCATAGCCGATCTCCCGCAACAGCCGCAGTTCGAAGCGCCGCAACACCGCCTCCACATCCTCCCCGGTCGCCAGCGCAGTGAGGGCCGCGGCGTAAAAGGCCCACAGTGCCTCATGGGCATCGCCCCGCCGCAGTAACCGGACCAGGAGCTCGTTGAGATAGAATCCGCAATACAGGACCTGGCCCGGCAACTCGGCCGTGGACCCAGCCGCCTCATACCGCACCAGCGTCTTGACCTCGCCCCACCCACTCCAACTCAGCCACAGGGGCCGGAACGGCTGCAGTATCTCACCGCCGGCGGGGCGGCCCCGGCGGTGCTGCCTAGCACCCTTGGCGAAGACGGCCAGCCGGCCATGGGCGGCTGAGAAGACGTCCAGGATCAGACTCGTGTTGCTGAAGTTGCGCCGGTGGAGCACGAAACAACGCTGCAGATGATCGCGTGCGGTCCGGTCCAAGCGGCTAGCCATATGCACCCGTCACCGATCCGTATAGCCCAGACTCGCCAGTGCCGCCGCATCGCTCGACCAGCGTTTCCTGACCTTTACCCACACATCCAGGTACACCGGGTAGCCGAACAGCACCTGCATCCGTAGACGCGCCTGCTGCGCTGCTACCTTTAGGGATTCGCCCCGATTGCCGATGACGATCGCTTTCTGCCCCGGTCGCTCCACCCAGATCAGGGCCCTGATCCGATAACGCCCGCCCCGGTCCTCGAAGCGCTTGATCTCGACAGTGGCATGATAGGGGAGCTCGTCCCCGTAACGCCGCACGAGCTGCTCGCGCAACAGCTCAGCGGCAAAGAAACGCTCGGATCGGTCCGTGAGCTGGTCGGAGGCAAAGATGGCCCCCCCCGCGGGCAGCGCCTCCATCACCAGTCCTTCGAGCTGCTCGACCTGAGCGCCGGTGGCGGCGGAAATCGGGACCAGCGCCGCAAAGGCGTGGCGTGCCGAGAGTTCCCGGAGATAGGGCAACAGGCGCGACTTTTCCCTGATCCGATCGATCTTGTTAATCACCGCGATAGCGGGCGCCCCGGCAGCGGCGAGCGTGCCCAGGGCTTTGGCGTCCTCCGCCGTAAAACGCAGGGCCTCGACCAGGAACAGGATCAGCTCCACATCCGCGATCGTGGCGCGGGCGATCCGGTTGAGATAACGGTTCAAGGCGCTACGGCCCCGTTCGTGGATACCGGGGGTATCGACATAGATCGCTTGCGACCGTCCCTGGATCTTGATCCCCAGGATCGCATGCCGAGTGGTCTGCGCCTTGTGCGAGGTGATCGCCAGCTCGTGACCGAGCAGCCGGTTGAGCAGGGTGGACTTGCCTACATTGGGGCGGCCCACGATGGCCACGAAACCACAACGCGTAACCCCCATCTCGTTGGTCGGGTCCCGGTCCGCCGCGGATGCCGGGCGGAGTGAATACGTATGAATGCTCAATCCGACACGACCTCCGCCTGGTAGTTACCGTCCCAATTACCGGGCGCCTTGAAAAATACGGTTTTCGTCAACGACATATCTGAACAATCAGCGGGTTGAAGTTTCTCATTGGTGAAAATACCTCGGGGCACGGCGCGCCATGCCCCTACGATTTACGACGCCCTCCCTAGGGGGCAAGGGAGCGAGTCATCGGAAGCCGCATGCAATTCAATCACTATCCATCGGTCAATCCCATTCCAGAAACGGATTCTCGTCTTCATGGTCCGGGGACGGCGGGGGGGTGTGCCTCGGGGTCCCTGCCTTCGTTTCTCCCGGTGCCTCGACCGGTCGTCCGCCGCGTCGGATCTCGGACTCGGTCCAGGGTCCGCTGAGGTGATACTGGTGGCGGCCCAGCTGATCGACCACGTCGAACACCTGATCGACTAGGAAGACGGCCGCCCCCACCACGGGGCCCACCGCTACGGCGCCGGCGACGGCTACGCCGGTCCCTATGTGCGGCGTAACGGTCACGATCTGGTCGAGCGTCCGCTCGATCAGATCCGTACTCCCGATAATGCTGACGTCGGCGGAGGGTCCCTTGATGAGCAGATCTTTTATGGTAGCCGACCCTTTCTTGAGGTCGAGCCGTCCGGAGATTTCCTCGAATGCGTAGCCGGGGCCGAACAGGTCGTTGAAGTCCAGGGCCAGGCGCCGCTGCAGGGCATCAAGATTGAGTATACCCAGTACCCTCCCGATTCCTGGCTCGACCTCCAACAGGCTTCCGGCCCCTAGGTCGATGTGGATGCGTCCTTTCAGGTCCGCGGCCGAGAATCGGTCCGGCGCGCCTGGCCAGCTCAGGTTTAGAGCCAGCTCAGCCGGTGTCTCGTGGAACAGGCTTTTGAGCTCGAGGCTGCGCAGGAGCTTGCCCAGATCCCGGCTTTGCGCGGTGAGGGAGAGGCTGGAGCGAGGTCCCGCGTCCTGCCATCGCCAGCTGCCCCGCCCCTTGATCGTTATGATCGGCCCGGTGAGGGAGAGCCGGGTGAATTCCAGGCCGCCCGGCTCCACTTGGGAGCGCAGGGTCAAGCGCCCCAGGGCATGCTTTCCCCACAGCAATTGCTTGATGCCCAGCTCCAGCGCCCGGGCTTGGCGCGGGTCCGTATGGGGCTTGTGGGCAGACGCTTTGCCGTCTTTGCGTGTCTTTTCGAACAGGCCCTTCAGGTCCAGCCGTGCCAGCCGAACCTGGACGGGTTCGCGGCGGGAACGGCGGGGAATGGTAATCTTGCCTTCGAGCTCCCGGGCACTGACCTTCGCCTCCCGGTGCCGGCCCTGGTCGTCGAGCTCAAAGCGGACCTCGTTGAGGGCTGTGTCGGGCAACAGCAGATGCCCGATGTGCACCTGTGCCGAGCGCAACGCGGCGTCTCCTCCCGGATCACCTGTACCGGGCCGTTCCCGGTTTGCCCACCAGTCGAGCCATGGCCGCAGGTCCAGAGCAGAGACGGACCCCCCCAGGTGAAATCCTTGGTGCTTGGGAAGCGGCGGTGCGGGGCCTCCCGGATTGAAGGTTCCGCGGACCAGCCGATGCTTGCCGTCGCTGCCCCGACCCAACTCCAGCGCGATGCCGACATCGCCATAGGCGCCCTGGATATGCAGCGCCTCCCCCTGGATCAGGCGCCCGGAGAGGCGGAGTCGTCGGGTCTCGGCAGCGGGTTTGCCCAGGGGGGCCGGCAGCGCGAGGGCAAGGCCGGCGAGGTCGGATGTCAGCGCGAAATCCAGCGGAGGCAGGGACTTACCCAGGCTCACTTCGGTGAGCGTGAGGTCTAGCGCCAGGTGGGCCTGGCCCTGCAGCAGCTCCCAGGCCCGGGCAGGGAACTGCCGCGCCGGGACGGCGGTCGGAAAGTGGCCCGTGACCCGGATATGGGTGGTTGCGGCGGCACCTTTCCCGGACCTCCGGGTATTCACGCGCAGACGTACCGGTACCTCCCACAGCCTGGCCTCGATGGCCCGCGCCTGGAGGTTGCGATCGGTGAAGTGCAGCTCGCCGGTGAGTGCGGTGAGCTCGATAGCCTGGTCCGGGATTGTGAGGTGCGCCGAGCCGGACCAGCTGAGCGCACCGGCGAGTCGCGAGGGGGCTGGGTGCCCCTCGCGCAGCGGGATCGCCATGTCCAAATCCAGGCGCGCCTGACCTGCCGGTTTGAGGACCTTGGGGAGGACCCCGAACCGCTTGCGCAGAGGTGTTTCTCCGAGCACCCGCAGCTGGGCGGCGAATGGGCCTTGGGCTCGACCCCGAACCTCCACGGTGCCGGCCTGGCCCAGATCGGGTATGCGGGCGGAGACCCTTGCTAGATTGTTATCCAGAAATCGTCCTTCCGAAAGGGAAATTTCCAGCTCGCGGTTCTCGAAGTGCACTGCGCCGGCCAGCCCCGTGAGCGGAGGCCAGTCGCGATGGAAGTCCAGGGTGCAATCCCGGACGGCGAGCAGGGCCTGGAAACGGCCTTGTCGGGCATCGAACGGAAAGTCCGTGATGGCGCCGCGGAACAGGAGATCGCCGTGGGAGATCTTGCCGTCCACAAAGGCGTGTCCGAGCCAGCCGGTCAGTCTCTCCTCGAGTATTTTCGACGGGAGATAGTAGGGGACCCTGGCGAACGGCAGATCACGGAATTCCGTGCGCAGGTCGAGGAAGGGGGCCCCGCCGTTCGCGGGCAGCCTGATGGAAAACCGGGAACGGGTAGCCATATCGGCAGTGTCGGCGGTCAGGTCCGGGGAACCTATCCGCAGGGCACCGTTGCTTTCCCATTGCCAGCGGACCTCTCCGGTCGTTGCGTCGACCCTAAGCGGATGTGGGAACAGGCGGGGTAGGTCCAAGCTCAGGTCGGCGCCGGAGAAGACCAGCCGACCTTCGCGCTCGTTCGCGGCCAGGTCGGTGGTCAGGCTCTGGATACCGGGGAAATGTCCATGGGCGGCGAGGCTCAGGTCCTCCACCTGGACGGAGGTGGCCCAGCGGGGGGGCAACCCGGGGCGGTGCGCGAAGCGAAACCGCAGGTCGTGCAGCACTCCGCCGGGGCGGACTGCGTCGAGTCGATCCGGTGCCCCGGATAGGAACCGCGGCAGCGGCGCGAGCAGGTCCGGGATGGTGGCCAGGTCGAGAAATTGGCTCCTCCCCGCGAGCGTCCAGCCCCCGTCGTCACCCGCGGCGAAGTTGAACCCCAGGTCCGAGACCGAGAGTCGGGTCCGGTTGCGGAGCAGCGCCAAGTCCTTTACCGTGAACCGCCAACCCGTGCCGAGCCGCCGCCAGCGCATGAGCCCTTCCACTTGATCCAAGCGCAACCAGGAGGTGTCGACTTCCCCGGACTCGGTCCATACCCTCAGCCCTGCGGTCCTGATGTAGTTCAGGGAGCGGCTGAGGAGCCCGTCCTCCAGCCGGTTCCAGCTATCGAGCGCTACCGCGTCGCTCTCCATGTGCAGGTCCGCGGGGAGCCGTCCCGCCAGGACCCGGCCCAGGTCATTGCCCCTCCATCGGAGGTAGAGTTCGCCGCTCCAGTCCGCCGGGCGACGGGGTTCGCCGCGCAGGTCTCCCACCAGCCGCAAGCGGCTCTGCCGGTTGCCGAGGTGCCGGGCGAGGATAGCGATCCGGTGCCGCTCCCCCTGGCTCTCGAAGTGCACCCGGACCTCAGACAGATGCAGGGTTGGCGCCCCGGTCCGCTCATCGATCCAGGAGAGATCGCTGTCCACCAGCCGCAAGCGGCCGTGGTCCAGGAAGAAGCCCATTGCCACCGAGTCATTGTCCGTTAAGCCCTCCAGTCCGGTGACCACAATGGTTCCGGTGGGCAGTCGCCTGACTACCAGCCGGGCACCGACCAGGGTAACGGACTCGATGCGGGGGGCCAGTGCGCCCAGGCTGGCGATGGGATTCAGATCGACCCACAGCTGCGCGAGACTGAGCTGAGGGCGGCCGCTCTCGGGGCTCAGGAGTACGGCGTCCCGGAGCCTGAGCCGCGGCACCAGGCCCGCCAGGCGCAATTCCAGGCCCCCTACCCGGACCTCCAGGCCGAAGGTTTCCGCCAGCGCGTCCTCCAGCTGGGATCGGAACAGATCCGCGAACGGCAAGGCGAGACGGATTGCCCCGATCAACAGACCGACCGCGAGTATCCCGGTCAGACCGGAGCGGGTGGCCTGGGAGGCGACGGACTTGAACCGGTAGGGCATCGATGGGGAAGGGGAATGAGCAATCGGCCGGGGGATTTGGGAATCTGGTACCGCAGCGCCGAAGTATCCAATAACATGGAAATTTGGTAGTGGAGGTTCCTAACTGGTAGAGGGTAGGTTGGGTCGCTACGCAGCCCGGTAGACCTGGACTTTAACAAACACGCCATCAGTTAGGAATTTACCACTATCGGAAATCTTTTTGAGTCTAGATAACTTTAAGAGAGGATTTTCTTTCAGCAGATTAAACACTCTATCATAGGTAGTTTTCCTCATCGAGGATTGAATCTAAATTCACATTCTTTCATGTGTAGATGAAAAATTTTTCGTGGAGCACCATTGAATTTGAAAGCCTTCGTTTGGCATATGATCAGAATGATTCAATGCCATTAATAGGGCAATTACCACGGGCAAATTCATGCTGACCATGGATTCACACGGAAATGCTTTTTGTACCCCCTATCCACTAGCCCATCGTAGCCCCTCCAGCCGTCCAAGTGGATGATGCGGTCAAGTGGCACCTGGCCCCGGATCGCGGCCTGTAGCGGCTTCTTGGCGGCGTTCGGGACGATTTCCGTGTAGCCCTTCCCGTGGCGTTCCAGAATCCCGAAGACAATTGTTTTACCCCCAGCCCTGCGTCCTTTCTCCTACGAACACGGCGCGCGCCGAAAGAGAATTCATCGACTTCAACCTCGCCGGAGTAAGGGTGATGAGACGTCACAAAGCTGAGCGATTCGAGTCCGTAATTTGAATAATAACTGATTGAGCGTCGGACGGCTTACATCACTCAGCTCGGCGATTTTCGCGGCCAGTAAATCGTGCGCAAAATTAGGGTACGATCCGTCTGAAGTTAGCTTCCGAAAGGTGTGAACGCCTGAAACACCTGTTTTTCCTTAGCATAACATAATCTTATGGATGCGATTGCAGTGCTAAAGTTATCTATACTCTCTTTTTGCTGCAAATTAATGCGAATCAACGCAAATTATTCACTATTGGCTCACCATGATCGTTCGTACTCTATTTGCGGATAAATCTTTGGCTCATGGGGCCAACTGTGTGATGTTGCACAATCAGCCCCATGAACCTCTCAATCTATGGGTGATGCTCACACACGTGGCCCCATGAGCCAAATCTTTTCGGGATTTCGAGGCCGAGGATTGGGCCGAGGCCGAACGTGAGATGGAGACGATAAGTTCGGAAAGCCGTGAGCCCGGCGCAGGGTATGCGCATCCGGACGCGGGCAACGCCGGAACGGAAGAGAGAATTCGATCAGCGTTTTGCCATCGCTTGCTCGGCCCACAGAAACTGCAACACCTTGCGGACGTACTGTTGAGTCTCCGGATAGGGAGGGACCTGGTGACCATGCTTGACGACGGCATTCTCCCCGGCATTGTATCCGGCCAGGGCCAGGCGCAGATTGTTCCCGAACATCTTGAGCAGAAAACGGAGATATTGCGCCCCCCCGCGTACGTTTTCGGCCGGGTCGTAGGGATCGGACACCTTATATCTAGCCGCGGTGGCAGGCATGAGCTGCATTAATCCGATCGCCCCCGCGGAGGAGACGGCCGTTGGATTATAGGCCGACTCGGCTCGTATGACGGCGTGGAGCAATTCCGGACGGAGCTTGAACCGGCGCGCGTTGCGTTCGATCAGTGCGGCGTACCGGTTGCGCTTGACCGAAAGCCCCTTCGACAGAGCCGGAAGCTTACTCGATGCAACCGGAAGACGGCGGCGAAAAACGATGAATCTATTGTTGCTATCCTTGACAAGTTTATTCGTGGCACGTTTCCATTCCACATGATATTTACTGCCCTTGAGCGATGCATCGGTGAGATAAAGCTTGCCGTCCGCATCCAGATATTTATAGAGATCGCCGCTGCACGGAAACGGAACCCCGATCAGTACGAACAGCAATCCGGGTATTATGATTTTCATCATTCGCTTCTAAGGACCTTGGTGTTCGATCATCCGGTATCGTTCTTGCCGACTCTTATTCTTATCGGCCGGGTAATGATATTCTCCCGGGCGATTCCACTTGATTCGCAGCCGCCCCCTGTTCATTGTAAGCCATTGAATTGCGATGATCGCCACGGAGGTATCGATTCTTCCGGAATAGAGCTCTCTTATCGCTTGCGCCGTATCCATTACGGTTACCCGGGTATCCTCACCTTCCTCACGCAACCCGTGAATGCCACCTGCCGGTGCCGCATCGATATGCCCGCAGAAAAGCCGAACCCTGTCCGCTGCGGTGCCCGGACTGACATGGTAGGCCCCAATCGGCTCTAGGTCCAACACCTTACACCCTGCCTCTTCCATTGCTTCCCGCCGCACCACCTCGCGTGCATCCTCACCCGTCTTCAGGACGCCGCCCACCGGCTCCAGGGTCCAGGCCCCCTGCCCATGTTCCAGCGAGCCGATGCGAAACTGCTCCACCATAACGATTTGATCGCGCGTCGCGTCGTAGAGAATCGCCGCGGCTGAATTCAAATACTCTATACGCTCACGACCGATGATCGGGCTCCAACCGCCCGCAAAAAGACTATGCCGTAGCCGATAGCGCACTAGCCCCAGAAAACCACAGGAACAGCGCTCTTGAGAGATGATCTCCAGTGCATATTTCATTGCGCTTGCATTTTAGATTTTCACTTCTATAATCGCCCCGCAGTTACAGCTACCATCGTGCGCAAAATTATGAATCGACGGCACTTCCTCGGACTCGCGTTATCCGCTGCCGCGATGCCGACACTCGCAGGAAAACAGTACCCCCGACTGCGTATCCTTTCTTTCCACCATCGCCACACGGGCGAAAAGGTCAAGGTTACCTATCGTATCGGCGACTTCTATCAACGCGATGCGCTGCAGACACTGAACAGCTTCATGCGCGACTTCCGAACCGGTGACGTGATCCCGTTAGACCCCAAGCTGTTCGACCTGCTGTACGACCTCAATCAGCGACTCGGCCATCCCGGGGGACCAATTGAGATCCTCAGTGCTTATCGTTCGCCGCGCACCAACACCATGCTGCGCGGGACCTCCCGACGGGTCGCGCGCAACAGCATGCATCTGCACGGGAAGGCGGTGGATATCCGTCTTCCCGGCACGCCCGCCCGGTGGGTATGCGATTCCGCCATCTCACTGAACCAAGGTGGTGTCGGCTTCTACCCCACATCCGACTTCGTCCATGTGGACACCGGGGAGGTCCGCCGCTGGGTTGGCTGACGAGGGTTTACGGGGTCCCGCGCAACCCGGACATCCTGGGCCGACCGCTTCTCGGAACTTTCTCCGAATCTCCCCAATTATGCAGGAGGGTCTAGATAGCTTTAAAGAGAGGATTTTTTCTCAGCAGAATTAAGCATTCTTCTTATTAAGTTTCACATTCTTTCAGGTGTAGATGAAAAGTTTCTCATGTGAACACCATTGATTTTGCAAGCCTTCGTTTGGCGGTAATGGTCAATTTTTAGCTGATAGCGTGGTTGATAACCCAGGTCTACCGGGCCGCACAGCAGCCTAAATCTATCTTTAATATCAGTTAAATGTCACCACCACCCTAAAGTTATCTGACCCTAAACAAGATTTTTTAAGAAAGCCAGTTAGCCGCATCCCACAACCAACACCGAAATAATCCAGGACCGCGCCCGGACAGGCACGGCGTTGGACCTAGCCTAGCACAACACGACACCGGACGATGGGATCCGTTTCAACCACACAGCTTCTCAGGGCTTGCCCACGTCAATGCGTGCTGGGGACGGGGACCGGGTACGCCCCCGCGCGCATGGTCCATGTCTACTCTATATCATGGACTCGGAAATAGCAGGTCTGTTCGGGCAGATCGACCTCCTGCGGCGTCAGTCGGACCCGGCTGTTCAGCTCGAGATCCCCGCGCAGCCTCACCCGCGCTTCCATGGCAAGCTCCGGAATCAACACCACTGCCTTGTGTTCACCCTTATCGACCAGCACCCCCTCTCCCCGCCACTGTGAATTGGCGCGCAGGTAGACCAGCTTCCAGTGCTTATTGGAGAGCCGCTCGGCGCGTCGCACGGTGGCGGCGGCCGTCTCCGCCTCGGCGGTGCGCTTGGTGATTTGCTGGGCGTTGAGCAGCTCGTTTCCGGCCAGCCAAGCCCGGATTTGCTGATGCACCAACAGATCCGAGTAACGGCGCAACGGACTTGTCGCCCGGGTGTAGCGGGCCAGCCCCAGGCCGAAATGGGGCCCCGGGTCGCTGGTGAGCCGCGTCGGCTTGAAACGCCGGCGGTAGGCATACATAGCCGCCAGGTCGGTAGGCTGCTCGACCTTATCCGGTGCCGTCTGGGTCGCAAACGGGATCGGAATCTCCCGCTCCAGGCAGAATCCGGCCGCGGCCTCGCCGGCCATGAGCATGGCATCCGTTACCAAACGTCGGCTGCGCAGTTTCGGCAAGGGTCGAATGCTCACCTCACCGTCGTGGACCTGCACGCTGACCTCGGGCAGCTCGATCGCAGCGGCATTCCGTGCGATGCGGCGCGCGTGAAAACGCTCGGCCAAGACATTTAATCGGACAAAGGGCGGCTCTGAGAGTCGTTGCTCGGCCGTCTCATACGTCAGCCGTTCGACCCGTACCAGGGTGGCTAAGATTTTGATGTCCGTCAGCTCGCCGGACTCCCCGCATCGAAAGCCGAAGGATAGGGCGGGAGAGGCGGGTTGCAGACCGAGCCCCAGGCGTTCCGTCACCGCCTGGGGCAACATCTTGACCGTCCGCTCAGGCAGGTACTGGTTAGCCCCCCGGGCGCGGGCCTCGCGTTCCGGATCCGTGTCCGGCGCCACCAAGGCGGCCACATCGGCAACATGCACCCAGATCCGATCGCCGTCCAGGCTCAGGGCGTCGTCCGGATCCTGGTTGCCTTCATCGTCGATAGCATAGGTGGCCAGATGGGTCAGATCGAGACGTCCCTCATGCGGGAGGTCCGGCACCGGCAGATCCGGATCGGCAACCGGCAACCGGCTTCGCCCCGGATAGGGATTGTAACTCTCGGGCCAATAGCCGACCCGGATCAGGGTACGATGGGCATTCTGCATCGTCTCCTGATAACCCAGGGCCTGGAGAATGCGACTGCCGATGGTCTCATCCAGGGCCAGACGCGCTACCTCTTGCAGGCGCTCCGCATCCTGCAGTATCGGTCGGGCCCGCTGCAACCGTTCCAGAAACTCATTCCAACTGCGCTCGGCGGCGGCCTTGGCTTCCTGCCTGGCCTGGTCATGTGCCACTTCCTGGTGCGTTCGGGCCCGCACCATCTCTGGCGTACCTTCGAAGTAAAGCCCCTCCGCCACCAGCTGCCAAGCGGCCCAGGCCGTCGCCGGAGAGAACTCGCCGAACATCAAATCGGCGAGCTCGCCCAAATCGGTTTCGCCGCCCTCCAGGAGCTCCCAGGTCTCGGTGAGCTTGCCTTTCCGCGGGGCGAGATCAGCCAGGCCGTGCAGCGGTCCGGGGTGCAACAACCTGACATCCTTGGGGCGCACCCGCTTGGTTTGTCCGCCCTCGAGCTCGATATTGATCTTGTCACCGAGCGCCAGGACGCGCGCGGGCCGAACCTTGTAGAGCACCAGGCTGCCTGATCGCAAAGTGGCTTGATCTTGTGCCAACGCGCCGCAACCTCCGATACGTCAATTCTGCCGGGTCCCACCGGATTATAGTAGCAGTTGCATAAATCCGTGCAGTTTACGATAGTCCCGAATATATAGGACACTCGATTATTGTTTATGTGATGTAGCAATTCAGGTACAACGTATTTTTTCCGGCAGCCTACAATCACAAGATGTTGTATTTTTATCGTACGGAAACGTACGAAAAAGTAGTAGGTAATGGCAGGCATCAATCCGATCCACCCGCCGAATCCTCCACACCCGCCATGGACTCGATAAGCGCCAACATAAGGCACCCGCAGTTTGAGCGGCAGCTCCCCCTCGGCAGCCAGCAAGCGGGCCACCTGCCCCGCTGCATACTCCCGCTTGGTCTCGCCGGACTCGATCTTATTGTTTGCCCCCGGCGTTACACCCACTCGCTCCGCGAGCTCCGTCTGCCGCAACTTCACCCGTTCCCTCGTGGCAACAACCTGATCGCCCAATGTGTTCATACTCAAAAACTACATTGAGCAATCGGTCTATATGCTATATTTGTAGTGAATATCTTCACAAGATGAGGAACAACAACGGTCATGACCAAGGCAGAAGCAATTCAGATCTTCGGGAGCAAGCAAGCATTGGCGGAAGCTCTGGGTGTCCACCGGAGCCTAATCTCCAAGCTGCCGGACCGGTTGCCCACCAAATACAGCGACCGGACGATGGGGGCGGCGATCCGCCTAGACCGGGTAATCCCGCAGCTAGTTGTCGAAAGTCGGCAACCGGAATGAGAAGCCCTCCTGCTGAAATGGCGGAAAAAGAAAATTACTTGGTAGTGGTAGTTTTTAACTGGTAGAAGGTAGGTTGGACCGCTGTGCGGCCCGGTAGACTGGACTATCAACCACGCTATCAGTTAGAAATCTACCACTACATCTAATAATTAGCCGCTACCAGATTTACTACTACCTCCCGATTTTCTCGCGGTTCCTCGCTATCCAGGCCCGCAGCATTTCCGGACTCATCCATTCGTTGTTGGCATTGCTAGTATAGCTGAAGCCTTCAGGAACCAGTCCGCCGTCTTTGATCTGTTCTTCGGAGTGCCCCCAATCGTTAATGGCGGGGAGGACTTTGTAGTAGCCAGGATATTCGTAGGTAAAAAATGAATCCTCGGGGCTGATCATCTGTTCATGGAGTTTTTCTCCCGGGCGGAAGCCGACGATTTCCAGCCTGGCTTCCGGAGCGATCACTCCGGCCAGGTCGATCACTTTCATTGAGGGGATCTTTTTTACATAGATTTCCCCCCCGGCCATGTCGTCGAAGGCGTGCCACACTAGCTCGACGCCTGCTTCCAGAGAAATCATGAAGCGCGTCATACGCCGGTCGGTAATGGGCAATACTCCCTTTTCCCTGATCGACAGAAAGAAGGGAATCACCGAACCGCGGGCTCCCATGAAGTTACCGTAACGTACCACAGCAAAGCGCGTGTGCTGACTGCCTGTGTAGGAGTTACCCGCGACGAACAATTTGTCGGAGGTGAGCTTGGTGGCGCCATAGAGACTGACGGGGCTGCTTGCTTTGTCCGTGGAGAGAGCGACAACCCGCTTCACACGCCTGTCGATACAGGCGTCGATCAGATTCATGGCGCCGTTGATGTTGGTCTTGATGCACTCGGACGGGTTGTACTCCGCGGTAGGCACGATCTTGGTCGCCGCCGCGTGCACCACGAAGTCGACACCATCCAGGGCGCGATAGAGCTGCTCTCGATCGCGCACATCGCCGATAAAAAAGTGCAACCGGGAATCGTCCTGGAAGCGTTTCGCCATCTCCCACTGCTTCATCTCGTCCCGCGAGTAGATAATGAGCTTCTTGGGGTTATAGCGCTCCAGTGTCATGGGCACGAAGGTGTGACCGAACGAGCCGGTGCCGCCGGTGACGAGAATCGTTTGGTTAATCAGCATCTGGGGAATCCCATTGCTCGGAACCAGCTACACGATCTTCAAGTAGGGTTTCGCAAAAGGCATCGGTCTTCGGGCTTTGATTCCCTCTCTCGGTGGATGCGCATGGGCACGGTGCGCCGTGCCCGTACGAGTGGCACACCGCGACCGCGGGGACACATCTGCTCCGACCTACCCCCCCAGAGCGAAGGCTACGCGTGCAGGCCGCACGAAGGGTCATGTGGGTGGACAGGCTGGATTGGGTGCACTGCCCTGATCTCGAAGAACACAAACACCGTCGAACGTCCCGTAATCCAGCACGACGGCTTTCTCAGGTCGCACCGGATAATTCCGGACAGCGCCGAAACACCTTGGGGGCGCGATGTCGAGCGCGGTGTAACGCAATACGGCGCCGGACGCTGGGATCTGTTTTAACCAAACAGCGGTAGCGGCTAATTTATAAATGGCTATATAATCATATAGTTGAAAATAACTCTGTATATAGCGATATAGGAAGAGCTTTAAACAGATCTCATACATAATGATACATTTGGGAAAAGAGAGCGTCTTACGCACGAAGCGCGCCAAGTGCTGCCGCAAGGTATTATTCCAGCGCTCGACATGGAACGTTGTAGCCCCCCAGCCGTCCGAGTGGATGATGCGGTCAAGGGCCACCTGGCCCCGGATTGCGGCCTGTAGTGGCTTCTTGGCGGCGTTCGGGACGATTTCCGTGTAGCCCTTCCCGTGGCGTTCCAGAATCCCGAAGACAATTGTTTTACCTCCAGCCCCGCGCCCTTTCTTCCCACGAACACGGCGCCTGCTGAAATAGGATTCATCGACTTCAACAACTTCGCCGGAGAAGGGCGATGAGGCGTCACAAAGCTGGGCGATTTGGGTCCGTAGTTTGAATAACAACTGATTGACTGTCGGTCGGCTTACATCACTCAACTTGGTGATTTTCGAGGCCGGTAAATCGTGCGCAAAATAGTGTATAACCCATCTGAATTTGACTTCAGAGAAGTATGAACGCCTGAAATACTTTTTTCCCTTTACCACCATTACCCCAAGCAGCTTCTTACATTCAGACCATTCTACATGTGGGACGCTACCCTCATCCACCCTCATCGGCTCCGATGAGGGCGCGGAAGTACTCCCAGTCGAAGGCGGCTCCCGGATCGGCCTTGCGGCCGGGTGCGAGGTCACTGTGACCGACGATGCGCTCCGAGCCAATGTCCGGGAAACGGGCCCGGATAGCCCGTGTCGCCCGGACCAGTACCCGATACTGGATTTCCTCGTAGGGAACCTGATCCGTACCCTCCAGCTCGATCCCGATAGCGAAATCATTGCAGGCCTCGCGGCCATCGAAGCGCGAGACGCCCGCGTGCCAGGCGCGTTTGTAAAGATCCACGTACTGAATCAACTCGCCGTCCCGGCGGATGAGCAAATGGGAAGAGATGCGCTGCCGGGCGATGGCTCGAAAATAGGGGTGGGCCTCCGGGTCCAGGCGGTTTTGGAACAGGTCATCGATCCAGGGACCACCGAACGCCCCGGGCGGTAAGCTGATGCCGTGAATTACCAGCAGCTCCACGGCCATGCCCGAAGGACGTTCGTCCCAGTTGGGGCAGGGCGCGCGCCGGGCTCGGGGTAACCAGCCATCGAGCATGTTCAGTCTCTCAATGCTCGGGGGCTTTCTCTGCCCCCGAGACTCGACACCTGGTAAAGCACGGGCCGCCGCTCGCACCGAGTGCGGCAACAATCAGTAATCCATGCCGCCGGCTGGCATGGGGGGAGTCTTCTCCTTGGGCTCCTCGGCCACCATGGCCTCGGTGGTAATCATGAGCCCCGCAATCGAGGCGGCATTTTGCAACGCCGAGCGGGCCACCTTGGTGGGGTCCAGGATGCCCATGGTAACCAGATCGCCG
>Ga0209052_1000054_pt1 | contig 65343 bp, 50 predicted proteins | sample WorMetHEROISLAND_2_FD_187409 | JGI IMG/M metagenome (GOLD analysis project Ga0209052, IMG submission 187409) | Marine gutless worms symbiont microbial communities from Max Planck institute for Marine Microbiology, Germany - Olavius sp. 4 HERON... | ecosystem: Host-associated > Annelida >...
ACTAGTCGCGTAATGCATTGAGATAAGCATTAACATTGGAATAAGCCGGCCTTTAACTTCAAATTACTAACAGCTATCACTATAGTTTTCAATTTATGGCCCAAAAAGGCAATTATTAGAGGTAGCCTTAATTATTTGAGGTAGTCATATGTCCATTTCACGTAGAAAATTTCTCGGCTGGCTGGGTGCTGCCGGTCTGGGCACCACCGTGGGCCATAAAGCGGCACGGGCTGCTTCCAACAAGCAATTCAGCGGCTATCCCCAGAGCAATGGCGTGCTGTTCGACAACACCCGCTGCATTGGCTGCCGCAAATGCGAAGAAGGCTGCAACAAGGTCAACGAGCTGCCGCCGCCCGACCGGGCGTTTAGCGATCTTGGCGTGCTGGACACCCCGCGCCGCACCACGGCCAAAACTTACACCATTGTCAACCGCTATGACGGTGCCGGCCGCGGCAAGGGCCCGCTGTACAGCAAAGTACAGTGCAATCACTGTCTGGAGCCGGCCTGTGCCTCGGTTTGCTTCGTGACCGCATTCAAGAAAACCAGCACCGGCGCGGTGACCTACGATCCTTCGGTGTGTGTCGGCTGCCGGTACTGCATGATCGCCTGCCCCTTTGAAATTCCGGCCTACGAATATGACAATGCCTTTACGCCCAAGGTAATGAAATGCACCATGTGCTTTCCAAGAATTTCCCAGGGCCTGCTGCCCGGCTGTGTCGAAGCTTGCCCCACCGAGGCACTCACCTACGGCCGGCGCGAGGATTTGTTGAGAATCGGACGCGAGCGCATCCGCAAATTTCCGGACCGCTACGTCGATCACATTTACGGTGAAAACGAGATGGGCGGAACAAGCTGGCTGTATCTTTCCGAGGCGCCTTTCAAGACCATCGGGATGCGCGAAGACCTTGGGGTGACGCCGGCTCCCAAGCTCACCGCGGGGGCCTTGAGTGCCGTTCCGATCGTCGTCGGCCTCTGGCCGGTGCTGCTGGGCGGCATTTATGCCATCAACCGCAGAAAAGAAAAAATTGAAAAGCAGGAAAAAGAACAGGCAGTTGCGGCGGCCGTGGAAGCAGCCGAGGCCGAAGCCAAGGCCAAGATGAAAGAAGCCATGGCCTTTGCGGAAAAACAAAAAGAGAAAGCCATCGAAAAGGCGGTCGGCCAGGCGCTTGAAGAAGCGGCCAAAGCGGCGGAAGAAGCGGCATCCGACAAACCAGCCGAAGTTGCCGATGAGAAGTCTAGCGAGGAGGATTCCTGATGTCTGATGAAGTTACGACCACCGGCAAATCTTATTTTACGCCGTTTAATATCATAGCCGGAATCATCGTTGTCGTCGGTCTCTATGTTACGTTCCTGCGTTTTACCCAAGGGTTGGGTGCGGTGACCAATTTGTCCGATTACAATCCCTGGGGTATCTGGATCGGTTTCGATCTGCTGGTCGGCGTCGCCCTGGCGGCCGGGGGATTTGTCACCTCCGCGGCTGTATATATTTTCGGAATGAAAAAATACCATTCGGCGGTGCGGCCCGCTATTCTAACCGGATTCCTGGGCTATGCCATGGTGGTGGTGGCCCTCAATTACGATGTGGGCCGGCCCTGGCGGCTGCCGTATCCCTTTATCATGCAGCAGGGGACCACTTCCCTTTTATTCGAAGTGGCTGCCTGCGTGGCCCTTTATCTGACGGTGCTGTTTATCGAGTTTTCGCCGGCGGCCCTGGAGTGGCTCGGTTTAAAAAAAGCGCGCAACCTGATTATGAAACTGACCCTGCTGCTGACCATTTTCGGTGTGGTTCTGTCCACCCTGCACCAGTCGTCTTTGGGGGCACTTTTTTTGATCGCGCCATCAAAGCTCCATCCGCTCTGGTACTCGCCATACATACCGGTTTTTTTCTTTGTGTCGGCGATCATAGCGGGTCTTTCGATGGTCATCTTCGAGAGCACGTTGTCCCACCGCTATTTTGTCGACAAAATGGACGAGGCTCATTTGAAGGAAAAAGATGATATCGCCTTTGGATTCGGCAAGGCCGCTTCCCTGGTTCTGGCCGGCTATTTCATCATAAAAGTGATCGGTATATCCGAGGCCAACAACTGGCACCTGCTGGGAACGCCATACGGGATCTGGTATCTGGTGGAGTTGATCGGCTTTGTGGCCCTGCCGTGCTTTCTTTATGCCATCGGCGTGCGCGAAAAAAACCTCAAGATCATCAAATGGACAGCGGTCTGGACCGTGCTGGGCATCGTCATCAACCGCTTGAATGTCGGCCTGGTCGCCTTTAACTGGCATCTGCCGCCAAGCGAACGGTATTTCCCGCACTGGATGGAAATCGCGATATCCGTTTTCCTGGTTACCGCCGGCTTGATCGTTTTTCGCTTCATCGTCACCCGGATGCCGATACTTTACACCCATCCGGATTATCCTGATGATCATTAAGTCGTTTTTAAGGTTGAATGAATTTATTGCGCGGGAAAAGATCAGGATTGGAGAAATAAGCAAAAGGTTATTTGTTATTGGTTCTATGTTAATCGAAAAGGATTTGCCGAGTATCGTATTAAACAGATTGAAATCCTTGCACTAAAAACAATTAACGCATAACAAAAAATGCAGAAGAGGATCCTAATTTAGAATTTAAAAAATACTCACATCAGGACTAACTTATATCAGGGCTAAATAACATGGAGAACACAATTCACACCCTTCAGGACTACATGCTGCACACCGAAAGCATTACCTATATCATCATCGTGGCGGCATTGATCGGCATAACATTTTTTTATCGTTTTCTCACCGAAAGAGATGACGACGAATAATGGATAAGGATGAACATCGAACATCGAACGTCCAACATCGAATGTTGAATGAAAAAATGACGAGGAAACAACCATAATATCTTGACCACGCGAACCGGACGAGTTCGATATTTGTGATGAGTATTAAAACGGCCAATCGACAGGCTCGCGGCCCTGAGCAAAGTCGAAGGGCTAAAAGGAAAAGAAATAGCAAGCAAATGAAATTAAATTGCGGAGCGGAGCGACATCATTATTCGATGTTCAACGTTGGACGTTCGATGTTGGACGTTCATTTTTTAGCACATCTTCGCACGGCATAGATGTAATATATGGCTATTTATAAAACTAGCTATCGTTTGAGGGGCGGAGCCCCCAGATTGCCTTAAGGAGCAAATCATGTATGAACTCGTAACCGGCCCCCTGGTCTGGCTGTCTTTCGCCATTTTTTTCATCGGTTTGACCGTGCGTGCAGTCATGTACATCAGAGGCCTTGACTGGAAGCTCGACCGGGTGACCTACTCGGTCAATACGTCCTACGGTGTCAGAGGTGCGGTGCGCTCGATTCTGTTTTGGCTTTTTCCCTATGGCACCCACAGCTGGCGGAACAATCCCTGGTTTACCTTCTGGGTGTTTCTCATGCACATCGGGCTTCTGATAACGCCGGTATTTTTGCTGGGGCACAATGTGCTGATGCGCGAAAGGCTGGGAATCAGCCTGTGGACGATTCCTGATGGATTGGCGGACTTCCTGACGATCGCGGTGATTGTGTCTGTGATCTTTTTGTTCCTGCGCCGCGTCGCTCTGCCGGAAGTCAGGCTGATGACCACCGCTTATGACTATCTGCTGCTGGCCATTGCCGTCGCGCCCTTCGTCACCGGCTTTATTGCCTTTCACGGGGCCTCGAATTACCGCTTTTGGATCATCGCCCATGTCTTGAGCGGTGAAATCTTTCTGGTTGCAATCCCGCTGACCAAGCTGTCACACTTTCTGCTTTTCTTTCTGTCAAGAGCCCAGCTTGGGATGGACTACGGGATCAAGCGCGGCGGGATGAAAAATAAGGGGATTGTATGGTAAAGGTTTCAGGTGTCAGGTTTCAGGTGTCAGGAGGTTTAGGCAGAAGATCCTGGAGACTGAACACTGAAACCTGACACCTGAAACCTAATAATTTATTACTATTTGTTTCTAATGTTACATTAGCTCAATCACTATAGTAAACTTAAACCAACAAAGGAATCGGTGACATGCCGGAAGGAAAACTTTGCAACACCAAAACCGTCGACACCAAAGAGCAGCTGCATGCGCTTTTGGCCGATAAAAGCGGAAAAGAATACTACGAGGAAATGAACCACCTCGATGTGGATCGTCAAAAACTGTGGGGTACGATCCAGAAAACCTTCAAGTCGCGCTTGAAAACCTGGCTTAACATCTGCTCGCACTGCGGTTTGTGTGCCGAAAGCTGTTTTTATTATCTTGCCAACAACAAGGATCCCGAGCAGGTGCCTTCTTACAAAATTCAAGCCACCCTCGGGCAGATCATCAAGCGCAAGGGCGATGTGGACAACGCCTTTTTGCAAATGTGCATGGATACGGCCTATGCCAAGTGCACCTGCTGTACGCGCTGCGGCCTGTATTGCCCATTTGGCATCGACACCGGAATCATGTTCAGCTACCTGCGCGGGCTGCTCTTCGGGCAGGGCTTTGTGCCCTGGGAGATGAAGATCGGCTCGGGCATGCACCGCATATACCGAGCCCAGATGGATATTACGACCGAGGACTGGGTGGACACCTGCGAGTGGATGGCCGAGGAATACGAAGACGACTGGCCGGGCTTGACCATTCCCGTCGATGTTCAAAACCCCGACATCATGTACACGGTCAATGCCCGTGAGCCCAAGCACTACCCTGAAGATCTGGCCGAGGCCGCCATCCTGTTTCATGTGGCCGGTGAAAACTGGACGGTTCCCAGCGAAGGTTGGGAGGAAACCAGCCTGGCAATGTTCGGCGGCGACTGGGAGGCCTGCAAGATGCAGGTTGAAACGGTCTACGACGCCATGAAGCGGCTGAACGCCAAACGAATGGTCGTGACCGAGTGCGGGCATGCCTACCGGGCGACGGTTATCGAGGGACCGTACTGGGCCGGTATTGAATCCGGCAAGACTCCCATTGAAAGCTTCCATTATGTCGAGTGGGTGGCCGAAGCGCTGCGCACCGGTAAATTGAAAATCGACCCTGCCAAAAAGATCAAGGAACCGGTAACCTACCAGGATTCCTGCAATTATGTCCGCAACGCCGGCCTGGCCGACGTTGCCGCAGAAATCATGAGCTACATTGCCGAGGATTTCCGGCCGATGACGCCCAACCGTGAGCATAATTTCTGCTGCGGCGGCGGCGGCGGATTGAACGGCATCGGCCGCTATCGCCAACAGCGCAATGTCGGCTTGAAAGTCAAACGGGACCAGATCCTGGCCACGGGTGCCAAACTGGTTATCGCTCCCTGCCACAATTGCTGGGATGCCATCAGAGATCTCGAAGAAGTCTACAAAGTCGGCATCCGCTGGTCGTTCCTGAAACCTATCCTGATCAATATGATCGAGGTGCCCGAGCATTTGAAGCCCAAGGAAGAAGAGGAAGAAGGGGTGGCGTAGGTTTATGGTCCGGTTTCAAGAACACCGTTCAAACGCTTAACGAGAAATAAATCGGAAAAACCAAATCACAAATTACAAGTTCCAAATAACAAATGGTTCGACAAGCTCACCACCCTGAGCCAGGTCGAAGGGCAATATCAAATGACCCAAATTCAAAATCCCAAACTGCGAGTTGGCGCAGATTGATTCGGTCACCTGCAGCGCAGGCGCTTGCGCCAAGTGTTGTATTTTTGAATTTGGAATTTATTTGATTCAATTTTAAGATCAGGTGGTACTTGTGGTTTGTTATTTTATTGCCAGCCACTATCCATTCAAACCATCACCATAACCTGGATCTGCCCTCGGTACCATAGCCTTATATGAAACTACATCAAAAGCGAACCGCAGAACCGCAGAATATCGAATGTCGAATTTCGAAGGGTTGTTTCGCTTCGCTCAATCCTTTTAATAATAGACAGAATTCATTATTCGAAGTTCGATGTTGGACGTTCGATGTTCGATGTTCATAAGTTTCTTCCCTTGATCAGACTGGACGCTTGCGGCCAGCGGCCGCCGCTCGTATCTCAAAAGCCCTTGACACTTTTCCTACTGATTGGTAATTAACCCCTTTTACACGTAAGAAATACCACTTATAAGTAGAGTTTGGTAATGGCTGAGTTCGAATACCAGAAAATGTTCCCCGTGGCTGAGGATACCACCGAGTATCGTCTGTTGACCCAGGACCATATCTCAACCGGGACATTTGAAGGCGCCGAAGTCCTGAAGGTATCCGCCCAGGGGTTGATCCTTTTGGCGGAACAGGCATTCAGCGACGTTTCCCATCTGCTGCGATCCTCTCATCTGGAATTGCTGGCGGCCATCCTGGATGATCCTGAAAGTTCGGCCAATGACCGCTATGTAGCCCTGGAATTGTTAAAAAACGCCGTGATTGCGGCCGAAGGTGTTTTTCCGATGTGTCAGGACACAGGAACAGCCATCATCATGGGCAAAAAAGGCCAGAGGGTCTGGACCGACGGTGTGGACGAAGCGGCGCTTTCGCAAGGTGTCTATAATGCCTTCACCCGGGGCAATTTGCGCTATTCCCAGAATGCGGCGCTGACTGTGTACGAGGAAAAAAACACCGGCAGCAACCTGCCCGCCCAGATCGAACTTTATGCCACCGCGGGCGGCGCCTACCGGTTTCTGTTTATTGCCAAGGGCGGGGGATCGGCCAACAAGTCCTACCTTTACCAGGAAACCAAGGCGGTCCTGACGCCGGCAAACCTGGCGGCCTTTGTGAAGGAAAAGATGAAATCTTTGGGGACCGCAGCCTGCCCGCCCTACCACCTGGCCTTTGTCATCGGCGGGACGTCGGCGGAATTCAACCTGAAAACCGTCAAGCTGGCCACCACCAAATACCTGGATGATCTGCCCACTGAGGGCAGCGAGTCCGGTCATGCCTTTCGTGACCTGCAACTCGAAGAAGAGATTCTGCAGATTTCACGCCACCTTGGGATTGGCGCTCAATTCGGCGGCAAATATTTTTGCCTGGACACGCGCGTAATTCGTCTGCCGCGTCATGGAGCCTCCTGTCCGATCGGGCTAGGGGTCAGCTGCAGCGCCGATCGCAATATCAAAGCCAAAATTACCCGGGAAGGTATTTTCCTGGAAAAGCTCGAAACCGATCCGGCCCGATATCTGCCGCAGGTAGAACCGCCTGCTGAAGATGCGGTGTCCATCGATTTGAACCAACCAATGGATGTCATCCGGCAGCAGCTCAGCCAATACCCGGTGGCCACCCCGCTGCTGCTCTCCGGGAAAATAGTGGTCGCCAGAGACATTGCCCACGCCAAAATAAAGGCGCGCCTCGACAGCGGAGACACCTTGCCGGACTATTTTAAGAACCACATCATTTATTATGCCGGCCCTGCCAAGACCCCGGAGGGCTATCCGTCGGGCTCATTCGGCCCGACCACCGCCGGCCGTATGGATCCCTATGTGCCTGTTTTTCAGGCCCGCGGCGGCTCCTTGATCATGCTGGCCAAGGGCAACCGGTCCAAACTGGTCACCAATTCCTGCAAGAGCTACGGAGGATTTTACCTGGGTTCCATCGGCGGTCCGGCTGCCAGGCTCGGCCGGGATTGCATCACCAATGTTGAGCTGATCGAATATCCGGAACTGGGGATGGAGGCGATCTACATGATCACTGTCAAAGATTTTCCGGCCTTTGTCATCGTCGATGACAAGGGCAACGATTTTTTCGAAGATTTGTTAAATTAATTCAATATAAGGAGTAATTTTATGGCGACAAAATTCAAAACTATGGATGGAAACACCGCAGCAGCGCACGTCGGTTATGCCATGAGCGACATGTGCACCCTTTACCCGATCACCCCCTCGTCACCGATGGGCGAAATCGCGGATGAGTGGGCCGCCGAGGGACGTAAAAACATATTCGGTCAGGAGCTGACAGTCCGCCAGCTTCAATCCGAAGCCGGGGCGGCCGCCGCCGTGCACGGATCTCTGGCCGCCGGGGCGTTGACCTCCACCTTTACGGCCTCCCAGGGATTGCTGCTGATGATCCCCAATATGTATAAAATGTCCGGGGAGCTGCTTCCCGGTGTGCTGCACGTTTCGGCCCGGGCCGTCGCCGCCCACGCGCTGTCTATTTTCGGCGACCATCAGGACGTGATGGCGGTGCGTCAGACCGGGTTTTCGATGCTGGCGGCTTCTTCGGTCCAGGAAGTCATGGATCTTGCGCTGGTGGCGCATCTGTCCGCCATTAAATCCAGCCTCCCATTTGTCCATTTTTTCGACGGATTCCGCACTTCCCATGAAATCCAGAAAATTGCCGTCATCGATTACGAAGACATGGCCAAACTGACCGACTGGGACGCCGTCGCCAAATTTCGTGCCCGCGGCGCCAATCCCGAAAGACCTGAACTGCGCGGGACAGCCCAGAATCCGGATATCTATTTCCAGGGCAGGGAAGCCGCCAATCCTTATTATCTCAAGGTTCCGGGGATTGTCGAAGAATATATGCAAAAGGTGGGGGACCTGACCGGCCGCAACTACCGGCTGTTCGACTATGTCGGTGATCCCGATGCCGAGAATGTCGTTATTTCGATGGGCTCCTCCTGCGAAACCTTCGATGAAATCATCGACCACCTCAGAGGCCAGGGCGAAAAAGTGGGGCTGGTCAAGGTACGCCTGTTCCGGCCCTTTTCTGCGGAACACCTCTTCGCGGCGATTCCCCAGAGTGCCAAGACCATTACGGTTTTGGACCGCACCAAGGAGCCGGGAGCGCCGGGCGAGCCGCTCTATCTGGATGTGTGCACGGCTTATATGGAAAAAGGCCAGACTCCCCAAATTCTCAACGGGCGCTACGGGCTGGGTTCCAAGGAATTCAATCCGGCCATGGCCATGGCGGTTTTCGACAACATGAAGGCCGACAGCCCCAGAAACCATTTTACGGTGGGCATTGTCGATGATGTCACCAATACATCACTTGAGGTCGGCGACAGCATCGATGTGACACCCGAAGGCACCGTCCAGTGCAAATTCTGGGGCCTCGGCGCCGACGGCACGGTGGGAGCCAATAAGAGCGCAATCAAGATCATCGGCGACAACACCGATATGTACGCCCAGGCCTATTTTTCATACGATTCGAAAAAATCAGGCGGCATCACCATTTCCCACCTCAGGTTCGGCCATAAACCGATCCAATCCACCTATCTGATCGACACCGCCGACTATGTGGCCTGCCACAAAGACAGCTACGTCGAGGTGTACGACCTGCTGGAGGGCATCAAGGACGGCGGAATTTTTGTGCTCAATTCCGCCTGGGAGCTGGATGAAATGGAAGACAAGCTTCCGGCCGACCTGCGCCGCACCATCGCTCAAAAGAAGCTCAAATTCTACAATATCGATGCGGTCAAGATCGCCGGTGAAGTGGGTCTCGGCGGGCGCATCAACATGATCATGCAGACGGCCTTTTTCAAGCTGGCCAATGTGATCCCGGTGGACGAGGCCCTGGGGTATCTCAAAGGTCAAATCCAGGAATTGTTCGGCAGAAAGAGCCAGAAAATCGTCGATATGAATTTTGCCGCCGTGGACAAAACCCTCGAGAACCTGATCGAGATCGACTATCCGGCCGCCTGGGCCGAAGCCGCCGATCGCGACAAGGCCGGCAAGGAAGAACCGGATTTCGTCAGGAACGTCATGCGCCCGATGCTGGAACAGCAGGGCGACAAGCTGCCGGTCTCCGCTTTTACTCCGGACGGCATCTTTCCGGTCTCCACCACCCAGTACGAAAAGCGCGGCGTGGCCATCAACGTGCCCGAATGGATCATGGACAACTGCATTCAGTGCAACCAGTGCGCCATGGTCTGCCCCCATGCCGCCATTCGGCCGGCGTTGCTGACCGAAGAAGAACTGCACAATGCGCCCGACGGCTTCGAGGCCAAAAAAGCAGTCGGCAAGGATTTGAAGGAATATCTATTCCGGATCCAGGTCGACACCCTCGACTGCTACGGCTGCGGCAACTGTGCCGACATCTGCCCCTCCAAAAAGAAGGCGCTGGTCATGAAGCCCATCGAAACCCAGACAGCGCTGCAGGTGCCGCTGTGGGAGTACTTCGAGACCCTGCCGGTTCGCGACGACCTGACCAGCCGCACCTCGGTCAAAGGCAGCCAGTTCTGCCAGCCGCTGCTTGAGTTTTCCGGCGCCTGTGCCGGCTGCGGCGAGACCCCCTACGCCAAGCTGATCACCCAGCTTTTCGGCGAGCGCATGCTCATCGGCAATGCCACGGGCTGCAGTTCCATCTGGGGCGGTTCGGCGCCGGCGATTCCCTACTGCATCAACGAAGACGGGTTCGGCCCCACCTGGGGCAACTCCCTGTTCGAGGATTCGGCCGAATTTACCTACGGTATGTTGCTGGGCATCTTCCAGCAGCGCAACAAGCTGGCCGATTTGATGCGTGAAGCTCTGAAAACCGATGCTCCAGCGGATATCAAGGATGCCATGTCCGGCTGGCTGGAAAATATGAAGGATCCGCTGGGATCGCGCAAGTACGGCGATCAGTTGAAGGCCCTGCTGCCAGCACAAAACGGCAACGGCCTGCTGTCCCAGATCGCCGAAAAATCCAAGCTGTTCACCAAGAAGTCCTTCTGGATCTTTGCCGGTGACGGCGCGGCCTACGACATCGGCTACGGCGGCGTCGACCACGTTCTGGCCACCGGCGAGGACATCAACATGCTGATTATGGACACCGAGGTTTACTCCAACACCGGCGGGCAGTCCTCCAAGGCCACCCCCACCGGTTCGGTGGCACGCTTTGCGGCCTCCGGTAAGAAGACGCCCAAAAAGGACATGGGACGCATATCGATGAGCTACGGCTATATTTACGTGGCCTCCGTTTCTATGGGCGCCAATAAAAACCAGCTCATGAAAGCGCTGATCGAAGCTGAAAGCTATGATGGGCCCTCTCTGATCATCGCCTACTCGGCCTGCATCAATCAAGGCATTATGGCGGGTATGGGCAAATCCCAGGAGGAATCCAAGCTGGCCGTTCAATCCGGGTACTGGCCCCTGTACCGCTACGATCCGAGGCTGAAGGCCGAAGGCAAGAATCCCTTCCAGCTGGACTCCAAGAAGCCCGACGGCAGCCTGAAAGACTTCATGATGGGCGAGATCCGTTATGCTTCCTTGCACCGGACGTATCCGGAGGAAGCCGAAAGACTGCATGCCCTGCTCGTCGAACAGTTTGAGCAACGCTACGAAGAGCTGGCCCTGATGGCCGATCCGACCATCGTCTGCAAGACCGAGGAAGCCGAGGAGGCCGGCGAGTAGTCATTAACCAAATAACTCAATAGAACCTAAAAAGGCCGTTGGGGAGTCCCGGCGGCCTTTTTGTTTGGTTTCAGGTTTCGGGTGTCAGGTTTCGGGTGTCAGGGAACGGACGACAGAAGACAGAAGACGGATGACAGAGGACAGAAGACGGATGACAGAGGACGGATGACGGATGACAGAAGACGGACGACAGAAGACGGATGACGGTGGACAGAAGAATGAGGAGGACACAGGATGGAATTTGGCGGGAGGCTTCAGCTGTGAAGGAGATCGTGATTCCATGACAATAAGTGCTGGAAAAGTGCTGTCTGCTCTGGCAGAGGATTGTCGAAATCCGTTGGCTGTTCGTTCATCTTTCCTGAAACCTGACACCTGAAACCTGAAACCCATAGGCGGGCGAATAGCACCAAAGCTGAGTCTATGCTGTAATCGCTAAGATGGCAAATTATTATATTTCCAACCCATCCACTTGATAGCCCGGCGCGGAAACACTATCTTATTTCAATATTTAAACAGATCTCTGTACTGAACATCAGACCATTGCCCGATTATGCGCCTTTTTGTTTTCATCCTGCTATATGTCAGTCTTGCAGCAACATCATGGTCCTATGGGGCTCAGCCCCTGGAAGATTTGCGGCGGGGGGTAGACCAGGGCATCCGGATTCTGGAGGACCCCCGCTATGAGGCGACGTCTTTAAGAGAAGTTCAGCGGCAGAAGCTCTGGGAGGTCACCCAACAGATTTTTGATTTCAGGGAGTTTTCCAGGCGGGTGCTGGCGTCTCACTGGAAAAAATTCACCTCGCGCCAGCGCGACGAATTCAGTCGAAGCTTCGCCGAGTTCTTGGGCAAGTTCTATTTGAACCGGCTGCAGAACAGATACAACGGGGAGAAAATAATTTATGGGGACCAGACCCTGATCAGCCCGTCACGGGCGCTGGTTGAGATCAAGGTTCTCTGGAAAAATCTGGAAGTCCCGATAAAACTACGCATGCTAAAAAGACAGGGCAGGTGGAAGGTCTACGATCTTTCGGCGTTGGGGATCAGTGCAGTGGGCAACTACCGCGCCCAGTTTCAATGGCTATTGCGAAAAAAATCACCCGAACAGGTCATAGACATCGTCAAGGAGCGCGTGCGCCTTCTGGATAAGGATGTGTGAGCCTAAAAAAAATATACCTTGTAATTTAAAGATGTCCATTCTAAAACATAAGCCGAACAGTCTTCCCCTGATTGGAGGGCCCAGCCGGTCATGTCGACAAATCCTTTCGAAACACTCATTCAGGTTTATTCGCGGTCACGGTTTTTTATCCTGCTGATTTTAATCCTGCTGACCATCGTCCTGACGCCGTTTCTGGATGAATTCATCGAGACCAGGATACTGATGGACATTTTTTTGACCGCCATCTTTATCGCGATCGTATTGGCCATCCGCTCCAAACGCACCCAGGGGATTATTGGATCGATTCTGGCACTGCCGTTGATCATTTCCACCTGGTCGATCTATTTCATCCCGCACAGTTCCTTCAGTCTGATAACACCGATTTTCGGCGCGCTGTTTTTCGGCTACACCGTCGTTCATATTCTGCGCATCGTACTCCAGTCGCAAGAAGTCACCAAAGAGACCATTTTTGCAGCCGTCGTTGCCTATGCCCTCATCGCGATGACGTGGGCGTTTCTGTACATGATTCTGGAACTGACGGTACCCGGATCGTTTTCTTTCCCGGACAAAAGCCTGAGACTGGCGACGATGCGTTTTGAATATTTCAGTTTCGTCACCATCACTACCCTGGGTTATGGCGACATCATACCCTTATCCAACAAGGCCAGCGCCCTGGCGCTGCTGGAAGCCCTCATCGGCCAGATCTACCTGGTGGTGCTGGTGGCCTGGCTGGTGGGGATGCACGTGTCTAAGAAAGCAAGATAGAAAGGCGAGTTGCGGGGTGCGGGTTGCGTGTCTCTCGATTGAGGATTTTAGATTTTGGAATTCAGATTGAAACTGCTTTATACGGTGCAGTTTTGTGGGCATAGCGCAAAGGGCAAAGCGCATGGCGCATAGGGCATGGGGCGCAGCGCTGAGCGAGGTGAGGCACAAATAAGCGACTTCTGATATCTGACTTCTGTCGTCTGTCTTCTGTCGTCTGTCTTCTGATTAGGGGTTACGTGTCTCTCGATTGAGGATTTTAGATTTTGGAATTCAGATTGAAATTGCTTTACACCGCGCGGGTTTGTGGGCATGGCGCATAGGGCATGGGGCATAGCGCATGGCGCATAGGGCATGGGGCATAGGGCATGGCGCGTGGGGCATGGGGCATAGCGCATGGGGCATGGTGCATGGGGAGTAGGGCGTAGCGACATCCATAATTTATCACTAATCATTCATCAATCATCATTTGGTTTGGTTGCGGATTAAGTAAGGAATCAGTTCCGATTCTAAATCAACTGAAAGGTCAAACTATGCGGAAAATTTGTATTTATCTTCTGATGATTCTTTTGCTTGCACCGGCGGCCTCCTTTGGCGATGAATGTGTCGAAGGAGACTGTACCAACGGTAAGGGGACGATGAACTATTCCACCGGTCATAAATATACGGGAGAATTTAAAGACGGTATCCGGCATGGCGAAGGCGTTCTGCTGATGCCGGGGGGGCGTAAAATTGTCGGCGTCTGGGAGGACAATGCCGTCCGCGAAGGAACCTTTACGGCCTCCGACGGGACGATTTACGAGGGGCAGTGGGAGTTTCGTGAGCGCAACGGCCGGGGTACCCTCACTTTCCCGGACGGCAGAAAATATGTCGGCGATTTTAAGAGCGATCGGCGCCACGGCCGGGGAACCATGACCTGGCCGGACGGCCGCGTTTATGTCGGAGACTTCAACCGCGGCGCACGGACCGGTCAAGGCACCATGACATATCCCGACGGCAGAAGATATGAGGGTGAATTCAAAGACGGTAAAAAGCACGGGCACGGAATCCTGCTAGACGATGACGGGAAAAAGGTCGAAGGCGAGTTTGAAAACGGCAAGTTCGTCGGCAAATGACGGTCGATCGCGTCATGCCAAGTGCATACTCGCATAAAGACGACAACATATAGTATTTGAAGATGTGGCCATATTCTCATCTCACCACAGAGCTCACAGAGAACACAGAGAATTATTAAAACAAAAAACCCTTTTTGACTTTTCCCTCTGTGATCTCTGTGTCCTCGTGGTGATAAAAATTACTCCGAGTACGTCACCGTAATTACGAATAGAAGCACTATGTGCAGTTTATCTACGCAGGCGTTTGGCCAACCGCAATGCCTCAAATTCCATCAAACCCGCCTGGAGGTTTGACACAAAATGCAAAGATCGAATATCAATCCCGCCATTAACCTCGTTTTAACGCCTATCAGAGAATTTAGAATCAATCATACCTTTAGGATCTTCTGGCTTTTTGTAATCTCCCTGGGATTAGTCGCCTGCACGACGCTGCCGGATCCGGGGACGAAAACGCTGACCCTCGCTTATGAACCCCATCCAAACAGCCGCCTGGCCGTTGTCAGCCGCGATTTGATAAAGGATGCCGAGAGCGGCACTTCGGGATTCCGGAAATTGTTCCGCAACGATGATGCCATGCGGTGGCGGCTTTTGATGGCCGATATGGCCGAAGAAACCTTGGATATGCAGTATTTCATATGGAAAGGGGATGCCAGCGGCGATTTGCTGCTCGACCGCGTGATCAAAGCCGCCGACCGCGGAGTGCGGGTGCGCCTATTGATCGATGACATCTATGTCATTGGCATCGACCGGACCGTGGCGGGTCTGAGCCAGCACCCCCAAATCGAAGTGCGCCTTTTCAATCCGATGCAAGGGCGCAGCAGCTCGATGATTGCTTTCGTCCTGGAATACCTGGGGAACATCGAACAGTTGAACCATCGCATGCACAACAAGCTGATCGTAGCCGACAACCGCTTTACCATCGTGGGCGGGAGAAATATCGGCAACGAATATTTCGGACTCAACCCCAAGCATAATTTCACCGATTTTGATGTGGTGGCTTTCGGTCCGGTTGCCAAGAAGGTATCCACATCCTTCGATCTTTACTGGAACAACCAGTGGGCCTATCCCGGCGAGGCGTTGTTGCAGAATTTTAAAGATCAGGATCTATTGACACCCCTGCGGGATGAACTCCGGGAGCAGCTGGATTACAACCAGGAGTTGTTAACCGAGTTCGAGCAGCAAAACCAGAATGCGAAGGCCCTGCTGCTGATGTTGGAAGATCGAATGAAAGGCGGCACCGCCCGGGTAATATACGATGAACCCCTGGTCGGGGAAGAAATACCGCCGGTGCAGCTCGTCGAAACCCTGGGAGAATTAGCTCGCAACGCCCGGCATGAATTGCTGATCTCAACACCTTATTTCATACCCCACGAGGATTTTTATCAGGCCGTCCCCGATTTAAAAGCGAGGGGCGTTCGGGTCGTGGTTCTGACAAACTCGCTGGGCTCCACCAACCATCCCATCGTACACAGCGGCTATAAAAAGCATCGCAAAAAGGTGATCGAAATGGGCGTTGTGCTTTATGAAATGCGCCACGACGCCAGCGCCAGAGGAAAATTCGACACGCCGCCGGTGCAGTCAAAGGCATTCGGTCTGCACGCCAAATATATTATTATCGATCGCCGGCATACCTTTGTCGGGTCTCTGAATCTGGATCCGCGCTCTATCTACATCAACACCGAAATGGGCATCATCATCGACAGTGCGACCCTAGCTGCAGCGGCCGCGCAGGAGTTCGAGGAGGAACTGAAACCGGAAAACTCCTGGCAGGTTCTGCTGGATGATAAAAAGCGCTTGCTTTGGAAAGCCGGCGACAAAATCGTTCAAAGGGAGCCGGCCCGCACATTCGCGCAACGCTTTCAATCCTGGTTTTTCGGACTGTTCGACCTGGATGATCAACTTTGAGGGTCACGAATCCATACGATGAGGGGATATTCGGAAACTTATCAGTGGCAACAATCTGGGAAATGCTTTAAATTGTTGTTTACATGATCAAAATAAGTAAGGAGGCGATGAATGGCAGACCATCCCAAAGGCGCAATCCTACAGCGCGACAAACAGACCTACGCTATTGTTCCGAGAACCCCGGTAGGTATCGTCACACCCGACGATCTGGAATCTCTGGCCAAGGTTGTCCGCAAATATCAGATTCCTGTGATAAAGATTACATCCGGCCAGAGATTTGCCCTGGTCGGCATGCAGAAAGAAGATGTGAACAAGATCTGGGATGAGTTGGGTATGGATGTGGGCAAAGCGGTTGAGCTCTGCCTCCATTATGTTCAGGCCTGCCCGGGAACCGCTGTATGCAAATTCGGTACCCAAGATTCCTTGGGACTCGGCACGGAAATCGAAAGTTTTTTTTCCGGTATGGAACTTCCGGCCAAAGTTAAAATCGGTGTATCCGGCTGCCCGTTTTGCTGTGGTGAAAGCTTTGTGCGTGATATTGGTATTTTCGGCAAGAAAAAAGGATGGACCTTTATCATCGGCGGAAGTTCGGCCAGACGTCCCCGCATTGGAGACATCCTGAAGGAAGATTTGGACAGAGATGAAGTTATCGATCTGACCAAACGATGTCTGCAGCAGTATAGTGAGAACGCCAAGAAAAAGGAGCGCATGGCAAGGTTTGTCGATAGATTCGGAATTGAAAATCTAAAAGAAGCCCTATTCTAATTTCGATGTCTTGGAGGTGGATAAATGAGCATCAATATCAAATATTACGCGAATATTTTAACCCCGTTCAGCCCGCTGGTAACCAAGAAGATTAAGGAAGTCTTAGCCTTCAATTTACCGCTTGATATCATATGCACAAGCCACGGTATTATCTGGCGCGACAAGCCTGAGCAGATTGTTGAAAAATATTTAAAATGGGCTGGTGACTATCAGGAAAACCAGATCACTATTCTTTACGACACCATGTGGAATGGAACCCGCCTTATGGCTGAGAAAATTGCCGAAGGTATTAGCGATAATGACAAAGAGGTTAATGTTAAATTATTTAATCTGGCCAAAACCGACAAAAATGATGTCATTACGGAAGTTTTTAAGTCCAAAGCAATCCTGATGGGTTCTCCAACGATAAACCGGGGAATCTTGGTTTCAGTCGCGGGTATTCTAGAGGAAATTGATGGACTAAAATTTAAAAAGAAAAAGGCCGCCGCATTTGGCTGTTATGGCTGGAGTGGCGAGTCGACGAAAATTATTTCTGAAAAGCTAAAGGCAGCTGGTTTTGAAGTGGTTGATGACGGAATTAAAGCCATGTGGAATCCGGATGATGAAAATATAGTCAAATGCGTTGAATATGGCAGACAGTTAGCTGCCAAAATATTGTAATATCATTGAAATCTGAAATTTAATTAAAATTGTTCTCTTTTGGTGACACTTTCAAGATATCGCCGTTGAGACGATGTAATAATTGCTATTAAGTCCGGAGCAGTAAAATGCTAAAGGTCAATCCTCATCCCGAATATCCGCCCGATGAAGGCAGATATGTCAGGGGTAATGATGCTTCCCCGGTGGCCGATGCAATTATCCTGAATCATGACGCTGATAAAATACCGCCTGAAATTGAAGTGCTTGTAAGAACCGGTATTGAAAGCGGTGCCGCCCTTTCCGGAACTATTCAAACAGAAAATATAGGATTTGAAAAAGTTGTCTGCAATATCGTGGCGATTCCGAACATCCGACACATGATCGTCGGTGGACCGGAATCCGAGGGCCACTTGACCGGATTTCGGAACATTTTTTGAAAAGCGCTATAAACAAAAGGCGGACACAGCATAAAGCGGTCCGCCTTCTATTTCTTGCTTGAGGAGTGAAAGATCAAATATCGGATTTAAATATTTAGCTGCTGGCCTCAGGCGCCGAGCCATACGTCTGGCAGCATATACATACTAATCATCGCGACTATCCAGGATCGAGAATCGAGTATCCAGCGACCAGAAGCCGGCGACCAGTGACCAGTGACAAGTAACCAGAGACCAGCCGCCAACCCCTATTTCAGCTTATCCAGCCACTCACCCCTGGCAAACCATTTCAGCCTCAATTTATCGAGCATGCCGCTGGCCTCGATGTTGTTGAGTGTATTGGTGGTCCAGTTCATCAGCAGCGGGTCGTTGGCGGGGATGGCAATACCGATGGGTTCATAGGTCAGGGGGGTGACCACCGAGAGCAGGCCGGCCTCCGGGTAGCGGAAGACGGAAACCACGCAAATGGGGTAGTCGGCGATCATGGCCTGGACTTTGTCATTCAACACCATGTCCACGGCCTCGTCATAGGTCCCGGTGGTGTGCAGGGTGGTTTTATCGAGAACGCTCTCGGCAAATGCCTGGCTGGTCGAGCCTCTCAAGGCCACCAGTTTCGTATCGGGGCTGTTGACCTCGGCGGCGTCCTTGGCCTGGGCGATGGTTTTGATTTTGGTTAAAAAGGCCTTGCCGGAGACAAAATAGGGACCGACAAAGGCGACCTTCAAATTGCGGTTGGGAGTGATGGTCATGCCGGACAGAACCATGTCGACCTGTCCGGATTCCAGCGCCGGCAGCAGTTCGGGAAACGGTTTGACAACGAATTTCACCTTGACCCCCATGGCACCGGCCATCAGTCTGGCCAGATCGGCTTCGAGGCCGAAAATCTCCCCGTCCTTGGCGGTCATGTTCAGCGGCGGCATTCCGCCCATCGTGCCCACGATCAACTGGCCTCTTTTCTGGATGCGGTCGAGCACCGGTGAGGACGAAGTGCTGCCGGATCCCTGCTGCATCTCGGCACATCCGGTAAAAAAGATCAGGGCCAGCACTGCAACGATAATAAATTTAGCAAACTTCATATGCTCTCTCCTTTCAATAAATATCTTCAAAAATAGGGTTCTTCATCACAATGGTTGGTGAAATGTAACTTATAAGTAGGATGAATCCGTAAAAAGTCGAATTCAGCATGTGTTTGGTGTTTCGTGTTTGGTATTTGGTTTGACACTTAACTCTTTATATCAAGGTGCTATGCCTCTTCACACTGAACACCAAAAACCAAACACTCTCGTAAACAGGTCGTTTTCGACTTTTTACGAGACATTCAAGTATAGTAGTTTTGATTCCATAAACATACTTCTTTGCAGATGCTCCCTAAAATTAGATCTAAATGTAGGCATCTTTGAGATTTTGTAAACACCGATTCCGGGCAGTTTCTTTAACTCTAAAAGCGACATCGCCGGCCTGCAAGGTGCTGGCGAGACATCTACAAGGCAGATCGTAAAGAGAGACGCAGCTCTCAACTCATGGGACAGGGAATGCGTGCGCGGAAATCACTGGGTGTCACGCCCCACATTAAAGATTTCCATGCGATTGTTGCGGTGGGGATGCTTGGTTGAAGGCCCCTCGGTCAACACCACCAGGTTTCCGGAAACATCCTGGGTGTCCAGCCAGTCCCGAACCCAGGGTTTCCAGTCATCCGGGTGGTCGGGTTCGTTCGCGGGAAAGACGCCGTATGAAAACATGAGGTCCTGGCAGGTCTTTTCCTGGGAACTCACCGCGGTGACCCAGATCGGCAGTTTGAAACGGGCGATACTCCTGGCAGTGGCTCCGCTGTGGGTCGGAACGATTACGGTGGCCGGGGAAATTCGCTGAAGAGTGCTTTCGACACTGGCGGCGATCAAATCTGCTACCCGCATTTGGCCTTCACTATGGCACTCATTGATAATTTTTGGGCTCGAATAAGCTGCCCGATGCGGTTCTATGGCGGCCGCGATTCCGGCCAACATGGCGACCGCTTCTCCGGGGTAGCGACCCATCGCCGATTCGCCGGACAACATCACGCAGTCGGTGCCGTCTAAAATGGCGTTGGCCACATCGGTGGCCTCGGCCCGGGTCGGCCGACGATTGGTGGTCATGGATTCCAGCATCTGGGTGGCGGTAATCACCGGCTTGCCCATCTCGTTGGCGCGGCGCATGAGGAGTTTCTGGGCCACGGCGATTTGTTCGATGGGGATTTCGACACCCAGATCGCCGCGGGCGATCATGATGCCGTCGGCTGCCTGCAGGATTTCCGTCAAATGGCGGCGGGCACCGGCACGTTCGATTTTGGCAATGATAAAAGGGTCATGCCCCAACTGCTGGGCAGCCTGACGCATCGCCTCGATGTCGTCGGCAGTTTCGACAAATGACTGGCTGACGGCATCGACCCCATGGGCCAGGGCAAATTCAAGGCAATCGTGGTCATGGGCGGTAAAGGCGCTGATGCCCAGATCGATGCGCGGCAGGTTGAGGCCTTTGCGGGACCGCAATTCGCCGCCGACGATCACGTTGCAGTAAACCTCGCTTCCGTCTATCCGGGCAACCACAAGTTCGATGTAGCCGTCATTGAGAAACAGGTGATCCCCTTTTTTAACCGTCTGAGGCAATTGCGAGAAACTCACTGAAACCCGCTGGGCATCACCGATAATTTTTTCCGTCGTCAAGGTAAATGAATCACCGGCATTCAGCTCAATGGGCTCATCGACCAATTTTCCGATTCGCATTTTGGGCCCGGGCAGATCGGCCATGATGGCCACCCGTCTTCCGGTTGCCTGGGCCGCGGCCTTGATATTGGCGATGGTTTTCCGGTGGCTGGCAAAATCGCCGTGGGAAAAATTTAAGCGAGCGACATTCATGCCGGCCCGGATAATTTTTTCCAACATGCGGGGTGAATCGGATGCCGGTCCGATGGTGCAGACCAACTTGGTTTTGTTGGCAGGGAAGGGCATGGCGTTGTTCCTCGTTATGAAGTATTAGCGCTAAAACGTCGAAAACCAGGTTTGGAGAGGGATATAACAAATATTCGAATGCGGAAGTGGGAATGCGGAAGGTCGAATTTACTCCTTTCCGCATTCCCACTTCCGCATTCACTTAACTCAATTCCAGGTATTTCTCAATGCCAACATTGAATCTTTCCTCGAACGCCCTGTCGATCTTCTGAATCGGGTTGGCGCCGAGAAAGGCGAGCAGTTTGTCCAGTTCGGCTTTTCTGTCGTCGGCGTCGTTTAGGCGCTTTAATTGGACGATATCATCTTCGATCTCGAAATATTTCAACTTGTCGACCAGGGGCAGCTGCCAGAACAGCAAAAATCCCCGCTCCGGGAAATCGACATCGAGCAAGCGGTAGCAATACTGCATAAAGGCTTTTTCCAGTTTGGAGCGGATGGCCGTGATTTTTTGTTTTTCGTCCTCCAGGCTTTCCGGGCGGCAGGGTTTTCCGGCTACTTCGAAATACATTTTTATTTTTGGTTCAGTACCCGAAGGCCTCACGGTGACCCTCATCCCGTCCGTGTCATCCGTGTCGCTAAAATAATAGACCAGCATGTTCCTGGCGGAAGTGTCCGTTCGGGACAGATGGGGCTGGGGCTCTCCCTGCCTGCGGTCGATTCGTTTGCTGACGCTGAAATGCTCAAAGGCCTTGATCCGGGTTTCTCTCAAGTGATCCATGATCGCAGCGATCTGTTCCATTCCCTTGGCGCCCAGCAACCGGATTTCGGTTAAATAGTTGTGGCAGTACCCATACGAAGAATAAATGTCGTTGAGGTCGTCCAACAGGGTTTTTTGGTGTTTTTTTAACTCGGCCGCGCGTTCGCACAACCAGATGGCGGCACAGGCTGCATCCTTGTCGCGGGCGTAGTTGCCGGTCAGATACCCGTGGCTTTCCTCAGCCCCGAAAATAAAGTCCCCGATCCGGCCTTCCCGTTCGATCCGGTTCATCACATCGGCGATATACTTGAAGCCGACCAGAAGATCACCGATAGTGCGGACACCGTTTTTCGCGGTGATCTTCTGCATCAGGGAGGTGGTCACATCGGTTTTGATAATGGTGCTGTCTGGGGTTAGGCGGCCCAGGGATGCGTATTTTGAAATGGCATAATTGGTCAGAATGATACCGATTTCATTGCCGGTTAAAAATTCCCACGAACTCCCGTGCTTCAACATGATGCCGATGCGGTCCGCGTCCGGATCCGTACTGATTAAAATGTCGGCGTCGTTCTTTTCGGCAAAAGGCAGCGATCCGGCAAAGGATTCCACCACCTCCGGATTGGGAATGTTGAATGTGACATTCTCGAAGGCCCCGCTCAAATTCGAAGTCTTGGGATCGAGGGTGACGTCGAAACCCAGCCGCTGAAGGATGGGATGGACCGAGGTGAGGCCGGTGCCGTGCAGCGGGGAGTACACAATTCTGACATCGCGTGCATCCGACAGGGATACCGAACCAACCGCATCGTAATAGGCGCTGTCGACCAGGTCACCGACAAATTCTATCAGGCCCCCGGTTTTGGTCTTCCCAAAATCTGTGGTTTTGATTTTTTCGACACTGCCGGTGACTTCATCGACCAGGGTCTGATCTTCGGGGGGGATCAGCTGGCCGCCGAAGCGGTCATAGACCTTTTTGCCGTTGTCCGTGGGCAGGTTGTGGCTGGCACTGAACATGTCACCCGAGATGGCGTTCAGGTGGCGGATCGCATAGGACAGCTCCGGCGTGCTGCGCGCACTTTCGAACATGTATACCTTGATACCGTTGGCCGCATACACCTCGGCGGCCGCTGTTGCCAGACGCAAACCATCGAGGTTGCGAACCGGATTGGGCAGGGTGTCGTTGTAGATGCCTTCCTGGGTGTATTTTCTGACGTCGAAGGTCAGCACCACGCCGCGCTGCCGGGCCTCGTCCCCGTATTCCCGGATCAGATACTGGGAATGACCCTGGGCTGAAGCCTGGATGGTCCAGGTGTTGATGCGGTTGGGGCCCACGCCGACTAACCCCCGGCGGCCGCCGGTGCCGAAGGGGATGACCTGGTAGAAAGAATCCAGCAGAAAGCTCCAGTTTTCGGTTTCTATCAAATGTTCGATTTGCGCAGCATAGTCGCTATACGCATCTTCGGTTAACCAGACCCTGAGCCATTTCAAGGCTGAGTCGATGTACTTTCGCGATACCTTCAGGCTGTCGAAGCCCTTTTCTGTTTTGACGAGCAGGTTGTCCACTTTGTTCATTTAAAGCCTCATTGTCATTTGGGTCGATGTCCCAGGAGGAGGTGACCCATTCAGGAGTTCGGAATTCCATTTAAACTGTTGGTAAAGGGGCTGGAGTGATGGTTGAAGCGCCGACACAATGATTGCAGAACTCCAACTTGTGGCGTCGAAGCGCAGCGAAGATGGATCCGCCATCGCTCCAGCAGCAATATGTTCCTAATTCTTGACGCCCTTTTTGCTTATAATAGCATTAATTGCAGAACGGCCGTAAAGTAATTATGAATCTTTCATCGTCAACCGGTCCCATCGATAGAATTGCAGAGGAAAACCCACTGAAGCCGACGTACTGAAGCCTGATTATATCAAACCCCTTTGTATCAGCAGGGCGCGCAATCCACGGTGCAGGACACCGTAGGAAAAATAGTTCAGGCCCAGCTCATAATTGTGCTCGACCATTTTTTGGCACAGTCCGTCATCATCGATCACCGCCTTGGTTTGTTCGACGGCTGCCTGGGTGACGTATCCGTCGATTTCGATTACCGAGAATCCTTTGGGTTTGATATCTTTGGTGTAAATGGAATAGGCGTTGACCACGACGGGTTTCTTGAAATATACGGCTTCCAGAAAGGCGTTGCCGAAGCCTTCGAAAGTGGAAGGATAGGTGACCAGATCTGCGAAAGGATAGATATCTTCCAGGGTGTAGATCTTACGGCCGTCTGCGGTCACACCTCTATTTTCGTTGATAATTTCACAAACAAAGATGGTGTCAACGTTCATCAGCCGGGAGTATTCCCTCAGCCGCTGCTCGTAATCGTAGCCCTCGTCACCGGAGGCATGGGATATCACCAGTTTAGCCTTGCGTCCCATTCTGCTCAGCAGTTCGATAGCGTGCTCGATCCCTTTGCGCTGGACCACCCTGGTCGGCTGCAGCACAAAAAGCTCGTCGTCGGCGATGCCCAGCGCCTGGCGCACATCCGCGGCATAGTCATCGGGTGCCGGCGGCGGATTTTCGAAATCCATGACATTGGGTGCGACGAAAGCGGAAATACCCGTTCGCAGGCTGAGCTGTGCATCGGCCACCGAATTGATGACCACATGGGTGATGGACGGCAGATCCGGGGGAAAGGCCATGGTCAGATAATCCTGAATGGCATTGATCATAAATCGATCCCGCTCCCAGTAAAAATCGTGATGATGGGCAATTGTCTGAATGTTGGTTTCGGCGATAAACTCGGTGATGGCGATACCCAGAGGAATATTGAGCGGTATGGTCAACGCGTTTTCCGGAATGATCAGATCGATTTTAAATTTTTCGACAAATTCATATAAATGGTCCTTTAACTTGATCGCCAGCTGGTAGATTTTTTTGGAAACCGAGCGGTCGCGGGCGGTAACCCCAAAAGCATGGGCGTAAACATCTTTGATGTCCGGATGGGTGAAATGTGCTTCCGGGACCAGGTAGGATCTTTCCGGCGGCCGATCCAACTCGCCGGCGAAGTAATACGATTTCACACCTTCCGACTCGAAGACTTCCGCCCATTTTTCGGTTTCCAGGGAAACGCCGTCGGTGCCGGCAAACCGCACCGAAATAAAACCAACATTCCTGATTTTTTTACTGGGTTTTAGCTGTGTCATCGTTGCTCTCCTGTTTGTCTGTCGATAGCGATCTGATTGTAAAATGGTGTTCGGCTGCCTCGGTGATGCTTTCAAATTAGGCCGCTTTTAAAAAAAGCGTCGAAAAACGGAAGGGGGGTATAAGCGGTTGTACAAAAAACGTTCAGATACGTTCAGATACGTTGGGATGCGTTTGGATAACGGAACGTTGTTTTGACAGCCGCTATCAGGGGCCGTACGATGGCCCCGGCGCCATTACGTAAAGGCGCCCCACCGATGAGTTCACTTTGCCGATACTCCGGCGCTTCCAAGACCTATGCCCGGCCGGCGCTCCCCAATACGTTCTTGTTCTTGTGGATCACCATCCTGACGAGTTCTTCCCGGGCGGGTCCGAGATATTTGCGCGGATCGAATTCGGATGGTGACTCAGCGAAAATTCTGTGGATGACCGCCGTCATCGCCAAACGGCCGTCGCTGTCGATATTGATTTTACAGACCGCTGAAGCAGCCGCCTTTCTAAGTTGCTCCTCCGGATTGCCGATGGCGTTTTCCATCTGGCCGCCATAGCGGTTGATCATCTCAACATACTCGGGGACCACCGTCGAGGCGCCGTGCAGGACGATGGGAAATCCCGGTGCCAGCCGGGCTATTTCTTCCAGGATGTCGAAGCGCAGCACCGGAGGGGCTTCACCGGGTTTGACCTTGAATTTATAGGCGCCGTGGGAGGTGCCGATGGATATGGCCAGGCTGTCGACCCCGGTTTTTTCTAAAAATCTTGCGACTTCCTGGGGCTTGGTGAAATGCGATTGCTCGTGGGATACTTCATCTTCAACTCCGGCCAGCACCCCCAGCTCTCCTTCGACGGTAACGTCCCTTGGGTGAGCATATTCGACGACCTGCCGGGTAAGTCGTGCATTTTCTTCAAACGCGTGATGGGAACCGTCCAGCATGACCGAGGAGAATCCGTTGTCAATGCACGACTTGGCAAGCTCGAAGCTGTTGCCGTGATCCAGGTGAAGTGCTACCGGTATCTCTCCGCCCAGCTCTTTGGCCATTTGAACAGCACCCATGGTCATATATTTTAAAAATGTTGGATCGGCATACTGGCGGGCGCTTCCCGAAACCTGCAGGATGACCGGGGACCGGGATTCCACGCAGCCCAGAATGATAGCCTGGAGCTGTTCCATGTTGTTGAAGTTGTAGGCCGGCACGGCGTATCGGCCTTCCATTGCCTTGGTGAACATTTCGCGGGTGTTGACCAACCCGAGATCTTGGTAGTGGGTGGTTGAAGGCATGTTTTTCTCCTAACTGAAAGCCGGCGGAACCCGCGACAGAAGCTGCCGACCACAGGATTTCCTTATATGAGACTATAGTTAAATATTTCGCAGAGCCCGCTGAGCGCACAGCGCTTTTTTTTATTTTTCTGTGAGAACTCTGCGGACTCTGTGAGAGATAAATCGACTTGAGTTTCTTTTCCAATCAGACCGCTTGTCTTCTGGCCGGCGGCGGCGCTAATATGCCAAAAACCATTGCAGCGTCCCTTCGCGTGAAACTCTGGAAGTATTTTATATCAAGCAGCAATCTTTGCAACCTTATTTTAAAAACAGGCTCCAAACGTTAGAGATTAAGGTCGGCTGCCGCCTGTCTGAGAATAAGTGCACTTTGAATTAACAGGTTGTCTTCTTCCTTTGAAAGCGACGGTGCGATGGTGGCCTTGATGCCGGCTGCCCCGATTACCCGGGGCAATGACAGGCTGACGCCTTCCAGTCCCTTGATTCCGGACGTGAGATTGGCAAGGGTCAAAACGGCGCCTTCGTCATTACGGACGGCTTTGATTATTCGCGCGATACCGGCCCCAATGCCGTAGTATGTTGCGCCTTTGCCTGCGATGATGCGGTAGGCGGCATTGCGAACACCGTCGTCGATATCCTTCTGTACTGCCGATGTCAGCGGCCTTCCGATTTGGCGGGCGAAATCAACGGCCGGAACCCCGCCGATTTTGGCGTTGGACCAGGCCAATACCTCTGAATCTCCATGTTCGCCCAGCACATATGCATGGACCGAGTGGGGAGCAACCGCCAGATGCTCTCCGAGAAGGGTTCTAAAACGCGAAGTGTCCAAAATAGTGCCGGATCCGATCACGCGCTCACGGGGAAGGCCGGCGATTTTCGTGACAACGGTAGTCATGATATCCACCGGGTTTGACACGATCAGCAGAATAGTATCCGGGGTCATCCGGAGAACCTGCGGAACAACGCTTTGAAACACTTTGACATTGCGCTCCAAGAGCTGCAGACGCGTCTCCCCGGGGCGTTGGGCGACACCGCACGAAAGCACTACGATGTCGGCATTGCGAAGCAACGCATAGTCTCCGGCGGCAACCCGCAGCGGTCCGCCAAAGGGAACCGCGTGCAGAATGTCTTCGGCATGGGCCTTTGCCAGTTGTTCGTTCAAATCGATCAATATTAGCTCGTTGGCAGCACCGGCCAGCGCAATGGCATAGGCACCCGAGCTGCCCACGAGCCCGCAGCCAACGATTCCGACTTTCATGGATTGCTCCTTCTTTGGTTGGTATTGTTTAACATAGTTACTTGTTTGCAGGTTTCAATGGCTGCTTTTCAGATGACAGATGACAGAGGACAGAGGACAGAAGACAGACGACGGAGGACAGAAGACAGACGACGGAGGGCAGAAGACAGAAGATGGAGGACGGAGGACGGAAGACAGACGACGGAGGACGAACGACAGATGACGGAGGACAGAAGACAGAGGACAGAAGACAGACGACGGAGGACAGAAGACAGAAGATGGAGGACGGAGGACGGAAGACAGACGACGGAGGACGAACGACAGATGACAGACGACAGAGGACTGATGACAGAAGACGGAGGACGGAAGACAGACGACGGAGGACGGATGACAGACGAGGGATGGCGGATGACAGATGACAGATGACGGAGGACAGATGACAGATGACAGACGAGGGATGGCGGATGACAGACGAGGGATGACAGACGACGGAGGACGGATGACAGACGAGGGATGGCGGATGACAGACGAGGGATGACAGATGGCGGAAGACGGAAGCTCGTTGCCGGTGGCAAGCAACCAAAGGTCAATGATTACTTAAGGCAACGATTCTATTTTGGCGACGGTCTGTTCGGCGATCTCCAATTCTTCGTTTGTTGGAATAACGAGAATTTTGATTCGATTGCCTGAACGTTGAATTTCCCGGATGCCGGCGGTTTTCAGGTTATTTTTGTGTTCATCGAGATCGATTCCAAGACCTGCCATCCCCGCACAGCAACGCAGGCGGATATCGGCAGCATTTTCGCCGATGCCCCCGGTAAACACCAGGGCATCGACATCCCCCAGCACGGCAGTGTAGGCGCCGATGTATTTTTTGACGCGATAGCAATACATCTCGATGGCCAGGCGGGCGGGCGCGTCGTCCTTTTCGGCCAGTCGCGTGATTTCACGCATGTCATTGCGCCCGCAAATACCCTTCAGGCCGCTGCCCTTGTTGAGGAGGGTTTCAACCTCGTCCGGCGACAGATCTGCTTTTCTGGTAAGGTAGAAAATAATCGCCGGATCAATGTCGCCGCTGCGCGTCCCCATGATGAGCCCCTCCAGGGGCGTCATCCCCATGGATGTATCGACGCTAAATCCCTTGGCAATGGCCGCAGCGCTGGCACCGTTGCCGAGATGCAGGGTAATCATATTCAGTGAGCGTAGGGAACGCTTTAAATACCGGGCCGCCTGTTTGGCGACAAATCCATGGGAGGTGCCGTGGAAACCGTAGCGGCGCACGTGATGATCGTCATAAAGTTCGCGCGGCAGGGCATAGCGGAAGGCCTGCGGTGGAACGGACTGATGAAAGGCCGTGTCGAATACCGCGACCTGAGGTACGTCGGGAGCGAACTGCAGGGCGATTTCGATACCGGTCAGATTGGCGGGATTGTGCAGGGGCGCCAGGGGGATCAGGGCCCGGATGGCGGCGATCACATTTTCATCAATCGGCGCCGGCTCGCGGAAGGCTTCACCGCCATGGACGACGCGATGACCGATGCCGAACAGATCGCCGCTTTCGCCCAGGTCTCCGGATTCGTTGAGCACTCTGCCGATAAGCCGGAAGCCCTGCCGATGGTCTGCGACCGGCATGGTCCTGACGATTCTGTCCTTGCCACCCTGCATGCTGCGGGATCCATGGGTCAATCGCCCCATGGGTTCACCGATCTGCTCCAGCAAACCCCCGGCCAGCACCGTTTTAGCGGTCATATCGAAGAGTTGGTATTTGATCGAAGAACTCCCCGAGTTTATTACCAGGACTTTTTTCATGGCTTTCCTCAGTTTTATGACCTGTACGACGGTCAGCAGATGACAGAAGACAGAAGACGGAAGACGGATGACAGATGACGGATGACGGAAGACAGATAACAGAAGACGGATGACAGAGGATAGATTGATAGGAATGTCATATATATAGGATTATCGTATCACCATTTTGAACCAGACCATCTAAGGGAGTATCTGATCCTGTCGGAAGGCCGTCTCCACGTTGGCTACTCTTTCCCCAATCCACCTCCTCAATCTATTACTGCAACTATCGGTCTTTCACCTCTGTCTGCCGTCCTCTGTCCTCCGTTCTCAGTCCTCTGTTTTCTGTTTTCTGTCCTCTGTCTTCTGACCTCCCACCGCCTGTGCCTGAATGGCGGTGATGGCGACGGTGTTGACGATGTCCGTTATGGTGCATCCGCGGCTCAAATCGTTGACCGGTTTTTTGAGGCCTTGCAGAATCGGGCCGATGGCCACCGCGTTGGCCGAGCGCTGGACCGCCTTGTAAAGGTTGTTGCCAGTGTTCAGGTCGGGGAAGATAAACACCGTTGCGCGGCCGGCGACCTCGCTTTGCGGGAGCTTGGTCCTGGCGACCCCGGCATCCACCGCCGCATCGTATTGGATGGGGCCTTCGATTTTTAGGTCGGGGCGGCGTTCTTTGGCGATACGGGTCGCCTTGCGCACTTTGTCGACTTCCGCGCCCTTGCCGGATTGGCCGGTGGAGTAAGAGCACATGGCGATCCGGGGCTCGATACCGTATATGGCGGCGGTATCAGCCGAACTGATGGCAATATCCGCCAATTGCTCGGCGTCGGGATCGGGATTGACCGCACAATCACCATACACCAGCACACGGTCTGTCAGGCACATCAGAAAAACACTGGAGACGATCGAAAAACCGGGCCAGGTTTTGATAATTTGCAGCGCCGGCCGGATGGTATCGCCGGTGGTGTGGATGGCACCGGAAACCATGCCGCCGGCAGCCCCCGTGTGAACCATCATGGTGCCGAAATAGCCGACATCGGTCATGGTGTCCCGGGCCATCTCGGCGGAGATGCCTTTTTGCCGGCGCATCTCGTAAAAGATGTCGGCATATTTATCGAGCAGGTCCGACTCAAGCGGATCGATACAGTTGATCCCCTCGAGATTGAGACCCAGGCCGGCGCTTTTTTGCTGGATTTTTTGCGGGTCTCCCAGCAGGGTGAGGTCAACCACGTTGCGTCGCAGCAGGATTTCGCTGGCCCGCAGGATGCGTTCCTCAAGACCTTCCGGCAGAACGATATGCTGGCGGTCGGCCCGAGCCCGTTCGATGAGTTCATATTCGAACATCATTGGCGTCACCCGGGTCGAGCGAACCACGGCGATGCGCTCTTCGAGTCCGGCGATATCGACGTGGGATTCGAACAGCCCCAGAGCGGAGGCTATCTTGCGATCGTTTTCCGGGGTGAGTCCGGCCCTTACCGAGCTGGCCTTGATGGCGGTGGTATAGGTGTCGGTATCCGCAGCCAGAATGGGGATGGGCGATGCTTTTCTGAAACCATCGACCAGCCGCTGCACCTGGTCGTCCGGCAGGATTCCGCCGGTCAAAAGCAGCCCGGAGATATTGGGATAGGTCTCGGATACGGTGGCCGCCAAACTGCCCAGGATGACGTCTGAGCGATCCCCGGGAGTCATGATCAGGGTTCCTTCGCTGACATGGTCGAGAAAATGCGGCAGGTTCATGGCGGCGATTTTGATATCGTTGACCTCACGATTCAGACCGGCGACATCGCCCTGCAGGGTCCGACACTCTAAAGTTGTGGCGATTTCGCCCACCGTCGGTTTGCCCAGCATCGGTTCTTCCGGCAGGATATAAACGGGTCCTGAGCCGGACACCGTCGAGGTTAGCCGTTCGTTGACCGAGCTTGCCAGCCGGGGGGCCACCCGGTTGACTACGGTCGCCATGATGGTGCAGCCGTGACTTTCGAAAGACTCCCGCGCGAAGCGGACCGCATCGATAATATCCGCCGGGGGGCGATCCCGGCCGCTGACGACCACCATCACCGGGCAACCCAGATTGTTGGCTACTTCGGCATTGAAATCGAACTCAAACGCCGAAGATACACCGGTGTAATCCGTGCCTTCGCAGACCACGTAGCGGCATTGTCTTTCCAGAGCTTTGAATTTGTCGAGGATGGTCTTCAAAATGGTGTCGTATTTACCGGCGGCCATCAGGTCCTGGGCCTGATCGTGGTTGAACGCGTACATGGTGTCATAGGGCTGTGCCAGAAGGTAACGGCCCTTGATCAGCTCGATATTGTTATCCCTTTCGGGCCCGGGGACTACCGGCCGAAAGTATCCGATTTTGTTCAAACGCCGGGAGAGCAGTTCCATGGCACCAAGGGCGACCACTGACTTGCCGCTGCGGGCTTCCATCGAGGCGATGTAGAGTTTGTTTGACATGCCGGTGAATCTCCTTGAAAGGCGATTGGTCTAATAGCAGTAATCCCGTTTCAACTCAGAATGCAAGCTGCCGGTGGTTTATTCAATGATGGTGATCCTACCGGCTCAATATAATAATATTTGATTAAAATTCCAATTTTTTCTTGCGCTTCTCCAATTTTATGATAAGTCTTTTGGGCACACATTCTTGCAAATCCCGCAAAATTCAGACCCATTTTCAGCAAATTCGCCATGGAGGAAGGGGAACCCGTAATATGGCAGAAAATTCTTCGGTCGAGACCACCGCTGACTCAGCAGCTGCAAGACCTAAAAAGCATCCAATGCAATCATTTTTCAATTTTTTCGGCGACGGCGCCCTGCGCCTGAACAACAACCTGGGGGCCATGGCCATATTTTTCTTTCGGTCTTTTTTTATGATATTTCGTATCAAGCAGGTACCGGAAATCATCGCCCAGATCTATTTTATCGGGGCTAAGTCAACTCAGATTGTGCTGCTGGTCGGCTTTTTCACCGGTATGGTGCTGGGCCTGCAGCTGTATTTCGTCCTAGTCAAATTCGGTTCCGTCGGGGTGCTGGGTACCGCCATCTCTCTGACGTTGATCCGGGAGATGGGACCGGTGTTGTCCGCCATCATGATCACCGCCCGGGCGGGTTCGGCTATGACGGCGGAAATCGGCATTCAGCGCATCTCGGAGCAGATCGATGCCCTGTCCACCATGCGCATCGATCCTTTGGGGTATCTGATCAGTCCGCGGATTGCGGCGGCCATCATCAGTTTTCCGATCTTGACCACTTTTTTCGATCTGATCGGCATTATCGGTGCCTGGTTCAGCGGCTGCGTGCTGCTGGGAGTCAATTCGGGCACTTATTTTTATCGGGTCGTGGCCAGCACCGAGATGTCCGACATTATGGGCGGTTACTACAAGTCCATCGTATTCGGCCTGCTGGTCGTTACCATCTGCTGTTTTCAGGGCTTTTTCACCCACATGCGCACCGACAGCTTCGGGGCCAAGAGCGTCAGCCTGTCCACAACCTCGGCGGTTGTCATCTCGTGTGTGATGATCCTGGTCTCAGACTATGTTGTGACCTCATTCATAGTATAATGAATCATAGTCAAACTAACCCGGACATGTCGAAAGCAAAAAGGAACAAAATGTTCACGAAAACACGAAAGTACGAAAACACGAAAAAGAACAAGAAAATTTCGTGCTTTCTGTTTTTCGTGTTTTCGTGATGAAATCTTTTTCCATAAAATACAGAGAATTTACAACCTGAGTTCAAATAACTCTTGATTGGGAGATGTTATGGAGGAGCAACGAGAACCTTTGATCGAGTTTAGAGGGGTGAGTAAAACCTTCGGCACCCGCAATATCTTGAACCGGATCGATTTCTCCATTTATGAGGGCGAGGTGACCACGCTCATCGGTCTTTCCGGTACGGGCAAAAGCGTGACCCTCAAGCACATCATCGGCATGCTCAAACCCGACGAGGGCGAAATCTTGTTCCGCGGCAAAGCCATCGACAAAATGACCAAAGCCGAATGGAACGCGTACATCGGTCAGATCGCCTATATGTTTCAGAACAACGCCCTGTTTGATTCGCTGACGGTATTCGACAATGTGGCCATGCCGCTGAAATACGGCACCAAGTTAAAGAAAAAGGAAATCGAAGAAAAGGCCATGGCCCGCATCGAGCAGACCGAGCTGACCGAAGTATACGACAAATACCCGTCGGAGATATCCGGCGGCATGCAGAAGCGCACCGCCCTGGCACGCGCTCTGGTCACCGATCCGCAGATTGTGCTTTTCGATGAGCCGACCACCGGCCAGGACCCCATCCGCAAAAATGCCATCCTGGGCATGGTGGCCGAGTATCAGAAGCGCTTTGGATTTACCGCCCTGATGATCAGCCACGAAATCCCGGATGTGTATTTTATCTCCAACCGCATCCTGGCCCTGTATGACCGCAAAATCGTATTTCAGGGGGATCCGGAAGACTTCGAAGCCCTGGATCACCCCTTCCGCCAGGAGTTGATCAGCAGCCTTGAAAGTTTGGGAGAAGAGCTGACCGGGCTGTATTCCAAGCGGCATTTCAAGGTTCGCTATCAAAGCGATCTCAGCCAGCGCCGACCGGATGCCACCTATGCGGCGGCGGTCTTTACCATCGACGACATCGATGTTATCAGCGCCAATCTGGGACACGACGTGACCCAGCAGATTATTCGGTCGCTGGGATCCTATATCAACAAACACTTCGGTGCGGTGGGAGGCTTCTCTTCGCGTCAGACCATCAACGAGTATGCCACCGTGCTGCCGTACTCCGATATCGATGAAGCCGAACGCATCATGGCCGATTTTACCAAGGACTTCCAGGCACACGGAATGGGCGGCATCGAGACCGCCATGGCCGGTGAGGACCAATCGGACGAGTGTATTGAGTTCAGCGTGCTGGCCGGTCTGGCCTAGGGCAAACCCCAGATCGAAATCGAATCCGTGATGGAATTCGCTCGGTTCAATCAAAATAAAATCGCACATTTTTCGTGTGCACGCGGAGGAAAAGCGTAATGAAGAAATATTCCAAGGAAACAGTGGTCGGGATTTTCGTGGTCATCGGGTTGTTCTGCATCGGTTACATGACGGTCAAATTGGGCAATGTGGGGTTTTTGGGCGAAAACACCTATTCGCTGTACGCCAAGTTCAACACCGTGACCGGTCTGCGGGAAGGCAACCCGGTCAACATGCTGGGACTGGAAATCGGGCGGGTGGAAAAGTTCACCCTCGACCAGGAGAACCAGCAGGTTAATGTCCTGTTCAAGATCAATAACGGCATTGAAATCTTTGACGACGCCATTGCTTCGATCAAGACCGAAGGATTGATCGGGGATAAATATGTGGCCGTCGATCCCGGCGGGGGCGGTGATTTGCTGGCCAACGGCGACAGCATTACCGACACCAATTCGCCGACGGATATCATGGATCTGGTCAGCAAATATGCTTTTGGCGACGTGGGTGGAGGAGAAGGGGAAGAATAAATTCGCGTTACGCGGTGCGGGTTACGGGTTGGGGTTTGTGACAGCGCTTTTAGTAAACCCCGCACAACCTGGCATTCCAGGCCCATTGCAGAGATACTAACGAACCAAACGATCATAACGATCGCAACCATACAAACAAATCCCGGAGGGAGGCTGATATGAAAAAACGATTTGCCGGAGTGATATTGATTTTAGCGTTCTTAATGTTGCTGCCGCTGCAGGGTCTGGCGGCAACACCCAAGGAAACCGTGGAGAAAGGAGTCACCGACCTGCTTGGCACCCTGGGTGACCCGGCCTTCAAGGCCAAAGCCAAAGATCAGCAAGTAGAGATCCTCAGCGCGGAAATCGACAAGGTGTTCGATTTTAAGGAGATGTCCCGCAGAACCCTGGGACGGAATTGGAAAAAAATGAACGACGCGCAGCGAACAGAGTTTGTCGCCTTGTTTAAGAAACTGCTTCAGGGTGTTTATGCCGACAGGCTGCTGGCCTACTCCGATCAGAAAGTTATCTTCGACAAGGAAATGATGCTGAAAAAGGGCCGAGCTGAAGTTCAAAGCTATCTGCAGACATCGGACGGCACCAAGATTCCCCTGTTCTACCGGCTGACCAATAAAAGCGGCAGCTGGCGGGTTTACGACGTCATCATCGAAGGGGTCAGCATGGTCAAAAATTATCGCACTCAGTTCAAGCAGATTCTTTCGAAAGGCTCCCCGGACAAATTACTGGAAGTTTTACGGAAAAAGACCAAGCAGGGTTGAGAGAAAATAGTAAATACCAGGAGGAGAAATGAGCGTTGAACCGGTGAGGAAGGTTTTGTATATCGTGGCGGTGACCGCATTTCTATTTGTCCTTGGTGCCCACCGGCCTGCCGGGGCTTTTGAAAATATACCCGTGGAGATGTCCGGCCTGCTGCTTGCGCAGCAAAGCCAGGATTCGACCGACAGCCAATCGGAAACACCCCCCGGGGAAGCCGCAGATCAGGCCGGGCAGGATGAAGAAGATGAATACGATGACGAATATGACGATGAGTACGAGGAGGAAGAAGACGTCGAACTGATCGCCGACCCCCTGTATTATCCCAATGTCGACCTTTATCATCTCAACGACAAGCTGTATTTCGGCGTGCTCAAGCCGGTGGCCCAGGTCTGGGGGGTTGTCCCTGAAGGGATGCGCATCAGCATCAGAAATTTTATGTACAATATCCGCTTTCCGGTGCGCTTTATCAACTGCGTGCTGCAGGGCAAAGCCAAAAAAGCGAGCCTGGAATTCGATCAGTTTTTTGTAAACACTACCATCGGGATCCTGGGTTTGTTCAACCAGGCGGCCAAATATCCGGCCCTGCAGAACCTCAGCCGCGAAGACATGGGGCAGACGTTTGCGGTCTGGGGATTTGGCGACGGCTTTTACCTCATGCTTCCATTTCTAGGCCCCTCCAGCGCGCGCGACGGCCTGGGGCGGGTCGGGGACACCTTTCTGGATCCGATCTGGTGGCTGTTTGACGATTTCTGGACCTCGGTGGGCATCCGGGCCGGTGAGGCGGTCAACGACACATCCCTGCGGATTGGCGAGTACGAGGCACTCAAAGAGGCGGCTCTGGATCCTTACGTGATGATCCGCAACGCCTACGTTCAGAACCGCAAGAAGCTGATCGCAGAGTAGCAGCGCGGCGGGCAATTCATACCAACCCTGAATACCTGATCCTTCGAGCCGGCTCAGTGAAAATTGGCTGTGCCGTGACCATCCGTAATGGAATGATGGAATACTGGAGTGTTGGAATAATGGGTATAACGGACTGGGATCTGATTTTATCAGGATCGCACGGGCCGGAATATAAATTCAATCCATCATCGGTTTTTGACTCCCAATTTTCCATTATTCTCTCCGATCCGTAGGCTCTACGAGCCGGAGGCCATTATTCCAGCATGTCGCTCGGAGTCCAGGCTAACGCCACTCCTTTGGGGTGAATTTAAAGCCCGATTCTACCGCGACGTAGCCCTTGCGGAGACGGGCCCTATGGACCCGGATCTTCACTTCAAATTCTTTTAACCTTATTCCTTATACTTTAACCCGACACCTATATAGTTTCCAGCGACCGGCGGTCGGGATCACAGCTCGAATCCCGCCAGGATATTACCACATCTTAAAACAGAGAGGCAAACGATGACACCACCGACTAGGCAAGCCAATTCCATCCGACAGCACGCCCTGGAAATTTTTCAGGCGGCCCTCAAAGCGGTGGATCCGATAGCGTCGGTTCTGCGGCATACTCATCTGGTTGATGATGTGCTGCAAGTGGGCCGCCACAGATTTGCTTTAAAGGATTACGACCGAATACTGGTCACCGGGGCCGGCAAGGCCGGTGCCGCGATGGCCAGGGCGTTGGAGGACCTGCTGGGTGACCGTATTGCAGACGGCCTGGTCGTGGTCAAAGAAGGGCACGGGCTGCCGCTGGAGCGTGTGCGAATCCAAGAGGCCAGCCATCCGGTGCCCGATGCGCGTGGGATTAAAGGCGCAGAGGAGATCCTGTCGCTGGCCGAGGCGGCCGGTGAGCGGGATTTGGTGCTCTGCCTCATTTCGGGGGGCGGTTCGGCGCTTCTGGTAGCTCCGGCGCAAGGTGTCACCCTGACGGACAAGCAAGAGGTCACGCGGCTGCTTTTGGCCTGCGGTGCGGACATCCATGAGATCAATACCATCCGCAAACATCTGTCGCGCGCCAAGGGCGGCGGGCTGTCTCGCTTTGCCTATCCGGCAACGGTTGTCAGCTTGATTCTTTCCGACGTCATCGGTGACGATTTAAATGTGATTGCTTCCGGACCTGCGGTTCCGGATACCAGCACTTTCGGCGATACGCGCCGGGTTTTTGAAAAGTACGACATCTGGGACCGTGTGCCTCGATCCGTGCAAAACCGGATCGAAAAGGGCTTGAAAGGCGAGATCGAAGATACCCCCAAGGCGGGGGATGTCGTTTTTCAACGCTGTTTTTCGGAGTTGGTCGGCACCAATATCCAGGCGTTAGAGGCTGCGGGCGCAAAGGCGGAGGAGTTGGGCTACCGCCGGCTGATTCTTTCTTCAACGGTAGAGGGAGAAGCACGCGAAGTGGCCAAAGTGCTGACGGCCATTGCCGGCGAAGTTAGGGATTCGGGTAACCCGCTGGCGGCACCGGCCTGTATCCTGTGCGGGGGGGAAACCACGGTGACCATCCGTGGCGACGGCAAAGGCGGCCGCAATCAGGAATTGGCTCTGGCCGCCGCCGTGGCGCTCGCGGGCCGTGACAACATCGTCATTCTGGCCGGCGGAACCGATGGCAGTGACGGGCCGACCGATGCGGCCGGAGCGTTGGTCGACGGCGACACCCTGGAGCGTGCTAAGGCCACTGGCATCGATCCCTTCGACTTCCTCAGACGCAACGACTCCTACCATTTTTTTCAAGCACTGGACGGCCTGATCATCTCCGGGCCTACCCGCACCAATGTGATGGATGTGTATCTGGCGCTGGTTGCTTGATCGGGCATCCGGGGAAATATGCTTGACTATAGAGTATGGCGAGAGTTTCGAGGAACCAACCAGTGGTATAAGGTTTATGGTATAGGGTATATGGTTTGAGGTTAGATGCCAGCGCCAGCGGTGCAAGGGAGCGAGTGGCATTCGGCTTTCGGCGCACGGCTTTCGGGTTGGTGGCCTTGCGCCGAAGGTCGAAAGCCGAATGCCATTCCCATTCTTGCGCCACTAGCCTACAACCTGACGTCTTAAACCTTACACTCTATACCCTGAACCTTACACCATGGCGCTTGCGCTTTGGTTTTCATTCTGCAAACAAGATGAGTTTCCAGATTCTCCTTTCTGTCTTCTGTATTCAGTCTTCTGTCATCTGTAGCTTATTCTATCGGTTTCGTCTTGGAGAGCCAGATTTCGGCCTGTCGCGGGCCGATGCGCTGGATATCAAAGCCGAACTTGGTGTATTCCGCTCTGATTAAAAAGTGGTAGATGCCGCCCTTTTCAAAGGGCGCTGTCAGGGTCGGTTTGGATATGCCCAGGGAGTGGAAACCGGGTTCGACATAAAACGACACATATTCCCCCGAGCGCAGACGGGCGATGATCGAATCGTCCAGCGCCACCTTTAGCGACATCCCCCATCCCATCAAGCTGTTATCTCTGATGACAAAGACTTCAGCGGCTTCGGATTGGTTGGCAACGCTTGGAAAATTTTCGGTTTTGCCGTGAGCGCAGGCGATCACCAACAATGTCGAAATCGATAAGAGAATCAGGTTTTTCATACTTGTCATGTCCGTTCCGATAAACTGCTAGATGTCATATGGAGTAAGGCGAAAGGTAGAGGGTTTAAAGCGCAAAGTGCAGGGAGTTTTATATTTTTTGAGCTGGAATTCAATATGCGCCGTCGCAGGTCTCAGTCATCTGTCATCCAAATCTATCACAAATACACACAGAAATATAGCCAATAATGGGTTCACTGTTCCGCCGTCTTTTTGGTATGCAGTTCATTGATGGCTTCGGCGATTTTGCGGCTGAAATCGACAATCAGCTGGCTCTGGGAGGCAACCAGAGCCTCGATGCTTTTATTTTCAGTGGTATGGCTCAAAATGGAGTGATCCTGGTGAAGCATTTTTTTCCTGTTTTTATCCAAAATGACCCACCTGGCTCTTAAGTGGGTTTCGCCGCCCGGACGCCCGTCCAGGCGATTCACATTCATGCTGACGGCATAATCGTAAATCGGCAATTTTGCTCCGGGGAAAATCGCAACTTTTTTGGTATTCAACCACAGCGATAAATTCTCCGCCAGCACTCTGCTGAAATTTTCCGGCAATGGACCGGCCCAGGAAGAAAAGTCGGCAATCTCGATTTCATTTTGGCTGTTGCGGATGACGACATCCGATCGGTCAAGATACATCGCCAGTCTGATCGGTCCCACCATAATACCGATATCACGCAGATCGGCCACTGGTTGGGGTTGGGTCTCGGCGCTGTACAATGAGCTCAGAACATAGTTTTTAGAGGGCTGGACTGTCCCGGTGCCAAAGGGAGAGCATGCAACCACTAGCAGTAATGCGCTACAAAAAATAACCTGCAACGGACCAAAGCGTTCTCGTATCATTTTTGACCTGCCCTTTTTACCTTTCCTCTCAGCAACGCATCGGGGTTGCGTTCGAGATAGTCGGCGAAAGCCCTTAAAGACCGGGCCATCAATGTGATCTCACTTAGAAACGTGTCAACCTGAAAGCGAAATTCAGAGTTTTCATCTACCATATCATCCACGGATTCCAGCGCTCCTTCTGCGGCATTTAACGCCGCCCTGAATTCTTTGGTGGTTTCGGCAAGATCGGTCTGCACCGGTCCAACACGGCGGTTGACGTTATTTACCAGTCGGCGGGCGCTGTCCGAGGTCTGGGTCAGGCTGGCGGTCAGCGGTTCGACATGCTTGTTGATGTCCTGCAGCAGGACCTGGGCATCCTGGATGGTTTGATCCACCCGGGCGGTCAGCGGATCGATTTTTTGATCGATGTGGCGCAGAAGGTTGCGGGCATCCCTCATGGTTTCTTCCAGATAGGTCAGGCTTTTGGCTATTTCCGGCGAATTGATGATTTCCTTAATGCCCTTCAGTGATATTCTGAGGTCGTCCACGATCTGATCAAGAGGTATTCGTTCGATTTTCTGGGCAAACTCCTGGAGGCTGGACTTGGCGGTCGGTATTTCGATGATATCCGCGGGGAGATTAAATTCCTCCAGGCCGTGAAAATTAAGGGGTGCGCCCGGGTGGAAATCCAGATCGATGACAAGCTGGCCGGTAACCAGGCTCTGGACCTGCAATGTGGCTCGAAAGCCATCATCCAGCATGTCCTGCCAGAGCTTTTCCTCCTGTTCCCTGGTCAGCTCGATGCCCAGGCCGATTACTTTTTCTGGATAAAGCTCGATAAGCACCGGGATTTTAAATTCCCCAGTCGCTCTTTTGAAATACACCGCAAAATCCACGACTTTGCCGATGCTGACGCCCCTGAACATGACCGGTGCCCCGACCGCCAGGCCTTTTACCGAACCGTCGAAAAATGTCACGTAGCGATGGGTTTCCTTGAAATAGCGGCCGGACCCCAGGGTGACAAGGCCAGCCACCAGAAGCACGATGGCGCCCAACACGAACAAGCCGATCATCGTTTTGTTTGCCTGCTTTGCCATGAGTCAGGATTCTCCAATTTTCTTTTCTTAAATCTGAAATCTACAATCCGAAATCCGCAATCTTCAGCCCTCCCCGCGCGTTAAAAACTTGTGGACCGTCGGAATGCCCGATTCGTCCCTGAGTTTTTTGGGATCGCCGACGGCAAGCATGGTTTTGGTTTCCGGATCGAGGAACACCGAGTTGTTCCCAATGGTGAAAATGCTGGCCAGTTCATGAGTTACGATGACCACGGTGGCCCCCAGACTGTCACTGAGTTCGAGGATCAAATCATCCAGCAGGCGGGCGCTGATCGGATCCAGTCCCGCCGACGGTTCGTCAAAGAAGACGATTTCCGGGTCCAGGGCGATGGCCCGGGCCAATCCCACCCGCTTTTGCATACCCCCGCTGATCTCAGACGGATAGTAGTCGTCGAAACCGGCCAGCCCTACCAGGGAAAGTTTCAGTGAAACGATTTCTTGAATTTCATTGCGGCCTAAATCCGTGAACTCCTGCAGCGGCAGCCCGATGTTTTCGGCCAGGGTCATGGAACTCCACAGGGCGCCGCTCTGATATGATATGCCGATCTTGCGCATGAACTGTTGTCTTTGGGCCGGATCGGTGTCCCAAAAACTGACGCCGTCATAGAAAACCTTGCCCTTGGCGGGCGCTTTCAAACCGACCATGTGCCGCATGAGGGTGCTTTTGCCGCACCCGCTGCCGCCCATGATAATGAAAATATCGCCGCGGTTGATGGTAAAGGTCAGATCCCGCTGAACTACGAAGGATCCATAGGCCATGGTTAGATCTTCGACGACGATGTGGGGCTTTGATGCGTTCATCACTAAAGATAGAATACATTACTTCGACATTCGACATTCATTATTCGATAATCAACATTCGCTTTTCATATCCCCAGCGTGTTGCAGACGATGGTGATAATCGCCGTGGCCACCACGATGGCGACAATACTGGTCACCACCGCTGAGGTAGTGGCGTCGCCCACCGCCGAGGCGCTGCGACCGCATTGGATCCCGCGCAGGCATCCGGCCAGGGCCACCAGGATACCGAAAACAATCGAGTGGACGATTCCGATCCAGAAATGAGTCAGGTTCAAAGCATTTTTCGTCTGGTTGATATATTGAACCAGTTCGATGTCGAGCATACCCACCCCGACGATCATCCCGCCGAAAATACCCATCAAATCGGAATAAATGCACAACAAGGGCATCATCAATACCAGGGCCAGCATGCGCGGCAGGACCAGAAATTCCATCGCCGAGATGCCGAGCGTTTGGAGTGCATCGATTTCCTCGTTTACCTGCATGGTGCCGATCTGGGCCGCGAAAGCGGCCCCGGTGCGGCCGGCCATGATGACACCGGTCATTACGGCCCCCATGACCCGCACCATGGCGATGGCCACCAGGTCGGCCACGTAAATCTGGGCGCCGAACATCATCAGCTGGACCGCGCCGATGAAAGCGAATATCAAGCCTACCAGCACGCTGATCAGCGTTACTATGGGCAGGGCCTGGGCACCGCTTTGCTGAATGAACACCATCAGGTCGGAACGCTGGAAGCGAGCCCTGCCGACCAGAAATTTTAAGAACGCCACGAAGGTCGCGCCGATAAAATCTATGAATTCAACCGTCGATCTGCCGGTGTTAACGGCGTAATCCCCGACGCGTTGCAGCCAGGGCCGGCGGACGGCTTTTTTGCGGGCGCCTTTTCTTTCCGGTACCGCAGACGCCAGGTGCAAAAGGCTTTTTATGCCCTTTGGCAACCCCCCATCATCGATATCTATCTTGTTTTTGCGGGATTGATCGACGACTTTGATAAGATAGGTCAACAGCGCGCTGTCCCAGGCAGTCAACCGCCTGGCGTCGAAGGCAATCCGCCGGATCGTCGGGCGGGAGTCTATGTGCTGCTGCACCTCTGCGGCGGGCGGTAGTTTTTGACCGATTTTCCAGCTGCCTCTCAATCCGAGCAGTAACGTGTCATCTTGGGATTGCTCGAAATAAATCTCACCCAGCCCGGCCGATTGGTCACCGGTTATATGTAATTGATTGTTAGCCGGCATATGATGCGAATCTTGTCGTGATAGTTTGTTTACTTCAGCATCAGATTCATCTCTGCTTAATTTCCGGACGACATTTTCCTGCGCTCTGCCTTTTGAATCACATCCAAATAATTATCCAGCTCCTCTATGCTGGCAAAAACCTTGAGGGAAGGTACGGCCTGGAGGATTTCGAACACCTTTTTGATTTGCGGCTGGAGGTTCATGAAAACAATTTTGCCGTCGGTTTCCTGCAGGGCCTTTTTGGCCTTCAACAACACCCGGATACCGGTGCTGCTGATGTAATCCGTGAATTCCATGTCAAATAAGATGACGTCCGGCGATTGTTGCAGGACCTCCTCGATTTTGCTTTCGAGGGTCGTGTAGGTCCCCGCATCGATGGCACCGATAGGAGAGACAACCATAACACCAGGTCGTTTGAGAGTCGCTTTCACTTTTAACGGCATAGGGTCTCCTAAAATAGTAGAAGAGAGGATTATTTATTATTTAGCTAAATTAAGGGGTCAGACATAGCGGGGATTGAAAAACTCCCCGACCCCTCGGTTAACCTAATGCTGTGATATCCGTATGTCAAAATCGCTGTAAAAGCTAATAGCGCATCGTTCATGGCGGACAGCCCAAAATTCAAACGAATACAATTGCTGAAAGAAGGTTGCAAGATAAGAAGAGTAGAAGATAGGCATGACCCAAATATCCGCGGATCTTATTTTCTCAACTTCTTGCCATCTTATCTTCTATGGTTTTTTGAGCCATGAGCCGAGAGCTCTTGTCAGCTGGATCCAAACCATTTTTTGAAGAGTCCCCCCAGCGAAACCGGCTCCCTGATTTCTTTGCCCTCGGGCGCCTCCGGCATTCTGCCTTCCGGCCACCATTCCACAGGATCGAAACGGCAGGGTAGTATTTTTTCCAAAGCAGGAATAATTCTGCTCTCGACCAGCATCTTTTCCTGGCCGGCAATCGAACGGAAATATAGGTTGAGTTCCTCAACGTACCAGCCTCTGACTTCTTCGAGCAAATCCAGGTCGACTTTAACCAACCTTTCGAATTCGTCGCCCAGCCCAGGTTTGAGGGCATCCTCCGTCAGGTTGGCGCAGACCTGCTCAAGCTGTTCGATCAGCATTTGATCCTGGCCTTTGTCGACGATAAAGGTTAGCGTCAGATAGCCTCCACCGTAAGCGCGTTGAAAGGAGGAAATTTTAACGACGCCTTCTTTTCCTTCGCCACCTTCTCCAAGGTTGACGTTAAATCCCACATAGGCGATCATCTTTTCATTGGCTTTGACAGCCAGATAACTCTTTTTGGGGTCGAATTCCGTGGTCATGGCATTTTTCTTTTCAGGCTCTCGCCGCTAACGGTTTGGATGGTTGAGATCGTCATGTTCGGCTAAAACGTTTATGGATCAAAATTATTGGGTTGATTAAGTTGAATATGTTGATTGAGGCTACGGGTTTAATTTTTTATTTCTATCTGTCTTCGACTCAATCAAATACAGATCTTACCCCAGGCGCCCTATTATAGTATCCCGCATCTCGCAACCCGCAACCTGCAACTCGTAACCCGCACCCCGAAGATCTAGAAATCCGGTTTGTGCAATACTTTTTTGACCTCCTGGGACGGCGGGTACTCATATTCTTCCGGAGTCAGCAAATTGCCCCAATCGGTTCTTGCTTCCATTTCCTCTATAATGTCGCGCGGCACAAATTCTTTGTCTTTTCGAATTTGCCAGCCGCCGCCCAGGGCTTTGTAAAGGGTGACCAGCCCCAGGTCCACCGAGCCGGCGGTAAATACCAGCTGGTCCTGAAGCTCCGTCAGAAAGCGCTGGGTGTCCAGTACGCGCTGATAGTCGACCAATCCTTCCCGATACTGAATCATTGAAAGGTCTACCGAACGTTTGGATGCCTTGACCGCATCGGCCAGATACCCCACCGAGTCCTGAGTCCGCAAAAAGGAAATCATGGCATCTTCAACTTCCTGGGCGGCTCTGAGGACGGTGTTCTCATAATTGACCGCCAGTTCCTGGAAACGCGCATCTTCCACTCGGACCTGGTTGGTGATCCTGCCGTAGTTTAAAATGTCCCAGCTGAGCGCCGGTCCGCCCGAAAGGACGAAGCTGTCCCCCTTGAACCAGTCGCTGAACTCGGAATCGTTCGAGCGGGCATCGACACTGCTGCTGGCCTGGAATCCCAGGGAGCCGAACAGGGCAAAATGGGGGAACAGATCCGCCTTGGCGACTCCGATGAGGGCGCTCTGACCGGCCAGCTGCCGTTCGGCCTGCCGGATATCGGGCCGGCGGCGCAGAAGTTCGGTCGGCATGCCCACTGCCACCTCGGCAGGTACTTGCGGTATGAGGCCCGGTCCGCCGAGCATATGATCTATCTCGCCGGGCAGTTTGCCAAGCAGAATGGCCAGGGTGTTTCGGCCCCGGCGGATATTGGCTTCAAACTCCGGAATGGTTGCCTCGGTGCTCCTCATGAGTGATCTTGCCTGGGTCACATCCAGCTCGGTGACAGCGCCGGCCTTAAAACGCACCTCGGCGATTTCCAGCGACCGTTTCTGAATCCCTACATTTTGACGGGCCACCTCCAGGCGTTCCTCATTGGTGCGAACCTGCAGGTAGGCCCGGGCGACTTCGGCCGTCAAGGTCACCAGGACGTCGTCGTAGCTGGCAATCGAAGCCTCCAGGTTGGCCACACCGGTCTGCACTGCGCGTCGGAACTTGCCCCAGACATCCAGCTCCCAGGCGGCGTCGAAGGAGGCCTGGTAGTTGTAGAAATACCGGTCGGCATTGGCCCCGTTGGGGGCGTTCTTGCTGAGCTGGTTGGCGGTGGCATCGGCGTTGGCCTGCTGCGTTTGCGGGTATTGAAAGCCGATGGCGATGCCCAGCTGGGCCCGGGCTTCAAGGACGCGCAGGCCGGCGATATGAAGGGATGGGTTCTGGCGGTAGGCGGCTTCCACCAAACTGGTCAGCACCGGGTCGTTAAACACTGTCCACCACTGGCTGAAGTCGGTTTCTTTGCTCTCAATCTGGGGGTTCTGGGACTCGAGCCATTTCTCCGGCTCCGGCGCCGTCGGCTTGACGTAATCCGGGCCGACCATGGAGCAACCGCCAAACACCAGGACCAGGCTGAGCAATCCGACAAAAACGAGCGCAGCGGATTGATGGCTGCGCCGATCACCTTTTGCAGTACAACGACTATGGATGGATAGAATCGGTAACATAGGCCACTCCTTGATTCAGGTGATGATTGAGGATAAATGCACAATCGCCCGAGGTGGTCTAAGATATTTAAGGTATTTGATATCCCACTCACGGTGAATTCTGCAAGATACCGGGTGCGCCGCATGACATGCGACAGCAGACAGATTCATTTTATTAATTCAATACAGTGTAGATTGCAAGCGCAATTTTACAGACGAATGCGTCAGCGGGCCGAAGATGCGACGCGGTAGGCCGGTGCTGGCGAGGTCTCTCCACGGCCATTGGTGCGCGCGGCAGACGATCGATATTTCTTATATGAAACTAGCTCAATAGTATTTAACTCGCAAAGGGCAAAGTCCGCAAAGGAAATGATCAATAGTATGTTTTATCTGAGCGCCTTGGCGTCTTTGCGCGAAAATAAGCGCATTCTTTGCTTACAGACCAGCTGTCATTTTGCGGGAGGCCGCGCTGGTATGATTACGGCACCTTCACTTCAGGCTCGAAAATTATACCTTCTCAATCTTGACCGGCACTACCTTCAGGGCCGGCATCCTGGCTTTGGGATCGATGGGTACGGCACTCATCAGGGAATTGAAGTTGGGCTCGCTGTAGTGGATCGGTGCAAACAGATAACCGCGCTGCATTCTGCTGTCCAGCTTCAGCGGCAGAACCACCGTACCATGGGGACTGGTCATGCGAACGGTATCGTTCTCGCCGAAACCGGCTGCTTCGGCGTCCTGAGGATTGATGTCCAGATAGGATGACGGCTTTAACCGTAAAAGTTTGCGGGAGCGTCGCGACATCTCGCCGGTGTTGAAATGTTCCAGCAGGCGTCCGGTGATCAAAATGTAGGGGTATTCTTCGGTGGGTTCCATGAGCGTCTCGGGTAAATCGACCGGCAGAAACCTGGCACGGCGGTCACGAAAACCGAATCCGTCTTCGTAGAGGCGGGGTGTTCCCGGGTGGGATTCATCATAGCAGGGCCAGAAGATGCCATTGGCATTTGCTTTTTTCAGACGGTCATGACTGATGCCGCTGAAAACCGGCGCAGCGCTGCGTATTTCCTGCCAGATCTCCGCGGTCGATGTGTACTGCCAGTCGGCCCCCATTGCATTGGCCATCAGCTGAAGTATCTGCCAGTCCGGCCTGGCTTCGCCCGGGGGATTGATACCGGCCGCCGTATACTGAATCCGTCGGGCGGCGTTGGTGAAGGTGCCGTCTTTTTCACCTACCATTGCGGCCGGCAGGACGATATGGGCATACTTGGATGTCTCATTGGGAAATATATCCTGCACGATCAGCAGGTCGAGTTTTTGCAGCATCCAGGTGACAAAATTGGATTGGGGTTCGGATACAACCGGGTTTTCACCGATGACATACAGCGCCCGGATTTTGCGGGAGGCGATATCGTGGATCATTTCCGGTGCGGCCAGGCCCCGGCCGGAGGGGATTTCAGTGCCCCAGATCGCGCCGACATGAATGCGGGCGGCCTCGTCGTCGACTTCCATGTGGCCGGCCAACAGGTTCGGCAAAGCACCCATATCGCCGGCGCCCTGGACATTGTTCTGGCCGCGCAGCGGTGACAATCCGCAGCCGGGTTTGCCGATATTGCCAGTCAGCAGGGCCAGGTTCACCAGGGCCGAAATATTGTCCGTGCCGTGGGCATGCTGGGTGAGCCCCATGCCCCAGATAAAAATGGTGCGTTTGTTGTGGATCAATTCGGCGACCGTTTCCAATTGCTGGCGGGTGACGCCTGCGCTTTGGCAGGCCAGATCGATGTTTAAATCGGCGACCGATTCACACAGCGCTTTGAAGCCGATGGTGTGCTTTTCACAAAACGCCTGGTCATGCCAGCCTTTTTCGATGAGGATTTTTCCCAGGGCCTTGATCCAGAAGATGTCGGCTCCGGGTTTGACCTTGAGGTGAACCGCCGCGTTTTTGACCAGATCGGTTTCGCGCGGATCGGCTAAAATCATATTCAGGCCGCCTTTTTTACCGCGTTTTTTGACGCTCATCCAAATTACGGGATGGGTAAATGTCGTGTGGGCCCCAACCAGAAACACCGTCTCAACGGCGTCATAGTCCTCCAGAAAGGTGCTGACGGCGCCATACCCCAGCTGTTGCCTGAGGGCCGCTTCAGAGGGACCATGGCACAGGCGGGCGCAGTTGTCGATGTGGTTGTTGCCGATGACGGCGCGCTGGAACTTTTGGGATAGGTAGGCTTCCTCATTGAGAATTTTCCCGCTGCACAGCAGGCCGACACTTTCGGGACCGTACTTGTTGATCGTTACCATCAGGGCCCGCGAAGCAGCAGCGATAGCACTTTCCCAGGAAACCAGCTCCAGCTTGTCGGCTTTGCGGATATAGGGTTGGGTCAGGCGTTCGGGATGATTCAAGAGCTCGTGAACCGTAAATCCCTTGACACAGGCATATTTGGCATTCAATTCGGCATTGCGTCCGGTGGCGCTGCTTTTGATCGGCCGACCGTTTTCATCCAGCGCCAGCTCAAGATTGCAGCCGACCCCGCAGTAGGGGCACACAATCGGGATGGGAGCAGCCATTGGATTTTCTCCTTTCAATGATGGGGTGGACCTTAACGATTAATTGAGGGAGTTTTTCAATCCCGGCCGGACACCGCGTCAGATGGCGCCGAACGATTAAACGATAGCTTGGACCATTGCGGAGAAACTCCCCTCAATTAATGGGTTTATCAGCCGATATGGCCGAAATCAACCGTCAGGTTGTGATCCCTTTGCAGATTCAGGGATGCTGCGCGGTCGGCGGTTCTTGTCGATGGCGACGTAGCGAAAGACGGCCTCGGTGACCAGGTGTCTCTGGGCTTCAAAATCTTCGATGAGATCTTTGGCCCAGACCTCCAGCTTGATGTCCATGGAAGAGTTGCCGATGCGGATGACCTCGCCGTAGACGCAAATCGTATCGCCGACCTGGATCGGTCTGACGAAGGCCATCTTGTCCACGGTCACGGTTACGACACGGCCGCGGGCAACCTCCATGGCCAGCAAGCCCCCGCCGATGTCCATCTGGCACATGACCCAGCCGCCGAATATGTCGCCATTGGGATTGGCATCTTTGGGCATGGCCTGGGTTCTGAGGACCATCAATCCCGCCGGCTGGCGGCTTGCTTCAGGTGCAGTTGATTTATCTTCAGTCGTTCCCATGTTGCCTGCCTCCGTCCGGCTTGCGCTCGATTCGTCTTAGGTTTATACTGTTTATAAAAGAAAATTTCCGAAATACTGAAAGGGTGGTATAAGCGGTTGTAGAAAATAACGTTGGGATACCATTGAATACGTTTGGATAACGGAACTTTTTTTTAACCACTGCTGTAAGCTACACGTCTAAAGCGTTTGTCAAAATCACGTTCCGATAGCTGTATTTTGCTGGGTCCTCTCAGGGTTGTCGCCAATCGCCGAGATGGCCTTGCCCAAACGCTCTAGATATTTATTTTCATTTATATAGAAGTGGCTATTGAACCAAGGGACTTTGATCGTCAGTCAAATATGCTTGTGGCAATGTACAGAGGCCGTGGCATTAATTTAAGGATGGTACATCGCTGCGGAAAAATTTAGATTTTTTTGTAAAAAATAACATAGCGGTTGTCATGTATTAAACAGCCTCTATCCGCTACCCTCTAAAGGTTTTTCTGTCAGGAAATCTGGCGAACGGAACATGTATATGACAACCGGTATCAATAGTCAACTATCTTCAAAGCGTCAAGGCCTTCGCTGCTGATTTTGACTAGAAGTGGTTTCAAAATCCCATCTAATCCGCCGGAGGCGGATCGTTGGACGTGATCTGAGGTTTATCCGCCTTGGGAGGGATTGTCGGCCTAAAGCGCGGCTTTGAATCCACTTCTATGAAGGCGGGCCGCCGCAGGGGAAGGGAAAACATTGTCCGGCTATCTAAAGATCGAAGAAGAACTCAGGCAATTGAAAACCGGCTGGTGGAAGCGGGTTGTCGATGCGGTGCCCGAACTGGCGGCGCTTGCCGGTACACCCCAAATGGCTCGATATCACGCCGAAGGCGATGTGGCCGTTCATACCAAGCTGGCTGTGGAGGCCTGTGCTGATGATTGTGATCCGGATCTGCTCTGGGCGGCCCTGCTGCATGATGTCGGTAAACCGGAAGCGACAAAGGAAATAGGCGGTCGAATCAGATCACCGGGACACGACGTCGTCGGTGCGGAAGTTGCGGCAAAAGTCCTCACAAGGCTCGGGCTGCCGCGGCAGCGACGGGACAGGATCGTCTGGGTTATTCGGCATCACATCTTTCATTTTTCCTGGAATCTAAATGCGCCCGAGGAGGCATCCCGGCGTCAGCGGCGCTTTGCGGCTGATCCCCGTTTTCCTCTTTTGGTCGCGCTTCTCGGGGTCGATGCGGCCGCATCGCTGGGAAGCTCCCGGAAAAGGGAGGCCTACGGGTTGTACAAACGCCTGGGGGAGATGGTCAGAAATTCTTGATCCAGCTCAGCGATCCTCTTTTAACACCTGGCCTCGCGACACAAATGAAATCCCCTGGCCCGAGTGGGTGCCGATCATTACGGCCTCGATGATGGGCGGATTTACCGGCCCTTGCGCCTGCCAGACCACAATGAAATTGGCCCCCGATCCACCGGTTTTATCGCCTTCCGGAATGATGTAACGTGCTGATACGAGCTTGTCGAGCTGTTTTGGTCCATTCAGATAGTTTTTGACGAGCGTACCATCGGAATCATAATATTTGACGGATACCAGGGTAATGGGATTTTTGAGGTCGGTGTTGCGCAGGCTGAGGGTTGCCGTCAAATCGAAGGGCCGGCCTTTGACGCCGCTGTATATGTGAGAGTATACCGGCACATAAACCGTTTGACCCGATGAAAGGGCAATTTGTTCAGCATAGCTGTCTGCAGTCCCCACTGTCCCAGCCAGGAACATGGACACAGTTAAGCAGAAAAGTATCGATAACCGTTTTTTTAGTTTCATGCTATTTGCCTCCCGTCTTGTTGTATTCTCTGCTTGATCTGCGAAGTGCCGCCTCAGGGGGACGAAGCGGGGTCTTCTGCCTGCCCTGCGACTTGTGTCGTCGTTTTGTGGGGTCGTAGCCCTGAGGCAGCGCCCCAAGCTCGACCTCTTGGGTCGTAGCTGAAAGCGAAGCCCAAGGAGCGCAGACGGACTTGTCCCGTCGTCTTGTGGGGTCGTGGTCACGCAGTAAGCGTGACGAGGCCCCAAGCTCGACGAGCGCAGGCGGAAGTCTACGTCGAAGCAGGTTCCTCTGTCAAATCGCCTGCTGCAGGGATTCCCCCAGCGTCCTCGATGGCACGCGAAATATGCTCGGCGAAGCCGAAGCCGGCCTCGGCATAGATATTGTAAGCCGCGTGGGCGCCAGCCTGTTTTAATTCCTGCACTTCGTCGTCAAACATGGCTGTGGCGGCGATTTTGCCCTTGAACTGCCTTTGGGTCAGTTCGTTCAACGCTGTCATGTTGGCCTTGTGTTCGGGCATGGCAAGAACCACGATACGGATTTTTTCCCGTTTATCCGCCGTGACCCTTTCCCAGAAGTCGATATCGGTGGCATCTCCGCAAACGACGTTGCGCCCGCTGCGGCGGTTTCTTTCAACGATCTCGGCATCGAAGTCGATACCGATCACTTTCTCCCCGTAGCGCTGGCGCATATCATCGTAGGCTGCAGATCCAATCCGGCCGATCCCGAATACAGCGATTTCGGCGTCACCCGTGTCAAGGGGTTGGTCGGCAGGGTGCCGGGTTTTGGATTCAAAAGGCTTCAAGCGTTTCGACCAGCGTTCATAGAGGTCATGGGCGGCGGTGTTGAGCGGCGAGGCCGCAATGAATGATATGGACAAGGCGATGGCAATCGTGATGAGCCATTCGGGACCGATCCAACCGTTTTTAACACCGATGGCACCGACCAGCAGACCAAATTCGCTGTAGTTGGCGAGGCTGAGCGAAGCCAGCACGGAGGTCCGGGCGCGCAGTCTGAATTTTGAGAGCAGCCAAAAGAACAGGGCAACTTTAAAGACGACGGCCACCGTCAGCAGGGCCGCGATGCCAAAGGCCTGCAGACTCGGTGGGCCGGCCAGGCCGATGCTGAGGAAAAATCCCACCAGAAATAAATCCTTGATACTCAGCAGGGCATCGGACATTTCCTCTGCCTTGGGGTGGCCGGCGATCAGCACCCCGATGAAAAGCGCGCCGAGGTCGGGCTTCAACCTGACAAAATCGAAACCGGCGGCGCCCAGCCCCAGAGCCAGAAATATGCTGAACAGCAGGAGCAGTTCCCGGTGTCCGACCCGGTCCAGCATGGCGATCAACAGCGGCCGGGCGGCTATCAGGCCGCCGACCAGAACCACGGCCCAAGGTGAGGGGATCTTGCCGGTCGAAAATGTCAAAAACAAGACGGCATAGATGTCCTGCATGATCAGGATGCCGATGGAGACGCGGCCGTGCAGGGAGGCCATCTCCCCCCGGTCTTCCAGGACCTTGACCGCAAACACCGTACTGGAAAAACTCAAGGCGAAGGCCACCAGCAGGGACTGTTTGAAATCCAGCCCCGCAAATGCTGAAAACCCTGTCATACTCAGGGCAAAGATAATTACACCGAACAGCAGCACGGTGACCAGCATGTGGATCGAGGCGCCGGCCCATATTTCCGCGCGTGCCAGGGTTTTGAGTTTGAGCTTCAGACCGATGGTGAACAACAGCAGCATAACACCCAGGTCGGCGACGGTCTCAAGGTTTTCGCCTCCCTCGACGCCTAAGGCCTGGAGCACGAAGCCGGCAATCAGATATCCCACCAGCGGCGGCAGCCCGGCTCGATAAACCGCAAACCCGAATACAAACGCTATCAGGATCAATAGGGGATCCATTCAAGTTCTCCTTGCAGGTTTTAAATATAGGAGCAATATAATTATTTCAGGCCTAAGAATCAACAGGATTGTGTTGACTTAATCTAGCGCTTGTTTTAGTTTACACTATTAATCAGTTTTCACCAATCAGATCTGCGATAGGGCAGGGAAGTATAAGCTGCGGTAGAAAAATACCGGCATTGCGAAACTCTTTTGCGGCATTCGCTGAAACCGTCACAAAAGCGTTTCACCCGAGTATCGCCTGTCACATAGAAGTAGAAGCTAACTCCAAAAAGTCTTTTGGCCCAATCCCTGTGTTGGGTGCTCGGTTTCCCGCGCTGCGGGATGACCCATCGAATCTTAATTTGGTTGTGGGCCTTAAATCCTCGAAATACTGATTTGTATTCCTCCGGTTTAAGGCCCACCGGAATATTAAAAATAGGCGGGTCATCCAGCTATGCTGGGAACCTCGCATCCGCCTTGATATTGAACCAAAATCCATTTTTTGAGATGGCTTCTAATATGACAACAAAATGTTTGAACTGTCCGGGGCGGAAAACACTTTAGGGAGGTGCTGTATGTCTAAAAAGCTTTTTGGGGGAATATTAATCATTTCGTTGGTGATGGCCGGATGCGCCACAGAGCAAATTTACCGCAGCGACCCTGCGATGCAGACCGTCAGCACCCGGCATTATGAGGTGACGCTGGAACCGCTGCAGGCCGAAGGCTTCAGCTACTACAACCAATTTAACTTCACGTTCACCAACAAGACCGACGGCGATTTGGTCATTGACTGGTCGGAAACCTACTATCTGCAAAACGGCAAGAGAAACGGAAATTTCGGTTGGGTGGGTCTGACCTTCGAAGAGTTGCGCGGCCTCAAAGAAGAGCCGGATATTGCCGTCGCCCCGGGCAAAACCGAGACAGCCGTCCTTTTTCCTGCAAATTTGATCGGCTGGAAGGAAGAGGGCGTCAGGATGAAAGCAACAACCCCCGAGGCGGGTTTCACCAACGGCATTATCCCGGCTGGGGAAAACGGCATGAGTATCGCGGTCTTACAAGACGGTAAAGTCTTACGCAAAAGGATCCTGGTGACGATTACCCAGGAATAGTGCAATAGAAGATTAGGTATTCAGGAATTGAGGAATTGAGGGATTTAGGGATCCGGGGATTTTGAGATTGAAGGATTCGGGGGTTTTGGTAACTAAGATACGCTAATGCCGCTGAATTCAAGCGCTAAAAACACCCGTAATCCCCTGATTCTATAAATTTGCCGTTTTGCACTTAAATAATTGCCAACTTTTGCCATCCGAAACCTCGGATCCTTTATTTGCCGAACAGGCGGCGAAAAAATCCACCCGACTTTTCTTTCTTCTTTTCCTCTGTCCCAGCAGCGGTCTTTTTAGATGTACCTTTGGTTTTTTCGCCTTCGGCGGCTTGCTCCGCCTTTTTGATGCCCTGCAGGGCAACCGCACAGGGATCCTTTTTGCCTAAGGAGATATCCCCGAAAAAGGCAGCCAGCCCGGCCGGTCCCAGGGCGAGGGCACCGGCAAATTTTCCCAGGGTGAGCGCCGCCCGGCCGGGATCGATGGTCAGGGATGGTTGGGCGAGGGTGCCGCCCAGGCGAAACGGCTGGGACAATTCCCTGAAACTGAAGCTGACATCGGCCGGCAGGGCTCCTTTTTTGGGCGACGGCTTGATGCCCAGGTCCAGGACCTCGGTTTCAAGATTGATGTCGCCGGCCCCCAGAATGCTCGTGCGGTCGGTGTCCAGAAGTATCTTTATCCCCGCCAGACCTTCCTGGACTTCGATCACGGTGACGTAACAATTAACCGGGGTGTATTCTCTCTTCTCCTGAAACGGATTGAGCATTCGCAGCACACCGCTGCCGAGATATCGTTCGAGCAGATCCAGATCCCTGCTGTCCGCGCGTCCGTCGATTGTGGCGATGTGTAGGTGACCGTCGAGGTTTGCCATAATCGCGGCCACCGAATCGCCGGAGCCTTCCAGATTTAAAGCCGCATCCAAATTGCCTTCGAAGCTGCGCCGAGACTCCAGTTGATCCAGCATCGGGCCGATTTCCAGCTGTTCGATATCCAGATTTGCGGCCATCCGGGCTGGTGACGTCTGGGTGTGCAGGGCAAATTGGGCGCCCGCCGTGCCCCCGCCGATCTTGAAATTGACGGGCTTGACATCCAGGTTTCCCTCTTTGAGCCGGACCTTCACGATCACATCTTCGAAGGCCAGATTCGGCAGCAGGATCTGCTTGTCCCGATAGGTCAGATCGGCGTCAAAGGCTTTGAGGGCATCCACCTGAAGCGGCTGTGCGGAAAAAACCCTGGTTTTGGGGGTCTTTGATGTTGAAGGTTGGGTCTTTTCGTCGCTTTTCTCTTTGCCCGACGGGAAGAGCGGCCGCAGGTCTAACCTGTCCGACGACAGCTCGGCTTTTACGTGCGGCCGTGGACCGGTCATATCCAATTCCAGCCATCCGTGTTCTTCGCTCTCAGCCCAGACGGCGGTGAAAGCAGGGATCTTGTATACTTTAGGCGCCGGATCGATCAACTCACCGGAAATACTGAAGGCGCCCTGAAAGGGGATGGCGGGTCCCCCGATCTTTTTGAAATTCGACATATCCTCGCTTTTGGCCGTGAACGCCAATTTTATTCCAGCCATGGCCGACAGGTCGCTGACCGCGCCCTCCAGCGACACATCGATGAGATCGTCGCGTCCCAAACGAAATTTCAGATTGTCGAGCGTCAATTTCTGACCGGCTCCGGCCAACTCGAGTGCCAGTTTCAACGCGCCAAGATCCTCGATGCGGGCGAGCGCTTCCAGGGCAGGCAGGGTGAACGGCTGCAAGGTGAAGTTCGGGGCTGCCAGGTCGGTTGCCAGCCGGAGCTGATCGTCGCTTAGATTCAAATCCAGCCAGCCGGTCAGATTGTTGCTTCCCAGTCTGAGCTTGAGATCATTGAATTTGAATTGCTTTTGAGCGGGATCCGTCAGCCTGGCCGACAGGCCGTAGGCCCCTCTTAGAGGCAGGGATCGGCCGGTTGCTTCTATCAGCTTGGCAACTTCATTGCCCCGAACATCAATATCCAGATCGATACCGCGTTGTGTTTTCAAACGTTTGATCGAACCTTTGACCGCGATGGCGGCCAGCTGCTCGCTGCCGGCCTGCAGATCAAGGTGCTGAAGGGACAGTCCTTCTTCGGCGACAACTACCTTCGAGTGTATTTTGAGCGCGCCCAGATCATCTATCTCGTGAAGCCGGGCGTAGTCAGGCCCCTCGGGTAGGGGGAACAGTTTCAGGTTGAATTTCGGCCCCTCCACGGCCACCTCGTATTCGGCGGGATCAGCGGCCAGGTTGAGGTCCGCCCAGCCGTTCACTTGCGTTCCGGCCTGTTCCCAATTGAAATCCTCGATTCTGAATCTCATGGGAGACGGATCGCTGATTTTACCGGATACGGCGTAGGCTCCCTGACCCGGTACCGGCGAGAAAAGGTAGGGCTGGGCGATGATTTCCTTGAGTTTGTCCACGTCACTGCCCTTCAGGGAGAAATCAAGATCGACACCGCGCCGGGTCAAGAGATTCTGAACCTTCCCGGTCAGGCGCAACTCCGCCGTCGCCAGGGAGCCGGCTAGCAATTCCACCTTTTCAAGGGCAATATCATCGGAAAAACCGTTCAGCGTGACATCCAATTTGACGGGCCGGACCTGGCTCAGCCCTTTGGCCCATCCCGCTTTGGCGAGCTCCGGCAAAAGAACACTCGGCAGGTCCGGTTGCGGCAGCTCCAGTACGGCGCTCAGCTGCGGCTGTTCCTCCCTTAGATTCAGGGATAGGGAGCCGGTGATTTTGTTTTTGCCGACCGCAATTTTCAGGTCGGGGATCTTGAGCTTCTTGTGGACCGGGATGCTGACCCTGCCGGCGGCGCTGAAGGCACCACGAATCGGCAGGGGCTTGCCGGTCAGCTGCTTCAGATTGGCCAGATCCTTGCCCTGGGCCTGAAAATTGACGGCAACACCCTGCAGGCCGATGATGTCATCCACGCTGCCGTTTAGGCGTATCTCGGCCAGATCCGTGCTGCCGGCCGTGAGATCTATCTTTTTGACGGCCGGCTTTTCAAAGGGGCCCATGATCTCGAGATCCAGGTTGAGTTGCCCCAGCTGGAACTTTTTAGATGTCAGTTTGGTCGTTAACGTCGGTATTTTGTCCGAGAGGTTTGCTTCTACCTGTCCGCTGAACTCATTGTCACCCAGGACCACCCTCAGATCGCTGGTGGTAAACACCTTGGATAGGGGATCTGAAATTTGAGCGGCAGCCTCGAAGGCACCCCTTTCCGGCAGGGCCGGCAGGCCCAGTTGGGTCAAAGCGGCGTAATCCCGGCCCTGGGCGCTGATATTCAAGCTTACGCCCTGCAGGGCGGTGACATTTTTGACATCACCGGCTAGAGTTATTGCGACAAGCTCGTCGGTTCCTATTTGGATATTCAATTTTTCGAATTCCAGGTGCCCTTGTGCGTCACTGACCCGGGCTGCCAGGTTGAAGGGGCCCAGATCCGGCCGATCGGTCAGGCCTGCCAGCCTGAGGATCTCGCCGACTGATGATCCTTCAGCCGCAATGTCGAATGCGAGACCTTTTAGACGGGTGGGGTCGTGAAGCTCACCCACGATCGTGGCGGTCGCGCCACCTGATTTCAGGGTAAGATCGGCCGGCAACGTAAAGCCCGGTTCGACCCAGGCCCAAATCGGGCCGAGCGTACCTTCGAGCGCGAAGGGTTTATCATCAAAGGCACCTTCAAAATCCAATTGCAGGGGTTTGTCAAATCCGGGTATGTCAGCCAACAGGCGGTCTATTCGAATCGAAAAACTAAAACCCGAGCGGGCATCCCGGTACGTAAAAAGGCCATTTGTGACCAGGGCATCGCTGAACATCAGGGGCGGGACCGGCAGGGGGGATTTTGCTTTTGTTTCATTGGGGGGGCCAAAGGAAAAATTTGATCTCCCCGCGCTGTTAAACTCGACAATTACCTCCGGTTCGACCAGGATCAGTCGCGCAAAATCAAGCTCGCCCCATATAAGCGGCATCAAGGCCAGTTGAACCTCCATGCGCTTGACCCGGGCCGACTCCGGCTGCGAGCTCCAGGGCGCGTTTTCAAAACCTGCGTCTTCGACTACCAGGGTCGGCCGGAGGCCCAAGGCGATGTCTATGTCGCCGTCCATGGTCAGCTTGCGGCCGGTGGCATCCAATACCAGCTTTGCAATTTGCGGCTTGTAGCGGTTGACATCGAGATTGACCAGGATCACGAAAACCGCTGCAATCAAAACGACCAGCACCAGCAAGGCTATGGCAAATACTTTCTTCCAGGGCATAAATTTGAACATATTTATGTTGCCCAAAGTTGTCAACGGGGTTGAAGATTTAGATTTGTATAAATGGTTTTTCAATTAAGAGGGTTAAATCTGCAGCAGGACGCCGGGGATCAGCAGAATCCGGGATGGATTCTTCAGCCGCTCTGTTCAGATCGTCAGGCCGGCGGCGATGCCGTTATAAATCAAAGCCCGAAACGTCTTCTACGGATACTGCGATCTTGCTGCGCTCGAACTCGGCGATGACCTGGGCGCCCAGCAGGAGAATGATCACGGCGATCTCGATACTCAGAAGGGCCACCACCGCCGTCGCCAGGGAACCATAGATCACGTTGACAAGGGAAATGGTCGAGTAATACCAGACCAGGATGCGCCGAATGATCTCCCAGAGGATGGTGGCCGTAACCCCTCCGGCAAATGCGTAGCGAAAGGAAATCCTGCCGACCGGCATTACCAGGTAGAGGGAGGTCAACATCATCGCCATGCTGAACATACCCGAAAAATAAAGGGCTATCCGGGAGGTCGCCGCCAGGCTGAGATCGTATCCGAATAATATAATGTGCTGATCGGCCAGGGCGCCCAGTGCTCCGGCCACAACGGTTACCAGCAGCAGCCCGATGCCCAGCAGAAAAATATAGGCATAGGGGATGATGGCCGAAATGAGGAAATGCCGGCGGTGCTTTCTGACACGGTGGGAAAATATGACCGCCATGGCGTTTTCAAGCATGGTAAAGGCCATGGAGCTGAAAAAGAGCATCACCAGGATACCGACGACGCCGACCAGCTGGCGTCTGGCCATAAATCCCCACACCTGACCGGCCACCCGTTCGGCATGGGCCGGTATGACCAGTTTCAGGTTTGTCAGGATGGCGTTATACAGCTGCTGCTCCTCGATGAAATGGGACAGCCCGACGAGTATCAGCGCCAGCATGGGGATGACCGACAATAGGGTGTAGTAGGCCACCGCTCCGGCCAGCAGCAATCCCTGATTACGTTTGAAACCGATCAATACCCGCAAAAGGAATTTTCCCGGGCGGCGCAGAATCTGCGATGCACTATGGCTGCTGCTCTGCATGGCCTTGTCTCCCCCAATCGAGCTCTAATCGCCGGAGTGGTCCTTGTGATTTGTTACCCGCTGGTTCTTATATGAAACTTTAATTTAATATCTCGCAGAGCCCGCTGAGCGCACAGAGCCTTTTTTATTTTTCTCTGAGAACTCCGCGGACTCTGTGAGAGCTAAATTGACTTGAGTTTCTTTTCCGGCCAGACTGGTTGTCCTTTTGCCGGCGGCGGCGCTAATGGCCAATGGGATCTGTTGGGTGTCCACCACATTATAGCATTAATTTCGCCGGTTGACATTGGCTTTGTAAGAACTGCCGCAAATCGAGTTGCGCTGGAATAACGTCCGGTCCAGCATCGCGCCGTGAGTTACAGCTTCAAATCTTTCAGGGCGGCAAATTGACCGTCCGGCGGGGAGCGATCGCAGCCGCATTCAGCGGTATTCAAATCGGCACCGCATTTGGAGCACATCCCCCGGCAATTCGGTTTGCAAAGCGCTCTGATCGGAAATGCCAATACTACCTGCGCCTGGATTTCGTTTTTGAGGTTGATTGCGTCGCCCTGAAAATAGATCAGTCCCATGTCTTCGGCTGTCAGCTCCAACTCTTGCTGACCGGGGTCGCCGATATCCGTGTGGGGCTCCCCTTGCTGGTATGTTAGCGTGAAGTGTGATGCTAAGGGGGTTTCGAATTCCTGCAGGCAGCGTCCGCAGCTCAGACGCGCCCGGGCAGTTACATGGCCGGTTACCTCCACCATAGCACCGAACTTTTCAGCACTCAAGGTCGTCGTTACCGGGCCTATAAATTGGCAGGCACCACCGTCACTCATTTCTGCAAGGACCGGGAAGGTCTCAGATGGCTCTTCAAATTCCATATTGAGGGTCCCCTGTTCCAATTGTTCGAGACGGATTTGCATGGCGTGCTGTGCTCCTTTTGCTTCGGAATTCGAAAATCCGGCCCACCGACTCCGGATTTTGTTTCTGTGGTAATGATAATGCAAATTATGGAAAAGGGAAACATCTTGTTCGGGCCATCTATCTTAAAAAGTTATAGGAGCTGTCTGAAAAAAACTTATTGACCCATATTTAGATAGCTTTTAGGCAATAATAGGAATGAACTGTTGCCACGGGGCCCTAATTCTGATTAAAAATGGTTTCACAACTCCATCTAATCCGCTGGAGGCGGAACGTTGGACGTAATCTGAGGTTTATCCGCCTTGGGAGGGCTTGTCCGCCTAAGGCGTGGTTTTGAAACCAACTCTAAGAGCAGTCGCGGACAAGCAGTCCGGCATTTTGATAGTGTGCCCAGGAATGAAAATAATGATCGATCGTGCGCGTTCAATACTCAAAAGCGTCTTCGGGTACGACGAATTCCGACCGCTGCAGGCCGATATCATCACCACTATATTGAACAAGACCGATGCGCTGGTGGTCATGCCCACCGGCGGTGGTAAATCCCTTTGTTATCAAATCCCGGCCCTGTTGTTCGATGGGCTGACCATCGTCATCTCTCCCTTGATTTCATTGATGAAGGACCAGGTGGAACAGCTGCGGCAGGCCGGGGTAACAGCAGCAGTATTAAACAGTTCACTGTCGGCGGATGCCTACGGCCGCAACCTCCGCCTGGTCAAACATAAAAAAGCCCAATTACTCTACCTGGCACCGGAAGCCCTGCTGAAAGCCAAAACGCTGACGCTGTTGTCAAAAGTCGATATCGAATGTCTGGCCATCGATGAGGCTCACTGCATTTCTCAGTGGGGCCATGATTTTCGACCGGAATACCGCCGCCTGGCCGAGGCCCGAGACCATTTCAAAGATGCCGTTTGCGTAGCCTTAACGGCCACGGCGACCCCCCGGGTGCGCGAGGATATCAGGACCAGCCTTCACATGGGTGACGGCCGGGAATTTGTGGCCAGCTTTAACCGCGAGAACCTGTTGATCAGGATTGAGCCAAAAAACGATCCGGTACATCAGACGATCCGGTTTTTGCGGGGCTTTTACGACGAATCCGGAATCATTTACTGTTATTCGCGCAAACAGGTAGAAGATCTAAATGCCATCCTGGAAGATGAGGGGTTTTCCGTAAGACCCTACCATGCCGGCCTCTCCGACCTGGAACGACAGGCCAACCAGGAGGGATTTATCCGAGATGATGTCCGCATAATCGTTGCTACAATCGCCTTTGGCATGGGCATCGACAAACCCAACGTTCGCTTCGTCATTCATTTTGACCTGCCTCAGAACATTGAGAGTTATTACCAGGAAATCGGCCGGGCCGGACGGGACGGATTGAAATCCCATTGCCTGCTGCTGTTCAGCTATGGCGATGTCCAAAAGATCAAATATTTTATCGATCAAAAGCCGGATAATGAAAAGCGGGCGGCCAGCATCCACCTTACTGCATTGATACGAATGGCTGAGGCCGAGGTGTGCCGGCGGATGCCGCTGCTGCAGTATTTTGGCGAAGACCACGTTGCCGACCGCTGCGGTATGTGCGACAATTGTTTATCGGACGTTAAGGATCTGGTGGACATAACCATAGAGGCCCAGAAATTTCTTTCATGCGTCAGGCGGACGGGCGAAAAATTCGGCAGCAATCATATTATCGACGTACTGCGCAGATCGCAGGCCAAGAAGGTGCTGCAGTTCGGGCACCACAGATTGTCGACCTACGGCATCGGCGAAGATTATTCCAAGAAGCAATGGAAGCAGCTGTCGCGGCAATTCCTTCACAAGGGGCTGGTGGTTCAGGACATGGAGTTTGGCAGCCTGAAGGTGACCGCCAATGGGTGGCATGTTCTGCGGGGAGATTTGAAGGTTCAGGGGGAGCTTGAGCTGACACCGGACATCCCCCGGACTGCGGCGGTGCCGGACCGACTCGACGATCTGGACTATGACCGGCAATTGTTTGAGATTTTACGCCAATCCCGCAAAAGGGTGGCGGATCAATTCGGGGTCCCCCGGTTTGTCATTTTTTCCGACAAAACTCTGGTGGAAATGGCCACCTATTTCCCGCAGTCCGTCGACAATTTTCTGGACATACACGGTGTCGGCTCGGTCAAAGCGCAAAGGTTTGGTGAGCTATTCATGCCGGTGATTGAGACCTATTGCCGTGAGAATGGTATTCGGGAACGACCGAAGCGGCCCGTTAAATCTCTGGCGGCCAAAGGCAAGAAACTTTCCCCGGGGGGCGCCGTCAAACCCGTGCACATTCATGTCGGCGATATTTTCAATAGCGGCCGCTCCTTGGCCGAGGTCATGGCCATTTTCGACATTAAGCAATCCACCGTCATTGATCATTTGAGTAAATACGTGATGGCGGGCAATGCCCTGCGCGGCGACGAGGTCCTGGGGCTTTCAAGACTGCCGGCGGATCAGAAAAACGCCGCCCTCAAGGCGTTTGATCGATGCGGTAGTGAATATCTAAAACCGGCCTTTGATTACCTGAACGGCGAATTAGATTATGATGAGTTGAAAATTCTGCGTCTTTATCATTTGATCCAAAAAAATGGACCCGCATAACAAGCACGACAAAAAATACGCGCGGTATCCTCGGGCGATCTCGGTTCCTGAAACCGTTGCGAACCCCGGCAATTGTTTGCGCTGCGGCACATGTTGTCTGAAAGGCGGTCCCGGTCTTCATCGGGAGGACCGGGCCCTGATTGAAAATGGGCAGATCCCCTCCAAATATCTCTATACCATTCGCAAAAGCGAACGGGTTTACGATAATGTCAAGGGCTGCCTGGTGCCGGCGGATTCCGACATCATTAAAATCAAAGGTCAGGGCGGCAGCTGGACCTGCATTTTTTTCGAAGCCGGTAAAAAGGGCTGCTCCATTTACGACGACCGCCCCCTGGAATGTCGCAGACTCAAATGTTGGGACACCGGCGAGCTTGAGCGAATTTACGACCGCAACCGGCTGACTCGACAAGATCTCATATCACAGGTAGAAGGGCTCTGGGATTTGGTTCAGGATCATCAGGTTCGTTGCGATTATGGGAAAATAATAAAACTGATTGACGATCTCAACGGCCCCGACTCGGACAGCGCGCGCCGGCAGCTGGCGGAAATTATCCAGTATGATGCTGAAATTCGCAAATTGGCGGTGGCCAAAGGGGGGCTGGACCCGGCGCAGCTCGATTTTATCTTCGGCCGGCCGCTGACCGAAACACTGCCTGGTTATGGAATCCGGATCCGGCAGGACGGGAGTAAGACAATTGTAACACGCCAGCGCTAGGCAGAAGACGGATGATAGAAGTCAGATGACAGAAGACGGATGACAGAAGTCAGAAGACAGATGCCGGAGGACGGATGACAGATGACAGAGGACAGAAGACGGATGACAGAAGACGGAGGACGGAGGACAGAAGACGGAAGACGGATGACAGATGACGGAAGACAGATGCCGGAGGACAGAAGACGGATGACAGAAGACGGATGACAGATGACAGAGGGCAAATGACGGAAGACAGAGGACGGATGACCCTCCTTCGCCGCGGCTTGCAGATATCAGCCCCGAAAGCCTTACGCCGAAAGCCATTCCGGTAACTTCGCGGCGATTCGGACGCCACACCACGTATCACGAAACCCGCACCTCGCAACGCGTAACCCGCACCTCGCAACGCGTAACCCACACCACGCAACGCGTAACCCGCACCCCGCAACGCGTAACCCGCAACCCGCAACCCGAAATCCGCAAATCTCGATCAGGCCCCGGCTGACACGGATTCAGTGCCTGCCTCCCCCCAAACGGAGCGGCCATACTTCATGTAGCCGAACACATTGTTGAGTCGTTGATCCACGCTGCCGTCGATGGGCAGGACATTTCCCGTGATTTGAGGCTGGAGGAATTCGGCCAATTCTCTGCATCCGCCGCCGGTTAAGATGATGGCGTCGATATCCCAATCATCCTCCCACAGCCGATCGATGTCGTTGGCGATGGTAGCGGCCAATTGAGAGTAGACCTGATCTCTGATTTGGGCGAAATTGAAGCCCTGCCCCCGCATTTTGATAGAGCCTGATTCGACGGAATCATACAGGCGGTATAACTCGACATTGACGCCGCACTTTTCCCTGAGCTTGTTGGCAATGTGGCTGAAGCCCTTGGAGATACCGGTTTCACTGGTTTTGCTGCCGCGGTCGATATAGCGCAAGTGATCAAGAATGGTGAAATCCGTCGTCCGAAAACCGATGTCGATAACGCCCACTTTTTGGGTGGCAAGGGCCTTGTTGGCGATGTTGCCGTCTTCGTCCATGAGGAGGTTCAAGACGCTGCCCAGGGGTTGGGGGAGCATGCGCACCCTATTTATGTACAGTTCTTTGGTGGTAGTCTGGCCATTGTGGGAGTGATAGGTGATCCTGTGGTGACCGGTCAGCACTTCGTTGAAGCGCTCGTGATTCTGTTTGAAAAAGCCGATGGGAAGACCGGATACCACATTGAGCGGAACATCGACGGATGCGTTGTCGTCCTGAAACAGACCTGCGACCGTCAATGTCAGGACCTTGACGAAATCGGTAATCAATTTTTCCTGATCCAGGGTAAAATGCAGGACACGCGATTGCTGTTCGGCCAGATCTCCAATGAAATAGGATTTGCCGTCGATGGTCACATGAATGTAGTCTGTTGTGGAATCAGTGCCAAAGTCAGCCCAGAATTGTATGTCGGCGTCTTCGCCGAAAATAGATTTGAAAATGTACGTATCTGTTCCGTCGGTCGCTTTCGTGAAACCGAAACCGATATCGATGCCCAGTATACCCATGGCGTTATCCTCCCTCGCAGGTACAAATCTTTAAAATCATTTTATAACTTAACGGGCTGTTGCCCAAATCGAATTTTACTTACTGACACCGGCTCACCTTGTGCGCCTAATTTCTGGTTTTTTTTCTTCAAGATTTTTACAAACGCACAAATAGCAATTGATTACACCGACTACTTAT
>Ga0209052_1000055_pt1 | contig 64091 bp, 60 predicted proteins | sample WorMetHEROISLAND_2_FD_187409 | JGI IMG/M metagenome (GOLD analysis project Ga0209052, IMG submission 187409) | Marine gutless worms symbiont microbial communities from Max Planck institute for Marine Microbiology, Germany - Olavius sp. 4 HERON... | ecosystem: Host-associated > Annelida >...
AGGAGAAGAATTTAGCATACCATCAGGCCAAGATCACCGGCTGAGCGTGAGTAAAATTCCATTCATGAAATAAGAAGCATTCATTATCGCTGGCGCTCTAAAAATGTCGATTCCAGCAACAAACCGTATATTTATGATACCTTTGTGCGAAGGTCCCCGGGAAGGTGGGGCGTCAACTTTATTGATAACGATAACAGCGACTTAAAACTTTCTATCTGGATACTGAGGAGAAAAACGCTATGCCAAGGGATGTCAAAGGATCGGTTATGGTCCTCGGCAGTGGGATCGCCGGTATGCAGGCGGCTTTGGATCTGGCCGATTCCGGCTATTATGTGTACCTGGTCGAAAAAGGTTCGTCGATTGGCGGGATCATGTCTCAGTTGGACAAGACGTTTCCCACCAACGACTGCGCGATGTGAATTATCTCACCGAAACTGGTCGAGGTCGGCCGGCATTTGAACATAGAGCTGAGAACCCTCAGCGAAGTCAGTGAAATTAAGGGGCAGGCAGGCGATTTCAGCGTCGAGCTTGTCAAGCATCCCCGTTATATAGAAGAATCCTTATGTATCGCCTGCGGTCTGTGCGCGGAAAAATGTCCCAAGAAGGTAGTGGACCATTACAATGCGGGGCTGGTCAAGCGCAAATCGGCCTTCGTCGAATATCCCCAGGCAGTTCCCCTAAAATATTGCATCGACGGCGACAGCTGCATTTACATCCAAAAGGGCAAGTGCGGGGCCTGCAAGAAGTTCTGTCCCACCGGCGCCGTCGATTTCGATCAGGAAGAAACCACCGAAACCATCAATGTGGGATCTGTGGTTCTGGCTCCGGGATTTACCCCTTTTGATCCGTCCAAATTCGACAACTACCAGTACGCCAAGCTTCCCAATGTCATCACCTCCATGGAGTTTGAGCGGATATTGTCGGCCTCGGGCCCCACGGCGGGTCATATCACCCGCCAGTCCAAAGACAAAAAAGAGCCTAAGAAAATTGCCTGGTTCCAGTGCGTCGGCTCACGCGATATGAACAGATGCGACAACTCGCACTGCTCTTCGGTGTGCTGTATGTACGCCGTCAAAGAGGCCGTGGTCGCCAAGGAGCATCAGGGCGACGATCTGGACTGTGCCGTTTTTTATATGGACATGCGTACCCACGGCAAGGAGTTTGAACGGTTTTACGAAAACGCCCGTGAAAAACTCGGCGTGCGTTTCATCCGCAGCAAGGTGCACTCGGTCACGCCGGTCGGTGACACCGACGATCTTGAAATTCGATATGTCACCGATGACGGCGAGCTGAAGATAGAGGTGTTCGACCTCATCGTGCTCTCCGTCGGCATGGAGATGTCCCCGGAGATTGTGGAACTGGCCAAGCGCCTGGACCTGGAATTGACGCCCAACAACTTCTGCCGGACCCAGACGTTCTCGCCGGTGGAAACCTCCCGCGAGGGCATATTCGTGTGCGGCGCCTTTCAGGGACCCAAAGACATTCCGCAGTCGGTGGTCGACTCCAGCGCGGCCGCCACCGCGGCCGGTGAAATATTGACACCGGCGCGCAACACCTGCACCAACACACCCGAGGTTATTCCGGAGATCAACGTCGACAATGAGCGCCCCCGCATCGGTGTGTTTGTCTGCCGCTGCGGCGTCAATATCGCGGGAGTGGTGGACGTGCCCAACGTGGCCGAATATGCCGCCACCCTGCCGTACGTGGAGTATGCCACCGACAATCTGTATTCCTGTTCCCAGGACACCCAGGAAACCATTACCCAGATAATAAAGGAGAAAAACCTCAACCGGGTCGTGATTGCGGCCTGCACTCCCAAGACCCATGAGCCTCTTTTTCAGGAAACATTGACCAACGCCGGATTAAACAAATATCTGTTCGAAATGGCCAACATTCGCAACCAGAACTCCTGGGTTCACAAGAGCAACCCGGACTTGGCCACCAAGAAGGCCAGAGACCTGGTGCGCATGGCCGTCTTCAAAGTAGCCCTGATGGCGCCGCTCAAAGAGGCCGAGCTTGAAATCGACCAGACCGCCATGGTGGTCGGCGGCGGTATATCCGGCATGGCGGCGGCCAGGAGTCTGGCCCGGCAGGGGTATGAAACCCACATCATCGAAAAGCACTCGCAACTCGGCGGACAGGCCGGAAATCTGTATCGCACCGCCAAGGGCGAGGACATCCAGGAGAAACTGTCGGATCTCATTGCTGAAATCGGCAAAAACGACAAGATCCACGTCCACCTGGATTCGACCATCACCCAGGTCGAAGGATTCGTCGGAAACTTCGAGACCACGCTTTCATCCAACGGGGATGAATTCGATCTGGATCACGGCGTGGCCATCATGGCCACCGGCGCCGCACCCTACGAGCCGGATGAATACGGTTACGGGAAAGATGACCGGATCATCACCGCCCTGGAACTCGATCGCAAATTGATCCAGAATAATCCGTCGCTAAAAAAGCTCGACAGTGCGGTTTTCATCCAATGTGTCGGCTCCCGGGAGCCCGGGCGAATGTACTGCTCGCGGGTGTGCTGTACCCATGCAGTGGACAATGCCCTGACCTTGAAAAAATTGAATCCGGAGATGCACGTATTCGTTCTTTACCGGGATCTGCGAACCTATGGTGAGAAAGAGAATATCTACAAGGAAGCGCGCGAGGCCGGCGTCATCTTCATTCGCTACACCCAGGAGGACAAACCCCGGGTTGAGATTTCCGACGGCAAGCTTCTGGTCAATGTCAAAGATCACGTCATCGGTCGGCCGGTGGAAATAGAGGCCGACCTATTGACCCTGGCAACAGCGATCATCCCCAACCGGGACGACAAGCTGGCCAATTTTTTCAAGGTGCCGGTCAACGATGACGGTTTTTTCATCGAGCGCCACGCCAAGCTGGGACCGTCTGAATTCGCTACCGACGGCGTTTTTCTGTGCGGCCTGGCGCACTACCCCAAACCGATCGATGAATCCATCGCCCAGGGGCAGGCCGCCGCATCGCGGGCCGTCACCCTGCTGGCACGCAAAACTATCTTTACCAGCGGCACCATCGCCTACACCGATCCGGCGATGTGCAGCCAGTGCGGAGTTTGCGTGTCGGTTTGCCCGTATTCGGCGCCATCCTTTGTTGAGGATGGTCCCTGGACCGGCAGAGCCCAAATTAATCCGGTCCTGTGCAAAGGCTGCGGCCTATGCGTGGCATCCTGCCGCTCCGGCGCCATTCATTTAAAAGGCTTCGACAATGACCAGATCTTTTCGCAGATCTTTTCATTGAGTGAAGCGGTGTGACGGGTTGCGGGTTTCGGGTTGCGGGGAGCGAGTTGCAGGGTCCGGAATAGTTGCTGAAAAGGACGGATTTTGACAAGCTATAAAGACCTGGAAATATACCAGCTCTCATATGAATTAGCTGTTAAAGTGCATAAATTCTCTCTAAAACTGCCCAACTATGAACAATACGAAGAAGGAAGGCAGGTTAGAAAATCGTCGAAGGGTATCACGTCTTGCATAGTTGAGGGTTACGGACGCAGAAAGTACAAAGCAGATTTTATTAAATTCTTGATTTATTCCCATGCTTCATGCGATGAAACCATCGTACATTTAAAATTTATTAAAGATACCCATGAGTCGTTTGCAAAAGATACAAACTTCTTTCTCGAAAAGTATGACGGATTAGGAAGAAGAATCAATAAATATATTCAATACGTTGAAAAGGAATGGAGATAAACGGGTAAATCGGCTCACTGCTAAGGGAAGTGCACCGCGCAACACGAAACACGCAACGCGCAACACGAACCGCGTAACCCGAAACACGCAACGCGCAACTCGTAACGCGCAACTCGAACCGCGTAACCCGAAACTCGGAACGCGAAACTAAGGAGACAAACCACAATGTCTGATTGGGAACCCAAAATTGCGGCTTTTTTGTGCAATTGGTGCAGTTACGGGGCCGCCGATCTTGCCGGCGTCGGCCGGATGGAATATCCGGCCAACATCCGGGTTATCCGGATACCGTGCACCGGCCGGATGGACCCCAAATTTTTCCTGGCGGCCATGCGTGAAGGCGCCGACGGCGTCTGGGTGTCCGGGTGACATCCCGGCGAATGCCATTACCTGGAAGGTAATTACTACGCCCGACGCAAATTCGCCCTGTTTCAAAACTTAATGGAAATGATGGGGATCGAGCCCGGTCGCCTTCAGTTCTCATGGGTCTCATCGGCTGAATCCACCAAATTCGTCAGCGTTGTCAAGGAAGTCACCGATGCTGTCAAGGCCCTTGGGCCGAACCAAACCTTTGTAAAAACCAAAGCCAAGGTTGCTTAAGATGACAAGTTATATCGAAAAAATACAGGAAGTTTCCGCAAGGCTGTTAAAAGAGTGCAAGGTGGACGCCGTGCTCGGATTCCGCAAGGGAACCATCCCCATGATGAACGAGCCATATCTTGCGCGGACCCCCGAGGATCTCCAGCACCTGGTCTGGAACAGCAACTGCGGCATTAACCTGGCAAACTATCTGACCGACCGCAAAGAAAACATCGCCATTGTTGCCAAAGGATGCGACTCCCGCAACATCGTCACCCATATCATCGAAAACAAAATCAAACGCGAGCAGTTGGTCATCATCGGGGTACCCTGCCATGGCATGATCGACAAGCGCAGAATCACCGCCATGTTTGAGGGCGAGATCAGCGATGTCAGCGAGGACGAGAACAACATTACCGTCAGGGGCGACGGATTTGAAAAGGTGTTGAACAAAAAGGATGTGCTCCAGCAAAACTGCGCCCTGTGCATTCATCGCAATCCGGTCGAATCAGATGAAATGATCGCCGAGGCGGTCGACGAACAGCAGGATATCGACCGCTACGCGGACATCCGTAAAATAGAGGCCATGTCTCCGGCGGAAAAAGACGCCTTTTTTGAAGACCTTTTCGCAGCCTGCATCCGCTGCTACGCCTGCCGCAATGCTTGCCCGCTGTGCTATTGCCCGACTTGTTTCACGGATGAATCCAGACCCCAGTGGGTGGGCAAAGGACAGGATGAGACCGATATCAGGACATTTCATTTTCTACGAGCCTTCCACTGTGCCGGAAGATGCACGGACTGCGGGGCTTGCGAACGAGCATGCCCCGTCGGCATCAACATGCGGCTGCTGACTAGAAAGCTGGAAAAAGACTGTTTCGACCTGTTTAAATGGGAGGCCGGCATGTCGCTGGATGTGCGCCCGCCGCTGGACACCTACAAACCCGGTGATCCGGATGATTTTATAAAGTAAAAAAATTAAGGAATTCAGGAATTGATGAATATGAACGCTAAATCCCAAATAAGACGGACCCAATCCTATAATTCCTGAATGCCTTAATCCCTAAATTCCTAAATATAAGGTATCACCATGAAAATCGTTCAAATCGCAAAAGCCGACTGGGAATTCGGCCTTGGAAAACTATCCAAAGCATACCGCTTGTTCGCACCCGTGAAAGAAGCGGACTTTCACAATTTTAAGGAACTGGCCGACGGCGAGACGCCGGACCTTGATTGTTTGAATACCCGCCTGTCACCCAAGGCAATCATATATCCCCAGTCGGAGCCGATGTTTGAATACTCCCTGGATGAATCCCGGGAAGATCATCATATCATGAAAGAAGTTGCCAACAGCTATGCCTCCCAGGCGGTAATCGGCATCCGGCCCTGCGACGCCAAGGCCTTTGTTCTGGTCGGACATAATTTTGACACGCCCGAATACAAGGATCCCTATTGGATCAGGGCTTATGACGCCACCACCCTGGTAGGCCTCGCCTGCGACTCACCGTGCAGCAGCTGCTTTTGCACCACCGCCGGCTGCGGACCCTTCCATGAGGAAGGGCTGGACGTTCTGCTGGTGGATAACGACGATGGTTATTGGGCCAAAATCCTTACGGCCAAGGGGGAGAAGCTGGCGACGGCTGCCGGTTGGGAAACTGCCGCCGATGAAGCCGAAGCCGGCCGAAAGATCGAAAGCGGAAAGCAGGCGGCCGAGGCTAAAATCAGTTCCTCTGTGAACACCGACCGTCTATCTGAAACGGATACAGTCGAACTTTACAAGGCGCCTTTCTGGGAAGATGTCTCATTTTCCTGCATAAACTGCGGGACCTGCACCTTCAGCTGCCCGACTTGCTGGTGTTTCGATATCCAGGATGAGAATCACGGCAAGTCCGGCCAGCGGATTCGCAACTGGGACAGCTGCATGTTTCCGCTGTTTACCCTGCACGGCTCGGGGCACAATCCCCGCGGCACCAACCTGCAGCGGGTGCGGCAGCGCTTCATGCACAAACTGAAATATTACGTAGACAAGTACGAGGCAGGCATTCAATGTGTCGGGTGCGGGCGCTGCGTGCGATCCTGCCCCGTCAACATCGATATCCGCAGGGTCTGCGAGCTGATGAACAACTTCGGGGCCGAGACGGACAGCTGCGCGGTATAGCATATTGAAGATTCAAGATTGAAGATTGAAGATTGAAGGAATTCTGTCTCTTTTTAAAATCCTAATTAAAAGCGATGGAGCGCAGCGACTTCCACCAATATTCAATATTCATTTTTAAATTTTAAATTTATACAGGGGGTTACAGTGTCAAATCCATATCTGCCTTATCCGGTGCGTATTGATGACATCAGTATCGAAACCGAAGATAAGAATTTAAAAACCTTCAAATTCGTTTTTCTGAATCCGGACGATGAAAACACATTTGATTATAAAGCCGGTCAATTTGCCGAACTCTCCGTCACCGGTAAAGGTGAAATTCCGATCGGCATCGCCTCTTCCCCGACCGAAAAGGGATTCGTCATGTTCACCGTCAACAAGGTGGGACTGGTATCCTCCTGGCTTCACTCAATGAAAGTCGGTGACATCATGGGCATCCGCGGTCCTTTGGGCAACTGGTATCCCTGGGATGAACTGGAAGGCAAAAACATCGTCATCATCGGTGGTGGTTTCGCTTTCACCACCCTGCGATCCTCTATCATTTATATGCTGGATCCGGCCAACCGTCCAAAATTCAAAGACATTCATGTAATCTACGGGGCACGTACGCCCGGCATGCTGCTCTACTGGGATGAGTTGGCGGAATGGGAAAAGCGTGACGATATCAACATGCACATCACCGTGGATGGCACCGACGATCCCAACTGGAAGTACAACACCGGTTTTGTACCTACCATTACCGAACAAAAAGCCCCGCCGGCCGGCGATGACACTTACGCCATTATTTGCGGGCCGCCCATCATGATTAAGTTTACTCAGCCGGTTTTGGACAAGCTCGGCTATTCATATGATAAAACCATCATGTCTCTCGAAAATCGTATGAAATGCGGCATCGGCATGTGCGGGCGCTGCAATATCGGCCGGGAGTTCGTGTGCAAGGACGGTCCCGTTTTTACCCTAGAACGATTGAATAAAACACCAAGGGAATACTAAATCGAGGAACTGATACAGATTATGACAATTCCTGAATCCCTGAAGCCCTTAATTTCTAAATTCCTTAATCCTTACACATATTTCATATTGACATTGTCAATAGGATATAATAGAAATGATATTTTAATACGAAGTCAAACAGGCTGCGGCCGAGAGTAAAATTATAACATATTATAAGGAGGATTATTAAATGCCAACAGTAGAGTTCATGGGTAAAGAATTCACGGTCGACGAAGACGGGTTTATCGATTCTTACGAAAACTGGTCTGAAGAGTGGGTCCAGTGGGTGAAGAAGGAAGAGGGAATTGAAGAGCTGAACGACGAGCACCAGAAAGTTATCGACGTGCTGCGCGACTACTATGAGAAAAACGGAATTGCCCCGATGGTTCGGGTGCTTTCCAAAGTTACCGGTTTCAAACTGAAACATATTTACGAGCTGTTCCCGTCAGGACCTGGCAAGGGCGCTTGTAAGATGGCCGGTCTTCCGAAACCGACAGGATGCGTCTAATCACGCGATTCAGCGAATCTGACCGAAAGCTACGTTAAAAAAAGGTTCTGCGTAACACGCAGGACCTTTTTTATTCCGCATTTTTAAACATACAATCAGAGGGTGCCCGCATGATTCTATCGGTTAAAACACGGGAGAGGACCGAACTGGTTGATGTTACCTCCCAAATAAACCAGATTGTACGGAAATCAGGCCTAGATCAAGGCCTTTGCATGGTGTACGTTCCGCACACCACCGCCGGAGTGACCATAAATGAAAGTGCTGATCCGAGTGTAAAATCCGACATGCTGATGGTCTTAAACCAGATGGTGCCGTGGGAGGCCCCAACTATCGACACATGGAGGGCAATTCCCCGGCCCATGTCAAATCCACCCTGGTCGGTGCATCGCAACTGATCGCCGTCGAGAATGGCAGATTGGTGCTCGGCACCTGGCAGGGAATTTTTTTCTGCGAATTCGATGGACCCCGTAACAAGAAGCTCCATGTGCGGATTACGGATTGCCACTTTGTGAAATAGCTGGTTGTCACAAGTGCCTGCTCGAGTTCATGAAATCCCAAATCACAAGCACCAAATTACAAATAAATATCAAATCCCAATTTCCAATGACCAAATTATAGTGATTGAGAAAACAACTCATTATCATAGAAGCCCTTGACCTTCGAAGAAGTCTTTTTTCGTCGGTTCAGGTTCGAACCACTATCGACGGCGTGCTAGAGGCTCGAGCCAAGCGATAACAGTTGCGGCCAATTTGGAATTTTGGTCATTGGAATTTATTTGTTATTTGTATATTGTTGATTGTGTTTTCGTAAAACATACGCCAATCTGATCCTATACATCTGTTTTTGTATAAAAGGAATATAAATGCGTGAGCTTGATTCTACTGACAGTGCCATTTTGAATCGCATCCAATCGGATTTTCCGATTACCTCGCGTCCTTTTCTTGCCGTGGCCGAAGAACTGGGCTTAAGTGAACAGGAGGTTTTGGACCGTGTAGCACGGATGAAAGCGGAGGGGATTATCAGGCGCATCGGCGGAAATTTCGTTCCGGATAAATTGGGATTCGTCAGCACCCTGTGCGCTGCCAGTGTACCGCCTGACAAAATCGACCGATTCGCTGAAATCGTCAATCGCTATCCCGGCGTTACGCATAACTACCAGCGCGATAACACTTACAACATTTGGTTTACTTTCATCGCCCCTTCCAGGGAAGAAATCGAAAAAAACCTAAAGCAAATCGCGCAAGACAGCGGTGTCGATGATATCCTCAATCTACCCGCCACAAAAGTCTTTAAAATCCGAGCAGAATTTTCTGTATAACGGGTTGCGGAAATTGCATAGCGCATAGGGCATGGGGCATGGCGCAAAAAGCAGATGTTCACAACGCCATACCCTAAGCGCTTTACCCTATGCCTTGAAGTTCGTCCTGAAATCCAGCAGACTCAACCAACTTAAATAACCCAATCAATTTAATCAACCGCTTACCGCCCATGAAAGATATCCGCATCGCCGCTGTCATCTTTAACGCCAGGGTCAATCAGCCACAGCAAAATCTAACCCGAATGCAGCCCTGGATCGAAGAAGCCAAGAGCCTGGGGGCGGATCTGATCTGCTTTCCGGAATTGAATATCACCGGTTACAGCACCGATCCCGTGATTGCAGAATCCGCCGAGGCCATACCGGGACCCAGCAGCCGGCGGCTCGTGCAAATGGCGCGGGAGGCGAATCTCGTCATTCTGGCAGGAATGGCCGAAAGGGATGCAAACGGGTGTTTATTTGCCAGCCATCTGGTTGTCACGCCCGCAGGGATTGCAGGAACATATCGCAAGCTGCACATAGCACCCCCGGAACGCGCCCTATTCTCTCCGGGTGAACGCATACCTCTTTTCGAGCCGCCCGGAATAAAGCTGGGCATCCAGCTGTGCTACGATGCCCATTTCCCTGAGCTTTCGACTCGCATGGCGGTTGACGGTGCCGACGTCATCTTCATGCCCCACGCCTCCCCCCGGGGAACCCCGCAGAAAAAACTGGCCTCCTGGATGCGCCACCTGTCCGCCAGGGCCTTCGACAACGGCGTATTCATTGTAGCCTGCAACCAGGTCGGGACAAATCAGAAAGGGCTCGATTTCCCCGGGTTGGCCGTCGTTGTCGGTCCGTCAGGAAATGTGCTGACAGAAAAGACCACCGATCGTGATGCCATTTTGGTAGCCGATCTAAAAGCAGACGACCTGTCACAGATCAGGGATCACAAAATGCGCTACTTCCTGCCCAACCGAAGACCCGAACTTTACTGATACTACTTCCCCAATCTATGCTATCTAGCGGTTGTCAAAAAAACGTTCCCCTATCCAGGCGCATCCGGAGGTTTTTTCTACACCCGCTTATACCACCCGTCAGTATTGCGGAATATATTTTTAAATCACGCTATAAAACCTGGAACCTGATGGCATTCAGGTGAAATGGATCCATCCGGCAGTTATTTGTTATTGGTTATTGGCTTCAAAGGAAAAATGCTTTTTGTTCATTAGGCTGAGCAAATATTTTATTATATTGATTTGTTGGCAAATTCCAATAACGATAAGCCCGGAACAAATATGATCTTACTTTTTACTTGCAAGATATATTTAACGTGTTTTTTTCTCTGATGTACTGATCATCACGTGGGCGCATATTAAATTCTCAAAGCGTTGGCAACGGCCCACTTGACGACAAATCAGAATCTAGATTCGTAGGCGGTCCGCGCCTAGAGCACCTCCCACAACGGCGTTCCGGAAACCGTTCGGCACTAGATCTCGTAAAATATAGCGGCCGAATACCGATCTGCATATGCAACTGCCAACAGCATGGGTGATCTTACCATTCAGATATGTAAGGATATCAAAAAAGCGAGGTAAAAAAATGAAGCTGATCAAAGCCATCGGCAGCGGGCATTCACTTGAACGAAAGGTCTCGATATCTATCTGTTTGTCCGTCAGTTTGTTCTTTCTTCTCGGCGCCTGCGGCAAGAAAGAGGAGCCCGTAGTCGAGGAAGTCATCCGGCCGGTTAAAACAATGACCGTTGCGGCCGGCCTTGATGCCGCCGGCCTGACACTGCCGGGTACGGTGCGGGCCGCCCAGCGGGTCGAGCTGGCCTTCAAGGAGGTGGGCGGGCGGCTGATCGAGTTGCCCATCGCCGGCCGGGAGGGACAGGCAGTCGAGCAGGATGATCTGCTGGCACGCATCGATCCCCGGGATTTTGAAACCGCCCTTCGCAATGTCCAGGGACGCCTGAAGGAAGCCATTGCCTCGCTGGATCTGGCCAAATCCGAGTATGCCAGGGTCAAGCGAATCCAGGAGCAGGATCCCGGTGCCATCAGCGGGGCCGACATCGATCGCAAGCGCGAAGCCGTCAATGCCATGCAAGGCCGCATCAAATCGCTGCGTGCGGAAGTGGCAGCCGCCCGTGACAAACTGAGCTACACCAATCTCAAGGCCCCCTTCGCCGGCTTGATCGCCAGACGCTATGTCGACAACTTCCAGGACGTCAAACCCAAGCAGCCGATTTTATCTCTGGAAGATATCTCCTCGGTGGAAATCCTGATCGATGTCGCCGAGAGTGTCATGGCCATCGAGCGCGCCGGCGGTGAGGATGCCCTGACTTCGGTCGCTGAATTTCCGACCATCCCGGGCAAGCAATTCCCGTTGACCCTCAAAGAGTATGCCACCACGGCGGACCCGGCCACCCAGACCTATCAGGTGGTTTTGGAGATGCCCCAACCGGAAGGCATCAGTATCCTGCCGGGAATGACGGCAACGGTAACCGTGTCACGCAGCCAAAGGGCGGCTGCCGATGCACCGGTTATCATCCCCGCAATTGCAGTGTTGGCCGAACCTGACGGTAGAAGTTTTGTGTGGATTGTTAGCAAAGATGAAATGAAGGTACGCAAACAGGAAGTTACGGTCGGCATTATCAGCGGAGCTGAAAATATCAACGTTACCGAAGGCCTTGAAGGCGGGGAGACGATCGCCGTGGCCGGTATCTTGAAGTTGCAGGAAGGGATGACGGTCAGGCTGTGGGAAAAGCAGGAATAAAAATTCAACATCCGGGATGCTCATTTCGGCTTTCCCGGGATCAGCTTTTCTTAGCATTCTTAATCATATTCAGGGGCCGGGTGTTGGAGTAATGGAGTATTGGGTGAAGGCGCTATTTTTCCCCCACCACTCCGGTACTCCATCACGCCAACATTTCCTTTGAGCAGACCAGGTTACATCATCAACCTCCTGTATCTTGTATTCTTCTATGGATAACCAATAAGGGACTGTGTTTATGAACCTCGCCGAACTCTCGATAAAAAAAAGTGTGATCACCTGGACGATGACCGTGGTGCTTTTGTTCCTGGGCTATCATGCCTACATGGGTCTGCCGAGGCTGGAAGATCCGGAATTTGCGATCAAGGAAGCCGTCATCGTCACGCCTTATCCCGGAGCATCCGCCGCCGAAGTCGAACTGGAAGTCACTGAAAAGATCGAAAAGGCCGCCCAGGAGTTGGGTCAGCTCAAACGGGTGGAATCCTATTCCGCCCGGGGGCAGTCCACCGTCAAGGTCATCATCAAGGACGAGTACGATATCGAACGTCTGCCCCAGGTCTGGGACGAACTGCGCCGCAAGGTCAATGACTACCAGGTGCAGCTGCCCCCCGGCGCCGGGCCGTCGGTGATCAACGACGATTTCGGGGACACCTATGGCGTCTACTTCGCGCTGACGGGTCAGGGGTTCACCTATGCCGAGTTGAAAAAAGTGGCCGAGCTGCTGAAACGGGAGTTGACGCCGGTCACCGATGTCAAAAAGATTGTCTTCTTCGGCGTCCAGCAGGAGGCCATTTACGTTGAAATCTCCAAATCCAAAATATCGGCCCTCGGCATCACCATGGAGGAAATTTTCGAGGCCCTGCGGGTAAAAAATGTTCCGGCCGACGCCGGCCGCATCAAAATCGGCAGCGAATATATGCCGCTGTACCCCAGCGGTGTGTTCCAAAGTGAAAAAGACTTCGGCGATCTGCTCATCAGCAGCCATGGCGGCAGGCTGATTTACCTCAAAGATGTGGCCACCATTGAACGGGACTACGTGGATCCGCCCCGGGAAATCCTGAAGGTCAATGGTCAGCCGGCCATCGGCATTGCCATCTCCACAGTCCTGGGGGGCAATGTGGTCAAAATGGGAGAGGCGGTCGCCAAGCGCTTTTATGAGTTGATGCCGGAAATTCCCTGGGGCATGGACGTCGAAATCATTTCCGACCAGGCCGACAGCGTGGTGAAGGCGATCAACGGGTTTATTATCAATTTGGTTGAAGCCGTGGTCATCGTCGTGATCGTGTTACTGTTTTTTATGGGGCTTCGCAGCGGGTTGATCATCGGCTTTATCCTGACCCTGACCATCGCGGCCACATTCGTGGTTATGGGTTATTTTGACATTACCCTGGAACGGATTTCCCTGGGTGCCTTGATCATCGCATTGGGCATGCTGGTGGACAACGCCATTGTGGTGGTCGACGGTATGAAGGTGCGTATGGAACAGGGCATGGACGGTCTCGAGGCCGCCAAGCAGGTGGTCGGTCAGAACTCGATCCCCCTGCTGGGGGCCACGGCGGTGGCCGTCCTGGCCTTTGCATCCATCGGCGGGATGACCAACAACACCGGCGAATTCTGTCGTGCGCTCTACTACGTCATTTTGATCTCCCTGTCTTTGAGCTGGTTGACGGCGGTGACCTCCACGCCGCTGATCACCAAAACATTTTTGAAAGTAAAAAAAGCAGGCGCAGACCAGGCCGAACCGGCCGATCCCTACGCCGGCAGATTCTATCAGCTCTACCGCAGGGCGCTCACCGGCGCAATTCGCTTCCGCTGGTTGACCATTGGCGTGGTGGGCGGACTCTTCGTGCTGTCCCTCATCGGGTTCGGCTACGTCAAAAATCTGTTTTTCCCGCCGTCAACCCGTCCGCAGTTTATGATCGAAATCCAGTACCGCGAAAACATTCACATTCGGGAAACCGAACAAAAGGTGGCCAAAATCGAAGAATACCTCAAAACCATTGAGGGCGTCACCGATGTGGCGTCGGCCATCGGCGCCGGGCATCCCCGTTTTCTGGTTACCTACAACGTGCCCATCGATGTCGGTTCCCACTACACTATCCTGCTGGTTTCGGTTGAAGAATACGATGTCATCAATCAAATCTTTCAAAAGGTTCAAAGCGATCTGGAAGAGATGTTCCCGGACGGGGTCGTCAACCTCAAAAAGTTCAACCTGGGACCCGGCAACGGCGGCAAAATTCAGCTGCGCATTAACGGGCCCGATCCGGCCGAGCTGCGTCGTATGGCCGAGGAAACCAAGACAATCATCTTTGCGGACCATGACTCCAAAGCCATTCGCGACGAGTGGGGGGCCAAGGTCAAAACGGTGCGGCCCATCCTGGCGGAAGACCGCGCCCGCCGGGGGGGTATCGACCGCCAGATGGCCTCGGTAGCCCTGCAGGCCAATTATACCGGGACGCTCACCGGCGTCTACCGCGAAGGCATCGAGCTGATCCCGATCTATGCCCGCGCCCCCGGGGGTGAACGTGACAGCGTTGAGGACATGACCGACATCCCGCTGATCAGCCCCATCACCCGGGACAAGGTGCCGATGCTGCAGGTCATCAACACGGTGAAAACCGACAACGAGAACGTCCGCCAGTCAAGATACAACCGCCGCCCGATGATCAAAGTCCACGCGGACGCCCGCGAGGGATTTCCGTCGGAAGTCCTGGACCGCATCAAACCCAAAATCGAGCAGGCCCTGGGAGTCGATGCCGAAGCGTATCTGGGCGGAAAAGTCGATCCGGACAGATACACTGCCGCGACCATCCCCATAAAATATGACGACATCATCCCGCTCAAGGGCAAGCCCGGCTATTTTATTGCCTGGTCGGGCGAGGCCGAGGATTCGGCCGATACCACCACCCAGCTGGCCGCTTCCATACCGATTTACTTCGGCATGATGATCCTGGTGGTGATATTTCTTTTCAACGCCTTCAGACAGCCGCTGATCATCTGGCTGACCGTACCGCTGGCCATCATCGGCGTAACCGCCGGGTTGTTGATTTTCGACCAGCCTTTCGGCTTTATGGCCCTGCTGGGGGTCATGAGCCTGTCGGGCATGCTGATTAAAAACGCCATCGTGCTCATCGATCAGATTGATCTGGAAATCCGCGAGGGCAAAGACCGTTTCCAGGCTATCGTGGATTCCGGGGTCAGCCGTATGAAACCCGTCTCGATGGCCGCCCTGACCACCATCATGGGGATGATCCCCCTGCTGCAGGACGGTTTTTTCATTGCCATGGCGGTCACCATCATGTTCGGTTTGGGCTTTGCCACCGTACTGACCCTGGTCTTCGTGCCGGTGCTCTACGCCACACTTTTCAAAATTCCGTATGGAGGAACCAACAGCCCTGCGCCAGCCGCCGTTCCGGTTCCTCGCAGCGAGTAATCATGACAAATGACGATTGACGTTGGTTGTAGTCCTCGGGCATCAGTTCCTGGGCGCTTTTGAGGTCGCCGCCGGAACAGAAAGCCTTGTCGCCAGCACCGGTGATGACTGCCACCTTCGCCTGGTCATCCATGCGGAAATCGTTCCAAGCGGTTATGAGTTCCCTGTGAGTGACGGGACCGATGCAGTTGTGTACTTCCGGCCTATTGAAGGTTATCACCGTCACTTCACCTTGTTTTTCATATAAAATTTGATCGAATTCCATGACATCCTCCTGAAAAGGCGGGTTATATTTAATAATCTAATTGCTAAAAGAAGATCAAATATCCGCTCTTACACTGATTCGACATTCGTTTTCTGTCATTTTTCATTCCACAAGGCTCGCAACTCGTACCCCGCACCCCGCAACTCGTACCCCGCACCCCGCAACCTATAGTCAGAAGACAGAGGTCAGAGGTCGGATGACAGAGGACAGATGTCAGAGGTCAGAAGTCAGAGATCAGATATCAGAAGACGCCTATCTCTGCCCCAGCTCGTTCTGTTCTGCGCCCCATGCCCTATGCGCTAGGCCCACAAACCCACACCGTGTAAAGCAGCTTCAATCTGAAATCCGAAATCTAAATTCCGCAATCGAGAGACCCGCATCCCGCAACGCGCAACCCGCACCTCTCATCTCTGCCGCCGGAAATATATCACCGAATCCGTCGAATAAATGACCAGGGCGGTCCAGATCATGACGAAGGTCCAGACCTGGGTGGTTGAAAACGGTTCATTATAATAAAACACGGCCAGCAGAAACATGCCGCTGGGGCCGATGTACTGCATCAATCCGATGGTGGACAGATACAGGCGTTTGGCACCGGCGGTAAAAAATAGCAGGGGCACAGCCGTCAACGGGGCACACCCCACCAAAAGCAAATCAAATTGGAAACTCACCCGGAAGATAGAGCCTGTGCCCTCAAAATCCAGATAGAACAGGTACCCGGCGGCCGGAAGGGTCAGCAGCAAGGTTTCGACCGCCAATCCCACCAGCGGGCCCACGGGCGCCGCCTTGCGGATGAGGCCATAGAGGCCGAAGCTTGTCGCCAGGCAGATGGCGATCCAGGGAAATTGGCCATATTGGACAGTCAGATAAACCACCCCGATGGTCGCCAGCAGAACGGCCAGCATCTGGGGCGGACGCAGGCGTTCCTTGAGAAAAATCATGCCCAGCACGACATTCACCAGCGGATTGATATAGTAGCCCAGGCTGGCCTGCAGCAGATGATCATTATTGACGGCCCAGACATAGAGCAGCCAGTTGGCTGCAACCAGGATGGCGCTGGCCAGAAGAATCGCAAGCATCTTCAGATTCTGCAGGACGGCAACAAACTCGTCCCATTGACGCTGTAGCACAATTAACGGCAGCAGGAAGAAGAACGACCAGGCGACACGGTGGGCAATGATCTCCAGCGAGGGAACGGATTTCAGCTCTTTCCAGTACACCGCAGCCAGCCCCCAGATCAAAAAAGCCGCGCCGGCATAAATGACGCCCAGAACCGGTTCTGATCGGGGAGTGTCCGTTTTGGGGGAGGAGGTCATCGTATAACGAGAATTCCTAAAACCGGTATAATTTTATACCCAAATGAGATTAATATGTCGAAGGTAAATTGTTGATCGTTGTTAGTTATTAGCGCCGCCGCTGACCGCAAGCGTCCAGCCTGATCGAAGAAGAGACCAATGAACATCGAACATCGAACGTCCAACATTGAACATCGAAAAATGCATTCTGTCTATTCTATAAAAAGCTTGAGCGGCTTGTCGGGACGAAGCCGAAGGCGACGTGTGGGGGCGTAGCTCGAAGAGCGAAGCCTCAAGCCTGAAGCGATTCCTTCCTTCGAAATTCGTTATTCGACATTCTGCGGTCCTGCGGTTTGCTTCTTAACTTAATGTAGTTTCATACGATCATAGTAATAGCTTCGAAATGTATATTATCATGCCCTACCATCCACCAAATCTCGTGATGCGCTGATCAACGAATCCTAATAACGATTAACCTATAACCAATAACGCCAGGTTGAGCGATGGTCGCTCAATCTGGCCGCAGGGTTGCCAAGGCACCATACTCCAGCCAACCGGGCAAATCAACATTCTTTTGGTGTGCTCACATCACAATTGACTTTGCTTTGTTATTCAATTATTTTCGATCCCGATCGACGTCATTATATTGAATCTATTCATACTGAAGGAGAAAAAACAAATGAACGACATCAGCCAATTCAAGGTTGAACTGGAAGGCCACATTGCCTGGCTGACACTGAACCGCCCCGAAAAGCGCAACACTATGGGGACTGATTTTTTTAGACAACTCGCGGAACACCTCGAAGATTTTAATGAAAACTCCCAGGTTCGCGTGGTAATTATCAAGGCTGAAGGCCAAAGCTTTACCGCCGGCACCGATTTGAACGAAGCCGCGTCGCTGCTCAGCGGCCAGGCCGCGGATCAACGGGAGGCAACGCGTAAAAACATCCTGCGTCTTCAGGAGGGCCTGACCGCCATCGAGCGCTGCAGCAAACCGGTAATTGCCGCCATCCACAGGCATTGCATCGGCGGCGGGATCGACCTGATCAGCGCCTGCGATGTTCGCCTCGCCACCGAAGATGCCGTTTTCAGCATCCGCGAAACCCCTATGGGCATCATTGCCGACCTGGGCACCCTGCAGCGTCTACCCGATATCATCGGGCACGGCTGGTTCAGGGAACTGGCCCTGACCGGCCGTGACTTTACGGCCGCAGAAGCCCTGCAAATGAGGCTGATTACGCGCATGTGCCCGGACCGTGAAGCCCTGTACGCCGAAGCCAATCAGTTGGCCGACCGGATCGCGGACTGCCCGCCGCTGACGGTCCAGGGCACCAAGGAAGTCATCTTATACAGCCGTGACAACGGGATCGAAGCCGGCCTGCAGTATGTGGCCCAGAAGAACGCCGCTGCGCTGCCTTCCGAGGATGTCGTCGAGGCGGTTACGGCCTTTATGGAAAAACGAAAGCCGGTGTTTAAAGGAAAATAGTAAAAAAAAATGAACATCGAACACTGAACGTCCAACATCGAAAGTTGAATGGAAATAGATGAAGAAACAGACATATGATCTGGAATAAATCCTGTTCAAATACTCGATGCACATCATAAAGATTGTTAAAACGGAGAATCAACGTAGATTTTGCTTTGCGAATATCAAAACGGTTGAAAAGAAAGAGAATTCGAGAACAGCTGAATTTAAATTGCGGAGCGTAGCGACATCATTATTCGATATTCGACGTTGGGCGTTCGATGTTCGATGTTCATCCTTTCAAATGGTCATCCTTCTAAACAACTCAGTATGGATTAAATGCAAACTGCAAATCTTTACAAAATTGCTTGGAGAATCATTACATGGCTAAACATGGTGCCTTAAGCGGAACAACCGTAATCGATCTCTCCCGTCTTCTGCCCGGGCCCTACTGTTCGATGATTCTGGCGGATCACGGCGCCCGGGTAATCGCCATCGAAGACAAGCGCTTTCTGGCAGACGGGCTGTTTTTCAATCTTATCAACCGCAACAAGGAGCACATGGCGCTGAACCTGAAAACAGAGCAGGGCCGGGAGATATTCTACCGCCTGATCGAAAAGGCCGACGTCATGCTGGAAGGCTTCCGGCCGGGTGTCGTCGATCGGCTGGGGGTCGACTATGAATCGGTGCGCCAGGCCAACCCGAAAATCATCTACTGCTCGATTACCGGATACGGCCAAAGCGGCCCGTTTCGAGACCGGGTCGGCCACGATGCCAACTATCTCAGCTATGCCGGGGTCCTCGATCTCATCGGCGAAAAGGATCGCCCCCCGGCCATTCCGGGGGTGCAATTTGCCGACATCGCCGGCGGCGGTATGAATGCCGCCATCGGCATTCTCCTGGCACTCTTGGCCCGGCAAAATACCGGCCGGGGACAATATATCGACATCTCGATGACCGACGGCATGGTGGGATTTCTGCCGGCCGCCATATTTTTCCGCCAGCTTACCGGACAGGAACCCAGACGCGGAGATGCCATGCTTTCCCATCGCTACGCCTGCTACAATACCTATGAAACCGCTGACGGACGCTATCTATCCATCGGTGCGGTCGAATACCGTTTCTGGAAGCAGTTGTGCGACACCCTCGGTGTTGCCGAATATGCGCCCCTGCAATACGACGACCGGCGGCGCAATGAAATTCTGGATCATCTGCGCAGTGTCTTTAAGCAAAAAACGCTGGACGAATGGGATGTCGTCCTAGCCGGTGCGGATATCTGCTGGGGCAAAATTCAATCGACCAAAGACGTGCTGCAGGACCCTCTTTTTCTGCAAAGAGAGACGGTGGTCGAAATCGAGGACAAAGACGGCAATAAAACCAGAACCCTCGGTGTGCCGGTCAAGCTGAGCGAAACCCCCGGATCGGTCCGCACCCCGCCGGTGGACTTTGGTGCAAGCACAGCCGCCGTTCTCGGTGAGTTGGGGTATTCGCAGGAAGAAATAAAGGAATTCGAAGATAAGGATGTGATTTAAATATTAATTTCGGTTCAGAGGTTCTGGATTCTGGGTTAAGAGATTTATCCGCCATGGCGGACTTGCCTGATCTCCGAAGGGGAATTAATCGCGGGAGGGCTCGGGGTCAGAGTCAATTTGGAATTGTCTCGGGAGGAAGAATCACTGTCTCATCCGGTACCGCTGAGAGCTAAGAAGAAAGTCAATATTGCCAAATAGTTGTTGATTACTATTAGAATATTGCAGCAAGGCAACCCTGAACGTTGAACCCTGAACCCTGGAACGGTCACACCATTGACTTGAGGGTGGCCAGCTCCAGTTGGTCTCCGGCGTCTTCGGCGCGGTCCGAGACTTCGACGATGTAATCCAGACAACTCTTCAGATGGAGCTGATGGGAGAAATCCAGCGATGATGTAAAGATCTCCTTGGTCAAATCCCACTCCAGCTTGTCCACCCGGGATTCCTGCAAGCCGACCTCCTTGGTGTGTTCACGCACGATTTCGATCTTGCACTCGCCCTTGAAGTAGCACAGTACGGCCAGTTTGAGATTATCGATGATGCCCAGGGACTCCTGCACCACAGCCACAAAATGAGCACGCATCTCTTCGGGGATCGTCGGGCGCTGGTTCAGAAAAAAATCGCAGCAGGCCTCCCCGGCATTGCCCACCTTGTCGACGCTTTCAATCAGCTTGTAGATATCCTCCCGCAGCAGGGGCAGGTAGGCCCCGGAGTAGAGCTTGTCCCGAATGTTATAGCGGACGAGGTCCGCCTCGGACTCCATACTCCTGACCTTGCGGGCCAAAACTTTGGCCTCGCTGATGTTGTCTTCAAGGTAGATTTCTATGGTCTGGATCCCCGTTTTGAGAGATTCCTCGACCGCGTCAAGATGCTTCAAAATAAGCTCGATGACCTCTTTTTCTTTTTTAAACAGCAAAACAGTTTCTCCTTGGATAGGGCTGGTGGTTGCACATGAGATTATAAAATGATTTATAGCACACAAGCTTGCGCAACTGCAATCAAAACAATCTCATCCGGCCTCGCCTGACAGGCATTTTTTGGGGCGGCCCTGACCGGGCCAATCGGAATAACAACTGAATCGAACGGTGCTGCGTCAGTGCAGCCAGATACGGGCCGCCTTATACATCATATATGAAACGGTCCCGGCTAAAGCCGGCGTCAGCACCCACCCGATCAGAATGGTCAAGATTGTGTTCAGTCTGATGGCCCGTGCGCCTTTAACCAGGCCGACCCCCACCACCGCGCCCACAATGGCCGATGAAGTCGACACCGGAATGCCGAACATGGAAAAAAGATGCATCCCGAAGGCCGAAGAAATCTGGGCCACGAAGGCACTCGGGATATCCAGAGGGGTGATGCCCTTGCCGACGGTGTCCGCCACTTTGCGCCCGAATGTAAACGCCCCCACGGCTATACTCAATCCGCCGATGAACAGCAGCACTGCGGGCGGAAAAATATTGAGATTGGCCACCGGGCCGACTGCGTTGCCGGCATTGTTGGCCCCCATCGAATAGGCCACGTAGCACGCCGACAGGATCGCCAGCCAGCCGAAAGCATGCTGGAAGAGCGGCGAACGGGCACCAAATATTCTCATAACCCGCGTCATCAGGTGCATTAAGCCGAAGGCGAGCGCCATTACCAGGATCGGGCAAATAATCCAGCTTTCAGCAATCAGGATGAATTTGGAATAATCGATATCGGCGCCGATAGCCAGCCCGATGCCGACCACACCGCCCACGATGGCCTGGGAAGTCGAGGTGGGAATTCTGAAAAAAGTGGCCAGGGTCACAAAAAAGCCTGAGCAGATCAGCGCCACGCACACGGCCGTATAGTCCAGGTCGGTTTTGACAATCCCCTTGCCGATGGTGTGCATGACGTGGTGGCCCTGGAGCATGGCTCCGAGGATCGCAAAAACAGCTACGAGGATAACGGCTCGGTTAAAGCTCAGCAGCCCGCAGCCTACAGTGGTGCCGATACAGTTGGCGGTATCGTTGGCGCCGATATTCCAGCCGACATAGGCGCTGGCCCCCAGCAGTAGGAAAAATATGGCTTCGATGGCGGATTTACCCCTTCCTTGGTAAGCTCAGCTAGAGCGAGATAATACGGGATATAATGATTTTTTAATTATTACGGGAAAATAAGTCAAAGCAATAAATTGCATATTTTTAATAACTGGAAGTAATACTTGGATCAAAAAGCTGGATTAGTGTAGGTTTTTTGGGACTGGTGGCGAATGGCAAATTATATATTTGAAAACTGCGCAAAGGCGAATCATGACGGCAGGTGACATCCGGGAAACAGAAGGCATCTAGCCGGCCAAAGTTTGACACCCTTGGCTTGGGGGCTGGAGGCATTGCCCCCTACATCAGAGCTGCGAGAAGTCGATACAAGAGGGCTGCAAAAACGGCGGCACACGATGGGGCCAACACCCACCCCACCATGATGATCCCGATTTTTTTTCGGCTGACCGCTTTCACGCCCTTGGTCAGTCCGACCCCGATAACGGCACCGACAATCGCCTGGGAGGTGGAAACCGGAATACCCAGAACCGAAAAAAAGTGAACGCCTATTGCGGCAGCAAACTGCGCCGCAAAAGCCCCCGGAAGATCCAGCGGGGTAATATTGCTTCCCACGGTTCTGGTAACTTTGCGGCCGTAGGTCAGCGCGCCGACACCCATGGCGATCCCGCCCAAAAGTGCCAGATACAGCCCCTTGTCCGGGTATTTATTCAGCAACGGTCCGATGGCGTTGCCCACATCGTTGGCACCCAGTGAATAGGCCACGTAGCAGGCGGTGGCTATAACCAGAAACGCCAAAATACGGTTCAGGAAAAGCGTTATCTTGGCGCCTTTTAAAGCATAGGTTACGGCCCAGTAAATGCCAAAAGCTAGAATCATGGTCAAAATCGGACTGATCACCCAGCAGGCAAATATTTTAAACAATACTGTCAGTTTGAAAAAGCCGGCCTGCATCCCGACAATGCCCAGGCCGGCACCGGCAACCCCACCGACGATGGACTGCGAGGTCAATACGGGCAGGCTGGAAAAGGTTGCCAGGGAGACAAACAAACCGGCTGACAGCAGAGCGACGAAAATGGCGAGGTCTGGGAGTTTGTCATCGGGAAAATATCGGGAGAACTCCTCCGGCGCGGGTTCGCCATGAAATTGCGTATACGCTGCCGAGGAGGAAATCACAATGCCCTTGCCCACGGTTTTCATGACGTGGTGGCCCTGCAGAACCCCTCCCAGAATAACGAATACCGCCATCAACCAGGCGGCCGTGCGAAACTTTATAATCCGGGCGCCAACCGTGGTACCGATGCAATTGGCGGCATCGTTGGCACCGATGTTCCAGCCCACAAAAAAACCGGCGGCGCCGAGAATAACAGCGATTAATAGTTCCATGGTCGCACAGGTGCAGAAGTTAGGTTCATTTCAGGACGAAAGAATTTTATGCGTTTACCTCAGATATTCATTTGAAGCAAACTGACAATTTGTCTGGTTTATTATTTGCTCCCCTGCTAGACTTCGCCAACAGCCTCATTGAAGATATCAAAGGCACGATGGATCTCTTCCCGGGTGATAACCAAAGCCGGTCTCAGTCTCAGAACATCCCCCTGCCCGGGCTCAAATCTCTGGTCTTTTTTCGGGAATCGGCTTTTGAGTCTATGAATTCCAACTTTTTTTGAGTCTGATCGATTGTTTTACTGTGCCGTACGGGTCGAAGTTATGAGAGTTGCGATGTCAAATCAAGGTACAAATTATTATCTTTACTATAAGCAAAAGTAAAGGATAACTTTGGGTTATCGAATACATGAGCATTATTCGTTTGACTCCGACGATCGCCGGCGGATATTAATAAAGCAGACCGGATTCCGGGTTAAGGCTGGTTCAACGGACAGGTTTTGTTTTTATGGCCCGAAATCCGCCAATTCAAGACATCATCACAACCAAACCCTGCGTTGGTTAAACGAAGGAGGTAGGCCATGTCGCGACTCCACAAATCCGAAGGTGATATTAATATCTCTGCACGCCGCGAAAAATGGCAGGATGAGCATATCGACGCCGAGAGTCGATCACTGCTGGAAGAAGACTCGCGCTATTTTCTGAAACAATCGCTGTCCACGCCCTGCTTGAACACCATGCGCCGCTGCGACGGCATCTATATTGAAGACCTGCAGGGTCGCCGCTACATGGATTTTCACGGCAACAACGTCCACCAGGTCGGTTTTGCCAACCCTGAGGTCATCGGTGCCATCAAAAGCCAGTTGGATGAGCTGTCATTCTGCACCCGCCGCTACACCAACCGGTCAGCCGTCGATTTGGCCAAAAAGCTGGCCGACATCGCCCCCGGCGATCTTAACAAATCCCTCTTTTGCCCCGGTGGGGCCGAAGCGGTCGGAATGGCGCTCAAGCTGGCGCGGGTCGCCACCGGGCGGCACAAGACCATTTCCATGTGGGATTCCTTCCACGGCGCCACCCTGGACACTATTTCCATCGGCGGTGAGGCCGTATTTCGCCAGGACATGGGACCGCTCCTGCCGGGGACCGAGCACGTACCCCCCGCCGATGAATACCGCTGTGTGTTCGGCTGCTCGGACCGCGGCGGCTGTGACATGACCTGTGCCAATTACGTGGAATACATTCTGGAAAAAGAAGGCGACATCGCCGCCGTCATCGCCGAGCCCATCCGCAGCACTCCCTATATCCCCAAACCCGAATACTGGCGGAAAATTCGCCGGGCCTGCGACCGATACGGCGCCTTGCTGATATTTGACGAAATCCCCCACTGCCTCGGCCGCACCGGCCGCATGTTTACCTTCGAAAATTTCGGTGTGGTTCCCGATATCGTGGTTCTGGGCAAGGGATTGGGCGGCGGTGTCTGGCCTATGGCGGCCATCGTGGCCCGCGAGGATCTGGATGTGGCCGCCGACCGGGCCATGGGCCATTACACCCATGAGAAAAGCCCTGTCGGGTGTGCCGCGGCCCTGGCAACCATCAACTACATCGAAGACCACCAGCTGGTAGACCACGCCCGGGAGCTTGGCCGCCATGCCCTCGATCGCCTGGCCGAAATCAAGGACCGCCGTCCGCTGATCGGGGATGTGCGCGGACTGGGGCTTTTTCTGGGAATCGAGCTGGTCAAAGACCGGCAGACCCGTGAGCGGGCCTCCGATGAAGCCGAAGCGGTCATGTATGCCGCCCTTTCCAAGGGCCTCAGCTTCAAACTCACCATGGGAAACATTATCACCCTCACCCCGGCCCTGACGATCACCCGCGAGGAGCTGGACAATGCCCTGGACATTGTTGAGGGGTGCATCGCTGAGGTAGAGGCTGCTTAAAATCATGGCAGCTGCAGCGGGAGATGGCAGTACTCATCCACATCCGGGGATTTGTGGTTTCAGGTTTCAGGTGTCGGGTTTCAGGACTGAAAAACACAAAAATGAAAAAGGCACTGATTGCTTTCCATTCTACCTTGTGGTGGCATGTTTAATCTGCTTTTGTTTTATGTAAAATCAGGTGTCAATCTTTCCGGTCAGCGAGGTTCCTGAAACCTGAAACCCGACACCTGAAACCTTAATATATTAACAGGTGTTTTCCGCTGCGCATTCGCGCCGGCCCCTGATGCCACTGAGTCGCAGATCCTTATGTCCACAACCGCCGCCATACTTCTGATCATTTCCGCTTTTACCCATGCCGGCTGGAATTTTTTAAGCAAAAAGGAGCATCCCACCCAGGCTTTTTACCTGACGTCGAACACCATCGGCGTCGCCTGTGTGCTGCCGATACTGATTTATTACGCACCCTTGACGCCATCGATACCGCCATCGGTTTGGTTTATTGTCATTTTATCCGGTTTTTTTCTAGCTGCCTACATGGGAGCCCTGGCAGGTGCTTATCGGGCCGGGGACATTTCGGTTGCCTATCCCCTGGCCCGTTCGCTGCCCGTTTTGTTCGTATTCCTGCTGACCCTGATCGGGGGCACCAGCCAGCCGCTCAGCGGATGGTTTTTCGTCGGGACGATTCTCATCGTCGGAGGATGCATCATCCTTCCTTTGAAAGCATTTGGCGACTTCCGCTTTTCCAGATATAGAAATCTGTGCTGCCTGCTGGCCGTCCTGGCTGCGATGGGGGTCGCCGGCTACACGGTCGCAGATGACGCGGCCTTGCGGATCCTGAGAGAACTGCCCGGCAAGCCGATGAGCCCGGTTGAAGGCACCCTGGTGTACATGGTTTTGGAGGGGATCAGCACTTCGCTCTGGCAGGGCCTTTTCGTGATGGTCACCCGGTTTGAACGCCAAGGCCTGCGCGCTGTTCTTAAGTCTTACAAAGGACCGGCAGCCATCACCGGCATTGGCATTTTCCTGACCTACGGGATCGTGCTAATGGCAATGAACTATGTAACCAATGTCAGCTACGTGGCCGCCTTTCGTCAGCTCAGCATACCCTTGGGGGCCATGTTCGGCATGGCCCTGCTCAAAGAGCCCCGCTACCGGCCCAAGATTGTCGGCATCGCCGCAATATTTTCAGGGCTGATTTTAGCCGGTCTGAAATAGAATGATGAGACCCGTCTTCGCTTTCAGCTTCCGTCTTCGCTCTTCGAGCTTCGCCGAGACGCGTCGCCGCGGCAGGCTTTGTCTTCGCCTGACAGCTGCACCGCGGCAAACCGATGCGCCGTGTCACCTAACTATCGAAAAACCTATTCGATATTGCTGCCATGTAGTACATCCGATAATATAATGGTATTTTTGTTGACATTGTCAGCTTTCAATAATATCTAACAACTATACATATCCTTTCGAAACCGGTCCTGTGCCTCGAATCGCTTTCAATCTCGAAACATCTCTCGTTCAGCTGACCTATCTCTCGATTCGTTTTTACCTCTAAGTGAGTTAATCCAGATTTGTTTTGTATGGTCAATCTGATTAGTTTTTTTCGGTAATCCTAAGACAACGCTAAGGCCGTCTCCCGGAGGATAGGTGAAATGCAGTATGTCTTAAAATAATTGCCGAGTTGCCTTTATACGGTGGCTTGGCTTTTTTAATTGGGGGAAAGCGGAAAGACCTGATCGACCTAATCTCTAAATCCAAAACAACTAACCAAAGGAGGTAAAACATGGAAAAAAAAGTCATCAATTATGAGACCATGCTCAGGGTTGCAAAAGCGATCTCTCACTCCAAAGATCCGGAAGAAGTTGCTTTAATGACTGTAGAAAGTATTAAATCAGCTTTGAATGTGAAGGGTTGTTCTTTGTTTCTGTTCAATCGTAAAACCAACGAACTGGAGCTGGCCACTTCATTCGGGTTGAGCAATGAGTACATCAACAAAGGCCCTGTGAGCGCATTGCGCTCCATCGCCCAATCGTTGGAGGAGGGACCCGTTGCCATATACGATGTTCTGGATGACCCCAGAATCCAGTATCCGGAAGAAGCCCGCAAAGAAGGAATTGCATCCATACTCTCGGTGCCGATTGTTGTGGGGGGCAAGTTAATCGGAGCTGTGCGCGTCTATACATCTGAACCCTGGGAGTTCACGCTGGATGATGTCAATTTTGTTCAGGCGTTGGCCCAAATAGCCGGAGGGGCCATCAATATGGCAAGGTACGTCAAGGGATTAAAGAGCAGTATTGAGGTATTGAAAACCATGAAGGAAGTTCAGACGCAGCGATCTACGAGAAGGACCCCTTATGAGGGAGTTCCCATAAGTGTACCAGCCAGTGAACTTGCGGAGCATGTATAATCGTCAACTGCATCCCGGGAGACTGCCACCTGCAGGTCTGAGAGGAAGCGGGGGTGAGATTCCCCCGCAACAGCCTGCTTGTTCAAAACTGCATAACCCTCCAGCCTATCTGACAAATCCTCGATCTCCGCTTGGGGCCGCCGCCGGCCGCAAGCGTCCAGTCTGATCGGGGAAGAAACCATGAAAAAGCGAATATCGAATGTCGAAGTAAGGAATTCTATCGATCTTAATTGGTTATAGACAGAGCGAAGCGATACCTCCCTTCGAAATTCTGCGGTTCGATATTAGATATTCTGCGTTATCTTTTGATAAAGTTTCATATAGGACACGACACTATATCTTAAGCTTCAACCCTTTTGGATCCACCAGCGGAATGTCAACAACCCGGGCCTTGACACGCTCCCCCATGACCTGAACCTCGAATTCGGTGTTGTCCTCGACCATCTCGAGGGGTAGATAGACCAGTCCGATGTCTTTGCCGATGGAGTACCCGTAGCCGCCGGAACGGATGCGGTCGACTGCGCTGCCGCCGGCATACACCGATTCGCCGCCGTAAAGATTGCCGCCGGCGTCCATGGTGAGGGCCATCACTTTGCAGCCGGGGCCCTGTTTTTGTATTCTTGCCAGAGCCCGCCTGCCGATAAAATCCGGCTTGCTCATGCGCACGAACCTTGCCAGACCGGCTTCCAGGGGATTGTCTTCCGGGGTAATGTCGGCGCTCCAGTACAAATAGCCCTTTTCGATCCGCAGCGCATCCAGGGCCTTGTAGCCGGCGGGCCGAATTCCGGCGTCGCGGCCGGCATGCAGCAGGGCATCCCACACCGTCACGGCCTCCTCGGGCCGGATGTAAAGCTCCCAGCCAAGCTCACCGACATAGCTCACCCGCTGGGCCCAGACGGCGACATTCTCCAACTCCAGCCACCGGGCGGTCATATAGGGGAAGGCTGTGTTGGACAGGTCGCTTGCGCAAACAGAGGCAAGAACCTGCCGCGATGCGGGGCCCCAAAGTCCCAGGCAGCAAAGGCTGTCGGATTCGTCTTCAACAACAACCGATCCGTCGCCCGGCAGGTGCAGCTGGATCCATCCGATGTCATTGGACACAAACGAGGTCCCGGATATGATTCTAAATTCGTCAGCATTTAGGCGGGTGACGGTCACGTCGCTCTCGATTCCGCCTTTAGGGTTGAGGAATTGGGTATAGGTAACACTGCCGACCGGCTTGTCGACATTGTTGGCCGCCAATTTTTGAAGCAGGTCCACCGCTCCGGAGCCGCGCACCCGAATCTTGCCGAAGGAGGTCATGTCGAAGAGCGCCACCCGTTCACGGGCCGCTTTGACTTCACGGCCGACCTGGTCAAAGTAAGGCGGCCGCTGCCAGCCCCAATCTTTCTGGTCGGCGCCGGCCTGCCGCCAGGTTTGGCCTGGATCAAAATAATTCACCCGTTCCCAGCCGTTTTTAATCCCGAAAACAGCTCCCAGTTCCTTTAAGCGTTCATAAAGCGGGCTGGTGCGCAGGGGACGCCCCCATTCGTTTTCGTCGTTGGGATAGCGCAGGTGGTAATAGTAGCGAATCACTTCGCGGCATTGTTCCACACGGAAAGTCTTGTCCGTCAGGTGCGGTCCGAAGCGCCGGACATTCATTTCATGGGTATCGATGGACGTCTCCCCTTCCAGAATCCACTCGGCCATCAGCTTCCCCACCCCTCCCCCTCCGGCAATGCCGTTATCGGAACCGCCGGCGGCAACATAAAAGCCCCGCAGCCCCGGCACCGGCCCCAGGGCATAATAACCATCGGGGGTGAAGGCGTCCGGACCGTTGACCAGTTCGATGGCCTCGGCTTCATTCAGGATGGGAATCCGCTGCATCGCGCCTTCCATGATGCTTTCAAACAGCTCCCATTCACCCGGCAGCAGCTGCTGGGTGAAATCCCAGGGCACACCGTCGGTGGACCATGGCTTGGGATTTGTTTCAAATCCGCCGACCAGGTAGGCGCCGACATCTTCGCGGCAGTAAAACAGCCGATCCGGATCCCTGATCACCGGTGTGTCCGGCGGCAGTTCGTGGTCTTGGATCGGTTTGGTGGTCAGGTACTGGTTCATCATGGGAACGATTGGAATGTGAACACCGACCATGTCACCGATGCGCGGCGCCCACTGTCCGGCGGCGTTGACGACACATTCGGTCTTGATGCCGCCCTGGTCCGTGACGACCTCGGTCACCACCCCCGTCGGCGAAAGCCCGATGCCGGTTACCAGCACGTTGGTGTTGATCTCGACTCCCATGCGCCTGGCCTGCCGCGCAAACTCGTAGGTGATCCCGCTGGGATCGATATGCCCGTCATCCGGCACGTAAACCGCTCCGTAAAGACTTTCGTCGCTCAGTTGCGGAAATATTGACAGAACTTCCTGCGGCGATATGATGCCGGCGGTCAGTCCGATGGCCTTCGCCCGGCTGACTTCCCGCTGCAGCGCTTTTAAGCGGTCTTTACTGCTGGCCAGCCGCAGGCTTCCCACCGTGTGCCAACCCAGGGAATCGCCGCCCTCCCCTTGGGCCAATTCATTGTAAAGTTCGATGGTGTAGTTCATGACCTTCATCAGTGCCGGAGAGGTACGAAACTGCGAAACCAGCCCGACGGAATGAAATGTCGTGCCGCTGGTCAATTCACCCTTTTCCACCAGGACGACATCGGTACATCCGGCCTTTGCAAGATGGTAAGCGATGCTCGTGCCGAAGATGCCGCCACCGATGATAACTACCTGGGCCTGGTCTTTCATAAAATTTCTCCCTGTAGTGTTAAATTGCTTACGCTTGAAGAAGCAGCGCTAAGATTCTGCTGGTTATCGCAAGATACTCGATATTCGATGCAGGTAAAATATTAGAATAATTCTTTCCCTTTCGTCAAAAAACTAATTGTATTATCTTATGACATAAGGTTATGTATCGGTCATGAATCTCAATCAACTCAAACTATTCTATCTGGCAATCAAGCGCGAAAGCCTCAGCAAAGCCGCCGCCGATTTGAATATCACTCAACCGGCAGTGACCAAGGGTATCCAGCGTCTTCAGGAGTATTACGAAATAAAACTTGTCAAACGTCTGGGCCGCAGGATGGTACTGACCAAAGCCGGGGCTGCCCTTTATGAGATCGCCGATAAGATATTCGCCATGGAAAAACTGGCTGAGGAAAAAATCCGCAGTTTCCAGACCGAGGCGGGCGGACGGCTTAGAATCCACACCAGCGAAAGCTTCGGGGCCTACTATCTTCCGGCTTTAATTAATCAATTCAAGGCAAAGAACCCGTCGATTCGTGTCAAAGTGGACATTCTGCATACCGAAAGCGTCGTTGAGGCTACTCTCGGGCTGCAAAACGAAATCGGATTCATCTCTTACCCGGTCGCCAACGAAAAATTAATGTTAACCGAAGTGTTCAAAGAAAACCTCATCCTTATCGTCTCGCCCCGGCACCATCTCGCAGCCAGGACGACACTCGAATCCCGGGATCTCGAAGGACAGTCGATGATCATGCATGAACATGGCTCAGCCGTTCAAATGGCAGTGGAAAAGTTCCTGGCTGATAAGAATATTAAAAATTCCAAATATTTGGAATTTTCCAACAACGAAGCCATCAAAAGGGCGGTGGCCGAAGGTGGTGGTATTGCGCTGATATCAGAGCACGTGGCGGCAGATGAGATCAAGGCCGGAAAATTAAAAGCCGTTCCCCTGACCGGACCCCAGATCACCCGAACCTTTTATATGATTCAAAACAAGGACAAATTTATTTCCCGACCGTTGGCCGGGCTGCTTGAAATGATTCAGAAATGGGCTGCCGGCTACACCGAGAATCCTTCCTGAATGCCTCCGGAAAAGCTATATCGAAACAGCGCTGCCGCTGGCCTGAAGAGCGGTCAGTTTATGCCGGTTGTCATTAATTTGTTCCGTTTGCCGGATTTCCCGGCAGGATAACTTTTAGAGCATAACGAACATCGGCTATTTCAAACATGACAACCGCTATGTTATTTTTTTGCAAATAAATCTAAACTTTTCCGCAGCGATGTGCCAAGTTTTGCTTAACGCAACGGCCTTTGTACATTGCCGCAAGCATATTTGGCTGACGATTAAAGTACGTCGGTTTATTAGCCACTTCTATAAAAATGAAAATTAATATTTAGCGCTTTTGGGCAAGATCATCTTGGCGATTAGTGATAACCTACCCCGTAAAATTCAGCTATCGGAAGGTTATTTTGGCAAGCGCTCTAAGCGCCAGCGCGATCCTGAGAATTGTCCATAGACAGTATCCCCGGAATATGTTAATAAAAAATATAATTATTTTATACTATTTGATTACATAAAGTTATATAGCTTTTGGAATCATGAACCTTAACCAGTTGAAAATATTCTATCTGGCGGCCAAAAACCGAAATTTAAGCTTGGCCGCTGAAGAGCTCTTTATCACCCAGCCGGCGGTTACCAAAGGAATTCAGCGTCTGCAGGAATTTTACGATATGAAATTTGTCGATCACGTCGGCAAAAAGCTGATTCTGACAGATGCCGGTGAAGTGCTTTATGAGATAGCCGAGAAAATATTTGCTCTGGAGAGCAAGGCCGAAGAGAGCATCCGCGATTTTCAAGAACGCAAACGGGGAAGGATCCGCATTCTGTCCAGTGAAAGTTTCGGCGACTACTACCTTCCCCGCATCATAATCCCTTTCAGCAAGGCCCATCCCCTGATTCGGATTTCCATGAACATCCTGCCCACCGAGCATGTCGTCGAGCACACTGCCACCCTCAGCAATGACCTGGGCTTTATCTCATATCCGGTCAATCATAAAAAACTGCTGGTCAAAGAAGTTCTGGAGGACCAACTCGTCGTCGTGACGCCGCCCGACCATCCCCTGACCCGCCATCGAACGCTGGCCCCGCAGCATATTGAGGATCAGACGCTGATTATGCATGAAACCGATTCCGCCCCGCGCCGGGCTTTCGAAAACTATATCCGCAACAATCACCTTGCGGTGGAGGTTCATCTGGAGCTATCCAGCAACCGCGCCATTAAACGGGCGGTCGAGGATGGCCTCGGTATCGCCCTGATATCAAGAAAAGTCGCCAATGAAGAAATCGTAAACCGCAGGTTGATGGCAATCCCGCTGTCGGATCCGTCCATGACGCGCAAATTCTATATGGTCCGTCACAAGGACAAATACCTCTCCGAATCCCTGCAGAATTTCATCGATATGGTGTTTAGCTGGTCGGCGGCGTACATGCAGTCGCTTTAATCCCGATGGGGTCAAAAACCAATCGGATTTACGCGATTCCAGTTATTCATGACAAATCAATTATTGTCTTATATGGCTTTGGATTTAAGACTGGTTTTTGACATTGATGTAGAACCAGGCTCTCTGTAAACCAAGAATCGTCAGGGCGTCGGTGATGCGTCCGTCGGCGATCATGGCCAGCGCCTGTTCCAGCGGATGGTGGACAACTTCAATAATTTCATCCTGGTCGAGTTTCTGCCGGGTCGACGTCAGTCCGCGGGCGATAAACACATGGGCAATTTCATCGGAATAGGCCGGAAGAAGGTAAACCGGACCTAATTCCACCATGCGCGAGGCCTTGAATCCGGTCTCTTCTTCCAGCTCCCGTTTGGCACACTCCAGCGGGAGTTCGCCGGGCTCCATGGTACCGGCGGGAATTTCCAGCAGGTACTCCCCCACTGCGTGCCGGTACTGAAGCTCCATGACCACGGTGTTGTCATCTAAGAGGGGTACTATGGCGGTTGAACCCGGATGGCGCACCATTGCCAGTTCGCTGCGCGAACCGTTGGGTAAAGTGACATCCTCACTCACAAAGGAAAACAAGTTCCCCCTGTAATGTTTTCGGATGCGATGGACTACAGCCTTTGCTCTGTTTGATCCCATGCTAACCGTTTTCTCCTGTGTTCTAATTAGACGGCTGTCCATAATACGTTTAATTGTTCACACCTGATTTTCTACGACCGCTTTTACCGTCCTTCAAAATCTCCAAAGATATTTTCTCTCGGCGGTATAATGCATATATTACCATAAGCCGGTTGATAAATATCGATTTTCGTATAATATAAGTAGCAAAGCCTCATTTCCAAATTAGTAATGAGCGTAATTCAGCATCCCGAGCGAGAATTTCGGACACTGCGATCCGTCCGGTATCAACAGCCATATTTATTTGTCACCATTGAACCGACATCCGCTTGCGGCGAGTTAGCCGGTAAGCGAAGACGGAATCTGCCGCGGCGACGTGTCTCGGCGAAGCTCCACGAGCGAAGGCGGGTCATCTGATATCTGTCCGCTGTCATCTGACATCAGTCTTCTGTCTTCTGACATCCGTTTTCTGTCATCCGCTATCTGTCTGCTGTTCTCCGTCATCTGTTATCTGTTGTCTGTCATCTGTCATCTGAAGAAGGGGGCCAACATGTATGGAAAATTTCGCGCTACGCTTCAAGAAGAGCTGAAGGACATCAGCGCATCCGGTCTGTTCAAATCCGAACGCCATATCGCATCTTCACAGCAGGCCCGCATCACGGTCGGAGAAAAGCGGGTCTTGAACATGTGCGCCAACAACTATCTCGGCCTGGCGGACAATCGCGAGATCATTGAAGCGGTAAAAAACGGCCTCGATGAACGCGGATTTGGAATGGCTTCCGTGCGCTTTATCTGCGGGACTCAGGACATCCATCACCAGCTCGAGCAGAAAATCAGCACTTTTTTCGGCAGCGATGATACGATTCTATACTCATCATGCTTCGATGCCAACACCGGGCTGTTTGAAACCCTGCTCGGAGAGAAAGACGCCATTGTCTCGGATGCCCTAAACCACGCCTCGATCATAGACGGTGTTCGCTTGTGTAAAGCGGCCCGCTATCGATACGATCACGGCGACATGGATTCACTGCAAAAATGTCTTCGTGAATCTGCGGCAGCAAACACCAGAATGATCGTCACCGACGGTGTTTTCAGCATGGATGGAGACTACGCCAAGCTTGATAAAATCTGCGATCTGGCTGATCAGCACGAAGCCCTCGTGATGGTGGACGACAGCCATGCCACCGGCTTCGTCGGTCCCACGGGACGCGGTACGGCCGAACTCTACGGCGTTCAGCAACGGGTGGATATCATCACCTCGACCCTGGGCAAGGCCCTGGGGGGCGCATCCGGTGGGTTCACCACGGGGCGCAAGGACATCATCGAAATCCTGCGGCAGCGTTCGCGTCCCTATCTTTTTTCCAATTCACTGGCGCCCCCGATCGTGTCGGCCGCTTTGAAGACCATTGATCTTTTAGAGCAATCCGAGGCTCGCCGGAAAAAGCTGGCCGCCAACACGAAGCTTTTCAGAAAAGAAATCACCGCGGCCGGTTTTACGATCAAGGCCGGCCGCCATCCCATCATTCCGATCATGTTGGGCGAAGCCCAATTGGCGCAAAAAATGGCTGACAGACTATTGGATGAAGGGGTTTATGCCATAGGCTTCTTCTATCCAGTAGTCCCCAAAGGCCAGGCGCGCATCCGGGTACAGATCTCGGCTGCGCATTCAACGGAAGATCTGAAGTTCGCACTGGAAAAATTCATCAAAGTCGGAAAGGAGCTGAACGTCGTTCATTAGAATCTATACTTCTCCCAGGAGTGCGTATGGGTGAAGCCGCCCCTTTTAGGTCGCCAGGCGCTGTATGTCGGATTGGGTTTCAGGTGGCAGGTTTCGGACCTTCGCCGCGACGTAGTGGCTTCGGCCACGCGGGCGAGTGTCAGGAAACCGAGCTGCTGAATATTGAAACCTGAATACTGAAACCTGAAACCACTTAGATACCAAACACTTCAAAACCGACCGTAAAATCGGGAGGGTTCGAATATGAAAATGAAAGCGCTGGTCAAAGCCAAACCGGAGCCGGGTATCTGGCTGCAGGATGTCGCCGTGCCGGCCATTGGGATCAATGATGTTCTGATCAAGATCATGAAGACCTCCATCTGCGGCACAGACGTCCACATATACAACTGGGATGAGTGGGCCCAGAAAACCATCCCGGTTCCCATGCACATCGGCCACGAGTTTGTCGGAACCGTGGCTGAAGTCGGCGACAATGTTCACGACTTCAAACCCGGGGATCTGGTTTCCGGTGAAGGCCATCTGATTTGCGGGCATTGCCGCAATTGCCTGGCGGGCCGGCGGCACCTGTGCATGCAAACCAGCGGGGTCGGGGTCAACAGACCGGGTGCCTTTGCCGAGTATTTAAGCATACCGCAGACCAACGTCTGGTACTGCGACCCCAATATCCCCACCGACATCCTCAGCTGCTTCGATCCTCTGGGAAATGCCACCCACACCGCCCTGTCCTTCGATGTGCTCGGAGAAGACGTCCTGATCACCGGCGCCGGCCCCATCGGCTGCATGGCCACCGCCATCGCCCGGCATGCCGGTGCCCGCCATGTCGTCGTCACCGATATCAATCCCTTCCGCCTCAAACTGGCCAGAGAGATGGGCGCCACCCTGGCGCTGGATGTGCGGCGGCAAAAAATCGAAGACGCCCAGAAAAAGCTGGGCATGAAAGAGGGCTTCGACGTGGGCATGGAAATGTCCGGAAGCCCGGACGCCCTGCGCGCGATGCTGCCGAACATGTGCCACGGCGCCAAGCTGGCCCTTTTAGGTATCCTGCCCCCCAAAACGGCCATCGACTGGGATTTTGTCGTTTTCAACGGCTTGACCATCAAGGGCATCTATGGACGTGAAATGTATGAGACCTGGTATAAAATGACCGTCATGATCCAGTCGGGCCTGAACATCGAAGCGGTTATCACCCACCGGTTTCACTACAGCGAGTATGAGAAGGCCTTTGAGGCCATGCGCTCGGGAAAGTCGGGAAAGGTTATATTGAACTGGGAGCCGAATTGAGCGCATGGCGCTCAATTCGGCGTTATTGTTTATCCGTTAATGGTTATTCGTATTGGTTGACAGCCTGATTTTGCAGCCCCTTCGCCAGTGACTTATAAAATTGGAGTCCATTCCTTTTAACCAAATAACGATTAAATAATAACTAATAACTCTCAATTAGTTTTACTCAATTGAGGTAGTAGCGCTTCTAGATCGAGGAGCGCTTCCAGGCTTGTGATGACCGCTACCGCATCGTCTACCTGGGGCCAGTTACGCTGAACGCTGTGGTGCTTGAGCCATATGGCGTGCAACCCGGCATCTCTGGCGCCGCAGATGTCGATGCGCCAGTCGTCCCCGATATAAACCGCCTCGGCGGGTGCAATCCCCAACGCTTCCAGACACCGGTGAAACGGCTTAGAATCGGGTTTGGGAGGAACTCCGCCCTCGCCGGCCACAATAATCGTGCTGAAAAATTGTTCCAGCTCTGGATAAAGGCTGATACGATGGGTTCCGGTCGCTTTCTGGCCCTGGGTGTTGGTGACCAGTGCGATTTCATAACGGTCACGCAGAGATTCAAGCACTGTCTTTGCTTCGGGAAACAGGGTCGTGTAGTTTTTAACGGTGCCCCAATATTCGTTTTCCCACCTGATGAGAACATCACTGTCTATGGCAACACAGTAGTAGTAGAATACCTCCTGCCACAGGTCATTTCTGGAAAAGTTGGACTTGTTGTGAAAATCCTTGCGAAGCCGCCGATAGATCGCCAAAAAATCTTCGCGCACCGTCAAACCTAATTCGGTAAACAGCTTGGCCTGAGCTTCTTTTTCGGCGGTGCGAAATCCGGTAGCGGAATCTACCAATGTTTGACCGAAATCGAAAATGACTGCTTTTATCTGGATCATGGTATCTCGTGTTGCGTGTTGCGTGTTACGGGTTGCGGGTTACGAGTTTCGGGTTGCGTGCTGCGAGTTACGGGTTGCGTGTTGCGTGTTGCGAGTTTCGGGTTGCGTGTTGCGTGTTGCGAGTTTCGTGTTGCGAGTTGCGGGTTACGGGTTACGGATCTTGCGATGCAAGTCTTGCAAATATGGATTCCAATTTCAATATTTTCTTTGTGTAAATGCCGATTTTCCCCATCTTTCGCCGCGGCATGGTTCCGTCCTATGGTACGACGACGGGTCCCGCCTCCGAAATCAGACCAGTTCCTTCATCCTCGGGTTTCCGACTTCCGCATTCCCACTTCCGAATTCAAAACCGTTTCCCAGGCCGCCTTTTGAAGCAGCAGGGACTGATTCCTATCCAGATCCAGCCGTTTTTTCCCTTTGAAGCTGAAAACCCCGGGAAGTCCGACCGGACTGGTGTTGAACAGGACGGCATAAAAAACACAGGCGGTCAGGTAAGAACCGCTGGGATTGGCGTGGCGCTCGTCGCGGTGATGGAGATCGAAGCCGGGATCGAGCTGATGGACGGCTTGCCAGGCGAGGCCGGCCGGTGCCAGAAGGGCACCGAGCTTGCGTGCAGTTTTGGTGTATACGTCCGCCAGGCCCGCCTGGTCGGCGGGTCGATTGCGGTTGGCCCAGGTCATAAAAAATATCGTTCGGGCGCCCTGCCCGCGGATCTCTGCCTCCAGCAATCCGGCATGTTTTGCAAAGGAATCCGGCTCCTCCAGCGGCCCGCCGCTGCGATCCTGCAAAACGACAAAGTCCCACCGCCCGGCCGTGATGGCGTCCCGGCTGGGCGGATTGTGCCAGTGCCATTCGAGGCCGGCCCCTTCGCCGGTGCATTGATCCACAGACAGATCAAAGCCGTGCCCCCCGGCCCCGGCCAGTTCCAGAAGCATCCTGGGCATGTAGTGCAAATAGGTATGGCTGTTGCCGACAAACAGGACTCTCAGTTCCATGGTTTCACCGCGCCAGCGATATCAAAAATCCGCCGGCAAATATAATCAGGGCACCGCTTACACGAATGCCCTGATGCTTTTCTTTTAGAATATGGCCTCCCAGGAGCACCGCAAATACAATGCTTAGCTGACGAAGGCCGACGATATAGCTGACCCGTTCGATGGTAAAGGCAATTAGAATCAACGAGTACCCGACGATACCGATAATCCCTGCCATGATAATTCTTGCGGTCCCCGAACGCCACTCTTTGCTGATTGCCTCGGTCTTTTTGGTGAACAGAATATAGGGTGTGTAGTAGCACATACCGCAAAAGATATGCAAAAAAGAAAACAACACCGGGTGAATGTAATCCACCGCCATTTTGTCGACAATGGAATAAACGGCAACAGCGATCAGGGTCAAGAAGGCAAATTGAGTGGAGCGGTCGTTGGTTATGGATCTAAAGGGGGCGAGCAATTCATATGCGGAAATCTGCTTCATGTTGATGATATAGACGCCGGCGGCCACCAGCAATATGCCGGCCACCCCCTGGGCCGATACCTGTTCGCCAAGCAGCGCAACGGCTATTACTAAAATCAGGGCCGGTGAAGAGCGCATGATCGGATAGACATGGGACAGGTCGCCCTCTTTGTAAGCGCTGGTCATAAACAGCCAGTACAAAAAGTGGACGAAACCGGATCCAGCACACCAGGCATAGGCTGTCGGATTGGCGATACCGACCCGTTGCAGAAAATAAAAAAAGATTGGAACCATAAAAAGCAGTGCAATCACTGAGTAAAGCCACAGAAAAATCTGCTTGTCTCCGGATTCTTTGGTAAACATGCTGCGGAGTGCATGGAAAAAAGCAGAAAGCAGGACCAGGCCGATTGCAACTGCGCTCATAGGATTAGTGTCGTTTCCAGTATGTTGTAAGTATATTTCGCGATGTTAAATTCATGGCCTTCTGGGAGGATTGCCTGCCGGAATTACCAGGCACCCGTCTTTAGCGTACGGCTTTGGCTGGGCGTGGACAATACTCGCACAGGCAACCACAACCAGTCCGGTAATGACACTTTTAATCAGGGGTAGTCCTGGCGCGTGGGGCGAACGACAATATTGCATATATGCACGTGCGGCGGCTGGGTTACGATATGGTGGATCGCTTTGGCGATGTCATCGCCGACCAGCAATGGGCCGAAATTGTCACGAAAGCCATTTACCATTTCCTCTGTGTAGCCGGCTATGGCCTGAAACCCGCTCAGCACAGCCCCGGGCTCAACCAATGAAACGCGAACCCCTTTGGACCCGACCTCGCGTCGCAATCCTTCCGCCAGGGCATGGGCGGCAAACTTGGAAGCCCCGTAGACAGCGCTGAAGGGCGATATGTGCCGACCCACGACGGATCCGACAATGACGATGTCAGCCGCCGAATCGGGATAGGCGTCTTGCTGAATGGCCGTCATTTCCTGGGCCGCTTTTTGAATGAGCGCAAGCGTGCCGCTGACGTTGATTCTTAAAACATCCTCAAATTGAGTCAGGTCTGCATCCTTGACTGACCCTCCCAGACCCCGTCCCGCATTGGCTACGACGATATCAGCCGTTCGGCCGAAGCGTTCGACCGCAAAGTCAAATAGCTGTTTTACGACCGTATCGTCGGCAGCATCGCCGGCAACACCGCAGAACGCAAGGCCCAGTTCATTTTCAAGCCGGGCCAATTTTTCAGCCTTGCGCCCGTTGCCGACGACGCCAAAACCCTCGGCGACAAACTTCCGTGCCGTCGCTTCGCCAATACCGGAGGTGGTGCCGGTTACGATGGCAATCCGTGCAAATTTGTCAGACATATCGGTATCCCCCTCCCGCAAACATTCGCAGGAACTTAGATATTAAGTGATGATCAGGTCATCAAAATTAAGGTTATTATTAACTGAGTTATGGACACAATCAGTAAGGCGGCGAGTATTAATTTCGAAATAGGCTTATCGAATTCGCTGCGGCCTTTTTTGAGGAAATAGGTATGAATTGAAAAGGCAAAAACGCCCCCGAAACCCAGGAATAAAGAAAATACCAATCCTGCAAAAGATTGTCTGGAGACTAAAACCAATCCGTACAAAACGAGGAACAACAGCGGAAAGTGAATTAGCAGAAACCCGGTTATACCACCTGGGAGATTGAATAGTTCCCATTCTCTCCAATAGGCGGAATCAATTTCATGATTTATCAATAAAACAGAATTAGACAGATACAGCCATATCAACAAATCAGCCATGATCGATCTCTCTCATTTCAAATATTTTGCTCGCAAGTCTTTGGGAAACCGCTAAATATGCGCTTGAACTTTTGCAAAACCTGAACTTCACAATAGGTATAAAATTTAGAGGTTCCGGACTGTCTGATATTTTCTGCAACCCTGTTTGCTCCAATCCATCTAACAAATTACCAACCGTTGACGATTCCCAATACCCCAAGAACAATCAGAGAAATGCCGAAAACCACCCCGGCCCAAACGCCGGGCCCAACCCCTGCAATTAGATAGGAATCGTGGGGGGCGTTAGGATCGTATTTTACTTCCACTTCCGATCCCTTCTCAAAGCGCTTGAGCACATTTGCCGCTTTCTCACGGGAAAATTTAACATGCCCGCTGCTTGAAATGGCCTTCGATTGATATTCTCTTCCGCCCACCTCAAATACGTATTCTACATAGGGTTTATAATGAACCGTGTTTGGTCCGCGCTGCCTTGTCAACTCGCCTGCGCTTTTGAATACGAGATCAGATTGACCGCCTGCAAGGCAAATAGGCTCAAGGACTCCGGAAGTAGCGCTCAAGCAGCGCATCTTTTTTCCCGAGCACGTCGCCGGCATCCTGTTTTCCTGCAACGTGCTTTTCAAGGAATGCGACCGAGTATCGCCGGATGACCTCGAATTGGGCTTCTGTCCCGCTCAGATAGCGCGTGCCGCGCCGGGTGGTAAAACGATTGTTGAAGGAAAAGTGATTGGCCCCCTTGACTTCCAGGAAATATTTGGGTGGTGCCAGGTTGCGGTACACCTTGTCTGCCAACTCGGCCATTGTTTTCGTTCCGCGTTTCTGGCGCCTTTCGCGTTGCCCTAAAAAGTACATTGACGGAATCTTGACCCGGGCCAACTCCTTTTCTTTGTACAGGTAGCCCCCTGCACCCGTCGAAAAAAGCAGAACCCCTTTGATGCGATTATCCCGCCGAGCGCCGATTGTGCCGCACAAACCCAGGGCGGTGAAACCTCCGAAAGAATGTCCGCCAACGGCGATTTTATCTTTGTCGATGAATTCGCCGAACCGTTCAGATCGCAATATCCTGTCGAAAACCAGCTTTATCTCGTCGAGCCGGTAAAGATAGGCGGCACGATCCTCTGGTGTGGAACTGCTGATCAACCTGGCATGTCTCCTAAACCCTCGGCGGTCAAAATGTTTGTTCTGCCCACCGCGTATGCGCACGGCCGAATATCGATCATTGTGGTCGGGCGCGGCCACAATCCACCCCCTTGCGGCCAATGCCTCGGTAAAAAATACCGAGCCGATTCCGCCTCCACCGTATCCGTGCGAAAACACCAGCAGCGGATATGGCTCTGGCTGCCTGTATAATTTTGCATTGAGGGCAACTTTTCCAATTGTCGGTCCCCCATATTCGTATTTCCGGGGTCGTTGAGCAGTCGGATACCAAACTGCCACCGTCAGGATCTTGGCCGGATCTCCTTCTTTGAACTCGAGGTCAACCACCCTGTAGCCAACGTTGTACCGGCTGCTCGATTGGACAGTTTCACTGTGCAATCCGGATGAAGCACATCCGGAACCGGTAAATACAAAAAGGCCAAGAAAAATCAGGCCGACTGCCTCCCAAGACAGTCTTGGCCGGAAAGTGTCACACAATTTCATCACTGCTCCTTATGGTTTATACCGGTTGTCATAAAAATGTTTCGATTGCCGGATTTTCCAATGGAACAAAGCTGAGTGTGTAACCATCTAAAATTATTATATACATGACAAAGGCTCTAAATCGACCTCTTCATACCTGCTTGTCCGGTCAAAGCATCGGCAAGGCAGGAAGCGTAAAGGAGTAAATACCGGTCATATCAGTGGCCGGGTCGATTTTCGCGTCAGGAAGGTTCAAAAATGTAACGGCTGTTTTCGACTTCGACATTGGGAGGATTATGCCCGTTATTCTCAAAAAAGTCATATCCTTCCTTTAGATTTTGCCAAAACCTGTACCACTTTGAATACCTGTATGCGCTCATATTAATTTCGGTCATACGATATGGGAAAATATGCACCCTGAAGAAGCGCTGGCCGTGACGAAAGGCCGCGTCCGCCAATGCGTAAATTTCCTCAATACCCTTGTCGGTCATTGCAAAGCATCCAATGGAAACACAACTGCCATGAACCATCAACGCGCTTCCGGTTCTGCCATGAACTCTATCATAGACATTCGGATACCCGAGATTAAAGGAAAGATGATACTTGCTGAGCGGATTCATTTGTCGGGGCAGCACATAGTAAAAACCCTCCGGGGCCCGCCCGTCACCTTGTCTGGTTTTCGGCCCCAAGCCGCGCCAGCCATAGCTGCAAATTCTATAGGTATTGAAAAGTCTGAATTTTTCCCGGTCCTTCAGCCATATTTCCAATTCTTTTGTTTGTTTAAAAATGCGGATAAATATCGGCGATCCCCATTTGAATCCTGAACCCGAAAGCGCTCTGGTAATCTTAGACTGAACCCGAGCGACAGCTTCGCGGGAGCGGGCACTGGAAGGAATGTCCTGACCTGCCGAAACCGATGTCATGGCCATCATTGCGACACACATGACGACGATAATTTGCTTCTTCATATATCTTCTGGTCCCTGGTCGGTGTCAGCTGTTGGCCGGGGGTGCCGAGTCCGGCATCATTTTTCTACGCTTGTATCTTTTTAGAAATGAATTTAAGATCACCCCAATAATCGGAGTCAGAACCACACTTATAAAAAAGCCAAAAACAACGATTTCTGCGCTCATGAACTCTCTATGAAATTGGGGGACAATTTTATTACCCACGACCGAATAGCGATTTTCCACCCATAACGCTTCCATTCTCCACCGCAGCCTTACCCTTTGCCAATTAGGTCCTCCATTTTCCACTTCAAATTCTGACGACATGTTCCGGCAGCGCCCTTTTGTTGCGCTAAGACGGGTCTCAAAATTTTGCCAGATATAAAAATTGCCGGCGTAAATACCCTCGGCTTTTTCCTCCATTTCCTTGAGATCATCCCATTGAACGCAGACAAATTTTTTGTCTTCCGGACGTTCCGCCACGATTTCAAGAACTACCGTGAAGACAGGAGACGGAGCTTCGTGTTTTTTGTAGTTCTCTTTAGACAGATAAGACAAGGACAGCACTGAGACGACATACGAGAAAATGAACAATGCAAGAATCAATACTGCGCCGAAAATAATCTTAAAAAGCTTGGAGAAAAAATGAATTAATGCTTTCATCAGCATACCGGCCGAATCTGTAAAATAAGAACAACAGGTTTGTATCCCTTCTTTGTAAAGTCAACCGAATTCTCTGAAAATAATAGTGTCCTGTCCTATAAATAAGTTATAAAATGAGGGGCACTCCCGCGCAGAGCCTGCCCCAGCGCGGTCAGGGGCAGGCGCTACGCGGTGATAAAGAACGGATATCAGGCTGAATTCGTCAAAGTACTTTTTTATGGTATTTCTGGGACGCAACACTAGAAGTGGTTCCAGAAACCGCCTGGTTTTTCCAATCATAGACCACTATCATTGTCCAACAAGCCGGCATTAAAGGTTTTACCGGTTTTTTTCAAGGCAGCCCGGCGATCCTTATGGCGTCTGTTCGCGATGCCTGCAAATCCACCCCTTCCTTTTTGAACCGCTCTATTACGCGTCTCAGGATTTCCGGGCCTAAAGCCTGGCCCCATTGCTTGCCCATATACATACTCTCCTGCAAAAGGTCGGGCATCACCCGAACGGCCTTTTGGCCGAGAGGGGTCTGGTAAAACTTCAGCATCCCCTCGATATCGTCATGGGTGAAGTATTTGTGGTAAATTGGTATCATTATTTCAACAAATTTGGGCAAACTTTCTTCAACGACACTATTGACTTCCTTTTGCAATAGGTCGAACCACTTCGGATCGAGGTCGGGCCGACTGGTCTTAACCATTTGGGTCATTTGAGCGACCATAGCATCTGACATTTGTTTCCCCAGTGCCAATGCGCCGGTTATTTGCATCAACTTTGCAATATCGGCCCGTTTTGCTTCGCTCAAATCTTCTGCAGTTAGGTCGTTTGCAAAGGCTGTAACGAATAAGACCGTGATTAAGGCTGAAATAAAACGTTTCATGGTTTTTCCTTTCCATTATCTGATTTTAAACCCGGCACACCCCAGCCGGCCAATTTCCGGACTACTTGGCACAACCCGGCAAGACCGATCCGCATTCTTTCTCCGCCCGGGAGCGTCGGCCTTGACAGGCGTTATATCGGTGACAGCAATTTGTACATGACATGCGCCCGCACGTAGCCGCGATCCGGATGCAGGAAGGCTTTGGGTATGGTTCCTACGATGTCGAAGCCAAGTTTCTGCCACAGCCTTACCGCGTCCAAGTTGGTTTCCACCACGAGGTTGAACTGCATCGCCTTGAAGCCCAGCTCGAGGGCAACAAATTGCGAATGCTCGCACATCGAGGTGGCCAGCCCTTGTCCCCTGGCCTGGCGGGTGACCATGTATCCGCAGTTGCACACATGGCTTCCGGGGCCGGATTGGTTCCTCTTTATATAGTATGTGCCCAAAATTTTGCCCGCGTCCTCCGCCACGAATGTCTTGGCAGGGATCTCCATCCAGTGGCGATAAGCCTCCATTTTAGAGATCTCCGGGTCAAAGGCGTATGTATCGCCGGCCGAGACCACTTCCTGAAAGATTGGCCAGATAAATTTGAAATCTTCCTTTGATGCTTCGCGTATGTTTAAGGTCATTGCCCTCTTCCTGTGATGCCCAGAAGTGGTTTCAGAACCTCAGATCAAGTCCTGTGCTCTCGCATTGCGCCAAAAGTCGACGCCATCTTGCATGCTAGCCGGTCTTGATCGCCCCAAAGGCAGCAAAGCACGCGTTTTTATGCAGAATATCAATACAGGCAAACCCGACTTTGCGCAGCAGTTCCAATTGATAGGTGAGCGACCGCGGTGAATCCTCCTTATCGATGTATTTAAATACTTCATTTCTGTAGTCATCACCTCCCAGGGAAGCAAGGTATTCCCCGTACCGTTGCCACATGATGGCGTGAACGGCGTCTGATTCATGGGAGACCAAATCCGTTATCCAGATGCTTCCGCCATGGGCGGTTGAGCTATAAAGCTTGCGAAAGGCCTTTTCCCAATCTCGATCCTCGCGCAAATGGTGCAAAACGGCGGCCGCGATAACAACATCATAACCTTGATCCGGGATATCGATCTCGCGAAAATCGCCCTGAATCGTTCTGATTTTGCCGGTGTTGACGGCGGAAATGCGCTCGCGAGCCTTTTCCAGCATCGGCAGGCTCAGGTCGACAAGATCACAATCAAGCGGGGAGATTTTGGTAAGGAGTTTTAAGGTGTTGTTTCCAGCGCCGCAGCCGATATCCAGAACCCTTCGGATATTCTTAGTGGAATTCAGGGCCGCCTGTGTTATCAGGTCCATGACCAACTGCGCATCGATTGTAGATGACTGCCCGGTATCCAGATTACAAAACCGTTCGACATCGTTGTCAAAGCGTCGTTCTATCTCTTTCAGTGATGATTTATTCTCAATTGGTGTGTGCATGATTCCAATGTATCAGGATTGAAGTGTTCCATAAACCACTTCCAAGGTGGACAAGCCCTGCTGATGCAGGCAAGCCTCGGATGGTGTCGAGCCCTAACCGATTTCATAAATTGTTCCGGCCTATCCACGCGACTTATATTTTTCCTCAGCCCGAATATTTATTAAATTGCCTGCAAACATGATGCCACCCCCGACCAGAACCAGCCAGTCTAAAGGTTCGCTATAAAATAGAGCGCCCACCCCGGCGACCAGCGGCAGCCGCAAAAAATCCAAGGGCACAACAACAACCGCATCCGCTATGGCCAGGGCTCTTGCCATGCAGTAGTGTCCGCTCAACGCGGTTATCCCCACCACGACAATCCACGTCAGCATTGTCAGCGACGGTGTCACCCAGTTATGGATCGACGCCGCCAAACCAAAAGGCAGTTGAATGAGCGTCATGTAGAAAAGGATGGCCAGCGGCGTGTCGACCTGTGCCAACTTGCGGGTGAGGGTGTGCGACAGGGCATAACCGGCAGCACCGCCCAGTACTGCCAGCGAAGCCGGGTTTATCACAGCCAGTCCCGGGCGTAATATCAGAATCACACCTGCCACACCGAATGTGATGGCAGCGACCCGCGCCCGGGTGATCTGCTCTCCGAGCAGCGCCGTGGCCAACACCGCGGTCCAAATCGGTACGGTGAATTCCAGTGCGAACACCTCAGCCAGGGGGATAAACGCTATGCCGTAGAACCAGCCGAACTGGCCGCCGAAATGGGCGATATTGCGAACAAGATGAACCTTGAAGTTCCTGACAAATATCTGTTTCCAACCGCTGCACAACAAAAAAAATCCGATGATCACCAGGCCGACGAGACTGCGGAAAAACAAAATTTGAAAGGTCGTCAATACCACCGACAACTGCCGGCCGCCCACCGCCATGGCCATAAAGGACACCAGCGTTCCCGACATCCACAATGCGGCAACGACGGCATGATTCCGACTTTTTTTTGTACGCAAGATGACCTCGGTCTAATTTATGCCCGCCGGAAAAGTCCCGGATATTTTTACCCGTGTTTATCTGCCTTGTTTTTGGCCCCTATTTTCTGCAGTTCTCAGCGCCGCTTTCAAAAAATCCACAATCAGCGGATGGGGGTTGCCGGCGGGTGGGTTCAACTGCGGTAGAAACAGACTTGCTATAAAAAAACGATGTCCTTCGAGCTCGATTACCCTAACCGCGCCCGCTTCATTTCGGCCCACAAATTTTAGCCCGCCTTGGCCGATCTGCTCCTGATATTCCGGGTTCAAACTGTAATTGCAGCTATATCTTTCTATCGTTTCTTGTTTGCCATACACTTGAGAAGCCAAGGTATGTGCCTGAATTTTTATCCGTTCGCTTTTACCCGAAAGGGTGCAACTCAGTTTGCTGATTAATGGGCTGTCAGCCTTGGGGTTGCTTTCCGCGTGATCGGCATCTTCCATCCCGATGACATTGCGAGCATACTCCACCAGAGCATGTTGAAAGCCTCCTCACGTTCCTAAAAAAGGGTAATCCTGTTCACGCGCAAATCGAATGGCCTGAAGCGCACCCTCCATACTTAAGTATGGGCTGCCCGGGGAGCACCACAGGGCATCAAACTGCGCAAGGGATGCCGGTTGCTTTTCCAATGACCTGGTTGGCAGCCACTCTACCTCGATGGAAATCCCCATCGCCTCTCCAGTGTGATTGATCGCTTCATTGGTTGCGATGTGTGAAGGATAATCGGGATTGAAATCTCCAATTATACCTATTCTAACATTGTTTTTCACTATTCTGCCTTAACTTTCCGAACAACGTGCTCCGCTTGTTTGTAATGGATTCCCAGATGAAAAGAAAACATACAGGTCCACTTGTGGGCATCAAAATTTCCGAACATGGAATGCGGGGCTGTCTCTGTACCCCTGAGTCTTCCGGAGTTGGCCAACATCCGCAAATGCTCATTGACCGAGTCTCGAAACTCCTGCAGCGTCTCTTCGCCTGCCCATTGGGACGGCATGACATTCTTTTTGGGATCTATGGCCGCAACGTTGCGCAACGGCTCTCCTCGAACCAGTTGCTGGATCGTGACCGAGATGTTCCTGTTTACGATAGTATTGTGCTCCAGGATCATGTAAAAGGACCATCTGCGCATGTTTTCATCGACACCTCTCATCGGTGGAACCTCCACATGACGCCGGCCGGCTTCGATGCTCAACCCGTCTGCAAGCTTCATGTAAGCCCCTAGTAGTCCCTTGGCCTTTTTCATGGCTCGCTTGCGGCTCGTCACGACGAACAGCGATCGCAGGGCGGTTTTGATAAACAGGTTGCTCATGTTCTATATCCTGCGGAAACTTTGATTATCAGCAAACGCCTCATTCGCCGAACAATGGACGCCAAATACCACCGAAATGTTCGTCATCCGTCGCAATGCTATTTTTGCTGTCCGGAGCGTTGCCGGCCGGTCCGGAGATTGCCTCCACCTTGAGTCCGGATAATTTGTGGATGACTTCCGGTTTGGCATAACGCTCGAAATGAACCGTTTTGTTCTCCGCATCGATAATGAATCGACCGGCCCGATACAGGGCAGATTGAAAAGGGCCGTTGTCATCTGCGTCTCGCGTGGCAACGGAGAGCACCGATATGGTGCCGTCTGCATCCGCCTCCAACCGCAAGGCACTGCAGTCACGATCACCGAGCACCGACTGGTCGACCAGTGGCGCCTCGCCCAATTGGTCGAATCGATATGATTCGAAGTTTATTGTGCCCCATACGATGGTCCCGACCTTTTTGCCGCCCTGCGTGCCGCCGCCGCGTTCACCATAAACAAGCATGGTTTTTCCGTTGGCATGGAAACAGGCGATGCCTTCAACCTGATCTCCTTTGTAGCTTCGATTCTTTGCATTGAGTTTACGACTATAAATCCGAAATGCCTTGTTGACCGCAGCAGACCAAAGGCCTTCCTTGTCCTTGAAGAGGGTGACGTGGAAAATTCGGCCAAACCGGCCGTTGAAATATCCGCTTTCGGCTATCAGGAATTCGCCTTCACGGCCGGGTATGCGGCAGCATGCCTCCAAATCACTCGGGTCTTTGTCATCATCCATCCAATCCCGCACGCTGATTGGCGTGAAGACGACACCGTCCGCGGCTGTGACCTGGAGTACTCCGAGTCGATATCCTGAGTGAATGGGATTCTTGCGGTCGTTCACGGTCAGAAAGGTATTGTCGGAAATTTGAGCCATCCCGCTATATCCGGGAATATCGATGGCGGCCGCCGGGAAAGCGTGACAATACAGCACGGTGAAAACCATCAGGAAAACAACGAATTTGATTCTGAGTATCATCGGCAGTTCCTTTCAATCGATGTCGAATTTTGGCATTTTGCCCCAGGCGCGAGCCGCACGCAACCTGACCTTGAAAAACCGGAAACCCTTGGCAGAACCACCGCTGCGCCTCGCCTAAGTCCTACGAAGAAGGGCATGTTTTAGCACCCCTTTTCCCCTTAGCTGACTTTTTTTCCTCCACATTCCTTAATCGCTCTTAACATAAGGCTATAAAATGAAACAGCAGAAATATTGCACAGTACTGTCAACCATAGAAAAACAGCCAGATTGCCAAGAAAGGCTACGTTTCAATCTTCGACCCAATTTTGTACCATCGCCCGAACCGACCGGGTCATTTCAAGGCAAAAATCGGCGGCAAACTTCTTGGTGTACATCATCTGGCCAAAGTTCCGGGCGTCTTTAATTTCTGTCCGCTCGCCAAACACCTGCTCCTGCCGCTCCCGGTGCATTTCCTCGAGTTCTTCTCCGCCAAGACGGCGGTATCGATCCTCGAATACAATGTACTTATTGTCAAATCGCGGTGTCAGCGCCCTTTCCCGCTGCTGTCGCGTGGGATATCCAAAACATACCAGGCTGATCGGGAGCACATACTTTGGCAGCCCAAACAATTCCTTGTGCTCCTCATAGTTTTCCATGATGTCCCCTATGTAGCAGGATCCTATTCCCATTGACTCAGCGGCTATTACGGCTGTCTGCGCCGCAATGAGGGCATCGCAACAAGCCAAAAACAGATCTCCCTGCCCTGGTTTACGCATAACCATGCCCTGCCGCTTACAGAGATCTTCGACCCCGGACACTTGAAAATAGTCGTACCATCGCTGGTAATCCGCCAAAAAAAGCAAAACGAACGGCGCCTTGGCTATAAACGGCTGGTTGTCACAGGTTCTGACCAGGGTGTCCTTTGCCCTTTGATCGTCAACCTCTATGACCGAATACAGCATCATGTTGCCCGCCGTGGGAGCACGCAATGCCGCCGAGACAATCTTTTCCCTGACCTCCCTGCTCAGTTCCTGTTTCTTGTAGACTCGAACCGACTTGCGCTTGAGAAGTAACTCCATCGTCTGATTCATCAATCACCCCTTTGTTTTCGCAATTTCCTGGCTGCCTGATGAGGCTGAGGATCTAGCACTAATCAAAACCGGTACTGATTAGATATTGCGAGATATCGCATAATAGCCGGCGAGCCGGTTCGATAGTGCTTCTAAGCATATCCTTGTTTTTCACTTTTCAGGTTGTTACTACTTTCTTCTAATATTCCTCCTCTCTTCATCCGACATAACTATGCCCCCTGGACGCGCACTTCTGCCGCCGCCAAAGCCACTCATATAGCTTGGACCGATATTGTGGCCCTTGCCTTTAAAAACACTCCTAATAAAAGAGCCAATATATCCTGCTAATAAACCCAGAAAAAATCCAACGAAAAAAAGAATTATTAATAAAATGGCATCGGCCTCCTTAAAAAGAAAATGTAGTATTGGCAAAACCAAAGCTCCGGCAATTCCGCCAATTAAAGGCTTTTTACGGCCAAGAACAGCCGAGACTAATAACAAGAAAATTATAAAGGTGGTAAGATTTAGAAAGTAAGAACTGCCGCCTCCTTTTATTGGTCGAATTACAGTTTCTCCATCACTTAATATTTTTCTTAATTCATCTTGCCGCCACAATTTGACCGAGTCTAATAAGCCATCATTTTGGTTTCGCTTGGAAGTAATCAATCCCGGAATACTGCGACTAATCCCATACTCCTTGAGGTCTAGTTTTTCCTCGTAAGATAAGACCTGTTCGATACCGTTGTATGTAACGAAAACCTCGCCGCTTTTGAAAACCCATTCCGCATAATATGCATTTGTGGTTCGATCTTTGCTGCTATGACCAAACCAAAATGTAGATTGAATTATAGCTAATTTATCAGCCTTCAAATGCAAAATTATAAAACTGTTGTCTTTCACCCTTGATTTATAGGTTCCTACTAACTGTTTTTCGAATTCCGTGCCACGAAGGTCGGCCGGGATATACAACAGGAACACTGCTATAGCCAGGCATTTAATGAACATTTTCATTTTAACTTGCATATCGAGTTATTAAGAAATGAGAATCCAAATCGGTATTCACCAGCTAAATCAGAACATCAAAAACAGCTACTAACAGATTATCCCCGAACCAACGCTTAGTTTAATGCTACTGTTTACTACGCTAGCTTTGATCCGCTAATCGCCCCAAGCTGTTTGCCAATCCCACCAGCCACGAAGGGCTGAGTTTATTTTCATATCGAGACATTTTTATTCGATTCACGCTTCATCAACAGATTACCTTTCTTATCGAAGCGAAGGGTTTCTTTAGTATATAGTGAGCTTATTCCTATATTAAAACCGGTTCTGACTTGAATATTTATGAAATTGCATTCGTCTATTTTGGAGTAGGATTCAAGGATAATATCAACCACCTTATCTATTTCCTTCATTTTGAATTCCTGGTTGTCGAATTTGTGCTTATGCAAAAATGGGGATACGCTAATGCTTGTAGTTTTTGATTCAACGCCTTCCGAATTTATATGCATATGCCAATTGTGGTTTACGGATATATTTTCAAATTCTGTTTGAGCACCGATGGTTTCCTGCAGGTCGGACAATTCTCTGAGCAGAGGCATGGAGTTGCCGAGCCTCTGGATCATATATGATGAAAAAATTATTAGGACAACGCTACAGGCCGCCCAAATAATCAGAGCGCGCTTGGCTTTGGATTTGTTGTTCAACGAATCCACCTTGTCTCTGTCAAACATATCTTTACGAACCACCATGCTGTTTGCAAGCAGATCATGGACACCTCTTTTTAGCGGGTGAAAAACGAGTAATATTGTTACACCCAGAAATAAAAACACTACGAAATAGGTAAAAACAGCTTGCAGAACAATGCTGTTCAGGAAGGGGAACAGGGATGTAAGCGCCATCCATATCCAGGTATTGTAAAATATTAAGGCGATAACCGAATACCTCAAAAAGGATTTTGGCAGGCTTAGATAGGTACCATCCATATTTACCACTTGGATCCGCAGCATTTTTTTGGCCAGACTCTGCCCCTGACCTATATTACTCTGTAAAATGCCCGTATATAGGAACGTGATCAATAAGCCGACGAAAAGACCATTTTCACCAAGCTTGAAAAATACGCTCTTTAAAGGAACCGCCAACAAAAAACCGAACAATCCTAAAATGATTGCATCAATGATGTCTGTGAGAAGCCTTAGCCAGAATCCAACAACGATTTTTTTCTCTTTGCCTTCCATGATCAACCGATTTCCTTTATTTTCCTGAATTGTTTGCGGCATGATAGAAAATCACAGCTATCATTTTTTTCCTGATTCACTATTCAGGCTTTGACCGCTTTCACTTTGTTCTCAAGCCAATTGTATATCGTATCTCCAAATTCGAATTTTTCAGGTCCACTAAGCAAATTGTGGGCGGCATCCGTACATGGGCCAGGCGGCACTCCGTTCTGCACCGGCACCCCATCACAGCGGTCACGCGTGCTTTCGGCATACTACGGTTTCTCTGCTTGCGCCAGCTGGTAAACGTCTGATATCCCCTCAACGATGATCCGATGAAATCCTGCGTTTGATAACTCTTTGATTATTTCGTCGCTTGTTTGAAAACAGCGGGCGACCTCTCCCTGGGCCGCAAACAAGCCTATTTTCCCGCCGGGCTTCAGCAGTCTGCCGACCTCCCTCAGCAAGGCTGTGCGTTGCTCCAAAGACAAGTGGACCAGCATAAATGAACTTATGGCGCATTCGAACGTTTCGCGCGGTTTGACAACATCGGATAGGAAGCCGGCGCGCACGTCAACATTCACCAAATTGAGCTGAACAACCTTGCGGTGCAGCCGTTTCAACATCGCCTGGCTCGGGTCCACGGCAACAACCCGTTTCGCCCGCCGGGCAGCCTTCACAGTCGCCAAGCCGGTGCCGGCGCCAATGTCGATACAGTGGTCGTTGGGGTCGACAGTCAGCTCTACCATGCGCTGCAAACCACGGCTATATCCCGGATCGAGCCAACAAGTCCAGTCGTAGAACGGAGCCCATAGCCGGTAGAAGCCCATCAAACGCTGGCGGCCGGTAGTATTCAGGCCACATGTAAAAAGGGTCATCCGGACGTATGCGATCCGCAAATATCGGCTAAGGATGGAAAATTTTGCCATGGTGTTTCTGTTCAGGTTCAGCGTATTGTTTGGGGATTGCCTTTATTGCTTGAACAATTTCGCCACGACACCCATGGCGCGACCTATAAAGTGACCAAGCTTATATGCTGAACCAAAGGTGACAGGATCTCCGCCTTCAACCGCGCAATCTTCTTCAAACTTGGACCAGTATTCCATGGAAAAGTTCTCAGTATCAGCATCAACAATCTCGCTCACCGATGCTATGATGTCAATCACCGCCTTGGGTGTGAAGATATCACCGATTTCATGTGAGGTGGTGATCCTGGACAATGCCCTTCGCTTCTTTGTGAATCTAGACTTGAAATCGATGCCTTTCGCTTTAAGTTCCGCAGCAGCATCTTCGACCACCGATCTGCCAAGGTGACCAGCGGAAATTTGAAGTTCGAGGCAATCGGGTTTTGTCTTAAACTTTCGTTTCCAGATGGGGATGAGGCCGCCATTGGAGAAAACGACATCAACGCTACTGTCGGCTGCCAGCACACGACTGCAAAAGCGGATGTGCCTCTGAAGGTCCTGCATTGATAAACCCGAATACTTCCGTACTATGCACTCAACAGAGTTCATTTATCCTCTATACCCAACGCCGCCACTGAGCAGCGGTTTAGATAAAATACGAGCCCGCACAATCCTTTACGTACAGCCGTGACATTTTCCCGTCAGTTTCAGCGATGGATTGTGCGTGATCACCATGCCTAATATCTTGCCCCCAAAACTGGAGGTCTATTCATCGGTCCTTTCAGCTCAATTCGTTCAACTTGAGACAGTATAAATTTTCTGAGGGCTTTTGAAATCAGATTTGGATTATTCGACGCTAATTTATAATATTTAATTGCATCCTCAACCAAGCCATCCAGTTCACAACAAACTGCTAGTCTATAGCATACCAAAAAATCATTCAGTTTATGCGAAATCGCTTCGCTTAACATCTTTTTTTCTTTCTCGAAATTGTCCTCCCTTCGCGCTATGTCGGATAATTTGTAATAAATACAGTACAGATTTTCATTGCTTTCTATAATCGAATCCACTTTCAGAAGCCTAAGGCAAATATCTTGCTGCGCGGTTCTCAAAGCGTTGAATTGGTCTTGAAAATATTTGACATATGTGAAAAATCCAAAGGCCTTAAATACCAATTTCTTAATCTTTTTGTCCGCTAAATCATTCCGATATTCGTACTCAAATTCGCCCCTCCGAGAGCCGAAAAAGCGATCAAACGATATGAATTGATAGATTGCAAATGCGATAGACGAACCTATTATCCCATTTATCGGAGGCGCATATATGATAATAATTACAGACGAGAAATAGCCCACCACAAACCCTGTTCCTATGGCCATCAAGGAATTTTTTATCCATGAGCGTATGTAGAATCCACCTGATATTTTCATTAGATTTTGCTGCCGGCTTCGAGCTTGAGCAGCGGCCTAAAAATTTTCCGACGCTGCACGGTCTCAACGTAAATCCGCGGTCTTCACACCGTCTGCTCAACGCCTTTGCTATGAGGTTTTTTCAGCTTAATTCTGAGTCAGGCACCTTTGAATCACAGTATTATCATTGAGGATAAAATAAAATCTATTTCTTCCTGATTGGCCGAATGGATACTCATTCTATGAATTTTTCCATCCTTATTAGAAATCTTAATTGCAACTGGATTAATCTCTTGCGGATCGCCAAATTGAATACCTCTGATGACTTCAGTCTCAAATTTGTATATTTTTTCAATATTTGGTTCTGTAAAGGCTCTCTTCAGCATAAGCATTACGATTGCTTTACCCAATTCCCCGGAAGACCGAAAAATACTTGCTTGATCAGGCGTTGTGCCCAAACTTTCAACAAATACCGAATAATCCGATTTAAATGTTTGCTCTCCTATAAGCTCCTTTAGCTTTTTTGCATCGGATGGATCCTCCCCTAATAGTCTTTCTGAAATTCTAAATTCTGTAACTTTCCCCCGGTTCATGTAAATGCCTTTGTTATCAGCCGAGTGAAAGGATAAGAAAATAAATGTCTTTCTTTCCTCTTTTTGTTTAAGATCTTTCCAGGGGACATTAAATTTAAGATTGTCGCATGTAAAAGATTGATAATCAGATAGGTTGACTATTGAACTACTAACGGTTCTATCAACTGGAACAATGTATGCCCAGGGGGTCTCATTTTCTGAATAACGACTCTTTATAAAATGAAGTGCCCAGATTTTAGGCAAGCTAATTATTCCAATAGAAATTATCAGAACTAAGAAAAATATTATGATGAATACTTTTTTCATTAACTTATTTTTAAATCAGCACTTCATATCGCTTGAACTGAAGGGTTGGCGGAAAGCTGTATAGGACCCCGTTAACAAGCATGGATCAAAACATTAAATGGATTATAAAATTGCAATTTTTAGCCATTTTGTCTCAAGTGAATGATTATGTGCCTTTTGTACAAAGTTCATTCAGTACTAAACGGTATGGTCTTCTATTTCTTCGTAAGCTTCATCAGACAGATGTTTTGCCAGTGAGTGCATAACCTGCATTTCCGTTCGGGATGAATCTTCCCAGAAAGCTTGCCAGTCCTCTATTTTATCCCAACGGGCAATAGTTATATACTCAGTAGGATCTCGATGGCTTTGAAGAAGAACACTTCCTCTTGCACCAACTGTAGAATCTCTTATCGCAGTTGTTGCGTTGGCCCATGCAGCCTTGAATTTGGATTGGTCGGCTTCTTGTACCCTCCATCTATATATTATTCTTACCATTATAAGATCTACCTCTCTATATCTTTTTATCGGCTCACATATTAATTTCAAAAATAGTCAAAATAACGCCGGTTATGAATGCAAAAAACCAAAATGCTGTAACGAAATTATAAAAATGACTATCAGCAACTTTTTCAAAAAGAAACGGCCCCATATCATATTCATGGGGCATTCTCGCCAACCGTTTAACCATTCTTAGCGGCCAGTAGTTTTCTTCATCCTTAATAGACTCTTCTGCAACGGGCCAATATGACGGCAGGGAAACAAGCAATTCAGCATATTTGCAGTTTTCTGCTCCCTCCGGTGTATTCATAGGTTTGTCACTCATTCCAGAAGTAACGAACACATGGAAATCTCGATTCTCCGATGGTGAAATATAGTGAAGGTCGATATGAACAAGATCCGAAATTATTTCGTGCCAAACCATTTGGATCGGGCCCACATGTTTTTCAATGTGCTCAGATATTTCTTCGAGGGTTTTTTCGTCACCAATTGCAAGCTCAAATGGTTTGGTTCTCTCCTTGTGTTTCCAAATCGGTTCACCTGAGAGAGATACGAGCTTTTTTTTGTCAGACACGGCATGTCCTTTTCGTCATGATGAAACACTTAACTTGAAGCTAAACTGCCGGCCCGATGACTTTCGGTCCGGTACTGGGTTCTGCGAAAATCGACCTGTTTTTCCGGTCAGGTGCAGTGATTTATAAGCTGCGTTCATATTTCTCTTTGATTTTCTTTGAAAAGGGTTCACCTTTTTGACAATAAGGGCACCCACACGGTTTGGTTCCCTTAGCTGCAGGGTGGTACCTCCAGCCGACCACTTTTGGAGGTTTATAGATTTTAAGAATTTCATCTGGCTTGATCGCTCTTGGAATAATCACTTCAAGCCCAATAGGATCTTCATGTTTCATCGCAACCCGAATTGCTCTGGATGCCGCAACATCAATATGATCGTCGTTATATTTGCCGATAAGAACTTGCTGATCATCCGGGATTTTAATTCTCGCTGCAAGCTTTGGGACATTACTGACACGTTGAACTTCTCTGTGCCACTGGTGGGTAGCATAATAGTTCTTAGTTACTGGCGACACAAAAACACCATTGGTTTTTCTCCAAATAGCCTTTTGGACTTTGATTCCATTCTTTAGAATCGATGCTCTATCATCTGCTGCAAATATGTGTACAAATGTTGCCATTTTCTCCTGGTTTATAACGCTCGCGGATATCCAGCGGATCACATAGATTTCAAGCTAACGGAGTCCTTACGTAAAACCGCATAGTTTCTACTGTCTGGTCCATCCGTCTGAATATGACATTGAGCCATTTATTGTGGCAACTCATAGTCAATGCCAAATTCCTTAGTCTTAAATAGCCTGAACTTCACATCACTGAGGTCCAAAAACGGGAAAGTTTGTTTGTATTCCTGAAGTTGTGATTCAAAAGCTTCCCTACCATCGGAATAATACCGCCAAAGAGTGGGGCCATAGGCGCAGTCCAGATAGAAATTGCCGATAAATACAGTTTCATTAGGATTAACGGTAAAAGTTCCGCCAATTGGCTGACCACCCTTGTAGAGATTACTTCGTCGTGCCGTTAGAAAACCAACCTCTGTAGATGAATCAGCCACCTTTATACTAAAGGAACTTATTGCATACTCCCCAAATTCTAAAGAATATGCATAGTTTATAAAAACCGGATCGACCATAAGGAGCGAAGGGCTATGAATTACAAGCGATGGCGAAGTTTCGTTATCGATGCTTGGCATTGGGAGCTTATCAAATGCGAGGCTGATCAATTGAGCATTTTCATGGCCTCCACAACTCCACCTGCGCCCCCAATTTATGTCCATCAAAACAATTCCATTATTCCTTTTATTTTGGTTATATAAATCTTTTGTGATCTGTGCAGTTTCTTTAAAATTCAAGGGTTGTGTAACGCCTGCACACCCAGAGACAGCAAACACGATGACGATCAGCAATATCCTTAGTAACATGGTAATTTCCTATTATGAGTCACAACGTTGGGCATGAGCTGCAGGCCAGATGAGTTTCGAGAAGCTCAGGCCGTTTCGATTTAGGCAAGAGTTTCTTCCTGTCAGCTCCGCCCCCTTAGAGGTATTACCAATCGGCTAACCCTGCAATAATAGCAAGCAGAGCGAGTATAGAGATAAATACCCACACAAACATTTTATTATTTGCAACTTGTTTATCACTCAATGCTTTTAGAGGAACCCACCTCACCAAGCAGATCTGAAATAACACATAAATCCCAAATAAGAATATAATGGGCCACCAGCTCCAATAATAAAATGACATAACTGCCGCTACAATTGCTATGACATGAATTAAGGCCCCGGCTAGCGCTAAAATGCCGCCACTAGTTGATGACGGCTCCCCGCATAATTTGCATTTGGCGGGTAGAGCTGGTCCAGACATCAACTTGGACCACGCACTCACACCCATTTCGTTACAATGAGGGCATTCCATATATTAGTGCCTATAACCGTGGAAGTGAGCTGCAGCCATGATGGGTGTTGAGTCTGCACGCTCTTTACGATAAACCGCCACACTAAATGCCGTCAGCTCCACTGGGTAGTTGGACGAAGCCGCTACGCGGCAGAAAAAAATTAAAATAGTGTATACTCCTTTATCTGTCCAATTTCGGGCACACGTAAAAAGGGAGTATACCATGGACCCTACAGAACAAAAACGATTTGACAAGCTTTATCAACGTCACCTGAGAATGCTCAAACTACAGGGCAAAAGCGACAAGACCATTGATGCCTACACCCGTGCAGTCCGCCGAATCAGTGAACATTTTGACTGCTGCCCGGATCAGGTGACATTGGAACAACGAGAACTTTATTTTGCCCAACTCGTTGAGTCCCATTCCTGGAGTACCGTCAAAGTTGACCGTAATGGGCTGCAATTTTTTTGGAAACATGCCCTTAAACGCGACTGGCAGTGGGTTAATATCGTCAAAATCCCCAAAGTGCGTTCATTGCCCGATATTCTCACCATCAGCGAAGTTGAACAGTTGATCGGCGCCACACGCAAGCTGCGCTACCGGATCTTTATATTGACAACCTATTCGATGGGCTTGCGCCTGTCAGAGACCCTGGCCTTGCAAGTGGGCGATATCGACGCCAAGCGCAAACAGGTTCACATCCGCCGCGGCAAGGGCCATAAGGATCGTTTCGTCCCGCTGCCCGACTTGACTTATCAAGCGTTGCGCGCTTTGTGGAGCAAACATCGCAACCCCTACTGGTTATTCCCCAATCCTACCGGTTCACTTGAACGTATTCGCACGGCCAAAACCCACATGGCACGCGGCAGCGCGCAGACTGCCGTGAAAGCGGTTGTCACCCAGTGTGGGATTAAAAAAAAATCACAGTTCACTCCTTACGCCACAGTTTCGCCACCCATCTGCTTGAAGACGGCTTGAGCCTTCGCCATATCCAAGCAATACTGGGCCATTCCAGCCCCACCACCACCGCACGCTATGCTCAATTGACCAACGTCGCCGAGCAAAATGCATCTGCCGCCATCAACCGGCTGATCAATACCCTGCGCGTCAATTTGAGGAGGTTATAATCATGCGACTTGCCTCTATCCTCGATCAATATCACGATGCCTTCCAGTCTAAATTCGGCTCACGGCTTTCACCCGGGCATCTGCGTGCCATTGATGCCATCAGCCGATGCCGCACAATGGCGGCCGGTGAGCTTTTTGTGAAATGTCCCGGCTGTGGTCACGCTACTTCACTGCCCCACTCCTGCGGGCACCGCAGCTGCCCACAATGTCAAAATCATGAAGCCTCTGTTTGGCTGGATCGGCAACAAGCCAAGCTTTTACCGGTTGACTATTTTATGGCAACCTTTACGCTGCCTTATGAACTCAGATCCCTGGCCAGGGACAACCAAACGATCGTTTATAGCCTTCTGTTTGCTTGCGTTTCCAGCACCCTGAAAGACTTTGGCGCAAATCCCAAAAACCTGGGCGCCAATATCGGCATGACCACGATTCTGCATACTCATAACCGGCGCCTGGATTATCACCCCCATATTCATGTCGTTGTGCCCGGCGGTGGTGTGGATAAATCCAGAAAACAATGGAAAAAGAAAAAAGACAAGTATCTTTTCAATGAATTCGCCCTGGCAAAGGTCTTTCGTGCCCGGTTTCTGCATTCATTGAACAACGCCGGGCTGTGCCCGCCCAATTCAGTGCCACGCAAATGGGTGGTCCATTGCTCCCATGTCGGAAAAGGCCGTTCCGCTTTAAAATACTTGTCGCGTTACTTATACCGGGGCGTCATCTCAGAAAATAATATCGTCTCCAATCAAAACGGCCAAGTCACTTTTAAGTACGTGGACAGCCGAAGCGGCAATGTTGAATATCGCGTGCTCAATGGCGAGGACTTTTTGTGGCTGGTTTTACAGCACGTTTTGCCAAAAGGGTTTCGCCGTGTCAGAGATTATGGCTTTTTACATGGTAATGCCAAAAAGCTGTTGGCCCTGGTCCAATTGGTTTTGCATGTCTTGATCGAATCATGTGCACCACGGCCCAGGCCGGCCTTTAAGTGTCCAAAGTGTCAGACTCCCATGCAAATCGTCGCTTTTATGCCGCCTGCCCGGCCATCAGGCTAACACAATATAACGGCGATAACCAGGAATTGACATCAGCATAGGAGTGCTCTGAACTTATATGACATAGACTCCCTTTCATTTTAGCTTTTTAAAGGCTAGCTGATCTTGCTCACCCTAAAAAAAGTACTCGCCCAATCCGAGTCTTAATCGCATCACTGTTCAAAAAATATATTTGCCTATATATAAACCGTGCTTCCTTGTCGGGCTTGTCCAACCACAGGATAAGATTGTCGTTCGCTTCGCTCTCACAATCTATCCTTATTCGTTAGACCAGGTTTCTATCATTTAGGCCACCGGCCGTATTTTGCGTAATAGATTCTATTACCCTTCAATCCGAGCAAAAGCCTTATTCCACCTATTATAGCTAAGAGAATATACTGAATAACTATGCTGAATCCCCAATCATTCGCTTTTAGATATAATGCCGTCGGGATCCCTGCTAAAAGGCTGACACCCCATATCTCGTTCCATACAAACCATACCTCTGGAAGAATAAATCCTCCCCAACACCACATCGGGCCCGGTTCTTTTGGCAAATGAATAGTTTTTGCAGCCTTATAGCTATCTAGAGGATAAATGAGGATTCCCCAAAAAGTATCTGTTGCGAATTCTTTTATATCAAATTCCGCCAAATCACTTGGAAGAGGGCGTTTTAGCGCTTTGTAAAGGTCAATTATTATCATATACATTTTTTTTGCGCCGAAGTATTCATCGGAGGCTTTTTCATCGAAAGATTGTGTTACCCCTCCGACTTCTTCTGATTCAAATAGTTCCATATATGGTGTGATTTGAATACGTAGCTTTGGATTCGATTCATTTATAATGCTGGCTTTGATAAGAAGCCTTTTCCCAGATGGAAAATGATTTCCGAAGGGTATTATACCAGTCAGAAAGGCTATTAATTTTGATCCGTATAAAGCTTCTATGTGGATAGAATCTTTGAACTCTTTGTTCTGCCGTAACTTAAACCCATGCTTTTCAATTGAATCGACCACATTCTTTTTCAACACTTCAAAATCAGCTTTTTCGAAAACGAATGATTTCTCAAGCCATCGTTTGATGTTCTTTTTATCGGGCTCTTCCATCATTATTAAATTTTCTCGTTATTATCCAACGTCCGCTGGTGAGCAGCGGCCCTAATGAGAGCCAAGCCTTCACGTCATTTACGTATGGCCGCGATTTTGGAGCTGTCTGCTCCAAGCTTCTTTTTAGCTAAACAGCCAAACCTTCAGGTGGGTGCGGAACCATTTTTTGTTATCTGGAGGTATATACAAAAAAGTACTGCTGCAATCTGCAGTAGTGTCCCCCAATGGTATTTTGTATTCCAAGCCCCTTTTATAGAAACCTTGATCGCTTCATTTTTCTGACTACCAAGAGTTCTTGATTTAAATCCACCTTGTTTTCGGAGCTGTTTAGACCCAAAATAGAAGGCAATTGTGATTAATAGGATGACAATATAATTGCTTATTTAATCAGATTTCGATCCAATTCGTAATCACACCTGGGGCAATTTCTTAGAAGAACCGTATCGGAAATATATAACTCAAAATCCAGCAACAAAGTCCAGACAGCCAGCAGCAAGAAAGCTGGTCTTGTACCGCAATTTGGACACTTTACGAGAATAACCTGCAATGTCAAAGAAAGGAAAAATACTATAATTGTGGCTATAACTGCCACCCAGTTCAGAATGGTTAGAAACCAAACCAATGCAATTATATCAATAACCAGTACAATACTAAGGAATTTATAGATAGTGAAACGCATCGATACCTTGTAGGATTATAGAGTTTATTGGTGCATAATGGTTGCGGATAACCAGCGTGCCGGTGATATCATATGCCGGCACAGAATTTATCGACACCCGCAAATTTTCTCACGTTTGGTTAATCCGCCCGGTTATGCAAATCAGTAATTGTGATGAGGCAGACTGTTTTACCTCGGCCAATTACTTACCATATTAGGACCCAGCTTCCAGAAGATTAAATATACTAAAACCATTAAAATGAGACCAGCTGGTAACAATAAAACGATGGAATAGGATATTATGGTCAGGTTGTCGCGTCTGTCCTCCTCCGCTTTCGATTTTGCTTTATGCCGATGTAAGAAAATAGTTGATGGTATCAAGATCATAATTGGCCAAAGATCTTTTGTTATAATTGCTGCGATGAAAGACAACGCAGACAAAACCAGCGCGATATTAATCAAATATCTATTTGGAGGCTTGGCCGCGTCCTTTCTTTCGTGCATTGTCGAATTCACCTTAAATCATTGTGGGGCTGCGTAATGCTGCCGGTCACCGATGCCGAAAGCTTGCACAAAAATCGTTAGATGCCATAGTTTTTCTAAAACCTGCGTCTTTGCTAAGCGCCCCAGCTTTCGGCACTAGGTGCACCGGCGTTATACACCAAAATCCTGCTTTATCTTACGGATTCGGCTTTTGGCCAATTTAATGAAAAAGTCAGGAGGATTCTTCGAAATATAGCTTTCGTATATTGATATAGCATCATGGTATTTTCCAGCCTCGCAAAAATCTGAGGCCTGAATAAGAATTTCACCAAATTTTCTATTCACATGCGGTGGAAATGGTGATGGCTTTTTCAAATGTTCAGGTTTGAGTTCCGGCCTGATATTGTAAATGTGGTTCTGTATTTCAAAAATTAAGGCTACCTCTAATAATTGCCTTTTTGGGCCATAAATTGAAAACTATAGGCTACCTCTAATAATTGCCTTTTTGGGCCATAAATTGAAAACTATAGTGATAGCTGTTAGTAATTTGAAGTTAAAGGCCGGCTTATTCCAATGTTAATGCTTATCTCAATGCATTACGCGACTAGT
>Ga0209052_1000056_pt1 | contig 62305 bp, 59 predicted proteins | sample WorMetHEROISLAND_2_FD_187409 | JGI IMG/M metagenome (GOLD analysis project Ga0209052, IMG submission 187409) | Marine gutless worms symbiont microbial communities from Max Planck institute for Marine Microbiology, Germany - Olavius sp. 4 HERON... | ecosystem: Host-associated > Annelida >...
AGTTAGGTCCTTCAGGTTCGTCCTTGGCTTCGCCAGTCGCGATATCGACGATAGCTTTAGCCAGGAGATTTGTGTCACGTGGTCGCTTACGTTTGCTCATGCCTTAAGTTTAGCATGAGCGTTCATGCATCCAGGATTGGAATTTCAAACTGAGTTACTACCCATTTTGGAGGAACCAAGCAACACACCAAGGCGGTAGTCGGTCAGTCGCCGAGTCGATCGTAGCACCGGGAGGATAGGTATGGAGCGGCTTGCCGGTAGGAAGGTCCGTGGCCGTGATCGGTAGGGGTACATCGCTCGGATTGGCCAACAGGGTAAGGGTAGAATCATCGCCCAGACGCCACCGGACCCACAGCCCTTGCTCGCGGATTTGGCGGAAGGTACCGGCGTTACCCTGCATACCGGCCAGACGCGGAACGATTTGGTGGCGGCGCAACGCCAGCAGATTCCGATAGGACCCGAGCCAGTCGGCATGTGACACCTTGTCCAGGCATTCCCAGTCCAGCTTGCTGCGCTTGAAGGTGTTGGGATCATTGGGGTCGGGGGGCGCCCGCTGTTCCAGGAGTTGTGCGAATCCCTCGCAGCAGGCAAATCCCCGGCGGCGACCCACGGCGACCGCCGCCGCCAGCTCGGGGCCGAAGTCGCAGAAGAACTGAAAGGGTTGGGTGGCGGCGAATTCCTCGCCCATGAAGAGGAGCGGGGGGGCCGGAGCGAGCAGTAACAGGGCAATTGCGGCCCCTAGCCGTCGCGGGTCGGTGAGGCAGTAAATGCGCTCCCCGAACGGGCGGTTTCCCGCCTGATCGTGATTCTGCAGAAAGGGGACGAAGGCCGTGGGCGGCAGCGATCGGCTAGGCTCACCGCGCCCGGTACCGCCACGATAGGCGGATGGCTCGCCCTGGTAGCCAAAGCCTTGGGCCAGACAGCGCCCCAGGTACCAAACGGGCCGATCTTCGAAATCCGCATGGCAGCCGTCCGCCTCGCCGGTGAGCAGGACATGCAGCGCATGGTGGAGGTCGTCGTTCCATTGCGCGGTGTAGTAGCGCGGGTGTCCGTCCCGGTCGCGGACCAGATAGCGCGCCGCGTTGTGGTCGTTCTCCAGGATCAGGTGGACGTGGCGTTCACGGCCGGGGCCTTGGCGCACGGCGGTGGCCAGCTCCGTAAGGAAGTCCGGCGCCGAATCATCCCTGATGGCGTCCACCGCATCCAGCCGCAGGCCGTCGAAGTGGTATTCCTCCAGCCAATAGAGGGCGTTGTGGATGAAGAAACGACGCACCGTTTCGCTGCCGGGCCCATCGAAGTTGATGGCCGCGCCCCAGGGGGTGTGATGGTGTTCGGTGAAGAACTGTGGAGCATACAGGTGCAGGAAGTTGCCCTCGGGCCCGAAGTGGTTGTACACCACATCCAGCAGGACCATCAGCCCCTTGTGGTGCGCCGCCTGGATCAGGTCCTTCAGGTCCTCCGGCCGGCCATAGCTGCTGTCGGGGGCGAAGGGGAGCACCCCGTCGTAGCCCCAGTTACGCGTACCGTGGAAATCGGCGATCGGCATCAGCTCGATGGCGGTGATACCCAGCTCGGCCAGGTAATCCAGGCGTCGGGTAACGCTAGCGAAGCTGCCTTGCGGAGAAAAGGCGCCGACATGTAGCTCGTGGACGACCGCTTCTTCCCAAGGCCGTCCGCGCCAATCGGTATCGGTCCACCGCCAGGGTCGGGGATCGACGACCTGGCTGGGGCCGTGCACATCCTCGGGTTGAAACCGGGACGCGGGGTCGGGCACCCGCGATCCGCCATTGATGCGGTAACGATAACGACTCCCGGCCGCGGCCTGGTCCGTCACCAGGCCGAACCAGCCTTCCAGCTCGCTGCTCAGGGGCAGGATGGACTCACCGGCGTCCGCTTCGAGGCAGAGCTCGACCCGGGCAGCCGCCGGGGCCCAGAGGCGGAAACGCACTCGGCCATCGGGCTGCACCTCGGCGCCGAAGGGCATGGGATGAACCGGATGCATCGGGTCACGCATGCGTCGTCGGAAGGCCGCAGCTCCCGAAGAAGTCGTAGTGATCGGAAGCCTCGAGAATGCCGAGGGCGTAGGGCCGACCCGCGAAGTAGATCCATTCCAGGTCCGCGAGCTGCGATAGCTCCTCGCCATGGCGGTTGGCGACGACCACCGCCAGGGTATTGCCGCGCATCATGTCTTCGTCCGCCCCGGAGCCGCCGGCGACCAGGATCCGTTCCAGCGGGACGCCCCAGCGTTGGGCGACGTAACGTAGCGCCCGGCCCTTGCTGGCCCGAGACGGGATGACATCGAGGAATTTGCCGAAGGACTGAATCAGGTTCGCGGTCACGTCCCGGCTACGCAGCAGCGAGGTGAGCTCATCGATGTCCGGGGGCCGATCTGGGTCGTAGAGGTAAGAGATCTTGAAATGGGTTTGCTCGTTCTTCGGCTGGGGCTCGAGTCCGGGAAACTCGGACAGGACCTGATGCACCGTGGTGGGTCGCCACAGATAGTCGATGTGTTCGTTCCAGTATTGGTCATGGGTGAGCCGCGGGGCATAGTGGATTTCGGTGCCCAGGCTGGTGATCAGGACGTCGGGATGGGGGATGCCGTGGCGTTTGAGTTCCGCCAGGGCCGCATCCAGGCGACGACCGGTCGCGATGCCGAAGGTCGCGCACTTGCGGCGCTCGTGCATCGCCGCGACGAATTGCCGTACGCCCTCGTCATCGCCGAGTAGGCTCTGATCGATGTCCGTAAACAGGGCCCGATCACGATATCGTTTGCTGCGTTTCGGGGCCAGGGGGATGGGCTCGTGACGCTTCAGCAGCGGCTTGGCATACTCCAGATAGCGCTCGGCATGGGCCGACCAGGAATAGTGCTCGCGGACCTTGACGATCCCATTGTCGCGCAGGCGACGATAATCCTGCGGATCGGTCAGCAGCTTCAGCAGGGCCGCCGCGATGGCCCCTTTGTCGAGCGGGTCGACCAGAATGCCATTGTCGCAGTTACCGATGATGTCCACCGGTCCGCCGTTCTCCGTCGCGACCAGCGGCAGCCCGCTCGCGGCCGCTTCGAGGAGGGTCAGCCCGAAGGGCTCGGTGAGGGCGGGATTAACGAACACTCCCCCCCGCTCGGCCGCCAGGCGATAGAGCCCCGCGACCTGGTCCTGCGGGAGCTGCTTGGGCATGGCGACGCGTCCATAGAGATCGTAGGCGTCGACCCCGAGCAAAAGCTCGGTCAGCACGGATTGCGCGCCCTCGTCGAGGTCCCGGATGTCGTCGCGATTGCCGGCGACGATCAGGAGATTCGCGATTTCCCGCAGCTCGTCAGACTCCCCATAGGCCTCGAGCAGGGTCTGATTGTTTTTGCGCGCGTCCGCCCGGGACAGGGCCAGGATCAGCGGTTTGTCCGGGCTTTGCAGGAAACGCCGAATCTGCCCGGAAAAGGCGAGCGGAGGATCGCCCAGGACCGGCGGATGGAAGCGACTCAGGTCAGTACCCGGCGGGATAACCGCCATCCGCTTGGGTTGATAATAGTCGTAGAGACCGTACTGCTCGTCAATCTCGTTGTGGGTGCTGGCGATGACCAGATCCGCGCCGGCGAGTACCTCCTCCTCGGCGTCCACGCGGCGGTCCATGTTATAGGTCTCGTTGATGGCCCCCTCGCTCATGCCCGCGCTCAGGAGCCGCTGGCGTTTATCCCGGCCCAGTGAATGTCCGGTATGGACCAGGGGCACGCCGAGCAGGTTCGACAAGCGTACGCCCACGTAACCGGCATCCGCGTAGTGGCTGTGGATCAGATCCGGCATTCGCCCCCCGGCGTTCAGGGTCGTAACCAGGTTGTCCATGAAGCCATCGAGGTGATCCCACAGCAGTTCCTTGGCGATATATTCGTTGGGACCGGCGTCGACGCGCAGGATGCGTGCCTTTTCGGACAAGGGCTCCACGGGCCCGGCATAGTCGCCGGATACCGCCGGATCCGCGATCCGGCGCGTGACCAGATCCACCTGATCCACGTCGTCGCGCTCCGCCAGCGCGCGGGCGAGATCGACCACGTACAGCGTCTGCCCTCCCGTGTCCGCGTCGCGTCCTAGCTCCAGCTCGTTCCCACGGATCAGACCGTGGATACTCAACAGCAGGATATACATGGTTTCGGCTTGCTCCGTCTCAATTCCTGGGTTTAGCCTAATTAACCTACAGATTTGCGGGGTGTGCGTCGAGTCGGATTCTGGTACCGCGGATTCGACCGTATCCGCACCCCCGCCATGCCGGAGCCAACCGCGCCATGCACCAGCTCCCCATCACCACCGCCGACCTGGTCGTTATCGGGTTTTACTTCACGGTCATTTTCGGGAAAGGTTTCCAGATCGCCCGCCGCACCCATGACGCCGACGACCTGTTTCTGGCCGGGCGGCGCCTGGGATGGCTACCGATCGGACTGTCGCTATTCGCCTCCAACATCTCATCGACCACGCTCATCGGTCTGGCGGGCGCGGCCTACAGCTGGGGGATCGCGGTAGCCAACTACGAATGGATGGCGGCCCCGATCCTGGTGATCTTCGCCATCGTTCTGATTCCTCTCTATCTGGGCGGGCGCATTGGCACGGTGCCTGAATACCTGGAACGCCGTTTCGATCATCGTGTGCGGCGTTACTTCTCGGCCCTCACCCTGGTCTCGAATATCGTCGTGGATACGGCCGGCACCCTGTTTGCCGGGGCGCTGGTCCTGGCCGGCTTCCTGCCCAGTCTCGACCTCTTCTCCAGGGCGCTGCTGCTCGCGGCCATCTCCGCTGCTTATACGGCCGCCGGCGGCCTCACCGCAGTAGTCTATACGGACGTACTACAGGCCATCGTGCTCCTGATCGGGGCCTGTCTGGTGACCCTCCTGGCCTTTGCTGCCATTGGCTTCGACTGGTCGCGGGTCGTAGCCGCCACCGAGCCGAGCCAACTCGAGCTGTTTCTGCCCCTCTCGGATCCTAACCTGCCTTGGCTCGGCACCCTAGTGGGGGTTCCGATCCTGGGCTTCTACTTCTGGTGCACCAACCAATTCATCGTCCAGCGGGTGCTGGGCGCCCGCAGCCTCACGGACGCCCGCCGGGGCGCGCTCCTCGCGGGGCTGCTCAAGCTGTCCGTGCTTTTTATCATGGTCATTCCGGGCGTCCTGGCGGCCATGATCCTGCCGCCGCTCGATAACGGCGACCAGGTCTTCCCCGCCTTGATCGGCGAGCTGCTCCCCGCGGGAGTGCGCGGCCTGGTATTGGCGGCCCTGGTCGCGGGGCTCATGTCGAGCATCGACTCCACCCTGAATTCCGCCTCCGCGCTCCTGACGCTGGATTTCATCAAACCATCCCGCCCGGAGCTGACATCATGTCAACTGGCCTGGATCGGACGCAGCGCCATCCTGCTGTTCATGTTCCTCTCAGCGGTGGTCGCCCCCCTGATCGGGAGCTTCGAGGGGCTCTTCCACTATCTCCAGACCGCCTTGGCCTATCTGGTGCCTCCGGTTGTCGCCCTCTTTCTGGTCGGGTCCCTATGGCGTCGGCCGGGCCCCGGGGCGGCATTGGCGACTCTGATCGGAGGCCATGGCCTTTCGATGACCTTGTTCGTGTCGACCCAGACCGGCCTGCTGAATCTGCACTTCACCCTGGTAGCGGGACTGATTTTCGGGGCCAGTCTAGCGACTCTGGCGTTCGCGGGTCTCATGGGCCAACCCTCTGCGTTCGCGCCGCAGAACGTATGGACGGCGGCGCTGGCACGACCGGAAAAGCCGCAACCCTGGTGGCAGGACTATCGCACGCAGGCACTCGTGCTGTTGCTGGCGACCGCGACGTTGGTATGGAGCTTTCGCTAGCGGTCCTTCTCGAGCACGGATGAGGCCTTCCCGGTCACCGCCTCCGTCAAGGATTTGACGAGCGATAAAGTATTCTCCACCGCCTTTATCGACAATTCGGCCTGCTTGGCGACTCCATCCGTGTCCAGCTTGCCCCGGGCAATGGATTGCAGCGTCTTTGCGGCTTCACTCAACGCATCCTGAACCAGGGTCGTCTGTTCGGATGCCAGCTCGAGCGAGCCATCTACCAGTGCCGCGTCGATAGCGGCCAGCTTCTTCACCCCTTCACGGTGATTTCCCAACAGGGTATCGACACTCAGGCGACCCAACCCATAACCGGCGAGTACCCCCTTGATCTGATTCGTGATCTCGGCGGGATCGCTCAGCGAAAACACACCGCGGAAATCCGTGACGTACTGAGCATCGATCTCCTCCTCGGCGTCCAGCCAATCCTGGAAGGGATTGCCGCCCACGAATCCGCGCTTCTGCGCCCGGGCATAGGCATTTTCACGGATTCGAAGCCAACGCGCGACAGGTGAAATCGTCTGTTTTTCCGTGTCGGAAGAATCGGATCCAGCCCCGATAGGCATGGTTTTCCCCGAGACCGCTTCGCTATTGGGAGCACTGCTTTCAGTGGTCATTGCTTCGCTCTCCAGAATATGGATATTCTCGATTCGGTAGTGGCTAATTATTGCAAAGATTAAGTATAGTGATTGCTTGCGAGGGTCTAGACAACGTTAGCACTGCAACTAGCATGTATAAGGTTATGTTATGCAAGGAAAAAACAGGTATTTCAGGCGTTCACACCTTTACGGAACTAAATTCAGACAGATTGTACCCTAATTTTGCGCACGATTTACCAGCCTCGAAAATCGCCGAGCCAAGTAAGGCGTCCGACGATCAATCAGTTGTTATTCAAACTACGAACCAGAATCGTTCAGCTTTATGACGCCTCATCGCCCTTCTCCGGCGAGGTTGAAGTCGATGAATCCTATTTCGGCGGGTGCCGTGTTCGTTGGGAAGAAAGGGCGCAGGGCTGGGGGTAAAAAGATTGTCTTCGGGATTTTAGAACGCCACGGGAAGGTCTACACGGAAACTGTCCCGAACGCCGCCAAGAAGCTTCTACAGGCCGCAATCCAGGGCCGCGTGGCCATCGATAGCATCATCCACTCGGGCGGCTGTAGGGGCTACGATGGGCTGGTGGATAGGGGGTACAAAAAGCATTTCCATGTTAATCATGGTTGGCATGAGTTTGCCCGTGGCAATTGCCCTATCAATGGCACTGAGTCAATCTGGTCATATGCCAAACGAAGGCTTGCAAGATTCAATGGTGTTTCAAGAAAAACTTTTCATCTACACATGTAAAGAATGTGAATTTAGATTCAATCATCGAGAGGAAAACTATCCTCCGTATAGCGATCATGAAGTTTAAATACGCCATAGGCACCATAGGTTTTGTAATGATACTGCTTGGTTCCCACACGCATTCTTGCCGCCTTTGATCACCGCTTTACTACGACATTTGCTACAAGCATGTACTTTCTTTTCAATAATCATGACTAAAAACTCTTTGGTTGAATTTACAGATAATCACTATACTATATCATTTAATAATTATCCACTACCCCAATGGGTTTTGATGGTCGCCGCAACCTGCTTCATTCAGGTTCGAGTCGGCAGCGCCGTGCCCAACTGTACCACTTGTTGAGCAGGGCTTCGGCCTCCTCAGCACTGTGAGCGGTTTGGAAGATCTCGCGCAAGCTTTGATGCGAGTGGCACGATGAGTCTTAAGGTTCATCCGCGACGGGTCGGCATGTTGGAGAATCTGCTGGCGCGTCCACTTGCGTTTGTCTTTTAACCATAGATAGCGGCTGCGTTTGAGCTCAGGGAGTTGCTTGACTTCGGTGCGGCGGACCTCATCGACGGCCTTGGTGAGCAACTGCACGACATAAAATTCATCGTAAGGTAATGGTCGCCGAGGGGAGGTGTTCCTGGACTCCGGCACGGTAGCTCGCGGACATATCGGTGCAAACGTCTTGCCATAGTAGCGGCGATAGCGATCGCCGCGACAGCTTGGGGCCATAGTAGACCGCCTGGTCCGTCAGACCGCCGAGTTTTTCGAAATAGCCGCGCGGGGAGATGATATCGGCATCCGATAATAGGAACCAGGGTGTTGCGGCGATCTCCACCCCGTGCTGGCGGGCCGGGGTAACGGTTCCGGGCTCGCGGAGCTTTGAGGCTGTTGCGTGGACGTAGGCGCTCGATCAGATCGAAGGCACCGATGTTGCAGGCCTCATCTCGGGTGGCGAGCACCAGGGTCATGCCCGAGATGTATGGGATTTCACTATGCGCGCAGAATTGCAACCAAGGGGCAAAGAAACGCACTTCGATGCCTCGCGTCTTTGCCGCGCGGACCGAAGCTACCAGTTAAAGACCACCACTACCGCCGGGTGAATCGTCGGTGGACGCAGCCTACCCTACCGCCAATTATCAGCAGGCCGCAAGCCGGTCGAGGATACCGAACAGGGCCCGGTTGATGCGGGCATAGTCCTCTTCCGTCGCCGCGAGCATGCGTTCCGCACGCTGCACATACCTTCCGGGGACGATCTCATCCGCGCAGCCGGCGACCAGGTCCGCCACACTTGTAGGCGTCGACTCCAGATGGAACTGGAGTCCCAGCACCCGATCCGCATAGAGAAAGGCCTGATGCCCACAACCCTCACTGTGGGCCAGATGACTCGCTCCCTCCGGCAGGTCGAAGGTGTCCCCGTGCCAGTGGAATACCTCGAATCGAGGGGGCAGCAGGGCAAACAGGCCCGACGCCCGGCCCTGCTCGGTCAGCGCGATCGGAAACCAGCCGATCTCTTTGTGTGCGTTCGGGTACACGCTGGCCCCCAGAACCTCGGCGATCAGCTGGGCGCCCAGGCAGACCCCGATCACCGTCTTGCCTGCGGCAATGGCCGCGTCTATCAGTTCCTTCTCGCTAGCCAGCCAGGGGTAGCCGGCTTCATCCCGGACGCCCATGGGGCCACCCATGACGATCAGCCAGTCGAACGCCTCTCGATCCGGCAACCGTTCGCGCGCAAACAGATGAGTGGTGGTGACGGGATACCCCTCGCCGGCGGCCCAGCCCCCGATCCCGGCGGGTCCCTCGAAGGGGACGTGCTGAAGACAATGGATATACATGATATATTATACACTCGTGTTGCAGCACTGTCCAGCGTTATTCGGTGCAGTCCGGCTAGGGCGCGTTCGACGGTGTTTGTGTCCTTCACGATCGGGCACAGCACACCCGAGACCCAACCTGCATTCAATGCCAGATCCGTGCGGCCGCTGGCACGGCAGGCGGCCCAATCGGGTACGGTCGGTTCACGTTGATCCGAGACCGGGCCCCTCCTGATCGGCTGTGTCGGGCCGACCTGTCTCCTCGCGCGCTGCCTGGGCGCGGAACAGACCGATCAAGGTCTTGGCATCGGTGATGGTGCCGTCGCGACACCGGTCCAGGACCTGCCCGAAGGGCAGCCAGTGGATTTCGATGACCTCGTGGGTCTCGTGCTGTTGCGAAGCCCGCTGCAGGCCGCCGGCCAGGTAGAGGTGGATAACCTCGGTCAGGATTCCCGGTGAGCTATGCAGAGTGCCCAGATCGGTCCATTGGTCCGCTGCTACCCCAGCCTCTTCGGAGAGCTCGCGCCGGGCGGTGTTGAAGGGCGTCTCGCCCGGCTCCAGCTTCCCGGCTGGCAGCTCCCACAGCCAACCGCCGGCCGCATGTCGGTACTGGCGCAGCAGGCAGACCCGGCCCTGGTCATCTAGGGCCACCACGGCCGTGCCGCCGAGGTGTCTGGCGATCTCCAGCTCTACCGACTCGCCGTTGGGCAAATCGACGGTTTCTAGACTTAGGTCTAGGATCTTGCCCTGATAGACGGGCCGACGCCGCACATGTTTGTCTTCCGCCACCCTTTTCCCCTCCCGCATGGAAGCCCATTCTCGTGACCTTAATATACCCAATGCACGTGAATAGTTCGCCGCGAAGCACACCCCTCGCACCCGCCAGCGGCGTTGCGCCGCAAGGCCGCGTATCCTTGGAAACTGCGCCTTCCGGTGCCGGGCATACATCCCTGGTAGCCCTAAGAAGCCTACCGGTTTCACCGTCGCAATCGGGCTTGGCTCTTCCTCCTCGTCGCGCCTCGCTCACCAGGCTATTCTCGTGCATCGAGTATAGAATAGCTCATGCCAGGTACACTGCGGCTATTGCCGTAACTTGTCCGTTCAGAGTCTGATGGAGAAAAACGCTTGGAACCGGATACAGTTGTCATCGCCCTTACCTTCGGCGCCTACTTTACGTTGGTCCTGGTAATCGGCTGGTATGCCTTTCGGCGCACTAGGAATCTGATGGATTTTATCCTGGGCGGGCGGCGGCTGGGCAGCGGCACCGCGGCTCTGAGCGCCGGCGCTTCCGACATGAGCGGTTGGCTGCTGCTGGGTCTGCCGGGTCTAGCCTACGCCACGGGATTGCAATCGCTCTGGTTGGCGGGGGGCCTGTTGCTGGGCACCTGGCTCAACTGGCGCCTAGTGGCAAAACGGCTGCGTACCTTCAGCGAGGCTTACGGCAACGCCCTTACCTTGCCGGAATTCCTGGCCAACCGCTTCGGCGACGAGGGCGGCTGGTTACGCGGCATCAGCGCCTCTTTTATCCTGTTGTTCTTTCTGATCTACACGAGCTCCGGGCTGGTGGCGGGGGGTAAGCTGTTCGAGTCTGTGTTCGGCCTGCCTTACCTTTGGGCGGTAGCGGCCGGGGCCTCGGCTATCCTGCTGTATACGGCGGTGGGCGGCTTTCTCGCCGTTTCCTGGACCGATGTCCTGCAGGGGCTGCTCATGGCCGCGGCCCTCGTAGCCGTGCCGGTGATGGCCTTCGGCAGCGCCGGCGGGCTGGGGCCCGGCCTGGCGCGTATCGAAGCGCTCGATCCAAACCTGTTCGAGCTCTTTACCAAAGCGGATGGGACGGCTCTGGGTCTAGTCGGAATCCTGTCGCTCGCCGCCTGGGGTCTCGGCTATTTCGGTCAGCCCCATATCCTGGCGCGCTTCCAGGCCATAGGATCGGTCGCCGACGTAGGAAGGGCCCGACGCATCGCCGTCTCATGGGCCACCGTTACCCTCACCGGTGCCGTCCTTGCTGGACTTACCGGTGTCCTGGTGCTGGATACACCGCTAGCCGCGGACGACCGCGAGAAGGTCTTTATCGAGCTGGTAAACCTCTTGTTTCATCCGGTGGTCGCCGGCATCTGTCTCGCCGCCATTCTGGCGGCGATCATGAGCACGGCGGATTCGCAGCTGCTAGTCTCATCCTCGGCCTTCACCGAGGACCTTTATCGTACCCTGTTCCGGCGCGACGCGAATCCCCGGAAGTTGGTGGCGGTAGGCCGCGGGTCGGTGGTGATACTCGCGGGCTTGGCCTTCTTCATGGCCCTGGACCCGGAGACCATGATCTTGGATCTGGTGGGCTACGCCTGGGCCGGCTTCGGTGCCGCCTTCGGTCCGGTGGTTATCCTCTCCCTCTACTGGCCGCGCATGACGCGCCGCGGCGCATTGGCGGGCATTGTCACCGGCGGCATCACGGTGGTGGTTTGGAAGCAGCTCGCAGGTGGCCTGTTTGATATCTACGAGCTCCTGCCCGGCTTCCTGTTCTCCCTAGCAGCGGCCTGGATCGCTTCTCTGAGCGACCCCGCGCCGCGCGCCGGGCCGGCAACAGGCTTCAAGCGAGCGGTTGCGGTAACCTTTCGTTAACTTCCCGGAAATCAACCACTATGGACTGAAAATCCATAGTCTAGGGGAACGACTGAAAGCCTCAGACTGAAGTCAGCTCGAAAGGACTGAAAGTCGGCGCACTCGACTGGAAAATCATCATCATGATAACCCTGATGTTCTCGATGCCTCTTTCACATACTCTCTAATCATATCGTCTGTAATATACCCTGAACTGAAAGCACCATACCCAATGGCCCAGAAGTGACGTCCCCAATACTGCTTCCTCAAATGCGGGAATTCTGGTTGTAGTTTGCGCGATATCCTCCCTTTAAGTAACTTTATGGGTAGTGGTGGTCTTTAAACTGGTAGAAAGTAGATTGGAATGCTGTGCGGCTCGGAAGACCTGGACTATCAATTACGCTATCAGTTATAAACTTACTACTACCACTTCATAATCTCACTAACCGACAACCTGGGCGGATAAGAGATGTAGAGAGGTACATGGTCCTTACTCATTACTCCCTGGATGATTTCTATATCGTTAATAGCAATACTTCGTGATCCATACCAGATGAACCTTCAGGTTGTAAACTGCATGTGTCGCGTGCTTCTTCGGGCTCATGGCTAAAAAATACTAAAACCCTATGGACTAAAATCCATAGTTTTTACTAACGGCCAGCAACAAACCAGGTTCTAAATAACTTTAGCACTGCAACCGCATGCATAAGGTTATGTTATGCAACGAAAAGACAAGTATTTCAGGCGTTCACACCTTTCGGAAGCTAAATTCAGACGAATTGTACCCTAAGTTTTGCGCACGATTTACCGGCCTCGAAAATCGCCGAGCCGAGTGATGTAAGCCGTCCAACGATCAATTCAGTTGATTTAAACTACGGACCCGAATCGCTCAGCTTTGTGACGCCTCATCGCCCTTCTCCGGCGAGGTTGAAGTCGATGACTCCTAATTTCGGCGGGCGCCGTGTTCGGGGGAAGAAAGGGCGCGGGGCCGGGGGTAAAACGATTGTCTTCGGGATTCTGGAACGCCACGGGGAAAGTCTACATGGAGATCGTCCCGAACGCGCCAAGAAGCCGCTACAGGCTGCGATCCGGGGCTAGGTGGCCCTTGACCGCATCATCCACTCGGACGGCTGGAGGGACCACGATGGGCTGGTGGATAAGGGGTACAAAAACCATTTCCATGTGAATCATGGTCAGCATGAATTTGCCCGTGGTAATTGCCTTATCAATGGCATTGAATCACTCTGGTCATGTGCCAAACGAAGGCTTGCAAAATTCAATGGTGTTCCACGAAAAACTTTTCATCTACACCTGAAAAAATGTGAATTTAGATTCGATCCTCAAGAGGAAAACTATCTATGATAGAATATTTAATTCTGATGAGAGAAAATCCTCTTTCAAAGTTATCTAGACCCCAAATTATTAAGTGGTTTGATGTCATTCCCTCATCTGGGAATTTTCAGCTATGGCGAATATCCTGGTTGTCGATGACGAACCCGATATCCGAGAAGTGATGCGATTTGCCCTGGAAGGGGCGGGTTTTCGCGTGCACGAAGCCGGTCATGCCGAGGAGACACGTAAGCTCCTCGGGTCCGAAGGCCCTGATCTGATGCTGCTCGACTGGATGTTGCCAGGGCGTTCCGGGTTGGAGCTGGCGCAGCAGCTCAAACAGAGTGACGCAACCTGCGCCATCCCCATCATCATGGTAAGCGCCCGGGGTGAAGAGGAGGATCGGGTCAGGGGGCTGAACACGGGAGCGGACGATTACATCACCAAACCATTCTCTCCGCGGGAGATGGTGGCCCGGGTCAATGCCGTGCTGCGGCGGGCCAGACCGGGAGATCAGGCCGACCGGATCGAGATCTCCGGGCTGCGCATCGATAACGTCAGCCACCGGGTCAGCGCCGACGGCAAGCGCGTCGATATCGCCCCCACGGAGTATCGACTCCTGCACTTCCTCATGACCCATGCGGACCGGGCGTTCAGCCGCCCGCAGCTGCTGGATCAGGTCTGGGGCAATCAGGTCTACGTGGAAGAACGCACCGTGGATGTCCATGTCCGCCGCCTGCGCAAAGCCCTCGAGCCCACTAAGCATGACTATATGTTGCAGACCGTGCGCGGTGTGGGTTACCGCTTCTCCAACCGGACATGAGCCCTCGGCACATTTGGAGAGTATCGCAAAATCCCCGCTCACCACTGGTGAGGGTGTCGCAAAAGTAGGGGCGACCGGCCGGTCGCCCCTGCGCACCCACCGGGAGAGGGGTTGCCTGCCGGCAGGCAGGGAGAGAGGGGAGCAAAAGGCGGAGAGAAGATCATTAGGGTGAAGATCGGTGCCTTTTGCGACACCCTCTACCAGCCACGGGCGCGGGGTTCGTTAACGCCGCTCCGACGCGGTTGCCGCCGTCGGTAGGTCCGGATTCCGCACTCCACACCGCCGGGAGAACGCGTATATGCTCGAACCGCTTTTGTTCGAGGTCTTATTTCTTCTGGTCTCCCTGGCTGTGACTTTGCCTCTGCCCAGGATGGGCCTCGATCCGGCCCTGGCGGTACTCCTGGCGATCCTGCCTTACTTTGGGCGCAACCTCTTCTACCTGGGCCGCCTGACCCTGCTCATCCGGCGCCGCCACCGGATGGTGCCACCCTCCTTCCCCCACGGTCTGTGGGGAGTGATCTACCGCTCCGTCGCCCAGCATCAGCAGAGCGGGCGCAAACGCCGCAAGCGTCAGGTCCGTTTCATCCGGCGATTTCGCGAGGCGGCGATTTCGGTCCCGGATGCCCTGGTCATCCTCGACAGGCACCAACGGATCGAGTGGGCGAATCCGATGGCCGCCGAGCTAATGAATGTCCATTGGCCTCGGGACGGGGGCAGCTACCTGACGGAGATTCTCCGCCACGATCCGCTCCGGGAGCTCTTGGTCGCCGTCGAGTACCTACGGCCCATTGAGCTGGCACCGGAGCACAATCGCGCCGTCACGCTCTCGGTGCGCATCACACCCTTCGGCGAGCGCAAGCGGCAGCGGCTCGTCGTCGGCCGCGATGTCACCAAGGTCTTTCACCTCAATCTGATCCGCCGCGACTTCGTGGCCAACGCCTCCCACGAGCTGCGAACACCGCTCACGGTGATCTCAGGATTTCTGGAGAACCTGATGGGCTCCCCGCTCACGCCCGAGAATCACCGTCGGCCACTGCAGCTGATGAGCAGCCAGGCCGAGCGTATGGGCTCCATCGTCGAGGACCTCCTTACCCTCTCGCGGTTGGAGATGGAAGATTCCACAACCCGATCGGAGCCGGTAGACGTACCGGACATGCTGCGCCTGATTCTCGACGAAGCCCAGCTGCTGGACACGGGCGAACATGTGCTGACCGCGGACATTTCTCCGGATTTGCTCCTGAAAGGCAACCGGCTCGAGCTGCGCAGCGCCTTTTCCAACCTGGTATTCAATGCCGTCAAGCACACACCGTCGAAGAGCCGGGTCCGGATCACCTGGCGAGAGAGCGAGGACGGACCCCTGTTTGCCGTCAAGGACAATGGAGAAGGGATTGCGCGGGAACATGTTCCGCGCCTGACCGAACGTTTCTACCGTATCGACAAGGCGCGCTCCCGGAGCTCGGGGGGAACCGGGCTGGGTCTGGCGATCGTCAAGCACGTGCTGAATCGCCATAATGCGTGGTTGACCATCGAGAGCGAGCCGGGACAGGGGAGCACCTTCAGCTGCTGTTTTCCCGTGGGCACGGGATTTGAGCGGTCGGAGCCCCAGCCTCGTGGCCCGGCTGAGAAGCTGCATTTCTGAAGCTGCATTCTTAATGAGGTAGATGCCGTGGTATCCGTAAGTTTGAAGGGCCAGGTGGCTCGGGATTTAAAAAAATCTCTTGGGCACCTCGACTACAGCTACCAAATCAAGGTCAGGCACTTCAAATTCGATGGCCACGAATGGTCGGAAGAAGAATTGGAGACCCTGGAAAGCTTCTCCAGTCGGTTTGCGCGAACTTCCGATCTATTCGTGTCCCGTTATTTGCGTATCTTGTGTCTGGAGGTCGATCCCTCCTTTCGCGGATCCCTTGTCGATACGCTGAACCTTGGCGAGAAGTCCGGTTATATCGGCTCCGCCAGGACGTGGAAGCGTATTCGCGAACTGAGAAGTGTGGCGGCTCATGGATCTGTAACAGATGACGTGAATGTGCTCTATGGGGAATTGGTTTCGTTGACGCCGACTATCCTGGATGTCGCAAAGCTGCTGTGAGACTTTCCACGCAGGAACGGAGCACCATTTTCAATGTGCTCTCGAAGCTCGACGGCCACTGTGAGATTTACCTTTATGGCTCCCGCGCGGATGATGCGCTGGAAGGTGGGGACATCGACCTGCTTGTTCTCAGTGACAAGCTGACTTTTTCAGACAAGATCACGGCCCTTGTGGAAATCAAAAACATCCTCGGGGATGCAGAAGATCGATTTGACAATCGGCATTTTTCCACACGAGATTCAGATCCATTCATGATGGAAATCATGAAAGCAACGGTGCCGATCGCCGTGCCCTCGGAGGATAGTTAAGGTTCAAGTGGAGACAGAACCAATCGCGGTAGGTCGGGCGCCGATCCCATCCGGTCAAGTCTTGCCGGTCGGGTCAGGCGCGCCTTCCATCGCCGGCGTGTGCCGATGAGACCGAACGCGCCCCAGCCCGACAATCCGGTCTCTCGAATCCGCAGATGCCGCCGCTCCATGCGGCCGGCTTGATTTAGAATCCGCGTCTTCCATATTCCGCATTAGGGTATGTAAGCCGCGCGTGATCGAATGTCGGGTTACGGCGCGGGCGAGGCTAGTAGCATCCCGCGCCGTCGTGGGACGCGCCTCACCCGACCTACCGCGACGGAGCCGGGTCACAAGGCCGGCGACCGGCGACTGCAAGGCGAGCGTGAATCAATCAGACTGAAAACGAGACCATGGCGGGGTCGTTTGGGAGTCAGCCAAGTCAGGGCAAGGTAACCACCGGGCTGGTAGACGCGGGCTTGCCCGCGCCTCCTGCTCATGGAGGACCACCGCGGCCCCGGTTGCCGTCCCGCAGCCGCCAGCTATTTGTTGTTCCATAAGTCAATTACACGCCCTTGCCCTACCGGTGACTGATTTAGACTGGCGTTAAACCCTGTCGGTAGGGTATTTTTACGGATTGCCGCATCTCGGCAAAATCTCCCAGATTCCGACAGACGAAAAATCTCATCAAACCGATGCCACCCGATCCGCAACTGCCGTTTGGTCCGATCAGACTGTTTGCGGCAAGGGGGAGCTGGTACACCTGGTGCCAATAGCCGGGGTTTCCGCTTTGCACCCGGGTGGATACATGAGGATGACGAACACATGAATATCCATGAATATCAAGCCAAAGGGCTCCTGGCCAAGTTCGGCGTTGCCGTACCGCGGGGCCGCGTCGCGTTTACGCCCATCGAGGCGGAGGTAGCCACTCAGGATTTGGGCGGTTCAGTGTGGGTGGTCAAGGCTCAAATCCACGCCGGCGGCCGCGGCAAGGGTGGCGGCGTGAAGGTGGTCAAGTCCCGTGAGGAAGTCAAGACCACCGCTGATCAGATGCTGGGGATGAATCTGGTCACCCATCAGACCGGCCCCGGGGGCAAGGAGGTAAAGCGGGTCTATATCGAGGAGGGCTGCGACATCGCCCGCGAGCTCTATCTGGGCGTGCTGCTGGACCGCGCCACCAGCCGGGTGACCGTGATGGCCTCCACCGAAGGCGGCATGGACATTGAGGAGGTGGCCGCCAAGACCCCGGAGAAGATCATCAAGGTAGCCATCGACCCGGCCATCGGCCTGCAGCCCTTCCATGCCCGCAAGCTGGCCTTCGGGCTGGGCCTGGAGGGCAAGCAGACCCGCTCGGCGGTGACCTTTCTGCAGGGCATGTACAAGGCCTACACTGAGCTGGACGCGAGCCTGGTGGAGATCAACCCCCTGGTGGTGACCGGTGCGGGGGAGCTGTTGGCCCTGGATGCCAAGATGAACTTCGACAACAACGGCCTGTTTCGGCAGAAAGACGTCGTCTGCCTGCGGGACGAAGACGAGGAGGACGCCGCCGAACTGGAGGCGAGCCGGCACGAGCTCAACTATATTAAGCTGGACGGCTCCATCGGCTGCATGGTCAACGGCGCAGGGCTGGCGATGGCGACCATGGACATCATCAAGCTGGAAGGCAGCGATCCGGCCAATTTCCTGGACGTGGGAGGCGGCGCCAGCGCCGAGCGGGTGACCGTTGCCTTCAAGATCATCCTCTCCGACCCCAACGTCAAAGGCATCCTGGTCAATATCTTCGGCGGCATCATGCGCTGTGACACCATCGCTGAGGGTATCGTGGCGGCAGCCAAAGAGCTCGATATCCACGTGCCCCTGGTGGTGCGTCTGGAGGGTACCAACGTCGATAAGGGCAAAGCGATCCTTGACAAATCCGAATTGGACATCGTATCAGCAGACAGCTTGGGCGATGCCGCAAAGAAGGTCGTCGCGGCCTTGAAGGAGGCACACTAATGTCAGTTCTCGTCGATAAAGATACCAAGGTTATCTGCCAGGGCTTCACCGGCGCCCAGGGCACCTTCCATTCGGAGCAGGCGATCGCCTACGGAACCCAAATGGTGGGCGGCGTTACCCCCGGCAAGGGCGGAACCAAGCACCTGGATCTCCCGGTCTTTGATACGGTGGCCGAGGCGGTGGCGAAGACCGGCGCCACGGCCTCCGCCATCTATGTGCCACCGCCCTTCGCCGCGGATGCCATCATGGAGGCGGTAGATGCCGAGATCCCGCTGGTGGTGTGCATCACGGAGGGTGTTCCGGTCGCCGATATGGTGAAGGTAAAGCGGGTGCTCACCGGCTCCAAGACTCGGCTAGTAGGGCCCAACTGCCCCGGTGTCATTACCCCCGATGAGTGCAAGATCGGCATCATGCCCGGCCACATCCACCGGTCGGGGAGCGTGGGCATCGTCTCCCGCTCCGGGACCCTGACCTACGAGGCGGTGGCCCAAACCACGGCGGTGGACCTGGGACAGTCCACCTGCATCGGCATCGGCGGCGATCCGGTCAACGGAACCAACTTCATCGACTGCCTGGATATATTTCTGAAGGACCCCAAGACCGAGTCCATCATCATGATCGGTGAGATCGGGGGCACGGCGGAGGAAGAAGCCGCGGATTTCCTCAAGCAGTCCAAGACCAAGAAGCCCACGGTGGGCTTCATCGCCGGGCTTACCGCGCCGCCGGGCCGCCGTATGGGCCATGCGGGCGCGATCATCGCCGGCGGTAAGGGCGGCGCCAAGGAGAAGATCGAGGCCATGAAGAGCGCAAGCATCCATGTCTCGGCCTCGCCGTCCGAGCTGGGCACCACTCTGAAAGCGGTCCTGGGCGGTTAGCGACCACGCGGACCTGGCCACGCCAGGTCGCCCGAGTGCCCCGTGAATCACCGTGGCATCCTCGGCGGCTTGGCGTGGGCATACCTCAGCCCCCAGTCCGGGTTGAAGGACGAAACCCTGCATGGTATGGTTTGTGTAGGTATGCTCTGCGGCAGGAGTCTCGTAGGATGCGGTTCGCTTCGCTTACCGTATCCTATGTCCAGCCTTGTCTTTAGGTGCGAATACTATGAAAGAAGACCATCATCGTTCGCATGGTTTATGGTACATATCGCGTTCCCTCTCGTGCCATTCATAATCGAGGGAGCCATCAGGTATTTGGTGTTTGATACCTTGGTATTATGGCGCGTGTTCAGCAGCTCTATCTAGGCAATGTCATCCGGCCTGTTATGCCTATTTATCGGCCAAAACTTACTAACTCATAAACGATAGGGTCTAGATAACTTTTATAGAGGATTTTCTCTCAGCATGAGTAAATATCCTATCATAGATAGTTTTCCTCTCGATGATTGAATCTAAATTCACATTTTTTTCAGGTGTAGATGGAAAGTTTTTCGTGAAACAGCATTGAATTTTGCAAGCCTCCGTTTGGCATATGGTCAGAATGATTCAATGCCATTGATAGGGCAATTACCACAGGTAAATTCATGCTGACCATGATTCACATGGAAATGCTTTTTGCACCCCCTATCCACCAGCCCATCGTAGCCCCTCCCGCCGTCCGAGTGGATAATGCTATCGATGGCCACGCGGCCCCAGCTTGCGGCCTGTAGCGGTTTCTTGGCGGCGTTCGGGACGATTTCCGTGTAGACTTTCCCGTGGCACTCCAGAATCCCGAAGACAATCGTTTTACCCCCAGCCCCGCGCCCTTTCTTCCCACGAACACGGCACCCACCGAAAGAGGATTCATCGACTTCAACCTCGCCAGTGGAGGGCGATGAGGCGTCACTAAAGCTGGGTGATCTGGGTTCGTAGTTTGAATAACAACTAATTGATCGTCGAACGGCTTACATCACTCAGCTCGGCTGATTTTCGGGGCCGGTAAATCGTGCGCAAAATAGTGTATAATTCATCTGAATCATTTGATTCAGAGGTGTGTGAACGCCTGAAATACCTGTTTTTTCCTTGCATAACATAATCTTATGCATGTAGTTGCAGCGCTAAAGTTATCTGAACCCTTTACAAAATGCGCTTTTAAATATAAGCTGATGGCCTGAATTCAGACGTTTCTGGTAAGAATTATTTTTCGGAAATATATAAGGAAACTTCTGAGTCAATACTCGGGTTTGATTGAGTATCTTAAGTCAGAGACAGCGAAATTCAACGTGGTATTCAGTAGTTCCATTTAAAAAAGATCCCAAAACTGGGATAAGAGTCGGGGCACAGGAGTTATTGGAAGGCGTGCTTCCAAGGTAGCTGACAAGTAGCTCCAGTGCGTAGGTCGGGTTAAGCGCACCCAATCACAGCGGCATACCTATCATTAACTGAGGGGAAAAGTGAAGGCAGTCCTGATCAGCGAATTCGGCGGGGCGGACGTCTTGTGTATCGGGGAGGCGGAGCGGCCGGTGCCCGGTAAGGGCCAGGTGTTGGTGAAAGTGGCGGCCACCTCGGTCAACCGCCCGGACATCGTCCAGCGCGAGGGCAAGTATCCCCCGCCCAAGTGGGATTCGGAGGTCCTGGGCCTGGAGGTGGCCGGGACGGTCCGGGAGTTGGGAGCGGGGGTAGATCGCTGGTCTGTCGGCGACCGGGTAATGGGCCTGGTGGGCGGCGGGGGCTACGCGGAATATGCCGTCGCCTACGCGGACCACCTGATGCGGATCCCGGAGTCCCTGAGCATCGAAGAGGCGGCCTGTGTCTGCGAAGCCTACATCACCGCCTATCTCAATGTTTTCATGCTCGGCGGCCTCAAGGACGGCGACGGCGTCCTGCTGCATGGCGGGGGGGGGGGCGTCAATACCGCCGCGGTTCAGCTCTGCCGGACCCTGACACCCGCCGCTAAAGTTCTGGTTACGGCCTCGCCGGGCAAGCTGGAGCGGGTCGCGGCCCTGGGGGCGAATGCGGTCATCGACTACCGCTCCCAGGATTTCGCCGAGGAGGTCCAGCGCGTTACGGCCGGGCGGGGGGCGGAGGTGATTCTCGACCACATCGGCGCCGCCTATCTGGCCTCCAACATGAAGTCGCTCGCCGTCGGCGGACGTCTGATAATCATCGGCGTGACCAATGGCATCAAGGCGGAGTTGAACCTGGCCCTGATGATGATCAAGCGCCAACAGATCGTCGGCTCCGTGCTCAGATCGCGGCCGGTGCCCGAAAAGGCGGCGATCGTCGCCGAGTTCTCACACCGCGTGCTGCCCCTGCTGGCGAAGCGAAAGATCGTACCCCTGATTCACAAGGTCTACCGCCTGGGCGACGTAGCCCAGGCCCAGCGTGAAATGGAAGCGAGTACCCACTTCGGAAAGATCGTCCTGTCGCTGGTTTGATACTTTATATCCTTAAATCCCACAGCTCTTCACGGATTGTTCCGCCATCATCCGGCTCCCACGCTCCAGGGGTCGGAGGGTGGGTTGTGCCCACTAGGCAGCAGTTTCTGCAATCTCATCTGGTGGGCGCAGCCCACCCTACAAACCGGCCGGCGGAATCAAGACCTTTCTACCGGTTCCCACGCTCTCTAGAGACTGTGAAAGTATTGCTGGAGGGTCTAGATAACTTTTTGTACTCTCTATCCGCCACAGCCCATCGTAGCTCCTCCCGCCGTCCGAGTGGATGATGCGGTCAAGGACCACCCGGCCCCGGGTCGCGGCCTGTAGCGGCTTCTTGGCGGCGTTCGGGACGATTTCCGTGTAGACTTTACCCGTGGCGTTCCAGAATCCCGAAGACAATCGTTTTACCCCCAGCCCCACGCCCTTTCTTCCCAAGACACGGCGCGTGCCGAAATTAGGATTCATCGACTTCAACCTCGCCGGAGAAGGGCGATGAGGCGTCACAAAGCTGAGCGATTCGGGTCCGTAGTTTGAATAACAACTGATTGATCATCGGACGGCTTACATCACTCGACTCGGCGATTTCCGAGGCCGGTAAATCGTGCGCAAAATAGGGTACAATCCGTCTGAATTTAGCTTCCGAAAGGGGTAGCGGTGGTCTTTAACTGGTAGAAGGTAGATTGGGCTGCTGTGCGGTCCGGTAGGCCTGGACGATCAACTGCACTATAAGTTAAAAACTTACCACTACCGGAATGCTCAACTCTGCTGAGAGAAAATCCTCTTTTAAAGTTATCTAGACCCTTCTGGTTTCTGACTGTCCAATGGTTGGGGTCCACTTCAATGCGTCATGTCGGCAGCCTGATCCTGATCCTGATCCTGCTCTCGGTCTTTCCGACCCACGCCGCCCCGGCCGAACGCCGGGAGGACCCGCCGACCTTCGAGCAACTACTGGTGGAATCGGGCATGGCGCTCGCGATTCCGGACGGCCTCGTAGTAACCGAGGTGCGGCCGAATGCGCGTTTCATTTACGATCGTGCCTACGCGAGCCCAGACGGGGCGCTGGAGATACGCTATGCGGTAAGGCCCGTGGGGCGACTCCGTATCGACTACGAAGATCCCCACAGCGCCGTGCCGGACCCCAATCACATGTTCCCCCTGATGTTCCAATCGGTGGTTACCCAGCTCTCCGACGGACGACACAGCCCGACCCGGGAGTATCCACTGGGGCAGGCACGGGAGAAGTTCGACGCCGACTGGGCCGCGGCGGCCGTGTTCGACATGGATTCCGGGTTCGCGACGGACCACCGGCAGGCGCTGGTCATCGCCATGCACAGGAACGCCCGCGCCGATGCCTATGCGATCTTCCTCTTCGACGACTATGAGCCGGTCAAACAACGGATCAACGATAACCTGGGCTCACTGCGTTTCCTGCCCCGCCCCCCCATTGCACCTTGATTTTCCTGTCAAGTTGTTCCAGGGAGTTTGCACCGAATCCCGGAATGCCAAGTCGGGCTTTCTCGACCAATCTGAAGGGCCCGTCCGGCATACCTGGGGAATCCCAGGAAGTTGGTCGGATTCCCCGCCCTATTCCGTTGAATTCACCCTCTCTCCCTCCGAGGGTGTCGGTCGCCTTTCGCCTCTTCCTGGGCGGTGCGCTTCACGTGGGCGGATGCCGGTGCTTCGTCCAGCTCATCATTGTCGCGCCTGCGCCTGCCGATCGTGTTGTCCTGCATAGATTAAGGAATTTCATCAATACAGCGACCAATTTGGGCGTATGTGTCCTGCATAACCGAATCCCCTACGTATCTTTAAGGGGACCTGACATCGCGTTATAGGCCGACACACGTATCCGGCGAACACGTCAGAGGCACGCGCAGCTGATGTCTGACGACAGCTTGAACAGACACATCCACGTCGTCGCCGCTGCCTTGCAGGATCCCCAGGGGCGGGTCCTGATCGCGAAACGCCCGTATCGGATCCATCAGGGGGGGCGGTGGGAATTTCCCGGGGGCAAGCTGGAGCTCGGTGAGATGCCGGCAGCGGCCTTAGCCCGGGAGCTGAACGAGGAGCTGGGAATACGGGTCCTGTCGTCTCGTCCCCTGATCCGAGTCCACCACGACTATGGTGACCGTCACATCCTGCTTGACGTCCGTCGCGTGACCAGTTATGCGGGCGATCCCCTGGGCCGAGAAGGTCAGTCGATCGCCTGGGTCCATCCCGATGCCATGGACCCCGCGGTATTCCCGGCCGCGGACAGCCTCGTTATCTCGGTGCTGCGTCTACCCGAGCGCTATCTGATCACCGGCGCGGACCCTTGTGTGCCCGGTCGCTTCATGAACTGCCTGGACCGTGCGTTGGCACGGGGCATCCGCCTGGTGCAACTGCGAGCCCATGACCTGAGCGATGATGACTATGCCGGCCTAGCCGCGGGCGCATTCCGGCTCTGCGCGCGGCATGGCGCGCGGCTGCTGCTCAACCGGGACCCTCACCTGGTCCGGGTCCGTGATCTCCCCTGCCATGGGCTGCACCTGAACGGGTGGCGCCTAACCACTCTCGCGCGCAGGCCCTGGGACGACCGGCGCCTGGTAGGGGCGTCCTGCCACAATGCCTGGGACCTGTCTCAGGCCGTGCGCCTAGGTCTGGACTATGCCCTGCTCTCGCCGGTGCGGGCGACCCCAAGCCACCCGGACGCCCGCCCGCTGGGCTGGGGGTGCTTCGCCGCGCTTGCCAAAGGCGCCGCGCTGCCCGTCTATGCCCTCGGCGGCCTGGGGCCCGATGACCTGGATACGGCCTTCGCCCACGGCGCCCAGGGCATCGCGGCGGTCCGCGGGTTCTGGCAGTATTGATGTCGAAATCCGCTCGAACACACCCCGACTTGGGAGATCTGACCGCGATAGGAGGGTACGAGCCAATCGGTGATGGGGTTGGGCCGCCGAGGGGTGGTAGGGGGCTACCGGCAGCCCAAGCCCCGGATACCACACATCGACCTGCGTGCGGACCACCAATGGTACGGGATTACCAGGATTCACAGGGCTTCTGTCCGGTTTTCGGGTCGTTATGACCTGGGCACTCGCGACAAAAGAATCCTGAAAAGTCTGTGACTCCTATCCTGTTTGCGGCCGGTAGTAAGGTAGGAACCGCACCGGAACGAAAAGTCAGGCGTCGGTTTCGAGATCAAACGAGGAGCTTTGGCCCCCACCGGTCCGGGTGCCGGAGGTCCAGCGCCCAGCTCGCATCCTGTCGCAACAGGCCGAGGCGTCCGGCAGCCAGCTAGAAGCGTCGCCGCCGCAGCTCGGCGATGGGCCCCGTGCCGGTGAACCGGGTACCGAATTGCGCGTCGTTGAGCTTACCTGCACGACACTGGCGGATCAGGCCCAACACCTTCTCGGCCCCGCTCGGGGAAATGGACCCGCAACTAGTCCACGAACAGGTCCTTGAGCTCCAGGGGCAGACGGATCAGCAGGCTACCGGCGTGAGACGCCCCCGCTTGGGCCACCGCCTCCAACACCCGTTCCAGGTCCTGGTCCGTAAGGCCGAGGATCAGGGGAGAGACCAGCACGCCAGTGGATATTTCAGCTTGCGCTGCGGCGTTGCCGCGCGCGGTTCGAGGTGCCGCGCAAACTCGATATCCGGCGTGGTGATGGAGAGCTGTACCACCGCGCACTTATCCGCGGCCATTGTGCCGAGGAGGTCCAGGTCCCGCAGCACCAAGGTGGATCTGGTGGTCACCGCCACCGGATGGCGGCAAGCATGGAGTACTTCCAGCATCTGCCGGGTAATCTGGAGCCGGCGCTTGATCGGCTGGTACGGGTCCGTGGCGGCGCCGAGCACGATGGTCTCGGGTCGGTAGCCGGGCCTTGCCAGTTCCCGCTCCAGCTGCTCAGCGGCGTCGGGCTTGTAGAAGAGCCAGCGCTCGAAATCCAGCCCCGGTGACAGCTCAAGCCGGGCGTGTATCGGCCGCGCGTAACAGTAAATGCAGCCATGCTCGCAGCCGCGATAGGGATTGATGGATCGCCCGAAGGGAATGTCCGGGGATCGATTCCGGCTGATGATGGTACGGCTGGCATCCACCGCAAACTCGGTGCGCAAAGGTTCCAGCGCCTCCCGATACCAACCGTCGTCCACCGTCTCGCGGCGATGATCCGCGTAGCAGTTATCCGGGTTGGAAACCACGCCGCGGCCCCGTTGCACTGTGCGGTGATGGTAGCTCATGTCGCTTTCTGTTGAACGCCCCGCGCCGGCGGTCTTCCCACCGGCAGGGAGACCGTACGGACCTTTCGTTAAGTGTACAGACGCGTTCCCCCAGTTGCGGTATGCCGCCTGGTCGGATCGCGCCTTAGCCCGACAACCAATCGGTAAGCAGCCGTTTGGTTAAACAGGATCGCTCCCGCAACACCTCCGGTCCCCTGAGCCGCGCCAGGTGATCCAGAATTGCTTTTAACCGGACAGCTTCTAAGATAACGTCTCCTAGACAGATACGGAGACTTTAAGATGATCTCGAATGCCATGGCGCAAAAACTCAACGGGCAGATCAATAAGGAATTCTACTCAGCCTACTTCTACATGAGCATGTCCGCCCACAGCGAGGGCGAAAACCTCAAGGGCACCGCTGCCTGGTTCATGGCCAAGTACGATGAGGAGATGGCCCACGCCATGAAGATCTATTGTTATCTCCACGACCAGGGGGCCAGGGTCAAGCTCGAGGCGGTCAATAAGCCGCCAACCGACTACGCGGGCATGCTCGACATGTTCGAGAAGACCCTTGTCCATGAGCGGGAGGTGACTGCATCCTTCAGCGATCTAGTGGAAGCCGCCCTCGCGGAAAAGGACCACGCCACGAGCATCTTTCTGCAGTGGTTCGTCACCGAGCAGATCGAGGAAGAGGCCACGGTGAGCAATATCATCGGTCGGATCAAGCTGGTGGGCGAACGTGGCGAGGGATTATTCATGATCGACAACGAACTCGCGGGGATCGCAAAGCAGATGTCACAAACCCTGGCCGCCCAGCCAATATAGGCGCAGGTAGTGGTGGATTTTAACTGATGGCGTAGTTGATAGCCCAGGTCTACCAGACCGCACAGCAGCCCAATCTACCTTCTACCATTTAAAGACCACCACTACCCCTACGACTACTCCTTGACAATACAGGTAGCGGGCCGGTCACGGTGAAGATTCTCATCAGCGGTCGGGTATCTTCCGGCTTGGACCGCAGGGTCTCGGGTCTCGAGGTCAGAAACGCCACGGCGGCGCAGACACCGGCTGAGGCCGGAGCGGGAGACCTCCGAGGGGATGGGTTCAGGGTTACCGCCAACCGGTCATCCAGGGGCGGCGGCAGCGTCTTGCGTTGCTCTACCACCACTGCCTCCTACTCCTAGGCTGCACTGAGGGCGGCATGGCGCTGGTGTGGGCGGTGCAAGGCAGCCGCCGTTTCATCCCGCCGGCACCATTTCGAAGTCGTGTGACGGTTGAGGCCATAGGCTTCCGCTAACGTCCGGTTGCTTACCGTGGCCGGTTGGGCCTGCAACTCCGGATGGACGGCGAGTGTGGGGCTGGCCTTCTGGTGCAGCCGGATGTTCATACCGTGTGATCGCTCGACTCGGAATTTGAGATACCATATGGGTCAGCTCGAACCCAATGCCATTAAGTTAAGCGTCACCGATGCCGTTTGTGATTGATCGTGCGCTGTTTTTGTTCGCCCTCTCCCCAACCCCTCTCCCGCCGGGGGAAGGGTTTTTGCGACACCCTCCCATGGGGAGAACGGATTGCACACTATTTTGTGCACGATTTACCGGCCTTGAAAATCGCCGAGCTGAGTAACACCGTTACAGGTCGCAATCCGGGGCCAGGTAGCCCTTGACGCATCATCCACTCGGACGGCGGGAGGGGCTACGATGGGCTGGTGGATAGGGGGTACAAAAAGCATTTCCGTGTGAATCATGGTCAGCACGAATTTGCCCGTGGCAATTACCCTATCAATGGCATTGAATCATTCTGGTTATATGCCAAACGAAGGCGTGCAAAATTCAATGGTGTTCCAAGAAAAACTTTTCATTTACACCTGAGAGTGTGAATCGAGAGGGAAAGTTATATGGTAGAATACTTACCCTGCTGAAGAGAAAATCCTCTCTAAATTATCTAGACCCTAACCTAATGGCATTGAGCTCAAACCTTACCGACCGGCTATTTGCTTCGAAGAACTTTCCATCATGATGCTTTCCAACCTAACCGCCGTGTCCCCCATAGACGGCCGCTATGGCCCCAAGACCGAAGACTTGCGGTCCATCTTCAGTGAGTTCGGCCTGATCAGGTACCGGGTGCTGGTGGAGGTGCGCTGGCTGCAGGCACTTGCCGCGCACCCGGATATCCGGGAGGTTCCTTCCCTGTCCGGCCCCGCGGCCGACACGCTGAATGGGATCGCAGAAATGTTTTCGGTGGCGGACGCGGGCCGAATCAAGGAGATCGAACGCATCACCAACCATGATGTCAAGGCAGTGGAGTATTTCATCAAAGAGCGCATCGCCGACAATGCCGAGCTCGCGACAATCAGTGAGTTCGTCCATTTCGCCTGCACCTCCGAGGATATCAATAATCTGTCCCATGCCCTGATGCTGCGTGAGGGGCGCGCGCAAGTGCTCATCCCCCGCATGGATGAGGTCATCACCGCGACCCGCACCCTCGCTCATGAGCTCGCGGACCTGCCGATGCTCGCGCGTACCCATGGTCAACCCGCGTCCCCCACCACCCTGGGCAAGGAGCTGGCTAATGTGGTCCACCGGCTCGGCCGCCAGCGGGACCAGGTGGCCGAGGTGCGGCTCCTGGGCAAGATCAACGGCGCCGTAGGCAATTATAATGCCCACCTTGCCGCCTATCCGGACCTCAACTGGCCGGGCTTCGCCCGCGGTTTTGTCGCAACGCTCGGTCTCGATTGGAATCCCTACAGTATCCAGATCGAGCCCCATGACTACATAGCGGAACTGTTCGACGCCATCGCCCGTTGCAACAATATCCTCATGGATTTCTGCCGCGACCTCTGGGGCTACATCGCCTTCGGTTACTTCCGGCAGAAAACAGTAGCGGATGAGATCGGCTCATCCACCATGCCCCATAAAATTAATCCCATCGACTTCGAGAACGCCGAGGGGAACCTGGGGCTGGCAAATGCTATCTTCGGGCACCTCGCCCAAAAGCTCCCGCTCTCGCGCTGGCAACGGGACCTGACCGACTCTACCGTGCTGCGTAACCTCGGGGTCGGGTGCGCCCACACCAGCATTGCCCTGCAATCCATCATGCGTGGAATCGGCAAGCTGAAACCGGACGCGGAGCGCCTCGCGGCCGATCTGGATGCCAATTGGGAAGTCCTGGCGGAGCCGATCCAGACGGTGATGCGGCGTTACGGGATCGAGCAACCCTACGAGAAGCTCAAGGCACTAACCCGCGGCCACCGGATCACGCGGACGGACCTGGCGCGGTTCATCGACTCCCTAGACATCCCGGATGAGACCAAGACCCGCCTGAAGGCACTGAGTCCCGGGGGCTACACCGGAAATGCCTCAGCTCAGGCAAAGGCGATTTGATGAGCTGTTTGGTTAAAAACAGTCCTGAATTATAAGGAGTGTTTAAGCTGCCCGCTAACCAAACAGGATGAACAAGATTTACAGGATGAACCTAATAACTTTAGAGAGGATTTTCTCTCAGCAAAATAACATTCTGCCATAGTAAATTTTCCACCTTTCAGGTGTAGATGAGAAACTTCTCATGGAACACCATTGAATTGCAAGCCTTTTACATCACTCAACTCAGCGATTTTCGAGGTCGGTAAATCGTGCGTAAAATAGGGTGCAATCCATCTAAATTTGGCTTCGGAGATGTGTGAACGCCTGAAATACCTGTTTTTCCTTGCATAACATTACGTTAGCATGCAGCAGCAGTGCTAAAGCTATTTAGGCCCTTTCTGATAAACTCCCTTGACTGCTCACGAAAGCGGAAAGGGTCGAAATAACCATTAGCCCCTCCCACCACCGGCAGCCGATTAGCAATCCTGAATGATTTGGCGTTGTTTGGGGGAGTGATATCTTTGCGCTGCGACGCATACAGGCTTGCTGACCGTCTGCCGGATCAGTACACGTCCTAATGCCTCACGCAAGCTTTTCCTGCACCCAGCCTTCGACCAATCCCAAGGCAGCGGCCAGGCCCGCCGGATCGTCGCCGCCGGCCTGGGCCATATCTGCCCGGCCACCGCCCCGACCACCCACCTGCGCGGCCACCAGCTTGACTAGGTCGCCTGCGTGCATACGGTCCGTCAGGTCCTTGGTAACCCCCGCGACTAGGCTTACCTTGCCGTCGCTCTCGTCAGCGGCCAGGACCACCACCGCCGAGCCTAGCTGGTCCTTGAACCGGTCCAGGGTATCACGCAAACCCTTGGCATCCACTCCGTCGAGCCTGGCCGCCAGCACCTTGACGCCGTCCACGTCCACCACCCGGGCGATCAGGTCCCGGCCCGCGCTGCTCACCAGCTTGGCTTTGGCCTCGCCGAGCGCCTTTTCCAGCTGCTTGGCATGTTCCAGGAGTTGGACCACCTTGTCGTCCAAGTCCTCGCGCGTGCCCTTGACCAAGCGCGCAAGGCGCAGCAAGCGTCCTTCGTCCGCCTCCACCCAGTCCAAGGCTCCTTCACCGCTCACCGCTTCGATGCGCCTCACGCCGGAGGCAATGCCGCTTTCCGCAAGGATTTTGAACAGACCGATGTCGCCCAGGGCCCGCACGTGGGTGCCACCGCAAAGCTCAGTGGAGAAGTCTCCCATGCGCAGCACCCGTACCTGGTCGGCGTATTTTTCGTCGAACAGGGCCATGGCGCCGGAGACCTTGGCGTCGTCCAGGGACATGATCCGGGTCTCCACCAGGTGGTTGGCGCGGACCTCTCGGTTGACCAGACGCTCGATTTGAAGGATTCGTTCGCGGCCGACCGGCTCGAAATGGGAGAAATCGAAGCGCAGACGCTCGGGGCCTACCAGGGAGCCTTTCTGCTGCACATGATCCCCCAGCACCTGGCGCAGGGCGGCATGGAGCAGGTGAGTGGCGGAATGATTGAGGGCGATCCGGTGCCGCCGCCGCGCATCCACCCGAGCCTCCACCTGATCGCCGACCTGGAGCTCTCCTTCGGCCATGCGGGCGATGTGACCAATAACGCCGGCGCCTTGTTTCCGGGTATCCAGTATGTGCGCGCGCGCTTCTCCATGCATGAGCTCGCCGGTATCGCCCACCTGACCACCGGCCTCGGCATAGAAGGGGGTAATGCCGAGCACGATCAAGCCTTCTTGGCCCTCGGAGAGGCTGTCCAGCGACTCGCCATCCTGATAGATGGCCATCACCGTTGCCTGATCGGCGAGCCGCTCGTAGCCGATGAAGTCGGTCTCTCCTTCCAGATCCGGGGCCATATCCCGGGTTGCGCCGAATTGACTCGCCGCCCGCCCCCGCCCCTTCTGCTCCGCCATCGCCCGTTCGAAGCCCGCCAGGTCCAGGCGCAAGCCCCGTTCCCGGGCTACGTCGGCGGTGAGGTCGGTGGGAAAACCGTAGGTATCGTAGAGCTTGAACACGATTGCGCCGTCGATGCAGTCACCCTGAATCCTGGCGATGGCCTGGTCCAGGATGCGCATACCCTGCTCCAGGATCTCGGCGAAGCGTTCTTCTTCGACCCCGAGCACCCGTTCCACCTGCGCCTGGGCGGCCACGAGCTCCGGGTAGGCTGCACCCATCTGCGCTGCCAAGGTCGCCACCAGGCGGTAAAAAAAGGGCTCGCGGCAGCCGAGCCGATAGCCGTGGCGGATCGCACGCCGGACGATCCGGCGTAGGACATAGCCCCGCCCCTCGTTACTAGGGGTAATGCCGTCGCTGATCAGGAAACCGGCGGCACGGATATGGTCGGCGATGACCCGCAGCGACTGGTTCCGGTGGTCCGCGCAGCCGGTCAGCTCCGCCGCGGCCTCGATCAGGGCGCGGAACAGATCGGTCGCGTAATTGTCATGAGTCCCCTGCATGATCGCCGCCAGGCGTTCGAGGCCCATGCCGGTGTCCACCGAGGGACGCGGCAGGGGCGTGAGTCGTCCCTCCGCGTCCCGGTCGTACTGCATGAACACCAGGTTCCAGATCTCCACGAAGCGGTCCCCGTCCTGGTCTGGGGTACCGGGGGGACCACCGGGCACATCCGGGCCATGGTCGTAGAAGATCTCGGAGCAGGGACCGCAGGGACCAGTCTCCCCCATGGACCAGAAATTGTCCTGCCCGCCACAGCGTGAGAAGCGTTCGGGATTCACGCCGATGTGATGATGCCAGATGCGCTCTGCCTCCCGGTCCTCTTCGTAGACCGTGATCCACAAGCGTTCTTCCGGCAGGCCCAGCACCCGGGTAAGGTAGTCCCAGGCATAACGGATCGCCTCCGGTTTAAAATAGTTGCCGAAGCTGAAATTGCCCAGCATCTCGAAAAAGGTGTGATGACGGGCCGTGTAACCCACGTTTTCCAGGTCATTGTGCTTGCCCCCGGCGCGCACGCAGCGTTGGGCGCTGACGGCACGCTGATAGGGCGGTTGCTCCCGGCCCAGGAAGATTTCCTTGAACTGCACCATGCCGGCATTGGCGAACAGCAAGGTAGGGTCGGCGGCGGGCACCAGGGGACTACCGGGTACTACCTGGTGCCCGCGCTCGGCGAAGTAACGGAGAAAGCCGGCTCGAAGCGCTGCGCTACTCTTCATGGGACGGATTTGTCATGGATACTCGGGGACGCCGGAGGACTCACGGAAGGCCAAGGCGATTGACGGAAAATGGTGTACCGGATCGGGCCGGATTCCGGTTCGTATGCTAAGGCGCGGCAACCCTTGACGAAAATCGCCTGAGTATTTGGATCAGAATTCATCTTTGCCGTTCAGAAAGTCGGCGATCAGCTCCGCGGGAAACCCCCGATACTCTAGAAATCGGGCCCGTTGCGCGCGCGCCTTGGCATCACAGGCAGGCCCGGGGCCGAACCGCTTGTCATGGACCCTGGACAGCGCAGCCGCCCATTCCTGGGGCGACCGTCCCAGGGACGATTCGATCAGGTCATCGGCAAGGCCCCGGTAGCGTAGCTCCTGGCGGATTCGCATGGGTCCAAACCCCTTGTGTACCCGCTCGTCGACATAGACCGCGGCCATCCGCCGATCGCTTACCAGGCCGCGGCCGGCCAGGTCCTCCATGAGCCGTGCTACCCCCGCCGCGGCGTAACCGCGCGCACACAGCTTGCGTTGGAGCTCCCCGCGGCTGAGCTCCCGCGACGCCAGAAACTTGAGCGCGGCGCGTTCGATGTCCGGTTCCAGGGTCAGGCCTCCTGGGGCTGCGGGTCGGTCGCTTCAGCACCGCTGCCCTGGGGCAACAGCAGAGCGCGGATCTTGGCTTCGATCTCCCGGGACAGCTCGGTATCCTCCTTAAGAAAGCCGCGTACATTGTCCTTACCCTGCCCGATCCGGTCACCGCCGTAACTGTACCAGGCCCCGGACTTTTCTATCACGCCCTGCTGCACGCCGAGATCGATAATCTCGCCTTCACGGGAGATCCCCTCGCCATAGAGAATATCAAAGCTGACCTGCTTGAAGGGCGGCGCCACCTTGTTCTTGACCACCTTGACCTTGGTCTCGTTACCGACCACCTCCTCGCCCTTCTTGATGGCGCCGATACGCCGGATGTCGAGTCGGACCGAGGCGTAGAACTTGAGCGCATTGCCGCCGGTGGTAGTCTCCGGATTGCCGAACATGACCCCGATCTTCATCCGGATCTGGTTGATGAAAATGACCGCACAATTGGAGCGCCTGATATTCGCCGTGAGCTTGCGCAGGGCCTGGGACATGAGCCGGGCCTGCAACCCCACGTGGGAATCGCCCATCTCGCCCTCGATCTCCGCCTTAGGGGTCAGGGCCGCGACCGAATCCACCACCACCACGTCTACAGCCCCCGAGCGCACCAACATATCGGTGATCTCCAGCGCCTGCTCGCCGGTGTCCGGCTGTGAAACCAGGAGCTCGTCCATGTCCACCCCCAGGCGCCCCGCATAGCTCGGATCCAAGGCATGCTCGGCATCCACGAAGGCCGCGGTCCCGCCCAGCTGCTGGGCCTCGGCCACCACATGGAGGGCCAGGGTGGTCTTGCCGGAAGATTCCGGGCCATACACCTCGATCACCCGGCCCTTGGGCACACCGCCAACGCCCAAAGCTACGTCCAGCCCCAGGGAACCGGTAGAGATGGCCTCCAGGCCGCGCACGGCCCCCACGTCGCCCATCCGCATGACCGAGCCCTTGCCGAACTGTTTCTCGATCTGGCTCAACGCGGCCGTCAACGCCCGTTTGCGATTGTCGTCCATCGGATCTCCGGCCCGCTCCCCCCCCGGCGAGGGACGGGATGCGCCTGCGGCGCCTGTCGATAGCTGGAAATGGAACGGCAACGCCACCAGGCGCGTCACCTTCGATGCCTGCATTATTCCATAGGATGGGTGTGCCGTCATGGAATCAGTAGCCATCGACAGGGTGGGAGCGTATAAATCTTGATGCGTATAAATTTCGGTGGTGGTGGTCTTTAAATGGTAGAAGGTAAATTGGACCGCTGTGCAATCCGGTAGACCTGGGCTGTCCACTACGCTACCAGTTAAAAGTTTGTCACCACCAATCCGGTCGCACCATTTTACAGCACTGCCGGGAGGTACGTCAGGCAGCGGAGGCGGTTTGGGAGTCCATCGAGAATGAACTGGCCGAGGCAACAGATGTCGATGAAAACGAGTTTTGCCGGGATTTATGGCCCCTGTTGCTTGCCGCAGCCTTGCTGCATGACCTGGGAAAGGTGAATAATGTAGTTGATAGTCCAGGTCTACCGGGCCGCACAGCAGCCCAATCTACCTTCTACCAGTTAAATACCACCACCTCCACCAGGTTACGCTTCCTGTTTCCGCAATGGACGTGCGGGAATTGCTTCAGGGAGCCGCAGTGGAGAACCAACTCGCATTTCTGATGCGCAGCGCCCGCAATCGCGACAAACGCGACGAGATTTCCGACGCCGGCGTCGGCAGCCGCAGCCGAGCTGCGGGCCATGGAAGGCAACCGCGGGAGCGGATCCCAACGCGGACATGAAGGCATGGCCGGCAGGCACTACTTCGCCGCATTGCGCTTCTTGCCGGATCTGGAGCAGAGCCTCATGGCCTTTTCGGAGCGCAATCGCCGCCCGCCCCGGGACCCTTTTAACGCCGCCCTCAGCTTCGGCTACAGCCTGCTCTATCGTGACCTGACGGCGGCCATTCTGCCGGTAGGTCTTGGGGTTCTTTCACACCCCACGCAGCGTCGCCTATCCCCTGGCCCCAGACCTCATAGAGCTGTTCCGCACCACCCTCTGGGACATGCCCCTGATCACCTCGGTCAATCGCAGCCAATGGAACGAAGTGCATTTTTCGATCACCCGCGAACGGATCTGGCTGTCCGCCGATGGCCGCAAGCTGGCAAATCGGCATCTTCAATGAGGAACGCGAGCAGGAACGCTGGCGGCACCTGGTACTCCACTACTCGCTCAGCTACGCTCAGGCCGTGGAGCTCGAGGTCCGTCTGTTGGAGTAAGGAATGGAGCGGTGCGCTCAGCCTGTTCACCCGGCTGCGGGTGCGCTGATGAGCCACGACGACAAACACGCCGAGAAGCGCTGGCATCTGGTCAGCTATGATATCCGCGATCCTTAGTACGTTGGCGCGGGGCATACAAAATACTGTGTGGGACCGGAGAGCGGACCCAATATTCGCTGTTCCGCTGCAGCCTCTCCAAGACCAAGATGAGGCGATTACGCTGGCTGTTGGAGCAAATTCTGGACGACGAGGACGATCTCATGTTGGTCCATCTCTGCCCACGTTGCGCCGGGCAGATCCAGGAAAAGAGCCGGGGCGGCGGTTGGTCCCAAGAAGGTTCCCGTTACGAAATCCTGTGACCGCATAGACGACCGGTTGGACTGACCTTAAATCATACCTTACCGACGACAAGTGCCCGATTTCAAAGCAGCAATCGTTCCCGGCGCGGGCTTGTCGATGCATACAGGATCTAACACCTTGAAATTCGCAGGGCCTGTCAACATTTAACTCCAATCGACTGTTTTCACATATTAAATGGCCGCAATACTCCAGCGGCCCGCACAGCGGAGCCTAATGTCAACACGACCTTAGGAGATACCGAGCAGCTTTTGAATCTGAAGGCTCAGCCGCCAGCGCGGGTGGTCCATGCAGTAGGTCAATGCGGCCCGCGTGTTCTGCTCCAGGTTCGGTCCATCCATGGGTTGCAGGAAGAAATGATCGAACGCCAGCTGCTCAAAACGCTCCGGCGGAGTCTCCGCTTGTGGATAGACCAGCTTCAGCTCATTGCCTGACCGTACCGCAAGCTCCGCATTCGCATTCGCCTTCGGGCTGACGCAGATCCAATCGAGATCCGGTAGGACCGGTATGGTCCCATTGGTCTCCACGGCTACCTGGAAGCCGCGGTCATGCAGCACCGCGATCAGGGCTTCGTCAAGCTGCAGCAGGGGCTCGCCGCCGGTGCAGACGACGAAAGGGACCCTGGCCTTCCCGGCAGGCCGCAGCCAGGTCGCGTCAATCCGGTCCGCCAGATCGGCCGCGTCCCGGTAGGTGCCGCCGTTCTTCCCGTCGGTGCCCCGAAAATCCGTGTCGCAGAACCGGCAGATGGCCCTGGACCTGTCCTGCTCCCGCCCCGTCCAGAGATTGCAGCCGGCAAAGCGACACAAGACCGCCGCGCGGCCCGTATTCGCGCCCTCTCCCTGCAGGGTGTAGAAGATTTCCTTGACGGCATAGGTCATGACGGCAGGACAGGACCCGAATCGCCCCGGCACAGCAGGACCCCGCAGCCGGGGGTCTCCTGCAGGTCGATGCGGTCGAGCTGCGGGAGCGCCGCCGCTGCCTCTTCCCACAGCCATCGAGCCAGGCTCGCCGGGTCGACATCCCCGAGGCGCGGCAGTGCGTTGAGCAGTCGGTGGTCGAGCTGTTTGTAAAGGGGTTGGAAACGCGCTTTGACATCGCCATAGTCCAGGACCCAACCCATGACCTGGTCCAGGAGTGCGCGCAGGTGCAGCCGCACCAGGTAGCTGTGACCGTGCAGACGGCGCCCGGAAGCGCCGTCAGGGGCCCGCACCAGACGCAAGGCGCTCTCGAATCGCTGCTCGGTCCGGATGTGGAAGTGCCGGCCGTCATAGTGGCAACCGGCGCCGGCGGTCTCGTAGACGCTGATCCAGGACAGGGTTGGCAGCATGGACTCGAGCCGCTCCCACAGCCAGGCCGACAAAAGCTCGCTGGTGGGGTTCGCGAGCCCCGACAGATCATTGAGGCATGAATGGTGGAGGGTTCGATGCAGGGGCGTCCAGGCCGCGCCGAGCCGGTCGCAGTCGATGCCCATGTCGTCGTCTCCCAGGTTCTGACGGGCATGCAGGACGACCTCAAATCCGTGTCCGTGCATACGCCCACACTTGTGGCCCGCCGGCACATTGGGCAACCGGTGGGCAGCCTCGAAGCGGAAACGACGCCATAGATGTACCTGATCCGAACCGTCGAGGTCCGCCCCCTGATCCCGAGTGCTGCGGATCCCCACCGACTCGATACCCGGCACCCGAAGGCGCGCCCAAACCCAGCGGGCCAGGTTCTCGTCGGTGGGAACCGGCAGGTATTGTTTGAGATCGCGGTAATCGAGAGCCGCGACACAGTGCTCCAGGCGGTCCCTCAGCGCATCCGTCTCGCCCCCCGGAAACGGCGCCCACCCGGCCGGCAGCTCGGCCCGCACGCGGGCTAGAAAGCTGTGCCCATGCAGGCGCCGCGCTCTGTGCCCCGCCGGGAGGACGGACAGCCGCCGCGCCGCCTCGAACGGGACGGCGGCTAGGTGCAGGAGACGTGTCGTCACGGTGCAGAAATTCCGAATTCGGTGAGTAAAGGGTCGGCTGTCCCGACCTCGGCAAAGCCCTTGGCGCGCAGCCGGCAGGCATCGCACCGGCGGCAGGGGCGACCGTCGGCAGCCGGATCATAGCAGCTGCTGGTGAGGGCATAGTCCAGGCCCAACCCGATACCCTTGCGGATAATCTGCGCCTTGGTGAGCCGGATCAGGGGCGCGAGGATCCTGATGCTCCGGTGCCCTTCGGTGCCCAGCCTGGTGCCCAGGTTGGCCATGCGCTCGTAGGCCGTGATGTACTCGGGCCGACAATCGGGATAGCCGGAGTAGTCAAGGACATTGACACCGATGAAGATGTCGCCCGCCTCCAACACCTCCGCCCAGGCCAGGGCGAAGGACAGGAAGACGGTATTACGCGCCGGGACATAGGTGACCGGGATACCCTCTTCCATCCGCTCCAAACCCCGATCCTTGGGTACCGCCAGTTCGCCGGTGAGGGCCGATCCGCCGAAACGGCGCAGATCGAGGTCCAGGACGAGGTGCTCGGCTACCTCCAAAGCCCGCGCTACCTGGGCCGCGGACTCGAGCTCTATCCGGTGCCGCTGACCGTATCCGAAAGACAAGGCGTAGGACTCAAACCCCTCCGCCCTGGCGATAGCTAGGGTCGTCGCGGAATCCAGTCCGCCACTGAGGAGAACCACCGCCTTGGTCATGCCCGCACCCGCATGAGTCCGGTGGTATTGTGACTCTGTTGTTTACGAGACATAAGGTATTGATTTAAGGAGTTCTATTTGAATCCTGAGAACTAAAGTTCAGAACACTACCCTATGGAAGGCAATGCCATTAAGTTAAGCCTCAAAGCCCCTCTCCCGGTGGGAGAGGGGTTGGGGAGAGGGCGAACAAAAACAGCGCACGATCAATCATAAACGGCATCGGTGACGCTTAACTTAATGGCATTGCTATGGAGGGTGGGAGAAAGAAAAATCCTCCCGATTATTCGATCAGACGGCGACTTCCACATAACTCGATAGGCTTGAAGGTTCCGGTATATATGAGAATCCATCCATCCTGTTCCACCAACTTAATCGCTTCTCTTAACCTTTACAATTCGACGCTATTAGCGTAGGGTCTAGATAGTTTTAGCACTGCTACCACATGCTAAGGCATATGTTATGCAAGGAAAAAACAGGTATTTCAGGTGTTCACACCTTTCGGAAGCTAAATATTAGACGGATTGTACCCTATTTTGCGCACGATTCACCGGCCTCGAAAATCGCCGAGCTGAGTGATGTAAGGCGTCCGACGATCGATTAGTTGTTATTCAAACTACGAACCCGAATCGCTCAGCTTTGTGACGCCCCATCGTCCTTCTTCGGCGAGGATGAATCCTCTTTCGGCAGGCGCCGTGTTCGTGGGAAGAAAGGGCGCGGGGCTGGGGGTAAAACGATTGTCTTCGGGATTCTGGAACGCCACGGGAAAGTCTACACGGAAATCGTCCCGAACGCCGCCAAGAAGCCGCTACAGGCCGCAATCCGGGGCCTCGTAGCCATCGATAACATCATCCACTTGGACGGCTGGAGGGGCTACGATGGGCTGGTGGATAGGGGGTACAAGGGGGCACAAAAAGCATTTCCATGTGAATCATGGTCAGCATGAATTTACCTGTGGTAATTGCCCTATCAATGGCATTGAATCATTCTGGTCATATGCCAAACGAAGGCGTGCAAAATTCAATGGTGTTCCACGAAAAACTTTTCATCTAACCTGAAAGAATGTGAATTTAGATTCAATCATCGAGAGGAAAATTATCTATGATAGAATGCTTGTTCTGCTGAGAGAAAATCCTCTCTAAAGTTATCTAGACCCCACGGAGTTATTGCCAACTATTGATTATGCTACCATTTGGAAATCAATCACTACCAACGATTAAGTGTAGTTAAAGTTAAAATCTGAAAAAACTTGGAAATCAACCGGTTATTCATTATACACTACTCTATTAAGTGGCCCGCATGAGAAAGCAATTCCGGGCGCTGAAAACACACCATACCTAATGATTCCCGGCCGTCGATCACCCTCTTGTTCCTGAATACCGACTCCATGCGCCGGATGCTCCTGCCGGCACTGCTCGTCGCCATCCAGCTCACGAGTCACCCGGCGGCGGCCCGACAGGCCAAGCTGCAGGCCGAGGAAGGCCCCTACTTCGTCGGCGTACCCTTGCGCCTGCAAGTGATCGCGGAGGGGTTCGAGGAAACCCCCCAGCCCCAGGTCGAGGTCACAGCTCCGCTCCAGGGGCGCTTGGAGATGACTGGGGTCAACCCCAGCGTAGGCACCAGCATCCGGATCATCAATGGCCGGATGAGCCAATCCAAATGGGTCCAATTCGTCTTCGAGTACCAATTCCTGGTCCAAACCCGCGGCGAATGGGTCATCGGACCCTTCCTGGTTACCCAGAACGGCAAGCAGGCCGGTACCGGCAAATTACGCCTGTTCATCAGCGAGATCCCGGTCAGCAGCCGGCAACGACTGCGATTCCTTCTGCCCGAAGGCCCGCTGATCGCCGGCCAGCGCGTACCGGTGCGGCTCGAATGGTGGGTCCCTGTCGACCTGCGCGGCACCCTATTCAACCCACGCCTTGCCGTCCCCCTCTTCGACCGACTCGACGCCTTTCATTTCCACGATACCGAGGACCCCACCGCTGCCATCGCCCTGACCATCGACACCGCCTCTGGTCCCATCGAGCTGCCTGCCGCCACGCGCTCGGAGTCCCGGAACGGCGAGCAATACCTGGTGCATACCCTTACCCGCCAATTGACTCCCCTGCGGACCGGCGAGTATGAACTCGCCCCCGCCGGCCTAGTGGTCGACGAGGTGATACGTTGGCGCCGAACCCTCTTCGGCGAGCGGATCCCCACCCGTGCCAGGAAACGCCAGGTAGAAGGCGAGCCGCGGACCCTGATCGTCCGGGACCTGCCTCGGACCGGTCGGACCGGGAGCTTCACCGGCACCATCGGCCCCGGCTATCGGCTGGAAGTCACGGCGGACCGCTCGGTAGTCCAGGTCGGCGATCCGATCCGTCTGACCCTGACCCTGCGCGGCGATGCGGCCGTCGAGACCGCGGTGCTCCCGCCCCTCACCGCCGACAGCGGACTCTCGCCCCGGGACTTCCGCATCCCCGACGAAAAGACCGCCGGGATCCATGAAGACGGCGCCAAGCGGTTCGAAGTGACCGTGCGGGCACTACATGAAAGGGTCACCGCCATCCCGGCCATCGCCTTCTCCTGGTATAACCCCAAACGCCGGGAGTACCAGACCACCCGCTCCCGACCCGTCGCCCTCTCCGTGCGTCCCGTCCGAGTCGTCTCAGCCGTGGACGTGGTGAGCGCGGTATCCGAGGCGCCGCGCGACCGGCCCGCGGACCTCCAGCGCGAACCGCCGACCAACCTGGAGGCGGCCGGCCCCGGAGCCCGGCAACGCCCGGTATTCAGCCTCACCGGGGCCGATCTTGCCATCACCACCGACCTCGACCCCCTGCTGCGGCCGAGCGGCCCCCTGCTCGCCAGCATCGGCGCCCAGGCGGTTGCCTATGGTCTGGGCCTGCTGGCTATCCTCCTGGCCCTGCTGGCCAGGCGCCGGGCCGCGGCCGACCCCGCCGAGCTGGCGCGCACCAAGGCCCTGCATGCCCACCGTGCGGCCGTGACGGAGGCTCGGACCATCACCAAAGCGAGCGCCGCCCTGCGGCGGATGGTCGCCACCACCAGCATCCCCTCATCCTCCGACCTGGACCGCTTCCTGGCCGAATGCGACGCCGCTGCCTATGCCCCTGGCGGCGCCTCACGCACCCTGGACGGACCCATGCGGGAACGCGCCTCACGGCTGGCCGACCAGCTCATGAAGGAAACCGAGCGATGAGGGGAAGAGATTAACTACGAACCATGAATAGATACGAATGAACACGAATGCGCACCGGATGGTTGATGTCGAAAAATTGTGTCGATTCGTGTGTATTCGTGGTTTCAGCTCTCATAAGGGGGTTTCCGGATGTCTCCGTTAGCTACGCGCATGTATACGAGAAGATGGCTCGCGGTCCTCTGGCTCTGTCTCGCACCGGCCGTGCATGCGACCACCCCCGACGCGACCCTGAAGCGGGCAATCGACGCCTACACCCAGGCCCAGGCAACGACCGGTCGGGACGAGCGATTGGCCGGCTTCCGCCAGGCCCAACGGCTGTTCGAGCACGCCGCGATCCAAGGCGCCCGTTCCGCGGACCTCTACACCAACCTGGGCAATGCCGCGCTCCAGGCCGAGCGGCTGGGGCCGGCCATCCTTGCCTACCGACGCGCCCTGGCGCTCGACCCCGACCAAGCGCGGGCGCGCCAGAACCTCCGCCACGCCCGCACCCTACTGCCGGCCTGGGTCCCCAAACCCAAGCCCGAAGGCACCCTGGAGGGCTTCTTCCCCTGGCGTCACCTCCTCAACCCCGCCGAACAGGCCGCCATCGCCGCCCTCTCCTTCCTCCTCGCCGCTTTATTATTGGCGGTAGCCATCCACCGCCGCTCCCCGCTCACCCACAACCTGGCCCTCCTGCCCCTGCTAGCCTGGCTGGGCCTCCTGTCCTCAGCGGCAATCCAGGCCTGCGCCGGCAGCACCGATCAAGCCGTACTCATCGCCGACGACACCATCGCCCGCGCCGCCGACTCCCCCAACACCCCCATGCGCTTCGCCCAACCCCTACCCGCCGGCACCGAAGTCCAGATTCGCGAAACCCGCGCGCACTGGGTCCACATCCTCCTCGCCAACAGCCGCAACGCCTGGGTAACCCGAGGCGCCGTGGAGACGATCGAGGCCGGTTCCCAACACTTGAGCGATGGGGTAGATGATGGTTAGCCCGAAGGTGGTTCGCGTGTGGAAGGTGTGCACCGACCGGCAAGCCTGGAGCCACCGCGCTTATCACATCCTACGTTGGTAATGGTAGATTTTAACTGATAGCGTGGTTGATCGTCCAGGTCTACCGGGCTGCGTAGCGACCCAACCTGCCTTCTACCAGTTAAAGACCATCATTCCCCCTACTTTTTGTATCTTTGTGGCTCAGACAAGCGGCTTGTTTTCTTCCAGGGTCTTGAGCCCGTAGGATGTGGTGAGCCGATGGCCGCCCGAGCGGGTCATCGGCAAACCGCATCGGCGCGGTTCGTTGCCACCAGGAAGGCATTGGCGCCGACCGCGAACCGCATCATCAGGGTAGTTCGCGCGGGGAAGGTGTGCACCGACCGGCAAGCCCGGAGCCACTGCGCTTATCACATCATCGATGCGGCTCATCACATCCCACATTTTGCGTCTTTGTGGTTCAGGCAGGCGGGTTGTTGTTTTCCAGGGTCTTGAGCAGAAACCGAATCTCGGCGGCCATTTCGGGGCGGTGGCGAGGCCGGGGTCGCGGTCTCCGGCGACAATCGCCTGGAGGACCGAGATAAAACCATCCACCATAGCCGGCCGATTGGTAGCGGATAGCCTGTTCTTGGAGGAGGGACATGGCGGCGGTCGAGTCGCCAGCTTGCAGGTGCTGGCTCACAGCGAAGACGAGTCGACCAGGGTCAGAGTGATTCTGACCCGCCGTCACGACGGCAGGCCACATAGGCAGTCACCGCCTTGGTCCTGGCTTCTGCCGCGGCCTGGGGATTGCCTGCGCCTGTCTCGATCTTGGCAAGGATGGCCCAAGAAGTCCAAGGCTCGGCTCCGTGGCCGAATTGGGCCTTGCAGTCGATTGCCCGCTGGTTCTCATCGCGCGCATCATCAAGCCGCCCGAGCCGGCGCAGGGTCAAGCCGGGATTGTTCCGCGCTACGCCTTCCTTGGCCGTCACCGAGCTCGGCAAACTTATCCGCCGCCCGTTGGTGGAAGGTTACCGCCTCCTCGGGCCGGTCGAGCGGGCCAAGATACAGATTCCCTAATTGACCAAGTGTGTTCGCCTGTCCGACTAGATCGCCGAGTCGCACCCGGATCGCCAGGGATTGCTGGTAGGCGGCCGCCGCCACCTCCGGCTGGCCGACCACCTAGTGTACCCAGACGATCCGATGCCAGGTTTCAGCGATGGTACCCGGTTTCCCCAGCCGGTCAGACTGCTCGCATGTCGCTTCATAGAGCGACAGGGCCTCCGGGTAGTGGTGTTGTAGCAAGCGGACGGTCCCGAGCTGGAATTTTTCGACGGCGACACCGTGTTCATCGCCCTGTTCCTCGGCGCTCTTGATTCTTTCCTGATAAGCGTCAGCCGTTGCGTCGATCCGGCCCAGGTCACAAAGACAGTCGCCGCGCTCGGTGAGACACGCAGACGCCATGCCCTCTGCCAGCTTCGTCTTATTCTCATCGCCGCTGTCCCGTGCAATGGTCTCGAAAACGTCCTGCGCCTCCTCCAACAGGGTTAGGGCCGCTTCCGATCTGCCGGTTTCCTTCCACACCCGGGCCAGCAGAAAACAGGCCACCGCCAGGTCGCAATCGGCTTCGGCATAGGCTGCTGTGCCCGCCGTCCGCACGCTGGAGCAGCGCCTCCGCGCCGGCAAGTGCCTCCTGCGGGCGCCCGCCAGTCAGTTGCTGCTCGATCCGGGTCCGCCGGGCCTGGAAACCCGCATGGGACCAAGCCGTACCCAGTGTTTTTTTCGCGGCGTCGCGGATCCGGCCCAGCTGCGCCAATAAGCATGGCTTGCCAAGTACTTGCAGTAGGCTGTAGGGGCTAGTGGTCAACCCGATGGTCGCCATCGGATCGCCGGCATCTTGTATCTATTCTGAAAGCGCAAGCAGATTGGGCAGCTCCAGTCGAGTCAATCTCGCCGCCAGCTCGGCTTGCTCGTGCTGCTGCTGGTCGAGAAACCCGACATAGACCCGCATGGCCCGGTGCCAGCGGTCGGTCAACTCGGCATGCTCTGTGGGGTCCAACTGCCCGCGTAGATGGGGACAGAGGGCGGGATGGAGCGCGATGTAGTCATACTCAAAATGCGTCACCACATCCATTCTTTCCCATTCCATCATTGCCTGCAAGACAACCAGATTGACCCCGCCGTGGAAGAGGCCCAGGACCCGTGCCCGCTCCCGGTACTCGGGGAACAACTGGCGCAGGGAGAGCTCGACGCCGGTGAACAGCGACTGCTCCCGGCTGCCGGGGTAGCGGTTATGCATCTCGGCCATCAGTGCAACCAGATTGGTCCGAGTTTCCTCTAGCCCTGGTCACGCAGGTTGAGGGCCAGCAGATTCAGGGTGCGGGCGCGGCACTGGACCGCATCCACCAAGCATTCTATGGCCTCCCGCTCGGCCTTTGCGACCTGGGACCCATCGTCGGCAGCCCGGTCCACTACCCGCTCGATCAGCTTGACCACACCCTCCCGTGCCAGCTGGTGCAGATCCAGGCGATTAGTTTCAGCGGCAAAGGGCGCCGGTAGTTCTTCCCGACTGGTGAAAACCAGCCGGGTCCGGCCGTTGCCGTTGAGTCGTTTGCAGAGTGCCAGAATGGCCGCCAGCTCCAGGCGTGCCTCTTCGTCGAGGGCCTGTGGGGTCTCCGCCTGGAAGATAGGGCGGCGGCAGGATGGTCTCCAGATTATCCAGGGCCAGCAGGGTGGGCTGCTCCACCAGCGCGCGCTCGATGGGCAGAATGGCTTGTTCCCTGTCCCTGAATTTGGCGTAGGGCTCCCGGCCCAGCAGGCGTTCCCGGGTCAATAGCTCTCGGCTGTGGCCCACGAAGCCGGTGGCCGGCAGTTCGGGCAGCGCGCCGAGCCGATTCTCGAGCAGGGTAGCAATGTCCTTCCAGGTCCGGTAGGTCCGGTCACCGAGGGGCTTGATGAAGAGCCGGGGGTCGTACTGCTCCTGGAACAAGACGGGCACGAACCAGTCCTGGAGCTGGAGTTCCCCGGTACCGAAGACCTGGCCGCGCAGGTCGTCGTCCTTGAGCCCGCGCTGGCCCGCCAGCATGGCATCCCCTACCCGTTCGCCCGCGGCCAGCCCGGCGTAGAAGGCGGCCACAAAGCGGGTTGCGGTCGCTACCAGTACGCTGTGGCTCATGGCGACCACCGAGGCCACGCCCACCTTCAGGAGCCCGGAGGCCACCGATTTGGAGGCCTGCCCGGCCTGGGCGGTCTGGCAGGCCTACAGGAATACCAGGAGAATCCGGTGATCCCGCAGCAGTGGCCCCGGCATGTCCGTATAGATAGTCTGGTGACGGCGTTTTTCGAGCTTGTGGGTATCCTGCAGGTCCTCGAAGCAGAGTCCGCCCAGCCCGACCCGGCGGTTATAGACACCTTGGCCGTCGAAATGGACTACATGATAGGGTTTTTCGACCTTGCGGACCTGATCCAGCGCCTTCCGCAGGGCCGGCAGGGTTGGGGGACTGAGGAGCTCGAGAACGACCTGGCCACCCAGCTTTTCCATGGTTTTCACCAGGGGCAGGGTGCTGGCGCAGTGGTCGATGTAGCCGCAGGCGTCGTCCTCCAGGCGGGCTCTGACCAGCAGGATGCGGATGGGGGGGGCCGCCGGGGAGCACCGAAGGCCTGCGTATTGGGCAGGCGTCGGCGCACCCGAGTGGGCCGGGCACCCTGGAACAGAAAGTCGGTGCCGTCGTACAGCAGCTCCTAGGGCAGGCCGAGCAAGGCGGCTGCAGCCTCGCGGGCGGTCCGTTCTTCCTCATCGGAGACGCCGGCCTCCGGGATGAGGTCGATCAGGACCGAGAAACGACGTCCGGCCTGATCGGCGACCCGCGCCCAGACCTGCAGGACATTGGCGGTGTGCTCGACCGGCAAAGCGGCCTGATACAGGACGACGTAGTGCTCCAGATACCAGCGCGGGTCTTCGGCAGGGGCGCAATCAAGCGCTAACTGCGCTCGCTGTGGACGGCGCGTTGTCCCGGAGTAGCCGGCTCATAGATGAGCCGGGCGCGGGCGGAGGCATAGTGTACGCCTGCCTGTCCGTCCCCCTTGGGCTCTAGGTCCTTAAAACCGAGGTCGGTGAGCTCTCTTCCGGGGGCTCGGTCCGGGGCTTTGGCCTGGGGGTCAGGTCGGCGGGGAGGCGCTTTCCCAGGGCGATCAGGATAGGATGCGATGCTGGCTCGATGCCACCGGCGTCGTTGCTGATTGGGACCCAGAGCGGCTGCTCGTCGAAGTAGGGCTCGAAGGTGCCGAGCGGGGTGTTGCCGAGGCGGAGGGGGTTGACCAGAAATTTTATCCTTGCCGCGAGCCTTCTGCACCTCGAGGGCATAACTTAGCTCCTTGCCTACCCACTGGGACTGGAAGGCATGCGGGCTGATCAGGACGGCATAGGCCGTATGCCTAACTCGATGGTCTGCTGGATACTGGACCACAGCAGATCGCCGCCGCGCACTTCCCATAAGTTGATCCGGACCGGTTGTTCGAGCGCTTCCAGCGCCTGCCGGAGGTCGCGCACCAGGTTGTCGTCCTGGGTACTTTGGGAGATAAAGAGCTTGATCATAGGCATATGTGGGACCGATTGACCGTTTATGCCCAAGGCGTTTTCGACGCAGCCGTTGGTTAGGATCATAACGAGCTTGTGGGATTAAAGACGGCTGGATTTATTAGTAACATGATTTTTTATCTGGTTTTGGCTAGTTCCTGTGCGCAAGAAGAACCCTGTCAATCCTGAGCATCCTGTTAATCCTGTACCAATTCGTAATTGGCGCAAGCCCCTCTCATCGAGTGGAGCAGAAAACAGAGCAGGAAGACGGGCTTGTGGGATTAAGGGGTGTTTGAGCTTCCCGCTAATCGGACAGGATTAACAAGATTTACAGGAGGGTCTACGCTGTAACTGCATGCTTCGGGCGGCAGGAGGGGCTACGATGGGCCGGCGGATATGGGGTACAAAAAGCATTTCCATGTGCACCATAGTCAGCATGAATCTACCCGCGGTAATTGCCCTATCAACGGCATTGAATCATTCCGCTCGTATGCCGAATGAAGGCTTGCGAAGTTCACTGGTGTTCCACGAAAAACCTTTCATCCGCACATCAAAAGAAAATGGATGCTTTATATTTAAAAAATCAAGGGATGGCTCATGGAGATATTTGCCAAATTCTCAATATTAGCAAGCCGGGTAGTGGTGGTCTTTAACTGGTAGAAGGTGGGTTAGGCTGCGCTACGCAGCCCGATAGACCTGGACTCTCAACTACGACATCAGTTAAGAATCTACCACATCCGATCAAACTACGGAGTATACGTATCGGCCTTGGTCGAAGAGGAAATTTCTCTTAGAAACCCGCATGCATCAAGCTTGCGTCTATCCGTTATCGAAGAAATTCCAGCCTTGGATATCTCCGAACATGACTGAAGATCCTATCGTTGCGGAAATAAGACGCTACAGAGCGGAACATGCTGAGAAATACGGGCATGATCTTGATCGTATTTGTGAAGCGTCGCGGGAACGCCAAGCGAAATTATCCAGGAAGGTCGTTAAGCGTAAACCGCATTTACTGCTTTCAAAAACCGGCAGCTAACTATCGGCTCAACCCGACCCGATACCGCGCATCAAGCTTATTGGTTACTTAAAAGAGAAAAGGAGTCAGGGCCCTCAATATTGGCTATCGATGCTCGCAGGCCACAGTTCTTGGTAGCGGACATACCGATTCATGTCGTTCAACGGGGTAATAATCGCCAAGCGACCTTCTTCGCCGACAACGATTACCGAGTCTATTCCAATGCCATCAAGTTAAGCGTCACCGATACCGTTTGCGAAAGCCCCTCTCCTACCGGGAAGGTGTCGCAAAAAGGGTATGGCACGCCGTACCCTTACAGGGTATCGCGGTATTCCGTATCCTTGATTTTCAGTTGCCTGCTGCGTCCCAAAATGGTGCTCCTTTCCTGAACACGGGTCGGGCTTCTCCTTTTACGACTCCCTCATCGCGAGAGGGGCTGTGAGGCTTAACCTAGTGGCATTGGGGTCTCAGGCTGGATTGCCGAGGCGGCGTTACAGCGCTTGGTAATAGAGAGCGCACTGTGCCTTGCCTCGACGGGTTTGGGGGACTCTGAGAGTGCAAAATAAGGTGAAAGGGGATACTAGATCCCCCAGTTGCCCAAGGTGCCTATCCGTTCGATGTGTTCGATCTCTCCCCAGGACTCAAGGTGCCACCCTGCGGTGTCAATGAGAAAGCGATTAATCCCGGCGTTGTAGAGTTGAAAGTCCTTGGGGGCCAGCAGGGGCATCGCGGTGGCGTGACGGTAGCAGTCGTCCAACGGCCCGCCGTGGGTCACGATGAGGATGCGTCCGCCGGAATGGCGTTCGGCGAGCCTGGAGACCGCCGAAATCACGCGCTGGTGGCGTTGGCCCGGACTCTCTCCGCCGGGAAGCGGTGTATCGCTGATTCCCTCGCGATAGATGGCGTAGGCCTCCGGGTAACGCGCGCCGGCCTCGCCGTGGGTCAGGCCGGTCAGGACCCCGAGGCGCCACTCCCGTAAGCGCGGATCGGGGATAACCTTCCGGCTGTTGAGGGCGGCGATCGTTTCGGCGGTGCCGAGCGCCCGCACCAGGTCGCTACTGAACACCGCGTCGAAGCGCACCGCGGACAGGTATTCGGCCACTGCCCGGGCCTGGTCGCGACCGCGCTGGTTCAAAGCGATCTGGCGGTGCCCCTGAAGGCGCCCGGTGCGGTTCCACTCGGTCTCACCGTGGCGGACGATCGTGACTTCGGTACTCATGCGCGGATCAGGTGATTGCCGGAGAATGGTGTACCGGATTGGGCCGGATTCTGGTTCGTATTCAAGGCACGGCAACCGGCGCAGAGTGGACTCTGTAACGGTTGCCGCAACCCGGAAGACGGACCAAGAGACCGGCAGGATGGTATTTTATGTGACGGAAATCGCCCGCCGCGATGGTCATGCCCGCCGGCCCCAGGCATCCTGGAACAGCATGTCGGCCAGGGGCCGCGCCTGCCGCCAGCCCTCCTGCTCCAGCATCGGTCGCGCGTAGAACTCGGCCACCGGACCCAGACACAGAACGGCCACGGGCTTGACCCCGGTCGGCATCTCCAGCAACCGGGCGAGCGCGGTGGGATCGAACATGGATACCCAGCCCAGGCCCAGGTTCTCGGCCCGGGCGGCGAGCCACAGGTTCTGGATGGCGCAGGCGACGGAGCACAAAGCCATCTCCTCGGGCATAGTGCGACGCCCGAACACCGTGCCGTCGTCCGGGGCCAGCGCCACCACCAACAGCTCCGCGCACTCGTGAACACCCTCGACCTTGAGCTTCAGGAACTCTTCCGCCCGTGGCCCCATGGCCGCGGCCGTGGCGTCGCGCTCGGCGGCCACCAGGGTGGCGATGGCCTCGCGCCGTTCCACGGAGGCGACGCGAAGAAAGCGCCAGGGCTGCATGAGGCCCACCGACGGGGCCTTGTGCGCGGCCGCCAGGATGCGCTCCAGAACCTCGTCGCCGACCTGCGCCCCGGCGATGAAATGGCGCATGTCCCGCCTAGCTTCGATGATGCGGTACAGACTCCGGCGTTCGTCCTTGGAGAATTTCAAAGGCTCAGAAGGCGACATTTCCGCTCCCGCGGTATTTCACAGGTCCGCGACCGGTTCTCCTCCGGCCGGGTGCTGCTCGATGATCCGTTCCCGGGCCTGCTCGAAACACCGCTCCCCGCGTTCCTCGAAACGCCCATCCTTGCGTACCAGGGAGAGGCTGAAGACTAGGTCCTCCGCTGCGTCGGTAAAGTACAGGCCGCGCAGATCGTCACTCCGGCGCAGGAACCAGGCCCCGTGCACGCGGGAGAAGTCGATGTGCAGATGGAAGTGTTCGTGCTCCAGGTTCAGCCGGTCTCCACGGCGTCTGAGCTCCGCGGCATCGAGCAGCAGCTCGCTCACCGCGCCTGCCTCGTTGCCTACTACCGCCCGCAGCCGCCCCCATTCGCGGGCTTCCTCCAAGACATCAGCCTCCCCGCCGTGGCGGACCGCCACGGCGGTGTAAGCCCCCGCCGGGTCCTTGCCCCCCGCCGCACCGATGGCCTCCAGAATCTCGCCCACGGGGACCTCGAAGTAGCGGGCTACGCGGCGCAGGGAGTGGCCCGGGTTGTCGTGCAGGAAACGACGCACGCAGGCCTTCCAACCATCCAAGCCCATGCTCAGGGAGCGCCCGGCCTTTTCCCCTTGCCGGGCAGCGCCGGTGATACCGTCGTATTTGTGGCCGTAGCCGCGCGGGGTAATCATCAGGCCACGCCGGAGGTAACTGCTACTATTGCCGATCAGCACCGTGGTCGACATGCCGATCTTACCATCCACCAGCTGATCCAGGGGCGCGATCCGGACTTCCTGGCGGTCTCTATACGCGGATTTAACGATGGCTACGGGCGTATCCGGGCGCCGGTAGCGCAGCAGGATGCGCCGGGCCTCCCGGATCTGCCCCCGGCGCCGACCACTCCCGGGATTGTAAAGGGCAACAACGAAGTCGCCGCGTCCCGCCACGTCGATGCGCCGGGCGATGGCGGGCCAGGGGGTCAGCAGGTCAGAAAGGGAGATGGCGCAAAAATCGTGGGTCAGGGGGGCACCCGCCAGGGAGGCGCAGGCGGACAGGGCGGTGGTACCCGGCACGACTTCCACCACGATGTCGCTGTCCGGCGTCCAGCCTGATTGCAGCAACACCTCGTACGTGGGGCCCGCCATGCCGTAGACGCCGATGTCGCCGGAGGACACCAGGGCGACGACCTTGCCCGTCCTGGCCTGTTCGTAGGCCTCGACGCAGCGATCGACCTCTTCGGTCATGCCCTTGCGTACCACCTCCTTGCCGTCCAGCAGGTCTGCGATCAGCTTGAGATAGGTGGAGTAGCCAATGACCAGATCGGACTCAGCGATAGCCTGCCGGGCGCGCAGGCTCATGTACTCCCCGGCCCCGGGACCGAGTCCCACCAACAGGATCTTGCCTTTAGTCATGCGGCCTGGTCCTGGCGATGGAGACGGTAGCGTTTCTGCCGTCAGCCCCTTTGAGCTTGTACTTTCCCAATACCAGATCCCCCATATCGGTACGGGCCGCCAGCAGCGCCGCCGCCTCCGCCACCGCCGGGATGCCCATATGCTTGCGCACGGTCTCCGAGGGGTCGGGCACCGCCATCCGGGCCAGTGCCGCGGCTGGAAAGAAGTGCAGCGGCCATCCATGCAGCGTGGCGAGCTGCACCAGGCCCGGCTCATCACGCTTCTTGTCGATGGTAGCGACCGCACTGACCGCTTCCAGAGGCAGACCGGCGATGTTCAGGGCCCGGTCCAGGGCTTCCCGCAGGGTCCGCAAGGAGGTGCCGCGGTCACACCCGAGACCGATGACGACCTGCATCAGCTCTGCTCCCGCGGAGGTCGGTACACCACCAGACGCTCCGCCAAGTGGGCCCACAGGTCGGGAACTATGTCCCGACGGGTAACCCAGAGCACTGCCTTGTGCCTTATCAGGTCCACCTCTTCGAAACGCTCGAAGTAGTGGATGTTGGCGGGCAGTGGCGTAGAGCGGGTCCACCAGCTCCGTGCCCCGGCCTCCTGGACGAAGGCGACGGGCTCGCCGTTGACCAGGTGGGCCGAGACCCGAGTGATGTTGAGCTTGGGCGCCTCCACGCGCCAGCCCAGCTCCCGCCCGAGGATATCCACCGGGATGGTCCCGCCCACGTCGGAGGCGGTGGTGATGACCGCGGTGGCCCCCAGCAGCTCCGCCAGGCATTCCGCGCAGGCGTTGGACCCACCGAGGTGTCCAGACAACACCGGAACGACGAAGCGGCCGGCGTCGTCCACCACCAGCACTCCGGGGTCCTCGTCCTTGGACTTAAGGTGGGGCGCAATGAGCCGCACCACCGCCCCCAGGGAGACGAAGAGCACCACCTGGTCGTAGTCGCGCAACAGGGCCGCCATCTGGGCTCGCAGGGCGCCGTCGTAAGTCCTGACCTCGTTGGACAGACCGGCCATCGGCGCACCGAGCCTGGCCGGAACCAGCACGGCGGCGGCGGGCAGGCGGAGCGCGAGCGCGCGAGCGCGCGCGCCCCCCTGCCTGGTAATAGCCACCAGGACCATTCGGGGCCCGGTCATGAGGAGCTTTTCTCCACGCAACAACCACCGCTCCGCGACCTCCCGCTCCCCGAGCCTCCAGGCTTCCTGCGGCAGCCCCGGATCATCGGGCCGCGCGCGCGCCGCGGGTTCTTCACCAACACCAGGGACAGGTAATTGACCTTGGTATTGCGCAGGGAGGTCAGGTCGCGTACCACCCGTTCCTCTGGGGTCCCGATCTTCTCGACGAAGGCGCTGTGGGCGAGCAGCCCGCGCTCCCGGAGCAGGTCGATGAGGTCGTCCAGCAGCGGCTTGACCTTGAGCAACACCAGGGTGTCGTGTTCGTCTAGGAGATGATCGATGACCGCGATGCCGTAGCCTGCCGGGAGGACGGCCATTCTGTTGTCCAGATCCACCAGCGGCACCCCTAGGCGTGCCGCCGCGGCATGGAACGAGGTGACGCCGGCTACGGCCTCCACCGCAATCTCCGGATCCAGCGCGGATACGGCATCCGCCAGGTAGCCGAAGCTGGAGTAGGTCGAGGTGTCGCCCTCCGCCAGGAAGAGCACGTCGGTCCCCCGGCGTAGCAGCGGGAGCACGCGCTCCGCGGCCAGGGTCCAGGCGGCCTTGAGCCTGGCTTTGTCATGGGTCATCGGAAACACTAGGGCGCCGCTGGCGACCGGCACCGCGAGGCCCGCGGCCCGCGCGATGCTCAGCGCGAAGCTCTCGTGCCCCTCGCCCCGCACCGGATAAGTCCAGTGAACATCATCGCGCTGCAGCAGCGTCCAGGCGCGCCGGGTGATCAGACCCGGATCTCCCGGGCCCAGCGAGACACCGTAGAGCTTGCCCTTGTCAGTCATTCTCTTTCTTCCCGCATTGCATGTCGATTGGGTAGTGGTAGTCTTTAACTGGTAGAAGGTAGGTTAGACCGCTGTGCGGCCCGGTAGACCTGGACTCTCAACCACACCCTCAGTTAAAAATTTACCGTCACCGTTGATTGTAGGGACGGCGCTTCCGAGGTCCCCTCCCCGGCCCTCTCCCCCCGAGAAGGGTGTCCCATAAGGTATCGGTCTTCACCCTTTGATCCCCTCACCCCAACCCGCTCCCGCAGAGAGAGGGACTTGCGCCAATTGCTAATGGTACAGGATTAACAGGATGCCCAGGATTGGTAGGATCTTCTTGTGTGCGGGAGCCAGCCAGAACCAGATGAAAAATCCGGTAGTGGTGGTATTTAACTGGCAAAAGGTAGGTTGGGTCGCTGTGCGGCCCGATAGACCTGGACTCTCAACCACACCCCCAGTTAAAAATTAACCACCACCAAAAATCCTTTTAACCCTGTTAATCTCGTTCATCCTGTCCGATTAGCGAGCAGTTCAAATAGTCGCAAATGGCGGTCGTTCTCCGGCTCGTGATCGACGTTACCTTGTTACGACATCCTCCCGGTGGGAGGGGGCTTTTGTGACACTCTCCCGAGGGGCGGGCGCGCGATCACCGCGCGGTCTTCCCGTGTTCGGGTTTCCCGGCGCAGAGGATCCACACCGGATTCTCCGCCGCCAGACGGTGCATGTCTAGGATCGGCCGACTTCGGGATACCTGGATCTGGGTAAGGTCCCAGGTCGCGCCCTGCTGCGTCAGGGCGGCGGTAGCCACCGCCAGATTCTCCGCGGTAACCAGGTTCAGCACCAGGTTACCTCCGGATCTCAAACGTTCCAGACCCAGGGCGATTAGTTCCGAGAGCGCCTTGCCGGAGCCGCCGATGAATACCGCGTCCGGGTCGGGCCAGGTCTCCAACCCTGCGGGCGCTTTGCCTGGCACCAGGGTATGGTTGGTTACCCCCAGGGCGCGGCGATTCCAGGCCACGATGTCCAAGTCGTTAGGGTTCTTCTCGATGGCGTAGACGTATCCGGCGGAGGCGATGCACGCTGCTTCCAGACCAAGAGCGCCGGAGCCGGCGCCGATGTCCCAGACGATGCTGTCCGCCCGCAGCTGCATGCGCGCCAGGGAGACCGCCCTTACCTCGCGCTTGGTAATCAGCCCTTTCCCCGGCCTGCGTTGGCGGAATGAGCGGTCGTTGAGGCCGAACAGCACCTTCCGCGCGGGCGGCGCGACGCGGCGCAAAATCAACACATTGGGATCGGCGAAGCGCCTTGCGGCGGCCTCTTCCAGGGTACAATTGGTGACCAGGCGCTCATCGCGGTGGAGCAGCCGCTCGGCCACCGCCGGCCGGAACTGTCCGGTAAGGCCTGCTGTCACCAACATGCGGGCGATCCGGCTCGGAGAGTTGTCCGCGCTGGTGAACACGCCCACCAGATCGTGCCTGGCCAGGGCGCGCAGAATAGGATAGAGGCCGTGGTCGGGACCGGCGCTCTGGTGCCACTCGCCCGCGTCGCGGTCGTGCACCGAGCAGATCTTCATCTCCTGCCAGGGCAGTCCTAGCCGCGCGCAGGTTAGCTGGATAAGGGAAAGGTTGGGCAGCACCTCGTACTCTTCCGCGTCCAGCTGGGTGCGTAGAAATCCGGCGATGCCGTGGCACAGGGGATCGCCGGTGGCCAGGACAACGACCCGCTCGCCGCGGGCGCGGGCCTCGCGCATCCGGTCGGGCAGGCCGGCCAGGTTGCCCATGAGCTCACGGGTCCGAGCGCCGTCGCCTAGATGACCGGCGACCAGGCCAAGGGTGCGGGAGGCGCCGATGACCAGATCCGCACGCCGCAGATGGGACAGAACCTTCGCGGTCAGGCCTTCGGTTCCGTCGTCCAGGACCCCGATGATACGGCAGGGCTCAATCATGTGCCTCGGCCAGCTTGTTGCCGTCGAAGTCGCAGACCAAAACCCGCATGCTGAAGCGGTCCGGGTACCGTTTGGACAGGGTCTGGATGACCCGCCGGGCAAGCGCCTGGTGGAAGGCCGCGGCCAGGCCCAGCTCCGCCATGCGCGCCGCCGCGAAGCGCGCGGTCTTCGCGGTCCGAATGGCCTCCGCGACCGGCCCGGGTACGCCCAGCTCCCTCGCTAACTCCGCTGCCAGCGCGGTGCTCACCTCGCCGCGTTCGGCGTGGGTGTTGGCCTTTCCCTGGGCCATCTTGGTAAGCTTGCCCACCATGCCGCCGATAATCAGGTGCCGGATGCCCGCCTGGTCGGCCGTGTCCAGCGCATGGCGGAGAAAGTCCCCCATCTGCACGAAGCAAGCGGGGGTGAGGTGAGGGAGCTCGCGCATCACGAACTTCTCCGTGCGCCCACCGGTGGTGAGCACGACCGTATCCCGGCCCTGGTTGGCCGCCACCTCGATACCCTGGGTGACGCCGGCGCGGAAGGCGGCGGTAGAGTAAGGGCGCACGATGCCGGTGGTACCGAGAATGGAAATGCCACCGCGAATACCCAGGCGACCGTTGAGGGTCTTCCTGGCCAGCTCCTCCCCGCCGGGGACCGAGAGGGTGACCTCCAGGCCCAGGTGCGCCAGCAGCGCGTGGGCGACGGCGCGCACATTATCCTCGATATTGTGGCGCGGCACCGGGTTGATGGCCGGCCTGCCCACCTCCAGACCGAGTCCTTCCATGGTGACCTCGCCCACGCCGTCGCCGCCTCGCAGCAGCACTTGGCCGGGGTACCCCGGCAGCGGACGCAGGTCCGCTGTAAGGTGGGCGCCGTGGGTGCAGTCGGGGTCATCCCCGGCGTCCTTGATCACCACCGCATGGGCGCCGGCCTGGTCGCGCCGGCCTTCCACCACGGCGAAACGCACCCGCGCGCCGTTGGGGAGCAGACACTCGACGCTGTCCGGCACCCGTCCCGCGACGAGCCCCAGCGCGGCGGCGCGGGACGCGGCCGCGGAGCAGGCGCCGGTGGTGAAGCCGGTGCGCGTGCCCTTCTTCCTCTTTGTCCTGCCGTGGCTGGAACTCTTCGCGGTCGGTTTCACGGAATACGATAAAAGACGCCGTGCGATCAGGTTGCGGTCTTCCGTCGTGCCTCGGCGTCCTGCCGCGCTTCGGCGAGGGCGAGCAGGGCGTGCAGGGCCGCCACGACGAGGGTGGAGCCCCCTTTGCGACCTTCCACGATGATCCAGGGGACCGCATCCAGCCCACTCAGGGCGGCCTTGGATTCCGCCGCCGACACGAACCCTACCGGCATGCCCACCAACAAGGCCGGGCGCAGCTCTTCCTCGCGGATCTGGCGCACGACTTCCAGTAAGGCGGTGGGGGCGTTTCCCACCGCGACGATACCCCCGTCTGACAGGCTCTGCTCCCGCGCCTTGCGCATTGCCTGGATCGCCCGGGTGCTGTTCTCCCACCGGGCGCGCTCGATGACGTCCGGGTCGTCGATGAGCTGGTGGGCGTGCACGCCGAAGTGGGCCAGGCGCGGCCGGGACAGGCCCACGCGGATCATCTCCACGTCCGCGATCAGCGTTCGCGCGGCCAGGAGCGCAGCGACGCCGGCCTCCACCGCCCCGGGATGAAAGCGCGTCAGGCCGTTGAGCTCGAAGTCCGCGGTGGCGTGGATCATACGCCGCACGATCGACCACTGATCGCGGTCATATTCATGGGGTCCGGCCTCCCGGTCGATGATGGCGAACGAGTCCCGCTCAATGCGTCGGCCGGCCGGCGTCAGCTGCTCGGTAACTGCGGTGCTCATCGGCCTGCGCCCCCCGCGGCCTGATGTGGATGCGAATGGTGGTTATAGCCGTAGCCCGACTCCGTGGCAAATTCCCGATACCCGCAGCCGTCGCAGGGCATGACGCCGGTCCCCTGTCCGGCCTCGCGCACACGCTGCTCCAGAAGCTGGAATATCTCGTCCTCGAATCCGAAGTATTCGCCGCGGGCGAAGCGGATGCTCGGATATTGCTCCCTGAGGTGCGTCACCTGCCGCTCGATGCGCTCCATCAGGGTTCCGGCGAAAAGGTAATTGGGCAACACGACCACCTGCTTCATTCCCAACCGGGATTGGCGCTGGACCACCCGCTCCAGGCGTGGGTGGGTGATGCTGGTGAAGGCGATATCCACCAGATCATGGTCGCCGGACTCCTGGAGCCAGCGGGCCATCTTGGCGACCTCGCCGTTAGCCGTCGGGTCCGAGGAGCCGCGGGCCAGGAGGATAACCCCGGTGTTCCTGGGGTCGGGCATATCCAGCTCGCGCATGGCCTTGTGCAGGCGCCGGCAGAAGATGGCGAGAATGGGGCTTACGGCGCCTAGGTGCCGGGCATAGACGAACTCGGTATCCGGATGCCTGCTGCGCGCGCGCTTGATATGTTCCGGGATCTCCGTCTTGACGTGACCGGCGGCGTTCAGGATCAAGGGCACCACGACGACGCGCCGGGAGCCCCGCGCCGCCCGATCCAGTCCCTCGTCCAACAACACTTGCGCAAACTCGATGAAGCAGAACTCTATGTTCCAGTCCGGGTGGCGAGCCCACCAGTCGCGCGCGAACTTCTCGAGCTCCAGGTTACCCGCGGGTGCGCGGGAGCCGTGACCGACCAGCAGAATCGTTTCGGTTAAACGGGCGTCTCGGATGGGGGACAATGCCATTAAGTTAAGTCTCAAAGCCCCTCTCCCGCCGGGAGAGGGGTTGGGAAAGGGCGAACAAAAACAGCGACCGGCCAATCACAAACGGCATCGGTGACGCTAACTCAATGGCATTGGGATGGGGGGGCGATGCCCCGTCGAAAACGGTGGCTGAAACCGGCGCCGTAGAGCCGGGACTGCTTCAGGTCCGGCCAGTCCCGGGCGCCCAGGGTCGGGCCGATGATAATCATGGCCTGACTGCGGATCTTCCCGGCGCGGCATTTCTCGGCGATGTCCGCCAGCACGCCGCGGATGATCTGCTCACGGCCCGGCCAGCTCGCCTTTTGCACCACCAGCACCGGCGCGTCCTCACCCCAGCCCGCGGCTAGCAGGTCGGCGCGCACCCTGTGCAGCAAGGTGATGGAGAGAAACAGGCACAAGGTGCAGTGGTGTCGCGCCAGCTCCCGCAGGGACTCACCCTCGGGCATGGGGGTACGACCCCCCACCCGCGTCAGGATCACCGTCTGGGTCACCTCCGGCAGGGTCAGGCTCTCCACCGCGGCGGCGGCCGCGGCCATGGCCGAGGAAACCCCGGGCACCACTTCGACTTCGAGGTCGACTCCGTCCAGGGGCCTGGTCATCTCTATCAAGGCGCCATAGAGCGTAGGGTCTCCGGTCTGCAGGCGGACAACCACCTGGTGCTCCCAGGCGCGTCGGATCAGCCAGTCGGAGATTTCCTCCAGGGTCATCCCCTTGGAGTCGGCCACCTCGCAACTCTTCGGCGCCCAGCGCACGGCGGCCTCCGACACCAGGGAGCCGGCGAACAGAATCGCGCCGGCCCGGCCGATCAGGTCACGCCCCTTGACGGTGATCAGATCGGGAGCCCCGGGGCCGGCGCCGACGAACCATACCTTCCCCACGCTCAGCGTGCTACCTGCAGGTCCTCGACGTCGAAGCAGGTGGCCACCAGCGGTCTGCACTCATAACGCTTGAGCAGGCGCAGGGCGGTGTAGGTGAACAGCGGTTCGAAGGCGACGATGGCCAGGTAGGAGCCGGCGAAGGTCGCCCAGGCACTGAAGGGGGTGGCGACCTCGCCCACCAGGAGCCAGAAACCGACCATGGCGGTGACGCCGCTGTAGTACATGGCATCCAGCTTGAGGATGACGGACCAACGGATGCTGCGCCCCTGCTCCCGGTCGCGCAGCTTGCGCCCCAAGGTGAAGTGGAGGGTGATCAGGGGCACCACGAGGGTCAGGGAGTTGACCCCCAGGTGCTGCAGATCCAGGGGATCGAACAGGAGGCCCTGAAACAATAGCCCGAGCGCGAAGCCGAGCAGCGTGGGCAAGAACCCGAGGGTCAGGTACATGGCCATGGCGCCGACGAAATGCAGCTCGGACGGTCCCATGCTGACATGAAAGCTCTGCATGAAGATGGAAAAGAAGAGCGACGCCAGCAGGGTGCGGATAATATCCGCCGGCCGCCTGATGAGGTCCTTGGCATGGTAGACCAGAACTCCCAACGCCGAGACGTTGGCGAACAGGATCTTGGCTGGTGCAAGATATCCAGGCTCGATATGCATGATAATCTCCTCTTTAACCTAATACGGGTGACGGGGTTGACGCAGGGGACGCCGCAAACAGCCTTGCCGCGGCCTCCGGGTTGGAAGGAAAATACAGGTGCAGATAAGAGGCGAGCAGGCGACCGTCCCTGTATACCGGCTCGCCGGGACGGCCCCGCCGGGTGCCTTCGCTGCACGCGCTCGGGGCCATCGGAGTCCGGAGCCGTGAATAATGGTAGGTGTGGCCGCGCAGGCGGCCCTCCGGCAGCTCCACGCCGTGCAGTCCCAGGTTGGCGAGACGCTTCTGCATGGATGCATGCCCGGGTAACAGGCCGGCCATCTCGGCGCTGCGTCCGTGGACATCGGTCAGGGATTGGAGCAAATACAGCATCCCGCCGCATTCGGCGACGATGGGCTTGCCGGCCGCGTGATGAGAGCGGACGGCGGCCTTCATCTCCAGGTTGTCGCTCAACCGATTCAGGTGCAGCTCCGGATAACCGCCCCCCAGGTACAGGGCATTCGCCTCGGGAAGCCTGCCGTCGTCCAGGGGGGAGAAGAATTCGATCCGCGCGCCGAGGCTGCGCAGCAGGTCGAGATTGGCGTGGTACAGAAACCCGAACGCCGCATCCCGCGCCACCACTATGCGCAATCCTGCCAGCAGGGCCCGCTGCTCCTCGACCTCAGGGGGCGTAAAGGCGACCGGCAGTGGCAGCTCGGTAACCGTCCCCCGCAAGGCGTCCGCAGCCCGGTCTATACGCCTGTCCAGGTCGCCGACCTCGTCCGCCTGCGTCAAGCCGAGGTGGCGCTCCGGCAGAGCGATCTCCGCATCCCGGCCCAGCCAGCCGAGAGACCGCATCCCCGGCCTCAGACCCTCGGTGAGCATCCCGTAGTGGCGCTCCCCCGCCACCCGATTGGCAAACACCCCGGCAACGGGCAGCGCCTCCCGGTAGGTGACCAGGCCGTGGGCCACCGCGCTGAAGGACTGCGCCATGGCCGAGGCGTCGATCACCACTACCACCGGGATGCCGAACAAGGTTGCCAGGTCCGCGCCGGAGCACTCGCCGTCGAACAACCCCATCGCCCCCTCGATCAGGATCAGGTCGGCAGCGCCCGCCGCCTCGTAGAGGAGCCCCCGGCAGTGAGCCTCACTCCCCAACCACGGATCGAGCTGATAGACGGTGGAGCCCGCAGCCCTCTCCAGGACCATGGGGTCGAGAAAGTCCGGCCCCGCCTTGAAAACGCGCACCTTGCGGCCCAGCGCCCGATGCCGGCGCGCCAGGGCCAGGGTGACGGTCGTCTTTCCCTGCCCGGACGCGGGGGCGGCGATGAACCGCGCGGGGCAGCGCCTCACAGGTCGATCCCCGCTTGCGCGCGCACCCCGGCGCGAAAAGCGTGCTTGATATCCCGCAGCTCGGTCACCGTGTCAGCGGCATCCCGCAGCGCCCAGGGGGCCGCGCGCCCGGTGATCACCACATGCTGCAGCGGCGGTCGGGCCCGGAGATCGGTGAGCACCGCATCCAGGTCCAACCAGCCGTACTTGATGGGATAGGTCAGCTCGTCGAGCAAAATCAGATCCAGGGCGGGGTCCTGCAGTAGCCCCCGCACCACCCCCCAGCCGCGCCGGGCGGTCTCAGTGTCCCACGCCGAATCCTGCGTATTCCAGGTGCAGCCCTCGCCGAGCAGGTACCAGGTCACCCCGGATTGAGCACGGAAAAAGGCCGCCTCGCCGGTGTCCGAGCGGCCCTTGATGAACTGCGCCACCGCCACCTTCCTGCCGTGCCCCAGGGCCCGGGCCAGCATCCCGAAGGCGGAGCTGGACTTGCCCTTGCCGTTGCCGGTGAACACCAGCAGCAGACCCTGATCGCGGTCGGCACGAGCGATGGACGAATCCACAACCGCCTTCTTGCGCTGCATGCGCACGCGATGACGTTGATCGGGGTCGCCGGCAAAAGAAACCACGGATGCCCACCGCCGTGCTCATCCGCACGGGAACTTAGACACTGTGAGGACAGGCAGATATAAGGGGAGAGCGCGGAAACAGGCCGGTTAACCGGATGCCGCGACATCGCCCCTCGCAATGCCGAACAACGGCTCCAGGCCGGTCTCCGGGCTCGCGAGCGGTCGGCTTGGCAACCTGAGCGGATCACCTTCCCGTGCCGAAGCACAGTGGCCGTGGAATCCGCTTTGAGACCCGCTCCGAACCAACCCGGAACAGAGCCGGGTTTGCTCCGATGGAATCTCGATTCGCTTACCGTTGCGGGGGCAGCGCCGGGATTGATCCGGTTTTAATCCCGATGCACGTGAACATCGCTACCACGACGCACGCCCCTCCCACCCGATAGCGCCGCCGCGACCCGTCGCAATAGAGCTAGCTATTCCTCACACTAGCTATTCCTCCTCATCGCGCCTTGCTATCGGGCACGACCGGCGCGCCTCGCTTACCAAAATATTCACGTGCATCGGGCATACCGAAACGCACCAGCTTCCCGTTTCATCCCTATGGGCAAATACCCGTGGGACACCTGAAGCAGACGGAGGAACCATAAATCAGCTCCCGTACGGTGTCAAGCAGTGTCGGTCGAGTCAGACGCGTCCCCGCGATTGCGGTGCGCCGCCTAGACGGGGCGCGCCCTAGCCCGACAACCGAACTGCTGCGACAATGAAATCTTGCGAACTAACAGATCCAACGGTAGTGGTGACATTTAACTGGTAGAAAGTAGGTTGGGTCGCTACGCAGCCCGGTAGACCCGGACTCCCAATCACGCTATCAGTTAAAAATTGGGATTTATATGCTTTCGACCACAAGATATCATTCGATATAATACCTCTCAGTTACTGAGAGGTATTAACAATGTGTAAAGATACTACGAACGTTTTTCAGTTTATGGAAACTTTTTCCACGGGA
>Ga0209052_1000057_pt1 | contig 62000 bp, 54 predicted proteins | sample WorMetHEROISLAND_2_FD_187409 | JGI IMG/M metagenome (GOLD analysis project Ga0209052, IMG submission 187409) | Marine gutless worms symbiont microbial communities from Max Planck institute for Marine Microbiology, Germany - Olavius sp. 4 HERON... | ecosystem: Host-associated > Annelida >...
TGACGGTTGGATTTTCCGGGAGCTTTTTGTTCACGAGCCATTATCTATCTCAAAATGTGACTCCACTATAAGAGCAGTCACGCAAACGGCGTCAATAGGAAAATGTTATTTTCGTATATAATCCCCATAGTTTTTACTAGCGACCAGTAATAAATAACAGGGATTAATCCAAGGGTAATGCCCCGATGGCCGCGACGACTGGCGCAATGCTCGGGGCCAGATAGACAAGCGCTAGCGTGCTCAAAAACATGATCATGGATGCGACGGGCGAGGCGATGCTGAAGGGTTTGAGGGCAGTGCCGAAGGAACGTTTCACACTGTGATTGAGCAGATCCACACCGGCAATCTCATCAAGGCACAAATGGGTCAGATACCCGAGTGCCACGAAGCTCCCCGCCAACCAGGAATTCCAGGTCGAGATCCCGACCAAATGGTAGGCGGCGTCGGTCGTCGCCAAGGCAACGAAGGCCACGGCGAGCCAAGAGTGCCATACCCCCCGATGCACGGTGAAACGGCAGAAAATCTCGAACAGACCGAAACGCACCAGGAGGAAGACGACGCCCCAGAGCAACATACGCTCGAAGGGCGCAATGCCGTCCACCATTGAGAAGGTGACGAGAAACGCTGCCGTGATCCCGAGCAAGATGAACATCATACGGAGCGGGATCGAGTTATCCGCGTCGATGTCCGGCAGTAGTCCACTAACCACCCCCAGCATGAACAGCACGGGGATCTGGCCGGGATCCGCCCATCCGATGCTATCCACTCCCAGCCCAGCAGCGGCGCTCACCACAACGCCCCCATAGAGATGTCCACGAAAGCTCGCCATCAGCAACCCGTCCGCAAAAATGGAGTCACGTCCTGAGGTATCCCCAAAACTATGCGGATAAAAACTGAAATTTATCATCCGGTTGAGGTTTCATCCGGACGCTGGTTGCAACGTTCCAATCGGACAAGATTAAAGGATTGGTGGTGGTCAGTTTTTAACTGATAGCGTAGTTGACCGTCCAGGTCTACCGGGCCGCACAGCGGTCCAATCCACCTTCTACCATTTAAAGACCACCACTACCTTCGCGGGGATACCTCAGCGCTGTCCGGTGTTATTTGGTGTTGCCCGAGAAGGTGTCGTGTTGGGCTAGGGCGCATCCTCGCGGTCGCGGTATGCCACCTGGTCGGATCGCGCCCTAGCCCGACACCCGATCTACCAACGGCTGGACAAGGCTCTCGACACACTGCCCTGCACAACCGCCAGCAGCCGCTCCAGCGGCCGTTTGCGGACCGCATAGGCGACCAGATAGAGGTCCGCGTCAGCACTCGCCGCCAGCAGGTAATCGTCACTCGTTTTGACCTCATCCACCAGTCCCAGGTCCAGGGCCTGGATGCCCCGCCAGTATTCGCCGGTGGCCACTCGACTCAAGTCGACACCCGGTCGATATTCCCGGATAAAGCCCTTGAACAACCGATGGGTGTCCTCGATCTGCTCGCGCACCTTCTCCCGATCCGCGTCCGAGTTCTCGCCGAACAGGGTTAGGGTCCGTTTATACTCGCCAGCCGTGTGCAGCTCGAAATCCACGCCGCGACGCTCCAGCAGACGGTGGAAATTGGGCAGCTGCACCACCACGCCGATGGAGCCCACCGCGGCGAAGGGCGCCGCGATGATGTGGTCGGCCACACAGGCCATCAGGTAACCGCCGCTGGCGGCGACCTTGTCCACCGCGACCGTCAGGCGGACCTTGCTGGCGCGCACGCGTGCTAATTGGGAGGCCGCCAACCCATGCTCGGCCGGGACCCCGCCGGCGTTTTCGAGCCGCACCAGGAGCTCGTCGCCTTCTCCCGCCTCCAACAGCACACAGGTGATGAGCTCCCGTAGGGAGGCGACCTCGGTGGCCATGATGTCGCCATGAAAATCGACCACGAAGAGCCGCCGGCGTTCCCCCTCCGCCGCCCGGTTACGCCGCTTGCGCGCCTTGCGCTCCTCTTTCAACGCCTTGACGGCCGCCTTTTTAGGCAGTGAGGCCTGCTTCAGGGCCCGTGCCATGCCGTGGTACTTGTCGTTGAGGTCGCTCACCTCGAGCCGCTCTCCGTCTGCATGGAACCTGCCGCGGGCGCGCATCAGGGCTGTCAGCAGGGCGCCGATCAACAGGACGAGGGTCAGGGCTTTGGCGAGGAAGAGTCCATAGGCGATCAGGGCTTCGATCACGGAAGGGCCTCCGGCAGGATGGTTTGGTGCTCATACGGCGATGGGCGCGCGGATCGCCGGGTGGGGATCGTAACCCTCGAGCCGGAAATCCTCCAACTCATAGTCGAACAGGGACTTCGGGAGCCTGCGGATCGACAAGCGCGGCAAGGGGCGCGGCTCACGCCCCAGCTGCTCGTAGACGATATCCCGGGTAAGGTGATTGCGGTAGAGGTGCAGATCGCCGAAGCTGTGCACGAAATCTCCTACCCCCAGGCCGCACTGATGGGCGATCATATGGGTGAGCAGGGAATAGCTGGCGATATTGAAGGGTACGCCCAGAAACAGGTCGGCGCTGCGTTGGTAGAGCTGGCAGGAGAGCCGCCCGTCATGCACATAAAACTGAAACAGGCAGTGACAGGGGGCCAAGGCCATGCGGCCGCGGGCGACATTGTCCTGGGGCGACAGGCCGTTCAGCGGGAGCTCGGCCGGATTCCAGGCGGATACCAGCAGGCGGCGTGAGTCGGGATTGGTTCGGATGCCGGCGACCACCTCCGCAATCTGATCGATGACGGCGCCGTCGGGACCGGCCCAGCTTCGCCACTGGTGGCCATAGATAGGTCCGAGCGCCTCGTCCGCGTCCGCCCATTCGTCCCAGATGCGCACCCCCCTGGCCTGCAGCCAGCGGTTGTCCGTGGACCCGGCGAGGAACCACAGGAGCTCGTAGATGACGCTGCGCAGATGGATCTTCTTGGTCGTGACCAGGGGAAAACCGCGTGCGAGCTCGAACCGCACCTGACGCCCGAACACTGAGCGCGTGCCCACCCCAGTACGGTCCGATTTCTCGACACCATGGTCGATGACCTCGCGGAGCAAAGCGAGATATTGCTGCATGGGATGGCTCTTGTCATGGAGTGAGAGGCTCGCATGTTACCATCCCAAGGGTTGTCGGCATTCATAACCGAGGCATTGGTTCACCCTCTCCTCCTACCCGCCCCCTATCTGCCGACAGGCAGGCGTCCGTGGGGCGGCAGGCAGGCAACCCCTCTCCCACCGGTAGGGAGACGCAACAGGAGACACCCGCCCCGTGTTCAGGATAAGGAACACCTTATTCCGAACGCTGCAGGCAATTGAAAATCAAGGATGCAGAATACCGCGATACCCCGTTTCTGAGCCGCATAAAGTTAGGGGCGACCGGCCGGTCGCCCCTACACACCCACCGGGAGAGGGGTTGGGGAAAGGGAATCATAAGGCGGAAAGGGGATCATAAAGAGTGAAGACCAACGTCCCTCGCTTGCCGCACAATCCGTGGGTAACGGGTATAATCGGCGACCATCCTATCGAACAGCTCCAGGAATCAGCTAATGTCCATAAGCATTTACTACGACAAAGACGCCGACCTCTCCCTCATCCGGGGCAAGCAGGTCACCATCATCGGCTACGGCTCCCAGGGCCACGCTCACGCCAACAATCTCAAAGAGTCCGGGGTCCCGGTGGTCGTGGGGCTGCGTCCCGATTCGGCGTCGGCCGCCAAAGCAACCGCCGCGGGGCTCCAGGTCGAGACCATCGAGGATGCGGTCAAGAATGCCGATGTGGTCATGATCCTGGCCCCGGACGAGCACCAGGCCCGGCTCTACCGGGAGCAGATCGCCCCCAACATCAGGCAAGGCGCCACCCTGGCCTTCGCCCACGGTTTCAACATCCATTTCGGTCAGATCGAGCCCCGCGCAGACCTGGACGTGATCATGATCGCACCCAAGGGGCCCGGTCATCTGGTGCGCTCGACCTATACCCAGGGCGGCGGCGTGCCCAGCCTGATCGCCGTCTTTCAGGATGCCTCCGGCCGGGCTCAGGACCTCGCCCTGGCCTATGCCTCGGCCAACGGCGGCGGTCGCGCGGGCATCATCGAGACGACCTTCCGCGAGGAGTGCGAGACTGACCTGTTCGGCGAGCAGGCGGTGCTCTGCGGGGGCCTGACCACCCTGATCCGGAACGGCTTCGAGACCCTGGTTGAGGCCGGCTACGCTCCGGAGATGGCCTACCTCGAGTGTCTCCACGAGGTCAAGCTCATTGTCGACCTGATCTACGAGGGCGGCATCGCCAATATGCGCTACTCGATCTCCAACACCGCCGAATACGGTGACCTCACCCGCGGCCCGCGCATTATCACCGGCGAGACCAAGGCCGAGATGAAACGCATCCTGGCTGACATCCAGTCCGGCGAGTTCGCCAAGGAATTCATCCTGGAAAACCAGGCCGGCGCTCCCAAGATGAAGGCCCTGCGCCGTCTGAGCAAGGAACACCCGATTGAGGCAATCGGCGAGCAGCTACGCGAGATGATGCCCTGGATCCGCGAGCAGAAGCTGGTGGATAAGCGCAAGAATTGAGAAGCTGTTTGGTTAAAGCGGATGCCGGTATCCTGTTGCGCCAGGCCGCGTTCGGCGCCGTGTTTCCCAAGGCGTTTCGGCGCTGTCCGGCATTATTTGGCGCAGCCCGAGATGACATCGCGCCGGGCGCGGGCGCGTTCAATGGTGTTTGTGTTCTTACGGGATCAGGCAGCGCGCCTAACCCAACCTACACCTAAAGCAAGGTCCGTGCGGGCAGGCTGCGCGGGAGGCATGTGGGTGGGGGTCATAAGGGAGCCCTTTAGGGTCGATCATATGCCCCCAACACCCTGTGTAGTAAGAGCGTTAACTTTCGTAAAGGGCTCTGACCTCTCATGACCTGTGAGTGAAGTTAAGGACTAATGATAGACAAGGTCGAATTCAGTCCCGCGGCACGCTTCCTACTGGTCGCCGGCGCCTTCGTGTTGGTGGTCGCAGGCCTGCATGCGGCCGCCTCGCTCATTACTCCCTTTCTCCTTGCCGGCTTCATCGCCATCATCGCCGCCCCGACCATGTTCTATTTTGTGCATCGCGGGACGCCCGCCTGGCTAGCACTGCTGGCGGCGAGCGCGATCATGATCGCCATCGGTGGTCTCATCGTCGCCCTGGTTTCCGGCTCCCTCAACGCCTTCATGGCCCAGCTGCCTGAATACCAGGCGCGGCTCAAGGAATTGACCCGGGAACTGGTCATCTGGTTGCAGGCCGCGGGAATCGAGGTACCGCACGCGGCCCTTACCGACTATCTGGATACAGGCAAGGCCATGGAAATGGCCGGGGTATTGCTCGGTGGTCTGGGTGACATGCTGACTAATGCCTTCCTGATCGTAGTGACCGTGATCTTCATCCTGCTCGAGGCATCCAACCTCCCGGCCAAATTGAAGGCGGGACTCCGGGCACCGGATTCCTCCCTCGCGCGGTTGCGGAGCGTGCTCGACAACATCAACCGCTACATGGTCTTCAAGACCCTCATGAGCCTGCTCACCGGCGGTCTGATCTGGGGCTGGCTCTGGTACCTCGGGCTCGACTTCGCGCCACTCTGGGCCCTGGTGGCCTTTCTCTTCAACTATGTGCCGACCATCGGCTCCATCATCGCGGCGATTCCCGCGGTCCTGCTGACCTTGGTGCAGCTCGATGTCCAGTCGGCGCTCCGGGTCGCCCTCGGCTATCTGGTGGTCAACGCCGTCGTCGGCGCCATGATTGAGCCCAGGTTCATAGGGCAGGGCCTGGGTCTCTCCACCCTCGTGGTCTTTGTCTCTTTGATTTTCTGGGGCTGGGTCCTGGGTCCGGTGGGCATGTTCCTGTCGGTGCCACTGACGATGGTCCTCAGAATCGCCCTCGACGCCAACCCCCAGACCCGTCCCGTCGCGATTATGCTCGGCTCCGAGATCAAGGTGCCCGCGGAACCGAGGCGGAGACAGGAAAAACGGCCCGTGGCCTGACGCCGCAGGGCACCGGCCCGTGTCTCTCACCGGCCGGTCGGTCTCCGGAAATTGCCGGATCACGCTTCCCGTACTCGATCCGTCCATCTCATCTGTAGCGGCACGGACCCCGAGCGGTGCACGCGCGCGGGACAGGGAATCATAGGTATGATCGTAGCTATTGATATACATATGAATACGTCTAACCTTATCCCGGATCCCGACCAGACGTGAGGAGCGACGCCATGACCGATTACTGCAACCCGAGGACCGCCACCGGCCCTAAGCGCCACATCGCCAACGTGCAGGTAATCTACGACGGCGGCCCAGACGATTGCGCGGTCGCCCGGCTCGATTGGGATGGCGAGCCCGGAGTCGGCATCCGCTGGAACGGCAACACCGCTGACCGGTCCTTGGGCAGCCCTCAGAGCCGGGGTATCCCTTCTGGTTCCGGATCCCGGATGAGTTCGCCAATATCATAACTCCGGCACGCGCAGGAGCGGGCACCAGAGACCGAGCTGGACGCCGCCTATCGTGAGATGGCGAGCGATGCGGAGCGCGAGCAGGCAGCGACCGAGTGGAACTAGGCCCTGATTGGAGACGCAAAGGATGCGTCGCGGTGAGGTCTGGTGGGTCGATTTCGACCCTGCGGTCGGCGGCGAGATCAGAAAACGCCGCCCCGCCCCGCCATCGTCAGCAAAGACTCCGCCAACCGTTTTCTGAATCGGGTGCAGGTGGTCCTGCTGAGCAGTAATACGTCCAAGCTCTATCCCAGCGAGGCTGGAGTCCGGGTCGAGGAGGCCGAAAGCAAGGCGATGGCGGATCAGCTGACCACGGCGGACAAATCGCGCCTGACCGAGCAGCTCGGTACCCTGTCGGCGGTCGACCTACGTGCCGTCGAGAACGCCACTCGGGTCCAGCTCGCGCTCTGAGAACACTTGAAAAATTTTTGGTGCCCGTGCGTAGCAAGGATGCTCCGCCATTTTTCAAGTACCCGAATACCTGAAATCGGCGTAAGTGGCGGGCGCCAGGAGAAGTGTGTATAAATTTCTTTTCGGTCAATAAGTTGCTGCCGGCTTCCTGTCGTTAGCCGTGGCCGCGGTGGTCCTCCGGTAAGCGCGGGCCTGCCCGTGCTTGCGATTTGGTCCTCAGTGCGGGCAAGCCCGCGCCTACCAGCCCGGTGGTCAGGCTAGGCTGACTTGACCAACTCCCGAACGACTCCGCCAAAATCATGTTTTCGGACGATTTTATATGCGCTCGCCCTGTGGCGGGCACCTCGCCGATACCTCTTATCCCCTCCGATCGGTTACCCTCAGCGGGGTAAGCTCGGATACCTGATCGATTTACCCCGGCATTTCGGAGTCCAACCGTGGGCAAGGTCGCACTGTGTGCAGCTTGGTCGGGAGAGGCTGACCGCCTCAATTGAGTGGTGGTGGAATTTAACTGGTAGAAGGTAGGTTGAACCGCTGTGCGGCCCGGTAGACTGGGCTATCAACCACACTATCAGTGAAAAATCACCACCACCCTCAGTTGTTTCCTGCGTGCCTCGGTACTGTCCGCCGGCCTGGAAGAACAGGATTTTAAACGCATCCATGACCCCATCGACCAGTTCGCGGTCGATCCCAGCACCATTCTGTATCATACTGGGAACGCAGGGGACTATATGTTCACCGTTCGCCGCGGGACCTTCAAGCTGGCCCAATATCTGCCGGGCGGTGGACAGCGCATCGTGCAGCTCGCCCACACCACCGACGTGATCGGGCTCGAAGCCCTGGTCGAGGACCGTTAATGGGTATGATGCGATCGCCATTCATCACACGGAGATCTGTCGCTACCCGGCGACCGGGTGGTACGCACCCTCGGTTGGGAAAACCCCAAGCTCTACCGTGAACTCATGACCCGTTGGCAGCGGGCGCTCTCCGAGGCGGATGTCTGGTTGACGGAGTTGTCTACGGGCTCCGCCCGTCAGCGCGTGGCCCGATTGTTGCCGCGCTTGGCGCACAACCGGGTAAACAGCCGGTGCGAGCTTTTCTGCCGCGAGGACGTGGGCACCATGCTTGAGATTACCACCGAGACCACCAGTCATACCATCGCCGAGTACAAGCCGCCGGGGCCTGTTGGTGGAAGTGGGCCCCAATTCTTTCCTGCTCGACCCCCGGTCTGCGCCGGATTGCCGAGGATTGACGGGGAACCTTGCCGGGGCTCCGGCCAGACACATGGCGATTGACTGCCTTCGATGCGAGCGCATCGACAAGACCGGGAGGAAATCCATGGAGTTCATCGACCTTCAGGCCCAATATCGCCGGCTCAGAGAACGGATCGATACCCGCATCCGACGGGTGTTAGACCATGGGCGCTACATCCTGGGCCCCGAGGTCGCGGCGCTCGAGGAGCAGCTGGCCGAGTACGTCGGCGTCCGGCACTGCATCGGGGTCTCCAGCGGAACCGATGCTCTGCTGGTATCCATGATGGCCCTGGGCGTCGGACCAGGAGATGAAGTCATCACCACGCCCTTCACCTTCATCGCCACCGGTGAGACGATTGCCCTGCTCGGCGCGCGGCCGGTTTTCGTCGACATCGATCCGCGCACCTACAACATCGACCCGGACCTGATCGAGACGACCATCACGCCGCGCACTCGCGCCGTAATGCCGGTCAGTCTGTATGGCCAATGCGTCGAGATGGATGCGATCAACGCCGTCGCCCGACGCCACGGGCTACCGGTGATCGAGGACGCCGCCCAGAGTTTCGGCGCAACCTATCGGGGCAGGCACTCCTGTGCCCTGTCCACCATCGGGTGCACGAGCTTTTTCCCCTCCAAGCCACTGGGCTGCTATGGCGACGGGGGGGCCTGTTTCACGGACGATGAGGCCCTTGCCGTCAGGATTCGTCAGCTCGTGGCACACGGACAGGAGCGCCGCTATCATCACCCCCTGATCGGCATCAACGGACGCCTGGACACACTCCAGGCAGCCGTGTTGCTCGCAAAACTGGAGGTGTTCCCGCAAGAAGTCAAGGCACGTGAGCGGATCGCAAGGCGCTATACGGACCGCCTCGCCGACAGCGTCCAAGTCCCCTATGTGGAACCCTATAACAGGAGCGTCTACGCCCAGTACACGATCCAGGTTCAGACCCGTGATGCGCTGGCCGAACAGCTGACGGAGGCCGGTATTCCCACCGTCGTGCACTACCCGCTCCCGCTGCCGAGCCAACCGGCCCTCAAGGACCCGCATGCCCGGGTGCCGAACGCGACCGCGGCCGCCGGTCAGGTACTCAGTCTTCCCATGTCACCCTGGCTAACCGAATCCGACCAGGATATGGTGATCGAGCAGGTTCGAGCCGCGCAACAAGCTGTCATCGGCCTCCGGTCGTCGGCAATGTAGGGTGGGCTGTGCCTGCCATATGGACCGTGGAAAGATGAGAAGCTGTCTGGTTATACCCGATGCACGTGAATAGCTTGGTAAGCGAGGCGCATCATTCGTGCCCGAACGCAAGGCGCACCGAGGAGGAATAGCCAGCCCGATTGCGACGAGTCGCAACGCCGTTAGCGGGTGCCAATGGCGTGCTTTGCGGCGAACTATTCGCGTGCATCGGGTATAAGCCGGGAATCGTGAGCGAGTGATCAAGTCAGACGCCAGGCCACTGTTTCGCCGGCCCGTAGCGGTACCAGCCGGTTGCGACCGAATGGGCAGGAACTCGGAACTCGCCAGGTCTCCTTAATCAGGCGGAGGCGTTCCCGGTTGTGGGGTAGGCGGTAGAAATCGGCCCCGAATCGGCTCGCGAACCCTTCTAACCTGTCGAGCGCCCCCGCTTGCTCGAAGACCTCCGCGTAGAGCTCCATCGCGGCGTGGGCGCTGAAGATCCCAGCGCACCCACAGGCGGTCTCCTTGCCCGCGCGCGGGTGGGGGGCGCTGTCTGTGCCCAGAAAGAATTTCGGATTCGCGCTGGTTGCGGCCTCGACGAGTGCCCGACGATGGGTCTCTCGCTTGAGTACCGGCAGACAGTAGAAATGGGGCCGGATGCCACCGGCCAGGATGGCACTGCGGTTGTAGAGGAGGTGATGGGGCGTGATGGTGGCCGCCAACTTGGTCGATGCTTCGAGGATAAACCGGACCGCATCGGCGGTCGTTATGTGCTCCAGGACGATCCGCAGGTCGGGGAAATCCCGAACCAGGGGGCGGAGGACCTGGTCGATGAAGCTCCGCTCGCGGTCGAAGACATCCACCTCCGCGGCGGTTACTTCCCCGTGCACAAGCAGCGGCAGGTCGAGGCGCTGCATCGCCTCCAATGCCGGATAGACGTGGTCGATGCGGGTGACGCCGTGCGCCGAGTTGGTGGTAACCCCTGCGGGATAGAGCTTTACCGCATGGACCGACCCGGACGCGGCGGCGCGCGCGATCTCCCGGGGCGCCAGGTGGTCGGTGAGATATAGTGTCATCAGCGGCTCGAAACCTTGCCCCGCGGGCAGGGCGGCGAGGATGCGGTCGCGATAGGCGACGGCCTGGGTGGCGTCCGTAATCGGGACGGGGAGATTCGGCATCACCATGGCACGGGCGAAACGGCGCGTCGTATAATGCACCACCGATGCCATCTGCTCCCCGTCCCGCAAGTGAAGATGCCAATCGTCAGGCTTGAGGATGTCCAACTCGGCCTGGTCGTGCATGGTCCGCTCTCGGAGAGTGGTTAATACTTAAGAAGCTGTTTGGTTAAAAGCAATCCTGAATGATTTGGCGCTGCCTGAGAAGGCATCTGATGGTACAGGATTAACCGGATACTCAAGTTTGACAGGATTTTTCCTGGGCGCTGGAGCCGACCAAAACCCGATAAAAAATCCTGTTAATCCGGTAAACCTGTGGTAGTGGTAAATTTTTAACTGATAGCGTGATTGATCGTCCAGGTCTACCGGGCGGTACAGTGGCCCAACCTACCTTCACCAGTTAAACTCAACCACTACCCTATTCCAAATATTATCCTACTTTCAGTGAGCTTAAAAAAGCCATACTTGATTATGTTCAGACAGCGAACGAAGAGCATAAAGAAAAGTTTGACTCTTTACTTACATGAAAATTTCAGGTAGTGTTAAACTAAATGATAGCGTGGTCGATCATCCAGGTCTACCGGGTCGACAGCGGTCCAACCCGCCTTCTGCCAGTTAAAGACTACCACTACCAATCGTTTTACCCCCAGCCCCGCGCCCTTTCTTCCCACGAACCCGAATCGCCCAGCTTTATGACGCCTCATCGCCCTTCTCCGGTGAGGTTGAAGTCGATGACTCATCTTTCAGCGCGCGCCGTGTTCGTAGGAAAAAAGGGCGCGGGGCCGGGGGCAAAACGATTGTCTTCGGGATTCTGGAACGCCACGGGAAAGTCTACACGGGAATCGTCCTGAACGCCGTCAATGAAGCCGTTACAGGCCGCAATCCAGGGCCAGGTAGACCTTAACCGCATCATCCGCTCGGACGGCTGGAGGGGCTACGATGGGCTGGTGGATAGGGGGTACAAAAAGCTTTTCCGTGTGAATCATGGTCAGCATGAATTTGCCCGTGGTAATTGTCCTATCAATGGCATTGAATCATTCTGGTCATATGCCAAATGAAGGCTTGCGAAATTCAATGGTGTTCCACGAAAAACTTTTCATCTGCACCTGTAAAGAATAATTTAGATTCAATCATTGAGAGGAAAACTATCTATGATAGAATACTTACTCTGCTGAGAGAGAATCCTCTCTAAAGTTATCTAGACTCAAAGTAAATATTATGGTTATTGAAGTATATGAGCCCATTTTTTAGAATCGATCCGCGGTCGCCTTTTTGTTTTCCGGACGGGCCAGGGCAACGGTGTAGCGGGCCCCCTGTTTGAGCTTTTCATAATTGCCGAAGACCCCGATTAGGTTGCGCTTGAGATATTGTCGCAACCCGTTGATGGTAACTAGGTATAGTCTTCCTCCGGGTCGTAGCCGATCACAGGCGTCGTGCAGGTAGAGGCTGATCATCTCACTGCCCACCTTGGCAGGAAGATTGCTCGCGATCAGGTCGAAGCGCAAATCCGGATCGATCTGGTCGAATCCATTGCTGAGTTGGGCGCGAGCGTTGTGGATTACATTGCGTTCGGCGTTGCGGTTACTGTAGCGAACGGCGACGAAATCTTTGTCTACCATCAGGGTGCGACCCTCCGGGGCCAGCACTGCCATGGCAAGGCCGATGGGGCCATAGCCGCAGCCCAGGTCGAGACAGTCGTCTGTCGGCCTCACCTGTAGGTATTCGAGTAGAAGTCGGGTGCCCTCGTCGATCTCGCGCGGGGAGAATAGACCCCAGGTGCTGTGGACTACCAGGTTGCGCCCGCCCAGCTCGGCGGTGAACCGGATGTCGGCCCGGAGTCTGTCGAGCTGTTGCCGGCTGAGCATGTTTCTCATCAGGGACTATTGATTCGTCGTTCTCAGGTTCGATTGTAATGCTTTGTCCGCGCTGACAAAGCGCGGCGAGGAGAAGTAGCCGGGGTAACCGAATGATACCCACAGCTGAAACAAGATTTTGGCTAAGGATGTGAAGGGGGTAGGTTGGGCATAGGGCGTAGGATGCAGTGAGCGCGGTGGTTCCGAGCATGGTGGTCGGCGCAGGCCCTCTCCGCGCAAACCGCATCGATGGATGGCCCCCGTATCCTAAAGTCCTGAACTACGGAACACACGGAAATCTTTTCGGTGTATTCCTTCAGTGTGTTCCGTGGTTAAATCAAGTCCAAAGATGCGGTTCGCCGCCGGGCGCGGGACACGCCCGGCGGCGAACCGCGTCCTGCAGACTTTGCCCAATCTACTTTGCCAAGTTGGTAGTGGTGGTTTAACTTAAGTTAACGGCATTGCCTTATGATCAACAATCACCCGAGGAGATTTGCCGATGGCCGCTAAGCGGATCCTGATGCTGGTAGGCGACTTCGTAGAAGACTACGAAGCCATGGTGCCCTTTCAGATGCTCCAGGCGGTGGGCCACGAGGTCCATGCCGTCTGCCCCGACAAAAAGCCGGGCGATTATGTGCGCACGGCGGTACACGATTTCGAGGGCGATCAGACTTACAGCGAGAAGCCCGGCCACAATTTTGCCGTCAACGCCGATTTCGCAACCACTGACCCCGCCGACTATGATGCCTTGATCATTCCCGGCGGCCGGGCGCCGGAATACCTGCAGCTCAACGAGCGCCTGATCGAGATCGTGCGCCGGTTCGCCACGGCGGACAAGCCCATCGCGTCCATTTGCCACGGCCAGCAGATCCTGATCGCCGCGGGGGTACTCCAGGGCAGGAACGCCACCGCCTACCCGACGCTCAAACCCGACATCAAGCGCGCCGGTGGCTGCTGGTGCGAGATCAACGAGACCTCCTCCAACGCCTATGTGGACAGAAACCTGGTGACGGCGCCGGCATGGCCGGCCCATCCGGAGTGGATCCGTAAGTTCCTGGAGTTATTAGGGACGCACATCGAGCCTTGATTCCGCGCTGTCCGCGGCGGAAGCTCATTTATTCACCCCACGGGCACCTCGCCGGGGGCCGGGACCTGGGGCGGATGCGTGTAAATTCCTCCTGAAGACATGATCCTGACGGACCTGATCGGAAAGAAATTTACAGGCGCTGGTTTGGTCCGGGATCGGCACGGGCTATCGCTGCAATCGCCACATGTTCTCCGGATGAATACATCCAAGTTCCGTGCATTCCATTGGCCTCGACCGGGATATCCGGTAATCCCAGCTGAACCAGCTCCGTGATCTCTGGACCCACATCTCCACGGCGTTGGAGGGCAATACCCTCACCTTGGGCGAGACCAAATTCCTCATCGAGGAAGGGCTCCCCGTAGCGGGTAAGCCCTTGAACGACCACCAAGAGGTCATGGGACATGCGCGCGCCATCGAGCTTATCTATGCGGAGTTGGAGGAGGCGGTCACCGAGTCGTATCTTTTCGATCTGCACCGGGCCGTGCAGTCCGAATTCTCTTGGATATTCACAAGCCTTACGGTGCCTAGAAGGTCGAGCCGAACGGTACTTACGCGGTCACCGAGGATGGCAGACAGACCTCGGTCGATTACGCGGCCCCTGCCGATGTTCCTACCCTGATGGCGCAGTGGTTGGTGGGATTGGATCGGTCCATCGGTACGGAGCTGTCAGAAACGGAAGCGATCGGCACCTATGCCAGGTTGCACCTGGGCTTTGTACATATACACTCCTTCTGGGACGGAAACGGACGTCTGGCAAGGCTAAGGCTGGTGAGTAATATCCTCATGCTGAGGTCCAGTCATCTGCCGCTGGTGATCGATAACCGTGATCGTAAAGGATACATCGACGCCCTGGCGAGCTATGAACAAGAGAGCAGTCAGCTCATAGCAACGACCGGTGTCTGGCCGTCCCGCGCCTCGGACGCCGCATTTCGCGCCTTCTGTCAGCGTTCTTATCGGGTCACGCGCAACCTGATCGAACAGGCGAAAACCCGGCAGGCCGAACGCGCGACGGGGGCGAGGTCAACCGGATGACTCGCGTATTCTTACGCTGGGCAGACCGGTTTTCCCTGTTCGGGAACCTCAAGTCGCGTTCGCGTTTTGAAGCCGCGGGTTGCACCGTCAGAGAACGTAGGCACCCGGCGCAATCCGCGGATAGCAAGGACATCCTCTACCCGCCCGCCCCGGGGATTGGTTCGTCCGGGCCGCTTATGAAAGCGGTGTCGCAAAAGGCGCCAATCTTCACCCTTTGATCCCCTTTCCGCCTTTTGGCCTCCTCACCCCAACCTATCTCCCGTAGATGCGTAGGGGCGACCGGCCGGTCGCCCCTAATCTTGCGACACTCTATGAAGCAGTGGCGGTAACCGGTAGTGGTGGTCTTTAACTGGTAGAAGGTAGGGTGGGTCGCTACGCAGCCGGATAGACCTGGACCAACAACCACGCTATCAGTTAAAAATTTACCACCACCAGAATACTTAACTCTGCTGAGAGAAAATCCTCTCTAACGTTATCTAGACCCTATGTATTTATGGGGGGATACCGAAAACGAGGGAGCGCCGGCTCCCGTCGCCTTTCACGGGACCACCCGAGGATCATTCCGGAGTGGGCGGGGGCGCCGGGGTGGATTGAGGCGGGGCCTGCTGGGCGCCATAGTGACCGCCGTAACCATAGGGAGCGTAGGGCGCGCCCCAACCATGGCCACCCCAACCATAGGGTCCACCATAACCCCAGGGACCGCCGTACCCATATGGGCTACCGTACCGATAGGGGCCGCCGTAGCCGTCGTAGTAATCATCATCGCCACCGAAGAAGTCATCCATGATGCCGAAAAAGGCGGATGTCGGTTGGGTAAAGAAGGCGGCGCCGGCGGTGATAACCGCGGCGGCGAGCTTACGTGTGTCTTTCATTGGCAAGTGTCTCCTGGTCTCGATTTTGGTCTGAGCTTACTAAGAGATGTCTAAAAACTAAACTTTTTAACTTGATAGCGTGGTTGAGAGTCCAGGTCTACCGGGCTGCGTAGCGACCCAATCTACCTTGTACCAATTAAAGACCACCACTACCAACTATTGATTTCAATAGAACCGTTCATCTTGCTCCCACGCTCCGGCGTGGGAGTCAAGTCTTGACGCTCCAGCGTCACCGGGCCTGGCCGCTGGAGCGTCCAAGGTAGCGTTCCCCCACACTGGAGCACGCGAATTGGAAAATCAATAAGTTAGTTATTAGACACTCTCTAACCGTATCGAAATTAAGGCCATTAATCCCCCTCTCCCTCACCCCAAGCCCTTTCGCCGTGCTCAAGGCAAACTCTCTCCCCCAAGGGAGGGTGTCGCAAAAGGCATCGGTTACCCTTGATGATCCCCTCTCCCCCCCTCCCGGGGTGGGAGAGGGGCTTTTGCAACACGCTCCCAAGGAGGCGAGGGAGCGAAGTGACATTACTTTCGGTTTTCTTAGGCGATTGACGGAAAATGGCGTACCGCATGGGCCGGATTCCGGTTCGTATTCGAGGCGCGACAACCGGTATGGAGTGGACTCCGTAATGGTTACCGCAACCCGGAAGACAAACCAAAAGACCGGCAGAATGGTATGTCATGTGACGGAAATCGCCTTAGTAAAAAGCTTGTCCGGCATAGGGCTGTCCGATCGCGGAATCGAGAGGCCGGTCGGATTTCCCGCTCGCTTTCGTTACAGCGACCCGCTGTTGCCTCAAGCGAGCAGGAAATCTTATCTTTTGCTCCTGGATCCCTCGCTACGAACGCCTGAGCCGGACAGGCCCTCTTAAGGATGCGGCGTTCGGCCTGAAAAATCCAAGTGCTGCATTATAGACACGAAACCCGGTGTTTCTAAAGATTGGGCCTATTATACGGAGGCTACGGTTTGTGACCATGGATGCCTTGACCTGCCTGCCGCCAGCAAGCCATGCTGGAGCGTGGGAGTCGGAAGTTAAAAAGCTGTTTGGTTAAAAGCAATCCTGGATGATTTGGCGTTGTTCGGGAGGCCAAGGATGTTGCGGGTGAAACTCTGAATGATTTGGTGCTGCCCGAGATGGCATCGTGTTGGGTTACGGCGCGTCCCCGTGGTCGCGGTGTGCTGCCTGGACGGATCGCATCCTAGCTCGACAACCGATCGGTAAGCAGCTGTTTGGTTAAACAGGATCGCTCCCGCAACAGGTCCTGGTCTCCCAAACAGCGCCGAATAATTCAGGAGGATCTATACTTCAATAACTCATAGGGTCTAGATAAATTTAGAGAGGATTTTCTCTCAGCAGAGTAAGTATTCTATCTTATTAAGTTTTCCTCTCGAGGATTGAATCTAAATTCACATTCTTTCAGGTGTAGATGAAAAGTTTTTTGTGGAACCCCATTGAATTTTGCAAGCCTTCGTTTGGCATATAACCAGAATGATTCAATGCCATTGATAGGGCAATTACCACCGGTAAATCCATGCTGATCATGATTCACACGGAAATGCTTTTGTACCCCCTATCCACCAGCCCATCGTAGCCCCTCCAGCCGTCTGAGTGGATGATGCTCCAAGGACCACCTGGCCCGCGGATCGCGGCCTGTAGCAGCTTCGACTTCAACCTCGCCGGGGAAGGGCGATGAGGCGTCACGAAGCTGAGCGATTCGGGTCCGTAGTTTAAATCAACTGATTGATCGTCGGACGGCTTACATCACTCAATTCGGCGAGTTTTGAGGCTGGTAAATCGTGCGCAAAATAGTGTATAATCCATCTGAATTTGGCTTTGGAGATGCGTGAATACCTAAAATATCTGTTTTTTCCTCGCATAACATATGCTTTAGCATGCAGCTGCAGTGCTAAAGTTATCTAGACCCTTCGGTATTTTTAAAGCCATTGCAATCTTGACCAGGTGGTTATCGATACGGGTAATGCCATGGAAATCTCACGCGGCGCTTTGCAATTCAGGTGATTTCCCGGTTTTCCACGTCAGCACCAAGAGGTTTCGGCTACCATTGCCACCCTGTTCTGGTACACGTTCGATAAAACAGGGCAACCGAATGATGTCGTCCTGGAAAGTGATAACTGCACAATTTCGAGTTCCAAGTACAAGCTATGCTGCTATGGAATGCTCAGATAACTGATACTAGGACGGTAACTCGATGGAAAACAAGCGGATACATCGGTGCAGGGTACATCAATGAAGAGATCGCGAGGATGCAGGTCGGACAAAGCTCGCTAGGGCTCCTCCCCCGGGGGCGAGGGGGCTTGGTGGGCGTGCCTAAATAAGGATGCTGGGCACGGGCCAGGCTACCTCCTTCGTCGGAACATGTCTGACCTTTGCCCAACCGACCCGATTTGCTTCCATGCCAGGGTTTTGTTTTAGCAGTGTGTATTATTTGGCCGTCTTGAAGATGATACGCGCTTGTTCCGGAGACTATTCCGACACCGTGGTAGCCACCTCCCGTTCAGCAAGCACCTTGTCGACAAGACCATATTCCATGGCCTCCTCGCCGCCCAGAAAGCGATCCCGCTCCGTGTCCTCCGCAACCTTCTCCACCGGCTGTCCGGTATGGTGGGCAAGGATCCGGTTGAGGCAATCACGGATGTGTAGAATCTCGCGGGCGTGAATGTCCACGTCCGTCGCCTGGCCCTGAAAGCCGCCCAATGGTTGATGGATCATCATCCGCGAGTGCGGCAGACAAAAGCGTTTTCCGGCGGCGCCCCCGGCCAGCAGCAGGGCGCCCATGCTGGCCGCCTGACCGATACACATGGTGCTCACGTCCGGTCGGATGAAGCGCATGGTGTCATAAATGGCCAGCCCGGCGGTCACCGAACCGCCGGGAGAGTTGATGTAGAGGTGGATATCCTTGTCGGGATTCTCCGATTCCAGGAAGAGGAGCTGGGCGACTACCAGGTTCGACGTATAGTCTTCCACCGGCCCGACGAGGAAGATGACGCGCTCCTTGAGCAGGCGCGAGTAGATATCGAAGGAACGCTCCCCGCGCGCCGTATGTTCGATGACGATGGGGACCAGGCCGAGGTTTTTCGGGTTCCACCCATTGCTTTCGGAAACTGTGCTCATAAGCTGTTTGTCGTACCCCTTACATGCATGGTTCAGGGTCCGCGTGTGGCCCTGTTCCGTGTGACTGCAGTGGTCCACCAACCGGGTTTCCGGTCACCGGCTGCCCCCCCGCCGCCGGCTTCCCGATCGATGCGGTTCACGGCTCGCCTCTTGTCTGCCGTGCCCCTTCTGCCAGCCGGTGTAGGTGGGCATCCCCGGAGCAGTCGGCAAGTGCTTACCACATCCCACACTGAAACTCAAGCATGACGACCGCGGATCTCATTCGGTGGTCGCGGGCTTGCTCAGCGCCTCGAAAGTCGTCGGCTCGTCCTCGACCGTTACCTGGTCCAGCACCCAGTCGACCACCTGGTTCTCCAGGGTGAGGGACTCTACCGGGGCCAGTCGTTCTCGGTCGGCATAGAAGTGGGCGACGGCCTGCTGCGGATTTTCGTAGGTCGAGGCCAAATCTTCCACCGCCTCCCGCACCCGTTTTGGATCGACCTCGATACCGTTGGTCCTGATGAGCTCACCGATAATCAGACCGAGCGTAACCCGCCGCCGGGCCTGATCCCGAAACAGGTTATCGGGGAGTTCGAAGCGGCCGCCGCTCTTCACATTCCCGCGAATCCGCTGCTTGAACGCCTCGATCTCATTCCGAATTAGGTTTTCTGGCAGGTCAATCCGGTTGGTTTCCAACAACAGGTCCATGATCTGCTCTTTGACCCTGGCCCGGATCAGCTCCCTGAGCTCACGTTCCATGCTCCGGCGCAGTTCCAGGCGGAACTCGTCTAGGTCTCCGTCCGGGGAACCGAAGCTTTTCACGAAATCCGCATCCACCTCGGGAAGCACCGGCTCGGCAACCTCGCCGACCCGAACTGTGAAGACAACCGGCTTCCCCTTCAGGTGCGCGGCCGGATGCTGGTCCGAAAAAGTGAGGTCCAGCCGTCGCTCGTCCCCCGCTCGCACACCCATCAGACCCTCTTCGAAGCCGGGGATCATGCTCCCGATACCGAGCTCGAGCTCGGCATCCTCCGCCGAACCACCATCGAACGGCTCGCCGTCCAAGGTCCCGGTGAATGAGATCCGGAGCCGATCACCCGTCTGGGCCGGACGTTCCACAGCCGACCAGGTCCTTCGCTGCTTGCGCAACCGCGCGAGTATGGTCTCCAGGTCCGCATCCGTCACCTCGGCCACCGGTCGCTTGAGGGTCTTGCCGTCCAGACGACCCAGCTCGAACCGGGGCAATACCTCGAACCTGGCAGTATAGGCATAGTGCCGGGCGGACACGTCTATGTCGGGCTCGATCTGCGGGACCCCGACCGGTTGCATCTCCTCCTTGGCAACGGCTTCGGAAAAGCTGGTCCGCACTAGCTCACCGAAGACTTCCTGGCGTATTTGCCCGCCATAACGCTGACGCAGGACCTTCAGCGGCACTTTACCGGGGCGGAACCCCTGCACCCTGGCGGAACGGGCGAATTCACGCAGGCGCTTTTCCACTTCGGCATCGATCTGATCCGCCTCCAGGCCGACGGTCATCCGCCGCTCCAGCCCTTGCTCACTTTCCACTGCTACTTGCATCGTCTTTATCTCTACTCCACTCCGGTGCCGGAAAACCAACGACCTATTGCTCGCTACCGCTTCAGGTTCAGATCCGACCGGGCCTCGCAATGAAGCATTCGGCAAAACCCGCCATGATCTCGGCCTCTTCAGGATGCACCTGTTTGTGTTCGGTTCGCCCTATTGTGGTCCAGATTCGGGTAGATGTCGATCTGTGACTCGGAGCCTGTCCGGCTTATGTGTTCGGAGCGAGGGATCGAGGGGGCGATGAGGCGTCACAAATCTGGGTGATTCTGGTCCGTAGATTTGAGTAACAACTGATTTGATCGTCGGACGGCTTACATCACTACGTTAGCTCGGCAATTTTCGAGGTCGGTAAATCACGGGCAAAATAGCGTACAATCAATCTGAATTTAGCTTCGGATAAGGTGGGAACGCCTGAAATACTTATTTTTCCTTGTATAACAAATATTAGCATACGGTAGCAGGGCTAAAGTTATTTCGGTAGTGATAAATCTCTAACTGGTAGCGGGTAGGTTAGGCCTCTATGCAGCTTGGCAGACTTGAACTATCAGCCGCGTTATCAGTTAAAAACTTACCACCACTGCCCACACAAAACGTAAGAGAGTCAGTCTTCATCCGGAGAATCAACGGAGGATTGCCCGCCTTTTACGAGACTTGGCCAACATCGGCATCTAAGGTGTTTATCACGACGCATAGCGACTACATCATCATCAAAGAGCTGAATACGTTGAGGGTCTAAATAACTTTAGCACTGCAACGGCATGCATAACATTATGTTATGCAAGGAACAAGCAGGTATTTCAGGCATTCACACCTTTCGGAAGCTAAATTAGACGGGTTGTACCCCAACTTTGCGCACGATATTACCGGTCTCGAAAATCGCCGAGTTGAGTGATGTAAGCCGTCCGAAGATCAATCAGTTGTTATTCAAACTACGGACCCGAATCGCTTAGCTTTGTGACGCGTCATCACCCTTCTCCGGCGAGGTTGAAGTCGATGAATCCTCTTTCGGCGGGCGCCGTGTTCGTGGGAAGAAAGGGCGTGAGGCTGGGGGTAAAACGATTGTCTTCAGGATTCTGGAACGCCACGGGAAGATCTACACGAAAATCGTCTCGACGCTGCCAAGAAGCCGCTACAGGCCCCGATCCGGGGGCAGGTGGTCCTTGGAGCATCATCCACTCAGACGGCTGGAGGGGCTACGATGGGCTATGGGATAGGGGGTACAAAAAGCTTTTCCGTGTGAATCATGGTCAGCATGAATGCCCGTGGTAATTGCCCTATCGATAGCATTGAATCATTCTGGTCATATGCCAAACGAAGACTTGCAGGATTCAATGGTGTTCCACGAAAAACTTTTCATCTACATCTGTAAAGAAAGGATGTGAATTTAGGTTCAATCATCGAGAGGAAAACTTATATGATAGAATACTTAATCCTGCCGAGAGAATCTCTAAAGTCGTCTAGACCCTTCGCTGATTATGCTTAATCAAGGCGGAAAATGGCTAACGGCGCGGGCTGAACGGGAGCACTATGGAAAATCGGAATTTCTCGCCCCTGAGAAAGTAAGCGTATACATAGCGGAAGAGAATCTCATCAGGCTGCATGGGGCGCCGCAAAAAACGAGATGCCAAACCCTCGTTCAGGCCAGGTATCGACAGTGAGTATGGAATAGAGGCCAGGAGTTTCGATAAGACCATAGAAGATATGAGCCGCATCCAGGAGGAAATCATTTGGGGAGGCAATGAATAATGACGGACATGGAAATTCTTTCTCAGATGATTAAGGATACCGCGTTGGTTTCGCTGCAAGATGAATATGACAAGCCACTCGTTAGACTTGGCGCGTCCCAAGCGTCCGATTCCAGTGCGACCATTCGCAATCTGCCGGCCGATACGATGGTAATCAAAGTGGACACCTTCCGCTCACCGGATGACATTTTTAAGGGTGGAATAGTGAATGCAAACGTGCCGATTACGCCATCATCAGTGCGAAAAAGGAATCTATCCTGCATATCGAAATCAAACGCACCAAGGACGGATGGAAGCAGATCGTTAAACAACTGATGGGGTACAGTATTTTATCAAATATTGTCAAGAGGTCGGTAGAGTATTCCGGAATGAGGATTCCTTTCTGGCTTGCTAAAAGAATGCTTCATTCAGTACCGGTCACACAAGCATTGCCAAGAGAAAAACGAGAATCCCAAGAAAAGAAAAGCGACATGATACTCCCGATAAGGCTATGAAAATCGACTAGCCGCATTACCTTCAATTTAACCGACTCTCCGGTTTGGGAGCATAAACGGTGATTCCACCCTAACCCCACTGCCGGGAAAGACGAATCTTTTACGGTCTCTGAAACGTGGGAGCCGGAGTAGACAGTCGCCGGTTATCAGCGGAATAGTTTCAACCACCGAAGGCGCGAAGGGTGCCAAAAGGGCACAATGCTGGAACCACAAACTGCCAACCGGCAACTGAAGAAAGACACATCCGAACCCATGAAACCTTTGTCCGTTCTCTCCTTGTTTCTTCTGTTGGTCTGGCAAGCAGGGGCCCAGGCCCGATTTACCATCGAGATCACCGGCGGTACTGAAGGGGCCCAGCCCATCGCCATCGTCCCCTTCGCGCAGCCCGAGGGCGGCGGGGCGCCTTCCGAAGACGTGGCTGCCGTTATCGCGGCCGATCTGGCCCGAACCGGGCGTTTCCAACCCATGCCCCGCCGTGACATGATGGCTACCCCCCACACGGTTGAGGAGGTGGACCTACGCGACTGGCGCCTGGTGGCGATGGATAATTTGGTCATCGGCAAGGTCGAGCGAGCAGCCGTGGGCGGCTACGACATCAGCTTCGTCCTGTTCGACGTCTTTCGGGGCAAGCAAATGGTGGTCATGACCTTTACCAGCCATGCTTCGGAGTTGCGATATACCGCGCACCGGATCGCCGATGTGATCTACGAGCGGTTGACCGGCGCTCCGGGGGTCGCCGCCACCCGTATTGCTTATGTGACCTCCGATGGCAATCGGGACAGTCAGTGGATCAAGCTCGAGGTGGCGGACGCGGATGGCCATAATCCGCAGATTATCGTGTCTTCCCGTGCCCCCATCATGTCCCCGGCCTGGTCACCGAACGGGCGTAAGCTAGCCTATGTATCCTTCGAGAATCACCAGACCGCCATCTACCTTCAGGAGCTGGCCACGGGCCGCCGGGAACGGATCGCAGCTTTTAAAGGCATCAATGGTTCCCCAGCCTGGTCACCGGATGGTCGCAGCCTGGCCATGACCCTGTCCAAAGGCGGTAACCCGGATATCTATGTGTTGGATCTGGCAAGCCGCAATCTGCGTCGAGTTACGGACCACTTCGCCATCGACACCGAACCCGCCTGGTCGCCTGACGGCAGCCACATCATCTTTACCTCCAACCGCGGCGGGAGCCCTCAAATCTATCGGATACCGGCCGTCGGGGGTGCCGCGGCGCGGATCACCTTCGAAAACGACTACAATGGTCGCGCCTCCTATGCACCGGACGGCCGTTCTATCCTGTGCGTGACCCGGGTCAACGGCAGCTTCCGCATCGGCCTGTTAGACCTGAATACCGGGACGATGCGATCGCTGAGCAGCGGCAGGTTGGACGAGTCCCCGAGTTTCGCTCCCAACGGCACCATGGTAATTTACGCGACGTACCATGATGGCCGAGGTATTCTGGCCGCGTTGTCAGTGGATGGATCCGTCAGCCAGCGCTTGTCTCAAGGACTGAACGATGTGCGTGGGCCGGCCTGGTCCCCCCTGTTGCATTAGCCCCCCCTCACCGATTAGGAGGGTATAGCAAAAGCCCCTCTCCCGCCGGGAGAGGGGTTGGGGAGAGGAGATCATAAGGGTGAAGATCGATGCCTTATTGCGACACTCTCCGATAGGGGACAGTCGGGCCGATCCGAACGGCCTTCGGTTTTTTTGCCGCCCTTAACTCGGACGATTGATAATGAGCTTGCACAAGAGGTTCGGTACGACGCTGATCGCACTGTCCGCAATCCTTTCATTGAGCGGTTGTCCCACCCAACCAATCGATCGGCAGGAGCCGACGGGGGTCCCCGTCGGCGGCCACGCCGGCGCCGCCGGTTCGTCCCCTCCGGTCGGGCGCGGCAGGTATCAGACGACGGATTTGAATGATCCGTTGAACCCCCTCGCTCAGCGCACGATCTACTTCGAATATGACAGCAGTGACATACAGCCCCGGTTCATCGCGATCCTACGCGCCCATGCGTCCTATCTGGCCGCGAATTCCGCTGCCGCGGTGACCCTGGACGGTCATACCGACGAACGCGGTACCCGAGAGTACAACCTGGCCCTGGGGGACCAGCGCGCGGGCGCCGTGCGCGGCTTCCTGCGCGTCGAAGGGGTGCCGGACAGCCGGGTCCGCACCATGAGCTACGGCGAGGAGCGCCCCGTAGACCCGGATCACAACGAATCCGCCTGGGCCCTGAACAGGCGTGTCGAGCTGGTCTATTGAGATAACGGCCATGGGTTTTCGGGCAAGTCTGCCGGTTCTGATCTTTACCCTGACCTCGGCGTTCCCGGTCACCGCCGACCAGCGTCTATCCGACCTATTGTTGCAGCTTCAACGCCTGCAGCAGGAAGTGCAGCGATTGCATGGTCGGATCGAGTTACAGCAGCACGATCTCTCCACACTGAAACGCTGGCAACGGGAACAGTACCTAGACTTGGACGCACGCCTGCGGGACCGATCGGCAGGCGCCTCGCCTCGACCGAGGCCCGGAAACGCTATGGGTATGGAAACCTTGCCGGCGACGCCGGATCCGATCGCAGCCGATGCGCTGGCGACACACTTCCCGCTAGCTGCGGGGACCCCGACCGAGGAACGGCAGATCTACCATAATGCCTTCGATCTACTCAGTCAGCGCCGCTATGAGGAGGCGGTACGGGGATTCGAGGATCTGTTGGCGCGCTACCCGAACGGCGAATTTGCGGACAATGCGTATTATTGGCTGGGCGAGATCAGCTATGTCAAGCGCAACTATGCGGCTGCGTTGACCCAGTTTCAACGCGTAGCGGCGGACTATCCGCTGAGTCCGAAGGTTCCGGCATCCCTGTTGAAAATCGGTTATGTCCACTACGAGAGAGGCGATTGGCAACGGGCGCGCAGAACATTGCAGGACGTGATCGAGAAGTTCCCGGATGCCCGCGAGGTCCGTCTGGCCGCAAGCCGTCTCGAGCGCATGACCCGCGAGGGGCATTAAGAAGCTATCCAGTCAAAAGCAATCCTGAATGACTCGGCGCTGTCGGGAGGGAGAAAGATCTTTTCTGCGTCGGGGCAAATTTGACGTGTTGCGTTCGACGCCCGAAGGCTTGCCGAACGTCTGCCGGGTCAGTGCCGACGTCTTAACGCAATACGACGTCAGCATCCACTTTAACCAAACAGTTTCTTAGATTTGATCAATGGCAATAGGGTTGAGAGGCAGTTGCAGAAGCGATCTGCCTGCGCTTGGATTGGTTTCGGAACGGACTCCAGTACCGCTGCTCTTGATTCAGCTCGTCATAAGCCGGGCAAATACTCGCGGGCATCTCGCGGCGCTGCGACTAGCAAATCACTACCCAAGGCATCAATCGCAGCATGGGCGAATTCGGTCCACTTGCGTCCATTGGGCCTTCCATCCCACGCTGCCGCCGGACTTGGCACCAAGGATGGCGGAGATGCGCGACCATTTTCCGGCTGAGTGGGCCCAGGAGCGACTTCATCTGAATAGGTGTAGAATTGTCCCCCACAGTCGCACAGGATGTGATGAGCATCGTGAGGCAGCAGGCAACAAAAAGGGTGGTGTTAAATTTTAACTGGCAGCGTGGTTGATAGTCCAGGTCTACCGGGTCGTACAGCGGTCCAAGCTACCTTCTGACATTTAAACATTACCACTACCCAAACAGCTTCTTAATACTGGGTTCCCATATGACAATTACCGATATAATTCCAATTATCGAGTCCCTTTCTCATGCGGATAAATTTAAGCTAATGAAATTCCTTCTGGCGCAACTTGCCGAGGAAGAAGGCATACCTTTACAAATCTAAGTTCCTAAAAAAGACGATTCCTTGTGGGATATTATAGGCATGGGAGAGGGAGAGGATGTAACCAGACATTACGATGAATATCTCTATGGCGTAAAATGATGCAAAGTGTTTTTGTGGATACTGGCGGGTGATACATGGCAATTATGCGGAAAGACCGCAGTCATAAAGCTACGAAAAAATTCAGTGTCGGTTAATTTATAAATGGCAACATAATCAATATTTGACAATAATTCCGTATTATAGCGACACAGGAAGAGCTTTAAACAGATCTTATGCTAATAATACGTTTGGAAAAAGAGAGCGTCTTACGCACTAAGCGCCCAAGTGCTACCGCAAGGCATTATTCCAGCGCTCAACCTGGAACGTTTCTCCTGTTTCTTTGCCACCAGGAAAATGCTGCTGATTCGGAATGACAGCTTGATACGCTTCCCAATAATCGGTGAAGAGCATGGCTTTTTATAAGTGGGCGGTATGCAATCCCAAAGGATTTGGCACGTTTCTTTAACTGCGATCACACAAGCAGTAAGCAACGACTTCCCGGGTCTCTCTGTTCAAAGCGATCCAGACCCCTACTTTAGTTGTCTTTGTTGTAGACAAAGGAACAGAGCTCATCGAGCTCCAACACCGGTGTTTACTCGGGATCGATAGGTGTCAGCGTCGCCTCAAAGGGATGGAAGCTGCTCTGTTGGTAGAAGTAAAGTTTTTAACTGATAGCGCGACTGAGAGTCCAGATCTACCGGTCCACACAGCGGCCCAACCTATCTTCATACCAGTTAAATTACACCACCACTTTTCCAAATGATTGAAATTTGAGGTAGTGGCTAATATTAAATGAGGTCTAGATAACTTTAGAGAGGATTTTCTCCCAGAAGAATAAGTGTTATCTCACTGTAAATTTCCCTCTGCCATATGACCAGTAATGATTCAATGCCATTGATAGGGCAATTACCACGGGCAAATTCATGCTGACCATGATTCATATGGAGATGCTTTTTGTATCCCCTATCCACCAGCCCATCGTAGCCCCTCAGCCGTCCGAGTGGATGATGCTCCAAGGGCCACCTGGCCCTGGATTGCGGCCTGTAGGGCTTCTTGGCGACGTTCGGAACGATTTCCGTGTAGTCCTTCCCGTAGCGTTCCAGAATCCCGAAGACAATCGCTTTACCCCCGGCCCCGCGCCCTTTCTCCCCACGAACACGACGCGCGCCGAAACAAGATTCATCGACTTCAACCTCGCCGGAGAAAGGGCGATGAGGCGTCATAAAGCTGGGCGATTCAGATTCGTAGTCTGAATAACAATGATTGATCGTCGGACGGCTTACATCACTCAACTCGGCGATTTCCGAGGTCGGTAAATCGTGCGCAAATATAGAGTATAATTTATCTGAATTTAGATTCGGAGATGGGTGAATGTCTGAAATACCTGTTTTTCCTTGCATAACATAACCTCGCATGCAATTGCGGTGCTTAAAATTATCTAGACCTTATCAGGATTACCAGTACCCCGTTTCACCCTAATTTTTCGTTCTCAGCGAGACGAGAAGCGGCCAAAATGCGACGTTACAGCGCTTGGCAATAGATTTCCCTGCGCGCTGCACCTTGCCTGAGCGTGTTTGGGGGGCTCTGAGACAGAAAAATAGGGTGAAACGGGGTACTATAAAATGTGGCAGATTTTGCGCAGGAACCCGCGGGCCTTCGGGGCCGCCCTGTTGCTGCACATGATCCTGGCGGTGTTCACCCTGGTGGGTGTGGATTGGTTGGCTAACTTTGATGATGTACGGATCGAGCCGCAGATCGCACAGGCCACTATTGTCAGCACCGAGGCCATAGAGGCGCAGGTCGCGGCCCGCCGCCAAGCGGAGGCTAAGCGCAAGGCCGAGGAAAAGATCCGGCAGCGGGCCGAAGCCAAACGTAAGGCCAAGGAAGCCGCTCAGCGCCAAGCGGAGGCTAAGCGCAAGGCCGAGGAAAAGATCCGGCAGCGGGCCGAAGCCAAACGTAAGGCCAAGGAAGCCGCTCAGCGCCAAGCGGAGGCTGAACGTAAGGTGGCCGAAGCGGCGCAACGACGGGCAGAAGAGGAGGCCCGACAGGCGCGGGAGGCAGATCTACTGGCAGCTTTGGATGCGGAACGAGAGGCCGTCGGCGAGTTGGGCGTCTACACGAACACGATCCGAGAGCATATCCGCCGAAACTGGGTCCGTCAGCCGGGTATGGGGCGAGGCCTCTCATGCCTGGTGGAAGTCAAACTCATCCCGGGTGGGGAAGTGGTTGCCGCCGGTGTGCGTGTAGCCCGCAGCAGCGGCAACCCAGCATTCGACCGCTCCGTGGTGACCGCTGTCTACAAGGCCTCTCCCCTGCCTATACCCTCCGGGCGGCTGTTCGGACAGTTCAGGAATCTGAGGTTGGATTTCAAGCCTTGATGGAATAAAGTAGTATAAAGATTTTAATAAAGAATCGGCAATGGTTAACTGATAGCGTAGTTGATAGTCCAGGTCTACCGGACCATACAGCGGCCCAACCTACCTTCCACCAGCTAAAGACCACCACCAAGAATCTAGGTGCTGTCAAACAGGTGGAGTTCACTCTCGGTGAGTTGATGATTATTTATGGTGACAACAATACCGGTAAGACTTATGCAACCTATGCTTTTAGTTTGGGTTTCTATACTTTCTGGCGAGATGCTGTTTGGAGTGCGAGATGAAGATATCCGGCGTCTCTTAAATGAAGGTGATATCGATCTGGATCTGAAAGCCCATGTCGTTAAGGCGTCGGCATGGAGGCCGCGAAAGCGCAACTATTTTCCATTATAAAAAATCCGATTCTCAGTTAGTCGCGATTTCCCTTCTGGTTGAGTAAGAAAAAAGTCAGAATACTGCGGGATTCATTACTAGGATCATTCATTTTGGGGCGTCTCCACGTCCCTTTTATTGCAGTACGGAACGCATCGGTGCTGCAATCTTTAGAAAAGAGATCAACTATTGCCCGCAATAGATTGCTTGAAGAAATGAGCTCGTGGAAAAGGAGATCGACCCATTTGACATTTCTTAGAGTCTATGCGGATTATGCTCTACCGGTCAAGTCAAACGTCGAATTTACCAGACGGCTCGAGGAGTTCGCCAAAAAAGATAGTTTTATTGCTGATCGCTAGTAAAAACTATGGACTTTGCACAAGGGCTTTAAGTATTGGGTCTAAATAACTTTAGATGAGGATTCTCTCCCAGCAGAGTAAGTATCTCTCATATTAAGTTTCCTCTCGATAAACTAAATCCACATTCTTTCAGTATAGATGAAAAGTTTTTCGTGGAACACCATTGAATTTTTCAGGCCTTCATTTAGCATATGACCAGAATGATTCAATGCCATTGATAGGGCAATTACCACGGGCAAATTCATGCTCACTATGATTCACATGGAAATGTTTCTTGTACCCCCTATCCACCAGCCCATCGTAGCCCCTCCCGTGGCGTTCCAGGATCCCGAAGACAATTGTTTTACCCCCGGCCCCGCGCCCTTTCTCCCTCCGAACACGGCGCCCGCCGAAACTAGGATTCATCGACTTCAACCTCGCCGGAGAAGGGCGATGAGGCGTCACAAAGCTGAGCGATTCGGGTCCGTAGTTTGAATAACAACTGCTTGAGCGTCGGGCGGCTTACATCACTCAACTCGGCGAATTTCGAGGCCGGTAAATCGTGCGCAAAATAGTATGCAATCCGTCTGGATTTTAGCTTCCGAAAAGTATGAATGCCTGAAACACCTGTTGTTCCTTGCATAACATAACCTTATGCATGCGGTTGCAGTGCTAACGATATCTATACCCTTTATTTTTTGGCTATGAGACCGAAGAAGCACACGACACATGACATGCCGTTTACGATCTGAAGGTTCATCTGGTATGGATCACGAAGTATCGCTATAAGGTACTGCCCAAGGATGTAGGGGATAAAGAGTACGGACATTGGTTCGACAAACCTGCTGCTGCTAACGATATAGAAATCATCCAGGGAGTAGTAAACAAGGACTATGTACCTCTCTATATCTCTTATCCGCCCAGGTTGTCGGTTAGTGAAATCATAAAGTTACTTAAAGGGAGGACATCGAAACTATAACCAAAATTCCCGCATTTGAGGAAGCAGTATTGGGTATGGTGCTTTCAATTCAGAGTGTATTACAGACGATATGATCAGAGAGTATTTAAAGAGGCATCGAGAACATCAAGAGCATCCATGATGATGATTTTCCAGTCGAGTGCGCCCCGACTTTCAGTCCTTTCGAGCCGACTTCAGCCTGAGGCTTTTAGTCGCTCCCCAGACTATGGACTTCCAGTCCATAGTGGCTGATTGCCGAAGAGCACACGGAAACATTGAATGACTTTTCTGACATTATTGGCGGTCACTACCGGGTAACGAAAAATGATAAGCTCTATTACGCCCCAAAGGGCAGCGCATTAAGCTGACCATGGACGAGAGCTCTGGTGCCGTACGTTCACTATTGGATATCGCATTCTATCTTCGCCATGTAGCCGCGCCGGGCAATCTACATTACGATGGATGAGCCGGAGTTGAATCTTCAGGGAAGATGGTGGTCTTTAACTGGTAGAAAGTAGGTTGGGCCGCTGTGCGGCTCGGTAGACCTGGACTATCAACCACGCTATCATTTAGAATTTACCATTACCGCTGTTTGGTTAAAATGGATCCCATTCTCTAGCGTCGTGTTGGACTAAGGCGCGTTCGGCCCTGTCGCTGTACTTTAAGGGCGGTTGTGGTATGCCGTTCGGACGGATCGCGCCCTAGCCCAACAACCGAGCTACACTTGTCGCACGCAATGCACCGTCCGGGTGTCACTAAGCCTAGTCTCCGCGGGATAGGCCCGGGCGCACTCGGGTCCGGCCTCCGGGCACCGGGGGTGGAAGTAGCACCCGGCAGGCGGGTTCGAGGGTGACGGCATGTCCCCTTCGAGTCGGATGACCTTGCGGCGCAGGTCCCGGTCGCCCGTCGGTACGGCGGAGAGCAGGACCCTGGTGTAGGGGTGATGGGGGTTGTCCAGGATCTCGGTGACGGTCCCGCGCTCGACGATGCGACCCAGGTACATGACGGCTACCTGGTGGGCCAGATAAGAGACCACCGAGAGGTTGTGGGTGATGAAGAGATAGCTCAGGCCCAGGTCGTGCTGGAGCTGCCGGAGGAGGTTGAGGATCTGGGCCTGAACCGAGACATCCAGGGCGCTGGTGGGCTCGTCGCAGACGATGACCCGGGGCTCCACCGCTAGGGCACGGGCGATGCAGATACGCTGGCGCTGCCCGCCCGAAAACTCGTGGGGGTAGCGGTCCGCGGCCGCGCCGGACATCCCCACCTGATCCAGCAGGGAACGCACTCGTCTCAACCGCTTGGCCCGGTTGGGCTCGATGCGGAGGGCCCGGAGGCCCTCGCCCACAATGTCGCCCACCAGCATTCGGGGGTTCATGGCGGCGAAGGGGTCCTGGAAGATGATCTGTAGGTCCTTACGGTAACCGCGCATGGCCCGACCACCGAGCCGGGTCAACTCGGTGCCGTCGAAGCGCACCGCCCCGCCGGTGGTGGGGATGAGCCGAAGAATGCCTTTGCCTACCGTAGTCTTGCCGCAGCCAGATTCGCCCACCAGGGCCAGGGTCTCACCCGTGCGCAAGTCCATGGAGACCCCATCTACGGCCCTGACCTGACCCACGACGCGCCGAAAGATGCCCGTGTGGATGGGAAAGTGGACCTTGAGGTCGTCTACCCGCAGCACCGTTCCGCCTACCCGATCGGGGGGATCGGTACGCCTGGTCAGCGACGCGTCGGAACCTGTGTCCGCGGCCGGCTCGCCACCGTCCCACAGGTGACACCGCACCCGGTGCCCCGGGGCGGGGACATGCCACGCGGGTGCCTGGTCCCGGCAGCGATCCAGTACCCGGTGGCAGCGGTCGGCGAAGCAGCAGCCCCGGAACGGCCGGTCCATCGATGGCACCTGGCCTGGGATCACGGCCAGGGTACCGGCGCGCTTCTCGGGTGCCGGCAGGCTCGCCATGAGCTTGTTGCTATAAGGATGGGCTGGGCGGGCGAAGAAGTCGGCGACGGTCGCCGTCTCCAGGACCTGACCGGCGTACATGACGGCGAGCCGATCGGCGGTCTCGGCTACCACGCCCAGGTCATGGGTGATGAGCAGCACCGCCATGCCGGTCTCGCGCTGCAGCCCCTTGAGCAGCTGCAGGACCTGGGCCTGGATGGTGACATCCAGGGCCGTGGTGGGCTCGTCGGCGATCAGGAGCTCCGGGACCCCCGCCAGGGCCATGGCGATCATGACGCGCTGCTTCATGCCGCCGGAGAGCTGGTGCGGATACTCACCGCTGCGCCGCTCCGGGTCCGGGATGCCCACCGCGCCCAAGAGCTCCCGGACCCGCTTCGGTATCCGGCCGCGGGCACGGTCCTCCCGCAGGCGCACGGCCTCGGCGATCTGCCGCCCCACCGTCAGCACCGGATTCAGGGAGGTTTGGGGTTCCTGGAAGATCATGGCCATGCGCCCGCCCCTCACCCCGCGCATGGCGCGCTCGGGCAGCGCCAGCAGCTCGGTGTCCCCGAGCTGCGCGGAACCCTCGACGATGCGGCCGGAGGGGGGCAGCAAGCGCATCAGGGACAGGGCCGTCATGGATTTGCCGCAACCCGATTCCCCGAGCAGGGCGAAGGTCTCGCCCCAGCGGAGCTTCAGCTCCACGCCGTCCACCACTCGCAGAGGTCGGTCTTCGGGACCGAGGTGTGTAGTCAGCCCGCTGACCCGAAGCAGAGGATTGATCATATCGATCGGTCAGGCCCCAAGAGATTGCCGCCCAATGCCATTATGTTAAGGGCGCCTGGCCGGTCGCCCCTACGATTTGCGGCTCAGAAACAGAGTATCGCGGTGTTTCGTATCCTTAGATTTTCAATTACCTGCTGCGTCCGGAAAAGGTGCTCCTTAACTGAACACGGCTTGGGCGTCTCCTGTTACATTTCCCTCCCAGTGAATGGGGGGCCTTTGCGACACCCGCCCGCGGGGAGAGGGGCTTTGAGGCTTAACTTAAATGGCATCAAGTTGTCGCCCCTATCGTACACCGCTTGCGGGAATCGCTGGATGCGCATACTAAGGATCCGCGTAATCCGTGGACAGAATAAGGATCTCGTTCGGGATCACGACGCCTCCGGGTCGAGTAGACGTAAGGGTGGTGGTGAATTTTTAACTGATAACGTGACTGAGAGTCCGGGTCTACCGGGCTGCGTAGCGACCCAACCTACCTTCTACCAGTTAGATACCACCACTACCGACGCAAGAGCCATTCGGTATCCAGATAGTCCTGAACCGCGTCGGCGACCCGGTCGATGGCCGCCTCCCGAATCGCGTGAAAGTCCGTTCCCTGCTGCTCCCCCAACCCCGCCCAGTGCAACAGGGTCGCGCAGGCGGCGTCGAGGTCGAACAGGCCATGCACGTAAGTACCAAGTACGCGCCCATCGTCGCTCAGGGCGCCATCCTGATGGGAATCCAGGAGGACCGCCGGGCGTGCCAGCGCCGGTCCTCGGGTTATCCCGGCGTGGATCTCGTAGCCGCCCACTTCGGCATCGCCGATGGTAAGCCGGCCCCGGACGTTGCGCAGCTGTTTCTCCGGTTCCAGATTAGTCTCCATGTCGAGGAACCCCAGCCCTGGCGTACTACCCGGATTGCCTTCCAGACCCAGGGGGTCATGCACCTGGGCGCCGAGCATCTGAAATCCGCCGCAGATGCCGATGAGCTTGCCGCCGTAGCGCACATGTCGCTGCAGCACTGCCTCCCACCCCTGCTCCTGCAGCCAGGCCAGGTCGGAGCGCACACTCTTAGAGCCCGGCAGGACGATCAGATCGGCGGATGGGATGGCATCGCCGCGGCCGATGAAGCGCAGATCCACCTGCGGGTGGAGGGCCAGGGGATCGAAATCGGTGTGATTGCTGATACGCGGGAGTACGGGAACGAGGACGCGAATCTGTTCTGCGTCGAGCGGGGGCGCGGCCCCTTGCCGATGCGCCAGGGAATCCTCCGCGTCCAAGTGCAGTCCGTGCAGATAAGGCAGCACGCCCAGAACCCGCCGTCCGGTGTTTTCCTTCAGCCAATCCAGCCCCGGCCGCAGGAGCGCGAGATCGCCGCGAAACCGATTGATGACGAAACCCAGGGTGCGGGCCCGTTCGCTTTCCGACAACAGGGCCAGGGTACCGTAGAGATGGGCAAACACTCCCCCGCGATCGATGTCGGCGATGAGAATTACCGGACAGTCGACGCCCTCGGCGAATCCCATGTTAGCAATATCGTCGGCGCGCAGATTGATCTCCGCCGGTGAGCCCGCGCCCTCGACGATCACAGCATCGAAATCCGCGGCTAGATGCCGGTAAGCGTCGAACACCGCCGTACGCGCGATGCGTTTGTAAGCGTGGTAGCGGCGTGCATCCATATTGCCCACCACATGACCTCGGACGATGACCTGGACGCCGGTATCCGTGTTGGGCTTGAGCAGCACCGGGTTCATATCGATCCGCGGCTCCAGGCGGCAGGCGACTGCCTGCAGCGCCTGGGCCCGCCCGATCTCGCCCCCATCCGCGGTCACGGCGCTGTTCAGCGCCATGTTCTGGGGTTTGAAGGGCGCGACCCGAACTCCCTGCCGGACCAGCCAGCGACACAGGGCCGTCACCAGCAGGCTCTTCCCCGCGCTCGAGGTCGTGCCTTGCACCATCAGCGTGCGGGTGGTCATGCCTTCAGCCTCAGCGCACTGGTACAGATGCTCTCAACGATCGATAACATAGAGCGGGCAGGAACTTCACAAAAGGGTAGTGGTTAATTTGTAAGGCCCTAGATAACTAATTATCGAAATTTTCCTCTCGATGGTTGAATCTAAATTATTCTTTAACAGGTGCAGATGAAAAATTTTTCGTGGAACCCCATTGAATTTTACAAGCCTTCGTTTGGCATATGACCAGAATGATTCAATGCCATTGATAGGGCAATTACCACGAGCAAATTCATGCTGACCACGATTCACATGGAAATGCTTTATTATACCCCCTATCCACCACCCCATCGTAGTCCCTCCAGCCGTCCGAGTGGATGATGCTATCGCTAGCCACGCGGCCCCGGATCGCGGCCTGTGGCGGCGTTCGGGAGGATTTTCGTGTAGACTTTCCCGTGGCGTTCCAGAATCCCGAAGACAACCGTTTTACCCCCGGCCCCGCGCCCTTTCTTCCCCCGAACACAGCACGTGCCGAAAGAGGATTCATCGACTTCAACCTCGCCAGAGAAAGACAATGAGGCGTCAAAAAACTGGGCGATTCGGGTTCGTAGTTTGAATAGCAACTGATTGATCGTCGGACGGCTTACATCACTATAACTCGGCGAGTTTCAAGGCCGGTAAATCATACGCAAAATAGGGTTCAATCCGTCTGGATTTAGTTTCCGAAAGGTGTGAACCCCTGAGACACCTAATTTTTCCCTTGCATAACATATGTGTTAGTATGCAGCAGTAGTGCTAAAGTTGTTAGATCCAAAACTTAAAGATTAAGGATCAGTTAAGACGGAAATTATCCCGGAGCGACCCCGGGATGACGATTGCTTTTTTCTTGATCGAAATCACTCAATCCCTGGTTCAACAATGCATTGAACACGATGAATAACATGGGCATGGCGACGATGACGAATCAATTCGCGCCGACATTGTATCACCGCCGTCAAAGTATCGAGTACCCGAAATAGATCCCGGTCGAGAGCGGCAACACGAGCTTCGGTCAGATCCGCGCGAGCGACGCGGCGCTGGCTACTATCAGAAGGAGCGGTATTGCTACCGGAAGGAAAAACTCTCTAACGAAAACGTTCCAGTCCCTCAGCATACGGATCTAATAGAGGAACTCCCGTCGGCCTCAAACAATTTAGGTATTCGGAAGCAGCTCATGGAAATAGATCCATCGGAAAATCGGGTATGATACGACCGTCATACTGAAAACCGCAAAGCTGATCAACCAGAGGCGCTTATCCGCACGGATAAAGCCACCCCGGCAGGCAATGAAACCGAGCACGATCGCAACCAATAGCAGCATACCCATCCGTACCAGATAAGCAACCGAAAACAGAGAAAGCTTAAGGTAACGGGGCTGGATTTCCTGGTAGTGGTGGTCTTTAAACTGGTAGAAGGTAGATTGGGTCGCTATGCTGCCCGGCAGACTTGGACTCTCAACCACGCTATCGTTAAAATTTAACCCTGCCCTGTTGCGTTGCGATGCACAAAGACTTGCTGATCGTCTGCTTGGGTCATGCCAGCATCTTAAACGCAACCTGCCCACATCACACGACTCCCCGCACAACCTGCACGCGCGGACCTCGCGTTGGGTGTAGGCCGGGTTAGAATTACCAGGTAGAAACCACCACTACCCCGTAGCTTACTCAATAACCAACTGATTTACAAGATATAAATTTCGGTCATGGGGCCACGTGTGTGAGCGCGCTACCCATTAAGTTGAGAGGCTCATGGGGCTAATTGTGCGGCATCACATAGTTAGCCCCATGGGTCCGCGGATTATGCGGATTTTCACAGCCGGGCATCTTTAGGTTTAAGGTGTTCTTTACCGATTTTCGTCATTGGGTTTTTAACCGGGAACTTACCGGTTATACTGTACTCAATTCGTTAATGCACGATTTGGTTAGATGGCCTCGATGCGAAGCCGATTCAGCCTCTATTGTTTTCCCCTGCTCCTGTCGTCGGTTGCCGACTGCGCCAGCCTGGCCGCTAAGGACGATATCCGGGTCCTTGCCAGCGTTGCAGCTAAGCCGGAACGGGCGCAGGAGGTCGTGGTACAATCCCCGAAGGCCCTACGCCCTTCCGGGCTGACGGCGGATCTCATCTACGCCGTTCTCGTCGGGCAAATCGCCGGACAGCGCGGTGAGCAGGAAATAGCCTTCACCCATTTCCTGCGCGGTGCGCGTCTAGCCCGGGACTCCCGATTGGCAGAGCTGGCGTCCAACGTGGCCCTCACCCTCGACGATGCCGCGGCGATGCAGCAAACCGCGGACGTGTGGCTCGAGCTGTCCCCCCGTGCGATCGGCGCCCACCAGCTGGCGGCCTACGCGCGGCTCAAGGCCGATGACGTGCCCGCTGCGATGGAGCATTTGCGGCGTATCATCGCGCTGGCGGCCGCGGAGGGCGGGGATGGCTATGGTCGAGCGGCCCACTTGGTTTCCAAGCTGGAACTTCCCGACCGGCGTTTGCAGCTCATGGAGACCCTGACTTCCGAGGAGCCGAAGAACGCCGATGCCTGGTTTGCCCGGGCCATCGTGGCGGCCGGTGCTGACCGGCACGAGGAGGCGGCGGACGCAGCGCGGTGGGCGTCGAAGCTACGTCCGGGGTGGAATCTTCCGCGTATCTTCCTGGTCCAATTGCTCCTGGAACGGGGTGACCGCAAGCAGGCGCGCCAGGTCCTGGAGGCCTTCGTCGACGAGAGCCCCGACGACCAGAGGTTACGCCTGTTCTATGCCCAGCTGCTCATCGACGAGCAGGAGTTTTCCCACGCCCGCAGCCTGTTCGAGCAGATGTTGCGCAATGCGCCAAAGGCCCCGGATGTCCTGTTCGCGTTGGGTATCCTTTCCCTGCAGCTGGAAGATCTGGAAGCCGCCCGCGATTACTTCGTCCAGTTGCACGATGCCGGTGAGCGTCAGAGCGACTCCGCCTATTATCTCGGGCAGGTGGAGGAGCTGGCGGATGATCCGGAGGCCGCCGTGTCCTGGTACCGCAAGGTGGCGGGTGAGCACGCCGTCGATGCCCGGGTACGGGTGGCGCTGGTGCACGCCAAGCAGGGCAACGTAGAGCGTGCGCGCGAGCTCCTGCAGCAGCTGCGTGATCAGTGGCCCGAAGATGCGCCGATGATTTACCTGGTGGAGGGTACGGTCCTGACCGATCTGGACCGGCCGGAGGCGGCCATGGACCTTTACGACGAGGCGTTGAAGGTATTTTCCGGCGATCATGAACTCCTCTACGCGCGTGGCCTGCATGCCTTTTTGCTGGATCGGTTGGATATCATGGAGAGCGACTTCAAGGCCATCCTCGCCGAGGATCCGGACAACGCCGAGGCCCTCAATGCCCTCGGCTACAGCCTGGCGGATCGGACCGAGCGTTTTGCCGAGGCCCTATCCTACATCGAACGCGCCTTGGCCCTAAAGCCGGACGATCCCGCCATACTCGACAGCATGGGTTGGGTCCAGTTCCGATTGGGTAACTCGGAACGGGCCCTGGAGTACTTGCGCAAGGCCCTGGCCTTGATGCCCGATGGCGAGATCGCCGCGCACCTGGGTGAGGTGCTCTGGACCCTGGGGCGACACAACGAGGCTCGGGGCACCTGGGAGGCCGCCCTGGACCGGGATCCGGACCACGAATATCTCCTGCGTTCGATCAGCCGCTACAACTTTACGCGTTCGGACTCCCAATCCCGATGATGCCCCCTGGGGGTATCGCAAAAGTAGGGGCGACCGGCCGGTCGCCCCTACGCACCCACCGGGAGGGGGCTTGGGGAGAGGGGATCGAAGGGTGTAGACCGGGGCCTGTTGCGACACCCTCCCAGGAGGGGCATCCCTGGCCCGCCCCGGCCAAGCTCAATCTCATGCTGCGAATACTCGGGCGGCGTCCCGATGGTTATCATCGCCTGCAGACCGTGTTCCAGTTCATCGACCGGCAAGACCGGTTGTTCTTCGAGCCGCGTGACGACGGCCGGATCAGGCGCACATCGGACCTCGCCGGGGTCCCGGAGGAATCTGATCTGGTGGTGCGTGCGGCACGCCTGCTCCGGGAGCGGGCCGGCGGTGGTCCTGGGGTCGATATCCGAGTGGAGAAGCGCCTACCCGTGGGGGGCGGGCTGGGTGGAGGCAGCTCAGACGCGGCGACGACACTGGCGGCATTGAACCGAATCTGGGGGGTGGGCCTTTCCGAATCCGGGCTGATCGAGCTCGGCTTGACGCTGGGCGCGGATGTCCCGATTTTCCTTTACGGGCGTGCGGCCTGGGGGGAGGGAATCGGCGAGGTATTGACTCCCGTCGAGCTGCCGGAGCCCTGGTATCTGGTGCTGGTGCCGCGGTGCGAGGTGGCCACTGCCGGGGTCTTCTTAGATGGAGAGTTGACAAGGAATTCGGCTCCAATCAAAATGAGAAATTTCATTGTCGGCGATGATCGGAACGATTGTCTGGCGGTCGTGCGACAACGCTACCCTGAGGTTGCGGCGGCCCTGGATTGGCTTGCCACTGTTGGTCGGCCGCGGCTCACCGGAACCGGTGCCTGTGTATTCTGCACCTTTGCAACGGCGGTGCAGGCGCATGTTGCTTGCTCGCTGGTCCCGCCGCGCTTCTCCGCCTTCGTCGCCCGCGGAATGAATCGCTCGCCTCTCTCGGAAACGGCCCGGCTCTGACCCTTTGGGGCGTCGCCAAGCGGTAAGGCACAGGGTTTTGATCCCTGCATACCCAGGTTCGAATCCTGGCGCCCCAGCCATACACCCGTCGCACAGGCAGGTTTTGCGCAAAGCGTGGGGCACGCTTTCGTACCCGAGCGCAGTAAACCCAGGCTGTCGCAATGCTGTTATACCCGATACACGCGAATATTTCGCCGCGCTGCATGCCCCTCGCACCCGCTAGCGGCATTGCGCCTCGTCGCAAAGGGCCTGGCCTGGCTATTCCTCCTCGCCGCACCTTGCGTTCGGCCACGATCGACGCACCTCGCTTACCAAAGCTATTCACGTGCATCGGGTATTCGGTGCGAGCGATGGGCATCGCGGCGGAAAATTCGTGTGTGACGGGTATATATCAGGCCTATCCGTCGCGGCGCGCCGGCTACTCGGTTGCCGTTGCCCTTTTTCCGTGTTCCGGATTAGCCCGTAGAGGTTGCGGCCAACGATTATCCGCTACCGGAGAGCAGGGGAGACGGTGCAAGCCGGGGATACCCCTGAACCTTGACTTCCCGAAGCTTCACGGCCCTTGTATTGATACCCCTTTCGTTGATGGATAGATTAGTTGTGCCCGCCAATCATATGATGGTGTTTTCCGGAAGCGCCAATTCGCGGCTGTCCGCGGAAATTGCAACTTACCTGAATATCCCGTTGGGAAAGGCCATCGTGGGTCAGTTCAGCGATGGCGAAGTGATGACGGAGATCCAAGAGAACGTGCGCGGTCGCGATGTTTTCGTGGTTCAGCCCACGGGCGCGCCCTCCAACGATAACCTGATGAAGCTCCTGGTGATAATCGATGCCCTGCGTTGGGCATCGGCCAAGCGGATCACGGCCGTTATCCCTTATTTCGGTTATGCGCGTCAAGATCGGCGCCCCCGTTCGGCTCGGGTGCCTATCACCGCTCGGCTTGTCGCCAAGATGCTCGGCCATGCCGGTACCGATCGCGTCCTCACCATGGATCTGCACGCCGACCAGATCCAGGGCTTCTTCGATATACCGGTGGACAATGTATATTCGTCGCCCATTCTCCTGGGCGATATCTGGCGCCGGAAGTATCCCGATCTGCTCGTGGTGTCACCTGACGTAGGCGGTGTGGTGCGCGCCCGCGCGCTGGCGAAGCAGCTCGACGATGCCGAGCTGGCGATCATCGACAAGCGTCGGCCACGGGCCAATGAAGCAAAGGTCATGAATATCATCGGCGACGTGAAAGGCCGAACCTGTGTGCTGATCGACGACCTGGTGGACACCGCCGGGACTCTATGTCAGGCGGCCGCGGCCCTCAAGGGGCATGGGGCCGCCAAGGTGGTTGCCTATTGCACCCACCCCGTGCTTTCCGGACCCGCGGTTTCCAATATCGCCAGGTCTTTGCTGGATGAGCTGGTGGTTACCAACACCATTCCCTTGCGCCCGGATGCAGCCGCCTGTTCCAGGATCCGCCAGCTGAGCATCGGCGAGCTGCTTGCCGAAACCATGCGCCGGATATCGAATGAGGAGTCCGTCAGCTCCTTGTTCGTAGATTGATCGAAATCGACGACTGAGCTTTACAGGCACTTTACATTTTTCAAGTGCCCTTCAAGGCTCGAGGTCGCTATGAAATCCAGGTGGCTCAAGGCGACTATCGACATCAATCGTCCGCTCTTGGTCTTCTTATTCTTCTTTCCCTGGTCTATCTGGTTCATCTATAGATCATCATTTACGATCGACAGTATCTGCTATTTGGTAGTGGTAATTTTTTAACTGATAGCGTAGTTGAGAGTCCAGATCTACCGGACTGCGTAGCGACCTAACCCACCTTCTACCAGTTAAATACAACCGCTACCCGCAACAGGTCCTAGTCCCCCAGACAGCGCCAAATCATTTAGGATTGCTTTTAACCAAACAGCTTCTAACAGATGGCAATTCTGGCAGTCGGACTCAATCACAAGACCGCCCCCGTGGCTATGCGCGAACGCGTCGCCTTCGGTTCGGACATCCTGGTGGGGGCCCTGCGCAGCCTTACCGCACTCGCACCGATCCGCGAGGGACTCATCCTGTCCACCTGCAACCGTACCGAGCTCTACTGCTCCATGCATGCCGATGGGGGAAAGCCGGTCACCGACTGGCTGGGGCGATTCCATGGACTGGACCCGGCGCATCTCGAGCCCTACCTCTACACGTGGCTGGACCGCGAGGCGGTCTCGCACCTGCTGCGAGTAGCCAGCGGACTCGATTCCATGATGCTCGGTGAGCCCCAGATACTCGGTCAGGTTAAGACGGCCTTTCAGATAGCCAGCGACAGCGGGGCCACGGGCAAGCTGCTCGGCCGGCTGTTTCAAAACGCCTTCGCGGTGGCAAAACAGGTACGCACGGATACCGCCCTCGGCAACAGCCCGATCTCCGTAGCCTTCGCGGCAGTCAGCCTGGCGCGGCAAATCTTCAGCGACCTGAGCGACCAGACCGCCCTGCTCATCGGCGCCGGCGAGACCATCGAACTCGCCGCGCGTCACCTTCACCAGCACCAGATTGGGCGCATCCTCGTCGCCAACCGCACGGTCGAGCGTGCCCACGACCTAGCCGTCCGGTTCGACGGCCTCGCCATCGCCCTGACCGAGGTGGCGAACCACCTCCCGCAGGCGGATATTCTCATCACCTCCACCGCCAGCCCGCTGCCCATCCTCGGTAAGGGAACCGTGGAGCGGACCCTCAGACAGCGCAAGCATCGCCCCATCTTCATGGTGGATATCGCCGTGCCCCGCGACATCGAACCGGAAGTGGGCGAGCTCGATGACATCTATCTCTACACCGTGGACGATCTCCGGGACCTGGTGGCGGAAGGCATGCGCTCGCGCCGCGAGGCCGCCGAACAGGCCGAAAAAATCATCGGCTTCCATACCGAGGAATTCCTCTGCTGGGTGCGCTCCCTGGATACGGTGACCTTGATCCGGGACTACCGTGACCGGGCCGAGTTCCTGCGCGATCAGGTGCTCGCCAAGGCCCGGCGCCAACTCCAAGGCGGCAAGCCCCCCGAGGAAGTCATCGGCTTTTTGGCGCACACCCTCACCAACAAGCTCCTGCACGGACCCAGCGTCCGCCTGCGACAAGCCGGACGGGAGGGCCGGGAAGAGCTGTTGGCGGCCGCCAACGAGCTCTTCCACCCCCACAGGGAATCGGGCTCCTCCTCATGAATCCTTCCATTCACCGCAAGCTCGATCAGCTCGCGGACCGCTTCGGCGAGCTGATCGCCCTGCTGGCCGATCCTCAGGTCCAGGAGGACCCGCGACAGTTACGCGAGCTGAGCCGGGAATACGCCCGGCTAGAGGCCGTGGTGGCCTGTTACCGGCGCTATCGGCAGGTCAAGGATGCAATCGCCGGCGCCGAGGAGCTACTGGCGGACTCAGAGCTGGCGGATCTGGCCCGCGAGGAGCTCGCCGCCGGCACCGCGCGGCGCGAGGCCCTGGAGCCGGAGCTGAAGCGACTGCTTGTGCCCCCGGACCCCCATGACCAACGCAACGTTTTCCTGGAGATCCGCGCCGGCACCGGGGGCGCCGAGGCGGCCCTGTTCGCCGCCGACTTGACCCGCATGTATCTGCGCTTCGCCGAGCTCAGAGGCTGGTCGGTCGAGCAGATGAGCGAGAGCGCCGGCGAGCTCGGCGGCTACAAAGAGACCGTGTTACGCATCAGCGGCGACGGCATCTTCTCACACCTCAAATTCGAGGCCGGCACCCACCGCGTCCAACGGGTACCCGAGACCGAATCCCAGGGCCGCATCCATACCTCGGCCTGCACCGTCGCGGTGCTGCCCGAGGCCGAAGCCATCGACGACCTGGCGATCGACGCCAAAGACCTACGTATCGATACCTATCGCGCCTCCGGCGCCGGCGGCCAGCATGTGAACAAGACCGACTCGGCGGTACGTATCACCCACCTACCCTCCGGGATCGTGGTGGAGTGTCAAGATGAGCGCTCCCAGCACAAGAACAAGTCCCGCGCCATGTCCCTGCTGCAATCCAAGCTGCTGTCCCAGGCCCGGTCCGCCCAGGTCGACGAGCAGGCCCGCTCCCGCAGGCTACAGATCGGCAGCGGTGATCGCTCCGAGCGCATCCGTACCTACAATTTCCCGCAGAACCGGGTTACCGACCACCGCATCAACCTGACCCTGTACAAGCTCGATGAAATCATGACCGGACAGATGAGGCAGGTCATCGGCCCCCTGATCCAGGAATACCAGGCGGAACAGCTGGTAGCTCTGATGAACGCCTGAGCAATTCCGAATAGCCATAGGGGGTCAGATCTGCAATCGCCTTTCCCTGGGTATCGATCAATCGCCGGCAATGAATTGAACAAACCCAGCACGATCGCCATCATCCATTCGTTTCAGGGGATCCAAATGGGTCTAGATAACTTTAGAGGGGATTCTCTATCCAGCAGAGTAAGTGTTCTATCACATAATTTTTCTCTCGGTGATTGAATCTAAATTACATTCTTTTCAGGTGTAGATGAAAAATTTTTCGTGGAACCCCATTGAATTTTGCAAGCCTTCGTTTGGCATACGACCAGAACGATTAAATGCCATTGATAGGACAATTACCACGGGCAAATTCATGCTGACCATGATTCACACGGGAAAGCTTTTTGTACCCCCTACCCACCAGCCTACCGTAAGCCCCTCCAACCGTCTGAGTGGATGATGCTTCAAGGACCATCTGGCCCAGGATTGCGGCCTGTAGCGGCTTCTTGGCGGCGTTCGGGACGATTTCCGTGTAGCCTTTTCCGTGGCGTTCCAGAATCCCGAAGACAATCGTTTTACCCCCGGCCCCGTGCCCTTCACTTCCCACGAAAACGGTGCCCGCCGGAAGAGGATTCATCAACTTCAACCTCGCCAGAGAAGGGCGATGAGGCGTCACAAAACTGGGCGATTCGGGTTCGTAAGTTTGAATAACAACCGATTGATCATCGGACGGATTACATCACTCAACTTGGCGATTTTCGAGGCCAGTAAATCGTGCGCAAAATAGTATACAATCCACCTGATATTTTGGCTTCGGAGATGTGTGAACGTCTGAAACACCTGTTTTTCCTTCTATAAAATATCTTATGGATGTAGTTGCAGCGCTAAAGCTATCTAGATCCTCCAAATATGCTTCAATTAAGCATAATATTTACTTTTTCGGTAATGGTGGTTTTTAACTGGTAGAAGGTAATTGGGCTGCTATGCGGCCTGGTAGGCCTGAACTATCAACTACGCTATCAGTTAATCTACCACCACAAGTTCTTGTTCTCCTTGCGTCCTTATGCCTTGATTTGCGGCTATTTCTTTCGTGTTGCTCCTCTCGCTTTCCCCCCCCAGTCAATGTCGCAAGTTTATAGGGGGATGCCCACATCAAGTTCAATCGACTATACTCGCAATAATAAGTCCGAATTAGGTGCTAGGGCCTATTGACATTCACCTCCAACCGACTATTTTCACATGTTATATGGCCGCAACATTCCAGCAGTCCGAACAGCAGACCCTACAGTCGATCAAATGGTTAGCGCAAAGCCCACTGCGTGAACTTTCTAAATGTCAACACGACCTAGTGCTGCGTAGCGGAAATCCCAATACCATATTGGTGGTTGAATCTGTACCAGCACTTGACTGCCTGATTGCGGGAATGGTCTGAAGACTTCCACTATGCAACACTAGCAGTCTATCGCGGCGCAGTCCCGAAGAAATTCCCGGGCGGCCGCAACCGCGGTCTTCGATGATCCGAGCCTCCTGAAGAAGAGAAATCCATGATGCGCTCGGTCATCTTCCAGGAAGAAGAGCGTCCGACAACGGACGCCGCGGTGTTTGAGCGCGCGCGCATAGGCCCACGACTGGGCGAACAGACCGTCCCTCCTCCCCGCGCACAACCAGATCGGCGGCAGGTCGCGGGAAATCTGCCTGAGGGGTGACGCCAGCCGCGAGCTCTTCGCATAGCTGCGCGGATCGTCGCCCAAAAAGCTGCGCGCGAATAGCTTTATGAAGGGGAACCGTGCATCCGATACGGTGTCGAAATCGTACACGCCATAGAAGAGCAGCAACCCTTTTACAGACACCCTGCCTACCGGACCGGGGCTCCCGATCTGACGGAACAGATTGTTATTATGCAGGGCACTTGCATACCATGCCGCGATCTGGGCGCCGGCGGAATCACCGGCCAAAACAATCGCCGTGCGATCGCCGCCGTAGCGCTCTGCGTTGCGGTAGATCCAGTCCATAGCGTGGGTGGCATCCTGCAGCGGTGCGGGAAATCTGTTTTTCGGCGCCAGTCGGTAATCGACATTGAAGGTGAGAAACCCGTTGCGCGAGAAGGTCGCGGCGATCCCCGTATAGATTTTTTTGCCGGCGCTGATCCATCCGCCGCCGTGGAAATAGACGAGAACGGGCAAATTACCGGGAGGGGTGGATTCAGGTCTGAATATGTCCAGGCGCTGGGCGGCTTCGGCCCCGTATCGGAGATCGGAAAATACATCCAGGTCCCGGGTCAGACCCAGATTAAGCAGGGGACTACTCAATCTGCCGAGAAGGTTGAAGAAGGTTTTTACGAGATACGCCTTGAAATCCAGCCCCGAAATCATGGTGGCTTACCCGTGTGCAGTGAGGAGTAGGGGCAGAATAATGTGCACGATGGGTACGCTCAGGGAGCTGGGACTGGGTTGCAAATCCGGATCGGCCGCCTTGACCGAAGACGGGCGGGTAAAGAGGGTGGACGAAAGTCGTTATAAATCAATGGATTATAATTCCACTTTAGTGACCATGTTTGACCTGCAGGCCCCTGAAACCATCGATTTTGAAAAAGTTCATACGTGCTCGCCCCGGAGGAGCGTGTCGCAAAGCCCCTCTCCCACCGGGAGAAAGCTTGCCTTGAGCGCAGCGAAAAGGCCTGATGGGGATAGGGGGGGATCACTATAGGGTGAAGATCGGTGCCTCTTGCGACACCCTCCGGACCCCCGGAGGGTATAAGGGGCTTGACTAAATAATTTAGCATGTACTAATATACCTAGTGGTGAGATTTTAACTGATAACGTGGTTGAGCGTCCCGGTCTACCGGGCCGCACAGCAGCTCAATTTACCTAACTGCCAGTTAGAGACCACCACTACCCGTCCACTTCAGGACACCTTAATAGAGCAATGCAGAATGCCCGTGCGGGGGAAGGGTATTCTACCGTTTTCGATCGGGTAACCCATTGAAAACGAAGCGAATTCGGAAGCACATTTTCCGTGGATTGAAAAACTCCACGGTAGGGATTTCGCAAGGTTCTCATCGAAACGATGAACGGCAGGTTGCTATGTATTCGCAAGTGTTCAGACACGAGACACACCGGGTCCATAAGAGGCTTACATCCGAGTTGTCGGATTCCGAAGAGATTCTGTATCGCCGTTTTTCTCCGGACGGCGAAGATGAATCCCAAATGAGCGAGCTCGTGTTTAACAATGCCTTTCTCGGCCAACCTTTCGACGTCATCTGTCCCTGCAAGCAGTGGTTCTCATATGTCGTGCTCGCCCCCTACATCAAACATCAACAGGAGAATATCCACGTTGCCGTTCACAAGGCCAGCGGGCGCTTGATTGGCTATCTCACCGGCTCTACGGGGGGAGCGCAATTCGAAAAGCTACAATACCAGATGGTGCGTAGGCAGGTTGTATCGCTTGCCGCATCCTTGACCATGCCGTGGACATTCTTCGACCAATCCAGCCGTTCATTTGCCACCCATGTGATCTTTAAAGGAGAGAGCGAACGTCCGGTCCATCCGCAATCGGGCGTTCACTGGCACTTCCAGATTCAGAAGGATTTCCGGGGCCGGGGTATTGGAACGGCGCTGCTGCAACGCTTCGTCGATGACGCCACCGATGCCGGGTTCGATCTGATCTGGGCGGAAGTATCATCCTACCCCGAGAAACCTCCCGGTTACTTCGAAGACCGAGGCTGGTCGATCTACGACGCAAAGCCGACGGGGATATTTTCACACCACGTCGATTTCCCGGTCGAGATCTTGTGTATCACCAAGCCGATTTCGGCATTCGAGGTGTCGGCACGCGCCGCCTGAGCATTGCCGGAGCAAGCGTCTGTTTCTACCGTTTCGGCGAAGCCCTGTGCCTCTGTGTGACGCCACGCAGTTAGCCCCAGGGGGGGCTGTTTGGTTAAAAGCAATCCTCAATCATTATAGTGCGATTTAGGGAGCCGGGAGACCTGTTGCGTTGTGACGCCCATTAGGCTCGCTGATCATCTGCCGGATCAGAGCCGGCGTCTCAACGCAACCTGTCCACCCACATGCCCCCTGCTGTCGGCTCGCGCGAACCTCGCATCGAGTGTAGGGTGGATTAGGCGTGCTGTCCGATCCCGAAATCTGTGACAGGGCTGAACGCGCCCTAGCCCAATACGTCAAATCCTACAGCCAACGCCAAATAACCCAGGACTACGCCCGGGCAGGCACGGCGTCGAACGCGGCCTAGCGCAACACAACACCTTCTCGGGCTGCACCGAATAATGCCGGACAGCTCGGTTAGCTCGGTTTGGGGGACCGGACTTTCGTTGGAGTTCGTCTCTCACCCTAACCCTGACAGCTCGTTCATGGTTCGCTTCGGATGCCTGATCCATTGATGTAACCGGCTGCTTTCTATCGAGTTGTCGTTCGGTTGCCCTAGGGTGGGGACTCTGACGGAACCTTGGGAGCCCCCCGCGGCGGCTTGCACTTCCCGTTTGGCCCACAATGGGAGCCTGATGTTCTTGCCCATTCATCTTAACTTGTGATGTGCCGTTCGCGTCCTACCGCCCGCCTGTTCATCTTTCTAGCCCCGCTCCTCGGTGCCTGCGCTCCGGTTTCCCGACCTCACGAGGCATCGGGCATGGGGGATGTTGCGCGTCGCAGTGACTATCCCACATTTACTCCCTAGTGCGCCGGGTCATGCCGGTAGCGGTCAACATCTCGACAGAGTCACGGGTTTCCCCACGAAGAATACCCCTTTCCCTGCGACCGAGATTCCGCCGCTTTGCTGGAACGGTTCGGCCTGCCGTTTTCGGAACACCCGGACACCAGTTGCCACCGCAGCGTGGGCTCCGGATTTATCATCGATTCGGGTCACGGTTATGTGCTCACCAACCGCCATGTGGTCAAAAATGCGCACTCCATCACCGTTACCCTCGAGGGCAGGCATAACTATCGGGCCCGATTGGTAGGCAGTGACTCCCGGGCCGACATCACGGTACTGCATATTTCACCGGTGCCCTCCGAGCTCAAGGCCCTACGATTCGGCGACTCGAACGACCTGGAGGTGGGAGATTTCGTGCTTGCCATCGGCAATCCTTTCGGCATCGGTCAGACAGTCACGTCCGGAATCGTGAGCACACTGGGGCGCCGGGGGGCGCTGACAACGGCAGCAGCGATCTCATCCGGTCCGATGCCTCCATCAAACCCGGCAACTGGGGTGGACCGCTGGTGGATATAGGAGGGCGAGTCGTGGATATCAATATGGCCCTGATCGGTCCCCGGTGGAGGCAATGTGGGCATCGGCTTCGCAACTCCGGCCAACTGGGGGCGGCCTACTGTCGCAAAAATATTGCAGGGCCGCTGAAAAATAGCTTCTTGGCCTTGAATCCCTTACCGGACCTGCCGTAAATATCCGTAACGGGTCTTCTTGGCCTTGCCCGCTACCCGCAACAGGGCTAACCTTGCCGAGAAATGCAAGGACTCGCATGGTTTCTTCACTTAAGCCAAACAACATTCCAGCACAGGGGATCGCTATGCAGCTCAAGGTTCTAGCCTTCGTTCTTGCCGGGGGCGAAGGTACGCGACTTTACCCACTGACCCGGGAACGCGCCAAACCGGCGGTCCCGTTCGGCGGCAAGTACCGAATCGTCGATTTTGTGCTCAGTAACCTGATCAACTCCGGAATCCACTCCATCTATGTGCTGATCCAGTTCCGCAGTCAGTCCCTGTTGCAACACCTGAGTGACGGCTGGCAGTTCGGAGGCATCCTGAAAAGCGAGTTCCTGGTTCCGGTGCCAGCCCAGATGCGCACCGAGGGCAAGGAGTGGTATCGGGGGACCGCCGATGCCATCCACCAGAACATCAACCTCATCGACCAATCGAGACCCGACATCATTATCGTATTCGGCGCGGATCACATCTATCGCATGAACATCCGCGCGATGATCGAGTATCACGAGCAGAAACGTGCCCATGTCACGGTTGCCGCGCTGCCTACGGATAAAAAGTTCGCCAAGGACTTCGGCGTGATCGAGGCGACCAACAGCGGGCGCATCATCGGTTTTCATGAGAAGCAGGCCGATGCCCCTACCATGCCCGGGGATCCGGATCGAGTCTACGCTTCCATGGGAAACTATGTCTTCAGCACCGAGATGCTGCTGCAGATGATCGAGGAGGACCAGCACGATCCTGACAGCTCACATGACTTCGGCAAGGATATCCTGCCCAAAGCCATCGGTCAGGCCGAGCTCTTTGCCTATAACTTCAATACCAATCCGATACCGGGAGAAGACCCCGACAAGGCCCCCTACTGGCGCGACGTGGGTACCCTCGATGCCTTTTACGAGGCCAACATGGATATCCGCGCCATCTCCCCAGAGCTCAACCTGTTCAATCGGCAGTGGCCGCTACGCACCGCCAGCTATCCCGATCCGCCGGCCAAGTTCGCGTTTGACGAGGAGGATCGCCGGGGACAAGCCATCGATTCGGTTATTTCCGAGGGCTGCATCATCTCGGGGGGACAGGTGAGAGATTCCGTGCTGGGTCGGAACGTCTACGTTCACGCCAGAGCTGAGATCGACGCCTGTGTCATATTCGATAATTGCGACATCGGCCGCAACGCCAAGCTGCGTCGCTGTATTCTGCAAAAAAACGTGCGCATTCCCGAGGGCGCGACGATCGGGTACGATCTCGAGGAAGGCAAAAAACGCTACCATGTGACCGAAAGCGGCGTCGTCGTTATCGACGGCAAACGTACCCCTATGGAGCTATCAACGCTTACGGTCTAGATGAGGGCCGATCCGAAGTTACGACCGTTTTACCGCGGAACCGAGGAGACCGGTGAGATTTCCCGCTCGATCTCGTTGCGACAGGTCCGGTATGCGCATCTCAATCAAACGGAAAATCTCAGAAGCTGTTTGGGGGACCGAGACCTGTTGCAGGGGCGATCCTGTTTAACCAAACAGCTTTTTACCGATCGGTTGTCGGGCTAGAGCGCGATCCGGCCAGGCGACATACCGCAACCATGGGGACGCGCCTAACCCGACCTACACTTTGTAAAACAAGGTCCGCGCGTAAAGGCCGCGCGGAGGGTCATGGGGATGGATAGATTGCTTTGGCCGCGTGGGGAAACGCTTGGGGGAGCACGGCGTCGAACGCGGCGTAACGCAACACGAAGCCAACATCCGTTTTAACCAGACAGCTGCTTACTTTCTACTGCTCGATCCCTCGCTACGACCGCGTAAGCCGGCCGGGCCCTTAAATCCTGACCACCACCTCGAGGAGGGTTCAATGACAACCGGGAAAACGATCAGCTTCGAAGAACTGGCGAAACTGGCAACCGACTTTGTTACGACGAGAAAGGGCCTGTGGGACCATGCGGCCTGGATGGATTTCATATCCGGCCTGCAGGTGAAGGGGTTCGATCTCTCCGGAGATATGCAGGCGAATCTGGGCAATCTGCTGGAAGCGATGAAGCGGTTTTACACGGCGGCGGCTGCAACCGAAAGCGTGGAGAAGGCCGTGAGAACCGTCATTAGCGACAGTGTAACCTTTGTCAAACGCCATCAGGGGGTATGGAGCCATTCCGAGTGGGAAGGTTTCGTAAAGACGGTGGAACGGAATACACTCAGCCTGTCCGAGGGGACAATGGTTTATCTGGGTGGAATCCTGGAATCGATCAAGGTCTTCTACACATTATCCCCGGTAGGAAGGGTTCAGAAACGACTGTCGGTCGCCCCTGCCGAGACGCCGCACGCCCCCGGATCCACATTGGCCGCCGCGGAAAAAACGGAAACCAAACCCGCCGCCAAGCCGCCACCCAAAGCGCCGCAAAAGCGAGACGATCTGACGGCAATCGGTGGTATCGGACCGGCCTTGACAAAAAAGCTAAACGAGGCGGGTATCTCCAGTTATGCGCAGCTCGCGGCCCTTTCGGATGCCGATATCGAACGCTTGGAGAAGGATATTATCCGCTTTTCAGGACGCATTAAGCGTGACGACTGGGTGGGCCAGGCGAAGACGCTCTCCCAGGGTCGGTAGCCGGCTATCCGTTCCGACAGCGATCATGGGGGCGAGACAGACAATTTCCGGTAGTGCTCAGAAGCTGTTCAGGTAACTATTCAGGTACCACTTTCACTTAAAAAACGGTAGTGGTAAATTCCTAACTGATAGCGTAGTTGATAGCCCAGATCTACCGGGCCGCACAGCAGCCCAATTTACCTTCTACCAGCTAAAGACCACCACTACCAGGCGTTGACCGCAAACGATATTAGGAGTTTGCGGGAACTTTTCGGGACTGAACCCCCGCCCCGGTCAGATATGCGGGCCAGCTTCCGATATATGGGCCCGTAGACTTTCAGCGGCCACGCAAAAACAGGCGATCTAGCTCCTGCCCGGAGAGCTTAATCCAGGTTGGGCGGCCGTGGTTGCACTGGTCGGCGCGCTCCGTGCGTTCGATGTCCCGCAACAGGGCGTTCATTTCCTCCGGATCGAGTCGGCGGTTGGCGCGCACCGACCGGTGGCAAGCCATGGTGGCGAGCACCCCGTTGATCTCCTCGCGAATGCGTTCGCTGGGCCCATGAACGGCAAAGTCCGAGAGCAGATCCTGCAGCAGCCGTTCCGCGTCCGCCCCCTGGAGGAGGGCCGGAATCTCGCGCACCGCCAGACTACCTTTACCCATCCGGTCCAGCCCCACACCGAGGCGCCGGAACAGCGCCAGGTTGGACTCGGCCAGATCCGCCTCCCAGGGAGCGACCTGGACCACGACCGGGACCAACAAGGGCTGGCCGCGGATCGCACCCTCCTCCCAGGACCGTTTGAGGCGCTCGTAACCGATGCGCTCATGGGCCGCATGCATATCGACAATCACCAACCCATCCGTGGTCTGGGCCAGGATGTAGACGCCCTGCAGCTGTGCGAGAGCATAACCCAAGGGCGGCGGCTCCGTATCCGCCGCGCGCCCTGGTCCGGTCTCCGCATCCCCACCGGGGGTTTCTCCGTCGGCCCTGGGATCGGACCTCGACCGTTGAGACTCGAAGTCGAAGCGGTACCCGCCCGTGTCCTCGGTGATCCGCAGGGGTATAGGCCGCTGCCAAGGTCCGGAGATCTCTGGCACGGACTGCGCCGGTTCCCCGTGGGGCATGCCGGTCGCTGGCAGCGGGGCCCTGACAGGCGCAGGCCCCTCCTGAATCCCGCCTTCCGCCAGGCGTCGGTGGAGGGTCCGGAAGATGAAGTCGTGGACCTGCCGCCCCTCGCGAAAACGGACCTCGTGCTTGGCGGGGTGGACATTGATGTCCACCAGCATCGGCGGTATCTCCAGATACAACACATAGGCTGGCTGGCGGCCCTGGTGCAACACGTCTCGGTAGGCTAGGCGCACGGCATGCGCCACCAGCTTGTCCCTAACCATACGGCCGTTCACATAGAAAAACTGCAGATCCAGCTGGCTGCGGGAGAAGCCGGGGCTCGCTATCCACCCGTGCAGGCGCATCCCCACCGCCGTCCGGTCCAAGGTAAGGGCATGCTCCACAAAGGCGGTACCCATCAGCTCCCGCAGGCAGCTCCCCGCCATCCCTCCCTCCCCGGCAACGGGCGACAGATCGAACAGGAGCCGCCCGTTGTGAGTGAGCCGGAAGTGCACCTCGCAACGCGCCAGCACCACCCGACGTGCCAGCTGCTCCAAGTGGGCGAGCTCGGTCTTGTCCGTGCGGAGGAATTTGCGTCGGGCCGGCGTATTGTAGAAGAGTTCCCGTACCTCGACCGTCGTCCCTACCGGATGGGATGCCGGTACCGGCTCACCCGTCCGGTCGCTGCCGTCGCTACGGACACACCAAGCCTGATCCGCGTCCCGGTGCCGGGAGCTGAGCGCCAGACGGGACACTGACGCGATACTCGGCAGGGCCTCGCCGCGGAAACCCAGAGTGGCGATGGACTGCAGATCCGCGACCGCGGCGATCTTGCTAGTGGCATGGCGGCAGAGCGCCAAGGCCAGATCTTCCCGGGCGATTCCCACGCCGTTGTCCCGCACCCGCAGCAGCTTGATGCCGCTCCGTTCGGCATCGATCTCGATCCGGTTCGCGCCGGCATCCAGGCTATTCTCGATCAGCTCCTTGGCCACCGAGGCCGGCCGTTCCACCACCTCGCCCGCTGCAATCTGATTGACGAGCTGCGCGGAAAGCTGCCGGATTCGGTTAGTCATGGAGAGATAGAAGCAAAAAGCCGGCGGCCGCGCAAGGGCGACTATAGGGGACCCCGAATTTCGGACCAGTGGCTAAATTAAAAGTTGGGTAGTGGTGGTTTAACTGGTAGAAGGTAGGTTGGGTCGCTACGCAGCCCGGTAGATATGGACTCTCCAACACGCTATCAGTTAAATTTACTATTACCGACGATGGGACACATCGTAATCTGCCGCATGTCAAGCTGCTTGAAGATCGAAGAAAGCAGCGGCCACCGCTCTGAGCTTCTCAGGAAATCCGGAGGCTCCTGGGAGGCTCCTGAAATGATGCTCTGGATGTGCAATGCCAGTCTGCCATAGCCGGACAAGAATGCTTTCGCCGTGCGGCTCATCTCTGAGTGAACAAAGCCCCGTACCACAAGATTTCGCAATGAGTCCCGGTTGGAACCGCTGATCAGAAATCGACTAGCTTCATCCGTCAGCAGGTGAAAAAGGGCGTAGTAGGCAATTGAAACGACCCGGCGCAGGCTGGCGCCTTTGGGACGTCTCGGCTCTCTTATCGCGAGGAATTGCGCTTGCGCTAGAAGATCTCGGGGCAAACTCATAGCACTTGGAGTGTGATCAGATCGACCTCTGATTCGGAGCGGAACCACACGTAGGACCAGCGTTGGATGTGTATCTCCGCAAGCACGGTTGAAATCCAGCTTCTCGCGGTTTCCGAATGCCCCGGAAAATCCTCGACTTCAACTTCACCGTCTCCGACAATAACCTAGACTCATGCCGCCGGATCGCCATCCAGGTCTTCATCGAACGCAAGCTGGAAGTTTTTGACGAACTCGGGTTGGTCCTCGCGTAGCCGGGAATCGAGTCACTCTATCTCAGTTCGCTCTCTCTGTCATGATGGCAAGCCCAGTCGTAGAGACCGATATGAAAAAAGGCCCGTTCTGCGGGCCTTCCAGGCTAGCACAAAGCGCTGTCGGCACTATTTCGCCGCAAGCTCATCCAGCTTCTTCGCGGGAATGATCTGCCCATCCAAGGCCGCGTCCTTGGCGTTGCGGCCATAGGCCACCGCCATGAGATTGGAGTAGTAGACCACGGGCATAGCGAACTTGGTGGAGTAGGTCTGGTTGATCTGGTCCTGGTAGACCTCGACGTTCATCTGGCATACGGGGCAGGGGGTGGCGATCATGTCGGCCCCGTGGTCGTAGGCCGCTTCGATGATACCCTTGACCATCTCCTGGGATTTCTCGGGCTCGGAGAAGGCGAGCGCCCCACCGCAGCACTGGACCTTTTTCTCGTAGCCGGGGATAGACTCGCCGCCTAGAGTGTCGACCATCTTGTCCAGATAGACGGGGTTCTCGAAGGATTCGCCGGCGATGCCGAAGGGGCGGTTAGTCTGACAGCCCACGTAGCCAGCGATCTTGATGCCTTCCAGGGGTTTTTTAACCTTGGCACCGATTTCTTCGTAGCCGATGTCTTCGATCAGGACCTCAACCATGTGCTTGATGGGGGTCTGGTTCTTGAGCTCGAGGCCGGTCTCGGCCAGGGCCTGGTTAGCCTCGGCCAGCAGGCCCTTGTCCTCGTCCAGCCGTTCGGCGGCCTCGCGGGTGGAGAGCCAGCAGGCGGCGCAGGTGGCGATCAGGTCCTGTCCCGCATGGTGCTGCTCGGCCAGGGCGATGTTGCGCGCCGAGAGGGTGAGGCGGGGCAGCTCGCCGCCGCCGGCGTAGCCGATGGAGGCGGCGCAGCAGTTCCAGTCCGGGATTTCGTTGAGCTGGATGTCCAGCTCTTCGCACATGGTCTGCACCGAGGTCATGAGGTTGGAGGAGGAGGCGCTCTTCTGGGAAGAGCACCCGGGATAGAAAGCGTATTCGCGTTTCGCCATGGCTGGGGTCCTATGGGAGTTTCAGCAGGATCGCAATCAATGCGGAGAACAGGGCGACGGCCAGACCGGCTATCCACTTGATGATCTTGGCTTCGAAGGCAACAAGCCCGGCAACCTATGCGTGTTTCCAGGTTGAGCAGGTCTTGCTTGGTGGCTAGCTCATCGAGCCGGGCTGCTTCTACCTGGCGCAGGGCCTTGGACAGTACATAGGTCTGGTCCTCGGTGAAGAAGGACTTGAGCCGGTCGAACAGCTCCAAGGTATCGATTGCGCGTGCCATCTGGTCCGGGTGTCAACCGCCGGTTTGTGCGATGCGGGCATCTTCCAGCTCGGCGGCCTTCTTGATCGCCTTCTGGAAACCGGTCAGGTCTTTGACCGCATGACCGCCCATGATTTCCATGGGGTTCATGCGCTTGGCCTTGAGCATGTTCATACCGAGCTTCTGGTTCTTCATGGCGACCTTAAAGCCCTCACCGAAGCCGTTCATGAAGTAAAGGCTGAGGCCCAGCTTGAGCTCGTTGACCCGCCCCTTGGCCATGAGGTTGCCCCAGAATTTCTGGGCGAATTTGGCGGTGGGTTGGTTGGCAGGCACCAGATCCAGGCGCTTGGCGTAGTGGGCCAGGCCGTGCATGATGTGGGTGATGGGTAGCTCCCGCGGGCAGCGCACGATGCAGTTGTAGCAGGAGGTGCACATCCACATGGAATCCGAGCCCAGGACCTCATTGCGCTTGCCGGCGCGGATCATCATGAAGATTTCCTGGGGCGGGTGGTCCCAGAATTTTCCTAGCGGACAGGAGCCGGAGCACACGCCGCATTGCATGCACATCTTGACCCACTCGCCTTCCTCGACGTTCGCCTCGACTTCCTTGAGGAAGCTGTTGCGATACTTTTCGGTCATCGACCTGTCTCCGTAATCTTTTCAAGCCGTAGAGACTCCGAGGGTACGGAGAGTTTCGCGATCGTTTCCGACGGTAGCCGCTCCCCGTGCGGACCCGGCGCACCATCGGCTCGCTCAGGGCCGTGCCGCGCCGGTCGTCGGGGTCGGATCCCGCGGACCGGACTCTGCGTTCTCCGGGTCTCTTGCGGTTCAGTTGTACCTAGAACTTGAATGGGCTCATGCCGATCTTCTCCACGGTCGCGGCCATGTCGTTAATCAGCTGGGGCGTACGCTTGATGTCGGTGATGGCTACCTCGTAGACGGCTACCCGCTCGGGCTCCAGGTTCAGGGACTGGAGGGTATCGCCGACCTTGCTCATGCGCTCAGCGGCCATGGCCGATCCGCGCACGAAGTGGCATTGGTAGTCGTCGTCGCGGCGGCAGCCCATGAGCACGATGCCGTCGTAACCGCTGTTGAGGGCGTCCGTGACCCAGGACAGGCTCACCGAGCCTAGGCAGCGGATCGGAATGACCCGCGCCCAGGGGGTGAGCTCCTCGCCGGCCTGGGCGGCCATATCCAGAGCCGGGTAGGCGTCGTTCTCGCAGGCCAGGGCCAGGATGCGGGGTTTCTCCTCGAACTCGTCGGGGATATCCACGTTCTTCAGCTGTTGGCCCACGGTGTCGATGGAGTAGTTCTCGAAGGAGATGACGCGCACCGGACAGGCGCCCATGCAGGTCCCGCACCGCCGACAGCGGGACTCATTGAACAGGGGGTACTTCTCCTCGTCCTCATTGATGGCGCCGAAGGGGCATTCCACGGTGCAGCGTTTGCACTGGGTGCAGCCTTCCTTGCGGAAACTCGGGTAGCTGAGGTCGCCAACCCGCGGGTGGGCGGCGCGACCCTGGCCGGCGTTCTCGACCGCCTGGATGGCCTTCATGGTAGCGCCGGCGGCGTCTTCCACGGCCTGCTTCATGTCCATGGGGCGGCGCACGGGACCGGCGGCATAGATGCCGGTGCGGCGGGTCTCGTAGGGGAAGCAAATGAAGTGGGAGTCGACAAAGCCGTGCTTGAGCTGGGGCAGGTCGGTGCCCTGACGGTAGTCCAGGTTGAGGATAGACGGTGGGGCGTTCTCCAGCAGCGCCTGGGCCTTGGCCTTTTCTTCTTCGTCCTCGGCCTCTTCGACCGCCAGTTGGGCGTAAGGGTCCGGACCCACGTTCGGCACCTGGCCGATGGCCAGCACCACCAGGTCGCAGTCCAGTTCTATGTCTTCATTCAGGATCAGGTCCTTGAACTTGACCTTGAGCCCGCCGTCGGCGACGACCTCCGTGGCCTGACCCTTGGAGAAGGTGACCATGGCCTGTTGCGCCGCGCGGTAGAAGTCCTCTCCCGCGGCACCAGGGGTGCGCAGGTCGTCGAACAGGACGGTGGCGTCGCAGCCCTCGTTTTGTTCCTTGAAGTACATGGCCTGCTTGATGGACTCGGTGCAGCAGAAGCCGGAGCAGTAGGGCAGATGGCCCTCTTTGTCCGAGCGTTGCCCGGCGCACTGGATGAAGGCGACGCTCTTGACCTCCTTGCCATCGGAGGGGCGCTTGATGGGGCCACCGGCGGCCGCTTTGGCCAGCTTTTCCAGCTCGAAGTTGGTGACCACGTCCAGGGTCTTACCGTAGGCGAATTCGGGCAGCCGATTGGCATCGAAGGGTTTGTAATCGCTGGCCTGGATGATGGCGCCCACGTTCTCGGTAACCATGCTGCCGGATTCGGTGGCAATATCGACCGAGAAACGTCCCGGCGCACCGGAGGTCTTGGTAACCTTGGCGTTCAGATGGACGCTGATCTTGTCGTTGGCTTCGACTGCGGCGGCCAGGGCCTCGATACCTGGGTCTTCCGGTTGGGGCAGGTCCACATCACGGCCGTTGGGGATGTCCTTGGCCGCAGCACGGAAGGGGACCCGCTTGTAGAGGTCCGCCCAGACGCCTCCCAACTTGGCTTCTTCTACCACCAGCTGCACCGGGTAACCGGCCTTGGCTGCTTCGAGGGCCGCGGTCGTGCCGGTGACGCCGCCACCCACCACCAGCAAGGTCTTGTTGAACGATTGCTCGCCGGAGGGGGCGGGCGGGTTCATGTACTTGACTTCGGCGCAGGCCATGCGGATGTAGTCGTCCGCCATCTCCTGCGTGGTCTCCTGGTGTTCGTCGCCTTCCGGGCGCAGCCAAACGACGCCCTCGCGCAGGTTGGCGCGGGACATGGCGACCTCGGGGAAGTTGAAGGCTTCCACCTTGGCGCGGCGGGAGCAGGCGGCGATCATGATGTGGGTGGCCCCGGCGTTGATGTCGTCGCGAATCGTCTTGACACCTTCCGCGGTGCACAGCATCTCGTGTTGCTTGATCTCGGTCATCTTGCCGTCACGCTTGGCCGTGGTCTCTAGTTGACCCGCATCCAGGCGTTCGCCGATACCACAGCCGGTGCAGATGTAGCCGGCGAATTTTTTCTCGTCTGCCATCTTCTTAACTCTCCATTCCGGCGGCGCCGCTGATGGCCTGGATGGCACGCAGCGCCACTCCGGTGGCATGCTGAACGGCACGGTTCACATCGAGGGCGTCGGATGCGCAGCCGGCGGCAAAGATGCCCCCGTTCTCCGGCTTAGCTTCGACAAAGCCCTCGCGGTTTATCGAAATGTCGGCCGGGAAGTCGTCCTTGTCTACGGACGGCTCCATGCCGATGGCCAGGACCACCAGGTCATGCGTATCCTCGAAGCGTTTGTAGCCCTCGGTGTCCACCCCGTGGACCACCGGGTTGCCGTCTTTGTCCGCCACCACGGCGGCAGGCTTGGACTTGATGAACTTGACCTGCTCGATGCCTTTGACTTTCTGATAGAAATCCTCGAAGCGATCGATGGCGCGGATGTCGATGTAGTAGACGCTGATGTCAGCGTCCGCGCCGTAGGCGTCGCTCACGTAGGTGCACTGCTTGAGGGAGGCCATGCAGCAGATGCGCGAGCAGTGCATTAGATAGTTGCGGTCACGGGAGCCGGCGCACTGGATGAAGGCGACCTTCCTGGCCTCCTTGCCGTTGGAGGGGCGCACCAGCTTGCCGCCGGTGGGACCCATGGGGTCGGCCATGCGCTCGAACTCCACGCTGGTGACGACATTGGCGATACGATCATAGCCGTAGGGCTGGATCTTGGCCGCGTCATAGGGGCGCCATCCCGTGGCCCAGATCACCGCGCCGCAGGGAAAGTCGATGGTTTCCTCACTCATGTCCAGGTCGATGGCGTCGTACTTGCAAGCGTCCTTTGCCTTCTGGGCGTCGTCGGTGCCGATGATGGCCGGGTCCAGCACATAGTGCTGGGGATGGGCCATGCGATAGGGCAGATAGGCTCCCTTGCGTTTGCCGAGCCCATAGTTGTACTCATCGTCGAACTCGGCCGTGACGGCCTTTTCACACTCGCCGCAGGTGGTGCAGTTCCCATTGACATAACGCGGGGAGAGCTTGACGGATGCGGTGTAGCTTCCCGGCTCGCCCTTGATATCCGTCACCTCCGCCATGGTGAGCACCCGCAGGTTGGGGTTCATCTTGGCGCGACGCTGGTTGATCTCCAGACCACAGGTAGGGAAGCACAGCTTGGGGAAGTATTTGTAGAGCTGGGAGACGCGCCCCCCCAGATAAGGGCGTTTCTCGACCAGCACGACCTGCTTCCCGGTCTCGGCGGCCTCCAGCGCTGCGGTCATGCCGCTGATGCCACCACCGACTACCAGGATGGTCTCGTTGGTTGCGACGACTTCCGTCATGGACTTTCCTCCGTCTTCGCGGAATGGTTCTGGCGAAAAAACCAGCGCGATTTCCGATGGGAGCGAGCTGGATTGTTCGGTGAAGCGGGGCGCAAGCCCACACCTAATATCAGGACCTGCTAAGGTACCTGCCTTACCTCTCTACCGCCATAGCTCGAACGGATTGAAAGCCGTGTATTTCCAGATGAGATGATGTACATCAGGTTACACTCTGCCGGAGCCCCGGCCGGGCGGGTGCGTATATATCCGTATGCACGAGAAAAATATGGAAAACGAGGAGCGATGATCAAGCCCAAGTGCAAGACGCGAAGAGGAGGATTAGCCAGGCTCGATTGCGACGGTGAAGCCGACAGGTTTCTTAAGAAACCGCCTAGAAACTTATATTTTTCAAATCAGTCAGTTATGAGTTAGGAGTCAGCTCATTTTTAACGGTTTGCTATCTTTAATTCAATCAACCCCTATGGACTGCAAAGTCCATAAATCTGGGGAGCGACTGAAAGCCTCAGACTGAAGTCAGATCGAAAGGACTGAAAGTCGGGGCGCACTCGACTGGAGAATCATCATTTCTGATGTTCTCGATACCTCATTTATATACTCTCTGATCATATCTTCTGCAATATATCCTGAACTGAAAGTACCATACCCAACGGCCTATAAAGTGACGTCCCCAATACTGCTTCCTCAAATGCGGGAATTCTGGTTGTAGTTTACGCAATGTCCTCCCTTTAAGCAACTTCATGATTTCACTAACCGACAACCTAGGCGGATAAGAGATGTAGAGAGGTACATGGTTCTTGCTCACTACTCCCTGGATGATTTCTATATCGTTAGCAGCACAGATCTGTCGGACCAATGTCCGTACTCCTTTTCCCCACATCCTTGGTCAGTATCTTATAGCGACACTTTGTGTATCCATACCAGATGAACCTTCAGATCGTAAACCGCATGTATCATATGCTTCTTCGGTCTCATAGCCAAAAAATAGGGGATTATATACAAAAATAACATTGGCAAACTCATTCTGCCTGCGCCTTGAGCTTACGCACCGTCACATTCCCCATGACGTTCTTCGCCAGGCTTTCCGATGTTGCATCAATTTGCATGTCTGCCCCAAGCTCCGTCTTCGTCGGATTGTAATCTTTGGTGTTTTACTTCGACGACAGATTTTTGTGATCTAGAATCCATGGCCACTCTTTTCACGGCAGCACACCGATTAAGACCAATGGAACGGCTGGCACGCCCCGCCCTTGCCGGATAATATTTAGTAGATCTCTACTCGTAATAGGGTACGCCGCTGGACATCTCGCGTTCTAGTTCTTTCATCGGCAAAACCTCGATTCCTACATCAGTTATATCGGAAACGTAAAAGCTGAGATGCTTGACGAATAGATCATGGGCAACAAACGCATATTTACCAAACTGAATTTCAATTGCAACACGGTTTTTCACGAAGTCAGTTTGATTGTAGGACATGAT